>Ga0208774_1000065_pt1 | contig 17588 bp, 14 predicted proteins | sample SF_Rice_5C_80N_4_FD_185620 | JGI IMG/M metagenome (GOLD analysis project Ga0208774, IMG submission 185620) | Rice paddy soil microbial communities from Twitchell Island, California, USA - SF_Rice_5C_80N_405 (SPAdes) (version 2) | ecosystem: Environmental > Terrestrial > Soil > Paddy field/soil ... | reverse complement strand
ATGAAGAGCAATGCGGCCAGGATCATTCCCGCTTCCACGGCTACTGTGAGATCGGCAAACACGGTGAGGCTCACAGTAACCAGCCAGACGCTGATGTCGGTTTTAGTGAGCTTGAGCAGTTGGGGAATCTCGCGCCACTCGCCCATGTTGTAGCAGACCATCATGAGAATTCCGGCCAGCACGGCCAGGGGCACATAGCTCACCAGGGGCGCGGCAAAGAGCAGAACGCAGAGCAGGGTGGCGGAGTGAATCATTCCGGCAATCGGCGACTGCGCGCCGGAGCGGATGTTGGTGGCGGTGCGGGCGATGGCGCCGGTGGCGGGCAGTCCGCCGAACATAGGCGAAGCGATGTTGGCCACGCCCTGGCCAATCAGTTCCATGTTGGGATTGTGGTGGTCGTTGCTCATGCGGTCGGAGACCACGGCCGACATCAGGGACTCAATGGCGCCCAGCATGGCCACGGTGAAGGCCGGGCCCAGCAGTCCATGGATAAGATCGACGCGGAACTTGGGGATGGCCAGGTGGGGCAGGCCGCTGGGAATACCGCCGAAACGGGTGCCAATGGTTTCGACTGGCAACCTGAAGACGACCACCGCCGCGGTTCCCAGCACCAGGGCGACAATCGGCCCGGGAATGCGGTTGGAGATAAGGCGGCAGACCAGCATGATCAGCAAAGTGCCCGCGGCCAGAGCCGTAGCCGTGTAGGAGAGAGTCTGGAAGCTGGCCGCCAGGGCTTCCATACGCAGCCAGAACACCCCCGGCACTTTTTCCAGGTGCAAGCCGAAGAAGTCCTTCACCTGGGTGCTGGCGATCAGGATGGCAATGCCGTTGGTGAAGCCGAGCACCACCGGGCGGGGGATGAACTTGATGGCGGAGCCCAGCTTGGTGATGCCCATGATTACCAGCAGGACGCCGGCCATGACCGTGCACATGAACAGGCCATCTACGCCGTGGACGGCAACAATGCCGGCCACCACGACAACGAAGGCTCCGGTGGGCCCTCCGATCTGAGTTTTAGATCCGCCCACGGCGGAAATCAGGAACCCGGTTATGACAGCGCAGTAAATACCGGCTTGGGGAGTCAATCCGGAGGCAATGGCGAAGGCCATGGCCAGGGGCAGGGCCACCAGGCCAACGGTAATTCCCGCCAGCAGGTCGCGCAGGAACTTGTCGCGGTTGTAGCCACGCAAACAAAGGAGCGACTTCGGAAGCCAACGTTCTTCAGGGAAAGCAGGAGCCATTTTTTCATTATGCGGGCAGCGGGGGAATTGGCGAGAGAAATCCGCGCGCGGGGAACAACCGAAGGAACATGGTCCCTCGTGCCTGCCGTTTGTCTACACTCCCGGACGCAGCAGCTCCTCGATGTCACCCAGCCGGTCACCCAGCAGGTTGAGTTTATGGGCGAGGCCCTGGATTTCGGCGTGGGCGCGGCGGTTGACGTCGTAGTCGAGTTCGCCGCGCAGGCGGTCCTTTTTGTCCTGGCGGTTCTGGCTCATCATGATGACCGGGGCCTGAATAGCCGCCAGCATGGAAAGAAACAGGTTGAGCAGAATGAAGGGATAGGGGTCCCAGGCGGCCTTGCGGAGGCTGATGTTGATGCTGGTATAGACCAACATAAAAACCGCGAACATGGTAATGAAGATCCAGGAACCGCCGAAGGCGGCGACCGCGTCCGCCACGCGCTCGCCGAGCGTCTCCTTTTCCTCGATGATTTCATTGGGGTGGCGATTGGCGCGTACCCGCACCAGTTGCTGCGAGGCGTGGAACTGGTGCCCCAGGGAGGCCAGCATGTCCATGCCGGCGTGAGGCTTGCGCTGCAATAGAACCAGAATGTCGTTACGGTCTACTTCGATGCACTCGGTCGGTTCGAGAGAAATCGCCTCGGTTTGATGAACGCTCTGTTCCAACATGGAGGCGAAGCCAAAGAATTCCCCCGGCGCAGGCTCATCTACGACCACCTCCTGGTGGTCCTCATCAACGGTGGTGACCCGCACTCTGCCGGAGACCAGCACATAGCCTCGTTCTCCGGGGTCGCCGCGTTTGTAGATGCGCTGGTGAGGAGAAAAGGACTTGAGCTCGACTTGCGCGGCCAGGACGGAGGCTTCGTCGGCGTCCAAGCGGGAAAAAACAGAGACTTGCCTCAGCACTTGGGGATCACAGGGCATAGGGAACCTCCTCGGCCGGATTAGAATAAGGGTTTAAAAGGGTTTATGCTTTTTTCCCAAGAGCCCGTGCCTGCAAACCAGTTGCTCGCGCCAGGGATGACCTCGGGCACTGGGCAGAAGGGCAGCATAATTGGCATACTAGATATATGAATGCGAGAACAGTCCTGGTAAGAAGTGAGAACGAGGAAGTAGGCGAATGGATAGAAGCGTTTGAGCAGCTATTGGCCGAAGAGGGGCCGTCGCAGGCGGCATTACTGCTGAGCGCCCTGACCCGGCGGGCCCAGCAGGCGGGCGTGAACATGCCGGTGCAGTTGAATACGCCCTACGTAAACACCATCCCGGCAGAGGACGAGGTTCCCTATCCCGGGGACCGAGCCCTGGAGCGGCGCATCAAGAGCCTGATCCGCTGGAATGCCATGGCCATGGTGCATCGCCAGAACAAGAAAGACCCGGGCATTGGCGGACACATTTCTACCTATTCCTCCCTGGCTACGCTGCTGGAAGTGGGCTTCAACCACTTTTTTCATGCTAGCTATGGCGACCAGCCCGGCGATCTGATTTATTTCCAGGGCCACGCTTCGCCTGGAGTTTACGCGCGGGCCTTTCTGGAAGGACGGCTCGGCCAGCAGGACCTGGAGAACTTTCGCCACGAATTGCGGGACACCCCGGGCCTTCCCTCCTACCCGCACCCGTGGCTGCTGCCGAGCTTCTGGCGTTTTCCCACGGTTTCGATGGGCATTGGCCCTATCAACGCGATTTACCAGGCGCGTTTCATGCGCTACCTGGAAAACCGGGGCATTATTGCCAAAACGCCTCGCAAGGTGTGGGCATTCGTAGGGGATGGCGAGACCGACGAACCGGAAACCATGGGCTCGCTGACGCTGGGCTCGCGGGAACATCTGGATAACCTGATTTTCGTCATCAACTGCAATCTGCAGCGGCTGGACGGTCCCGTTCGGGGGAATGGCAAAATTATCAATGAGCTGGAGGCGGCGTTCCGGGGAGCGGGCTGGAACGTGATCAAGGTGATCTGGGGTTCGCCCTGGGACAAGCTGCTGGCGCGCGACCACAGCGGGCTGCTGCTGAAGCGCATGGAAGAGTGCGTAGACGGAGAGTACCAGGCCTTTAAGGCTAAAGACGGCGCCTTCATCCGCAAGGAATTCTTCGGGAAGTACCCGGAAACGCTGGCTCTGGTTGCCGACATGACGGATGAGCAGATTTTCCGGCTGCCGCGCGGAGGGCTGGATCCGCAGAAGGTCTACAACGCTTATTACAAGGCGGTGCAGCACCAAGGCGCGCCCACGGTGATTCTGGCCAAGACCGTAAAAGGTTACGGCCTGGGCTCGGCGCAGGCGCGCAACGCCACGCATCAGGAGAAAAAGCTGAGTGACGCGGCGCTGGCGGCATTCCGCGCCCGCTTCGAGATACCCATCCCGGAGAAGGCGGCGAAGGAAGGGGCGCTCTACCGGCCGCCGGAAGACAGCGAGGAGATCCAGTACCTGAAGGAGCGGCGGCAGGCCCTGGGGGGCTACATGCCCACCCGGGAGGCGCATCCCAAGTTCGAGTTTGAGGCTCCGGCGCTGGAATATTTCCAGGAGTGGCTGGAGGGCTCGAAGGGACGCGCGGTTTCCACCACCATGGCCTTCGTCAGCCTGCTGCGCCAGCTGCTGAAGCACCCCAAAATCGGGAAGCTGGTGGTACCCATCGTGCCGGACGAAGCGCGCACCTTCGGCATGGAGTCCATAATCCGCCAGGTGGGCATTTACGCCAGCCAGGGGCAGCTCTACAACCCGCACGACCAGGACATGCTGCTTTACTACCGCGAGGAAAAAGACGGGCAGATCCTGGAGGAAGGGATCACGGAGGCGGGCTCAATGGCATCACTCACCGCCGCCGGAGGCGCCTACTCCAACTATGGCGTGCCTATGGTTCCGTTCTTCACTTATTACTCCATGTTTGGGTTTCAGCGCATAGGAGATCTGATCTGGGCGTTCGCGGATTCGCGCGGCAAAGGCTTCCTGATGGGAGGCACGGCGGGACGAACGACGCTTTCGGGCGAGGGGCTGCAGCACCAGGATGGACACAGCCACGTGCTGGCGAGCACCGTGCCCACCTGCGCCAGCTACGATCCTGCATTCGCCTACGAGACGGCGGTGATCGTTCAGGACGGGCTGCGGCGGATGTACCAGGAGAAAGAGGACCGCTTCTACTACATCACCATGTACAACGAAGACTATGCCATGCCGGCGATGCGGGAAGGCAGCCGCGACGGCATCCTGCGAGGCATTTATCGCCTTCAGGAAGCCGGCTCAGGCAAGGCGGTGGTGCAGCTGTTTGGCAGCGGCCCCATTCTGAATGAGGCGATGCGGGCGCAGGGCATACTGGGGGAAAAGTATGGAGTAGCGGCCAATGTGTGGAGTGCAACCAGCTACAACGAACTGCGGCGGGAGGCACTGGCCACGGAGCGTTGGAACCGGCTGCACCCGTCCAAGCAGCCGAAGCGGCCGTATATCCAAAGCGCTCTGGACGGGAACGACGGCCCCATAGTGGCGGCTACCGACTACATGAAGATCGTTCCTGACCAACTGGCGCCATGGCTGGGTGGACGGCTGGTGTCGCTGGGTACGGACGGCTTTGGCCGCAGCGACAACCGCGCGCACCTGCGGCGGCACTTCGAAATCAACGCGGAGTCCATTGTGGCGGCGGCGCTGGCGGCGCTGGCGCGGGAGAAGAAGTTCGACGCGGCGAAGGCGGAGAAGGCGTTCGCGGAGCTGGGAGTAAAGAGCGAGAAGCCGGATCCGGCGCGGGCGTAAGGGACTCGGGTAGCTTGCCGGCAGCCCGTCAACCCTCCGGAAGGCCTTCCCCATTACCAACTGGGTTAATCGGTCGGCACCTCGTTAAAGGAGAAAACCCATATGCGAATGTTGCTGAGAGTATCGCTGCCCGTGGAAGCTGGAAATGCCGCCGCCAAGGCGGGGACCCTGGGTTCCACGATCGAGCGAATTCTGGCCGATCTCAAGCCGGAAGCAGCCTATTTCTTTGCCGACGACGACGGTCAACGGTCGGCCTCCATCGTGTTCGAGATGAAGGACGCATCGCAAATTCCGTCGATCGCTGAGCCTTGGTTTCTGGCGTTCAACGCAAAAGTGTCTTTCCGGCCAATCATGAACCCGCAAGATCTTGCCAAAGCCAGTACTTCGATTGGCAAGGCGGCTAAAGAATACGGAAAGTAGACGGGAACTCTCCTTTAACCTGCGGCGGCTTGCGCTTTAGCAGCAATCGGCCGAGCGCGGCGGAACTCCTGGATCTGCAGGGCAAGATCCGCCAGCAGTATCGAGAAGACCAGGCAGACCCAGACGATGGTTTCAATGGCGGCGGGGCCACGGTTCTCCAATCCAGTAACCCCCGCGATCACCCGAACCTCCAGAAAGACGATAGCGACGGCAAAGCTGCGCGTCATCCACTGACGGTGCTGCTGGACCTTTCCCTTAAGAATAAACGCGAAGGCGATGCCCGTGGTGAGCATCCACAAGGTGGCATCGGCGAGGCCGGCGATGCTGAACGAGCGCGTGCCACCTATTCGTTCCTGGAAGAACTGGATATAGAAACCGAGGGGCCCGGCGATGAATACGCCGGCAACGTAGAAGCGCCCGAGCACGCGGTGAAGCTTGGTGAAGCGCCGCCGCAGGCGGTCAGAGAACTGCATGGGGCCGAGCAGGAGAGCGCAGGCACCGGCCATGCCATGCGGCAAAAGGTACCATTTGAAAGGCTGATAGTGCTGCCACACCGGGGCGTGCGGCTCTACCAGGAAGTATTCGTTGTGGCCGAGGACATAAACGATCATCAGGCCAATGAAGGCAAAAAGCAGATATTTCGGACGCGACCACGAAGGGCGTTGCAGGGCCAGATACCCAGAGGACATTCGAGCTGCTCCTGGGGGACGAAGTAGGTTCGCTGCAATATATGGGAAATACTCTAAAAAAGGCCAGAAAAATGCGAAAGACTGCGTACCGTGTACTACATTTTGGGCGTAGCGCCGGTCTTCGTTCGGGATGACGTTGGAATAGATGCAAGCGAAAAAGCCCGGCAATTTTGCCGGGCTTTTATAACGGCTGCGGCTGCCGATCAGGCGCCTTCGCCGCCAACATACTCGACCTGGCCGCGCTCGTTGCGGACCCAGCCATGGCGGGCGAGCACGGAACCAAAGATGTTCTCCGCCGCCTCTTCCACTTTTCTGCGGGCTTCCGCCGCGAAGTGGTCCTGCAGTTCGCGCTCGAAATCGCGGCTGGGCTGCTGAGCCGCGGGCGGCTGCACCGCAGCCTGAACTGGGGCCTCCGGCGGCCCAGGAAGCTGCTTCCTACGCCGCCTGGAACCTGTTTTGCGTTCTTTTTTTCTGTTATTTACAGACACTTTGACCCTCCCACCACCGACATTCAAATTTTCTGAATGGCCGAATATTGGATGCAGAAAAGTGAGGTTCGGTTCCAAACCGGCTTAGATCCGCCGCGGGCTGAGCAGACGCATGGGAAGTGTAAAGATGGCCCAAAGGAAACCCAGCACTCCCTCAACGGCAATGCCCACTATACGGAAGGGCAGCAGGATCAGCCAAACGAAGGGGTAGAGGATGAGCGCCAGAAGGGCTAGGGGCCAGCACAGCACGAAGAGCAGGCACCAGAGAAGGAAGGTGAGCATGGCGTACGTTCTCCTGATTGATGATACGCAGGGTGGCGGGAAAAGTTCCGTGATTAGAGAAGATCTTAGGTCCCCGGATACGCGTTCGCTGCGCAAGCTCGGTTCACGCTCGCACGGGATCACACTCTGGGGAAGTTAGTCGCCGGCAACGGTTTCGGCCAGGCGGCTGAGAGATTGGTCGTAGGGCGCCCGGGCCACGCCGCGCTCGGTAATGATGGCGGCCACGTATTTGGCGGGGGTGACGTCAAAAGCCGGATTCTCCACCTTGACGCCCTCAGGGGCGATAGCCTTGCCGGCGATGTGGGTAACCTCGCGGGTGGCGCGCTGCTCGATAGGAATTTTGCTGCCATCGGGCGTTTCCAGATCCACTGTAGAGAAAGGTGCGGCCACGTAAAAGGGGATGCCATGTTCCTTGGCCAGCACGGCGACGGTGTAAGTGCCGATCTTGTTGGCCACGTCGCCGTTGGCGGCGATGCGGTCGGCGCCCACCACCACCGCGCCAATCTTGCCCTGCTTCATCATGGCGCCGGCCATATTGTCGGAGATGACGGTGGTGGGGATGCCGTCTTTCATCAGTTCCCAGGCGGTAAGGCGCGAACCCTGCAGGAAGGGCCGGGTCTCATCAGCATAGACCTGGAGCTTTTTGCCCGCCTCCACCGCCGCACGGATCACGCCGAGGGCGGTGCCGTAACCACAGGTGGCGAGGGCGCCGGCATTGCAGTGGGTGAGCACGCCGCCGCTCGGGGGCATGAGAGTGGCGCCGTGGCGGCCCATGGCCTCGTTGGCGGCAATATCTTCCACGTACATACGCTGCGCTTCGGTGATCAGCGCCTGGCGAAGCTGGTCCACGGGCAACTCGGAGCAGGCCTCAAATTTTCCTTGCATGCGGCGGATGGCCCAGAACAGGTTGACGGCGGTGGGGCGGGTCTCGCCCATGACTTCGCAAATCTGATCGAAGGCGCGGCGCAACTCGGAAACGTGGCCGGCTTCGGCGTCGCGCACGCCCAGAGCGATGCCCATGGCGGCGGCAACGCCGATGGCAGGCGCGCCGCGCACCGTCATGTTGCGGATGGCGTCGGCGACCTCTTCGTAGGTGGAGCAGGTGACGTAGGTCTCTTCGGTGGGCAGCTTGCGCTGGTCAATGAAGCGCACGCCTTCGTCGGTCCATTCGAGGGTTTTGATCATCAGTTGTCGGTTCTCAGTTCTCGGTTGTCAGTTGGCTACTAGCTACTAGCTTCTAGCTACTGGCTACCGCATTGAGCTTCAGGTGCTCGCGGCGGACGTCGTTGGCTGTGAACAGGGCCACAAAGGACGCGGGGGCAGCCGCTTCTTCCACATTGGCGCGCCCGCCGGCCTCCTCGCGCTCCACCAGGCACATCACGCCGGCGACTTCGAAGCCAAACTCGCGCGCCGCTTCGATGGCCTGAATGGTGGAGGCGCCGGTGGTGCACACATCGTCCACAATCACCACCCGCGCGCCCTTCTGGCGGAAGCCCTCGATGCGCTGCCCGGTGCCGTGCCGCTTTTCCGCCTTGCGCACCAGAAAACCGTGCACCTGGCCGCTGACCACAGCCACGGCGCTGACGATGGGATCGGCGCCCATCGTGAGGCCGCCAATGGCTTGCGGGCGCCAAGCGCGGGCTTGAATCTCCTGCCAGAACACATCGCCAGTAAGGCGCGCGCCCTGCGCATCCAGGGTAGTAGTGCGGCAATCAATGTAGTAGTCGCTGGTGCCGCCGGAGGAGAGCTTAAACTGACCCAAGCGGAAGGACTTCTCGGCAAGCACCTGCAAAAGTTGGGCGCGCTCGGATGACATAAACCTTTACCATAGCACGGCAAAAAGTTTGCGGGAAAGCGGGCCGGAACAGACGAGACGATTGCCGGGCCCAGGAGCGGAGCAGGCGATGCGGGAACAACCACAGGTTGCGGTGCTGGGAGCAGGCGCAGTGGGCTGTTATTTTGGCGGCATGCTGGCGCGGGCCGGAACGCCAGTGACCCTGATTGCGAGGCAGGCGCGGGCGGAGGCCATCCAGCGCGAGGGCCTGTTCATTGACGCGGTGCACTTCCAGGGCCGCGTGCCGGTGACAGCATCGGCGGACGTGAGCGTTGTAAAGAGTGCCGACGTGGTTCTCTTTTGCGTAAAGACGGTAGATACCGAGAGCGCTGCCCAGGAACTGCGTCCCCATCTGGCTCCGGGAGCGCTGGTCATGAGCCTGCAGAACGGGGTGGATAACGTGGAGCGCATCCGCGCCGCCAGCGGGATTGAAGCCATCCGCGCGGTGGTTTATGTGGCGGCGGAGATGACCTCTGCCGCGCGGGTGAAGCACTCGGGGCGGGGCGATCTGATCCTGGCAGCGGAGCCGGGGCGCTTAGCCGAACTGCAAACCATTGCCGGGCTGTTCGAGCGCGCGGGCGTGCCTTGCCGGCTTTCCAAGCAGATTGAAGTGGAGCAGTGGAAGAAGATGGTGCTGAATTGCGCGTACAACGCGATCTCCGCCCTGGCCCGCGCCAATTATGGGGCCATCGCTCTCAATCCGCTGGTGCACCAGGTAATGAGGCAGGCCATTATGGAAGCGGTAGCCGTGTCGCGCGCGGCCGGAGTCTCCATGAATGATGTGGATATGCAGGCGGCGGGTTCGAAGCTGGGAGACGCCATGTCCAGGGCCACCTCCTCGACTGCCCAGGACATCGTTCGCGGCAAGCCCACCGAAATTGATTCTTTGAACGGCTACATTACGCGCCGGGGGAAGGAGCTGGGCGTGCCCACGCCAGTGAATCAGACGCTGCATGCGCTGGTGAAGCTGCTGGAGGCGAGCACGGTTGCAGGGCAGGCGCGAGGGCTTTCCAGCTAGCCTCCGACCTTCTCCAGGTGCTGGAAGTGGCCGCTGGCCACGAAGAGCAGGCTAAAGAGAGTCAGGTTATAGCCGATGTGCACCAGCGTGCTGGAGGCCACCGACTTGGTGAACGCGCGCACCCCGGTGAGCACCACGCCGACCACGAACAAAACCACCAGAGGCCCCCAGGCGTTGCCCAGTTGTGCGGAATGGAGAAGAGCGAAAGGAATGGCAGTGAGTACGATGCCCCCGCCCACTCCCAGCCGGCGCGCCAGCACGGGATAAAGAAAGCCGCGGAAAAACATTTCCTCCACGAAGGGGGCCACGGCGACGCCGAAGATGGCCATCATCCAGGCGTCGGCCGGACTGTGGAAGAACTGGTCAATGGGCAGCGACTTGGGAATGGGCAAAAGGGCGGAAAGCAACTGGCCGGCGATGGCGACGATGGCGCCCAGGGCCAGGAAGCCGATCCAGGTGCCATCCGGCCAATTCCAGTGCACGGCGGGCAAGAACCTGTAGCCGCGCTCGCGTCGCACCACGGCATACATAAAAAACACGAGCACCATGTAAGCGGCAAACTGGGCAGGAATAATGAGCAGCGGGTCGCGAGCCAATTGCGCCGCCGGCATGCCGCGAAACAGGCCGCTCGAGGCGGCGATCCACAATGAAGCAACGCCGAACACGGCGATGACAACAATACCTACCACGGTAATGCGCACCACATCCCAGCCGGTCCAGGGCGGGTTCTCCGCAGGCGGCGGGCCGGGCGGGGGAGAAAACTGTGGTGAAGGAGATTCAGGCAGCGAGTTGGGTGGCGAGGCCAATAGTTGAATTTACACGAAAATTCGCGCTCGCGGGTTTGGCGGAATGCGCTCTATCCGGGAGAGGCGGCGGCCAGTTCGACGGTGTACAACTGCTCTTCGGTGGCCGGGCACAGGGCGCGGAACTGGCAGGAGCGGCAGTGGAAGCCGGGAGTGGGGTCAAATTCGCCGGCGCACATCTTGCGGGCCACCTCGGCGATGCGCTCCTGGGCGGCGCGCAGTTCCTTTTCGTCCCGGGTGGTGGAAACTTCGTCGGAGGTTTCCAGGTTATAGAACAGCAGGCGTTCGGGCACGTACCCCCAGAGTTCGCGTGCGGCCAGAGCATAGATGGAGAGCTGCAGGCTGCGGCGGGCGTCAATGTCGGTTTTGGGGGTGCCGGTCTTGTAGTCCACGATGGCGACGCGCTGGCCGTCAATGCAGTCAACCCGGTCAATGCGGCCCTTCACCAACATGCCCTGGACGGAGAACTGGAAGGTCTTCTCGGTGGAGAGGACCTGCGGAACAGGAACAGCGGCGCAGCTTTCATAAAAGGCGATGAGCTGTTCCCTTCCCTGTTTGAGGTAGAGCTCGCGCTGGTGCGGGTCGTCGAAAGGAAGCTCGGCCAGGGCCCGTTCGAAAATCTCAAGCAACTGTTCGGGCGTGCGCGGGCGGCCAACGCGCAGGGCTTCATAGTAATCGCCGAGGGCGGAGTGCATGGCGGAGCCGAACTGCAGTGATGCAGAGATATCGCCGGGGATGTTCCAGTCTTTGTAAATTTTGAATTTGAGGGGGCAGGCTTCATACATCTCAATGGAGCTGGCGCTAAGCGGGCCGGCGAGGGCGCGGGGGGAGGGCGGCAGCAGCATCCAGCCACCCAGGCCGGTGGCGCCGACGACGGCGGCCTGTGCGGCAATGCGCAGGCGCGGGTCGCGCAGGCGCCAGCCGGGCGGCTGCACCTGGGCAGCTATCAGGTCGCGCACGAAGGCGGTGGGCCGCGGATTTTTACCTTTGCCGAGACGGGCGTAAATAGTCAGCGAGTCGCGCGCGCGCGTCATGGCCACGTAAAACAGGCGCCGCTCTTCCTCCCGATGCAGGTCGGAGCTGTCGCTTTTGGCCAGGCAGCGAAGATCGCGCATGGCGGCGGGCATGGCAAACAGTTTTTCCCGGTAATTGGTGGGGAAGGAATTGTTATTGGCGCGGACCACGAAGATGTGGTCGAATTCCAGGCCCTTGGCGCCGTGCACGGTCATGAGCTGCACTGTGTTGGCCGGATCCTGAGGCGGAGGCTGCTGGAAGGCGACCACGCCGCCGGCTTGCGGAAAATACTCCATGTATTCCAGAAACTCCTGCAGCTCTCCGGTGGCGGTAATGGGTTTGGCACTCCACTTCTCCACGAATTCACGAAAAGCGGCGACGGGCGGGGCGCTCGGGTCAATGCCGAAACGCTTGATGGCGATGGCCAGAGCGCGGGCAGCTTTCCAATCCGCGGCCGCAAGCTCGGCGCGGGCGTTCTCCACAGTTTTCAGAACCGATTTGCCGCCGCGCACGCCCGCGAGCACGGCAGCCAGGTCCGGCTGTTTACCGCCGGCGCGCAAGGCTTCACGGACAGCTTCGCCATCCAGGCCAAAGGTGGGCAATGCGGCCACCCGGAACAAGGCGGCATTATCCAGGGGCGCGGGCAGCACGCGCATGCAGGCAAGCAGATCGCGCACCTCGCAGGTTTCAAGCGCGTCCAGGCCTTCCACGCGAAAAGGGATGCCCCGAAGGGCGAGTTCTTTCACCACCTCCTCGCGGTGCAGGTGGGAGCGGTAGAGGACGGCGCAACGCGGCCGAGGTTTGCCGGTTGAGGTGGCGGGAGCGCGCAGGATGGTGGCCGCCTGCTCGGCAATATCGCCGGCTTCATCTCCGTTGCCGCCCACCATGACCAGGCTCACGGGCTCGGGCGAGACAGGGTTGCCTGCTGCCTTGGCCCGGCGCTCGCGCTCGGAAGACAGGGGCTGGCGCTGGAAACTTTCTTTTTGGCCGATACGGCAGGCCACGGAGGGATTCTGCGCAATGAGCGCGCCGGCGCAATTGAGAATTGCGGAAGTGGAACGCTGGTTGCGGTCTAGAATCACCGATTTGGTTTCAGGAAAGCGGGCGACAAACTCTTCGAAAGCGGCGCTGGAGGCGCCGCGGAAGCGGTAGATGGCCTGGTCAGGGTCGCCTACGGCAAAAATGTTGCGCTCTTTGCCGGCCAGCAGCTGTGCCAGCTCGATCTGGGCGAGGTTGGAATCCTGGAACTCATCAATCAGGAGAAAGCGGGCGCGCTTTTGCTCGCACTGCAGGGTTTTTGGGTCGGACTTCAGCACCTGCATGGCGCGCAGGATCATGTGGGAGAAGGTGCCGAGGTTGTCGGCAGCCAGCATGTCCTCCACTTTGCGGAAGACGCGCGCGATTTCATGGCAGCGCGCGAGCACGTCATCTCGGGTGAGCTTGTCGGCGTCCTTGCTGCGGGTGACGCGGGGGAGCGGGTGCTTGCCGGCTTCCAGTTCCTGAACGTAATTTTTGTAGTCGGCGGCCGACTTGAGCTCGTCGTGGCAGTTGTCGAAAAAATCAATCAGCGCTTCCAGGAATTGCGCCGGGTGAACCGCACGGGTGTAGTACTTGAGCTGCAACTCGGGAAGGCGGCGGCGCAGGTAGATCCAAAGGTCCTGGGGCTCCAGCACCCGGAAAGCTTGGCCGCAGTCCTGGAGAATACGGTAGCAGAAGGCGTGAAAGGTGGTGGCCTGGAGGCCGGAAGAGGCGCCCGGCCCCAGCTCGCGCCGCACTCGCTGCTTGAGTTCGTCGGCGGCGTTGTCGGTATAGGTTACGGCCAGAATCTCGTCCGCCCGGACCTGCCCCTCACGGATGAGCCGGGCAAGGCGCTGGGTGAGGACCGTAGTTTTGCCGGTGCCGGCGCCGGCCACCACCAGCATGGGCCCGGCAACATGCTCCACGGCTTCACGCTGACGGGGATTGAGCTCAAGAGCGGGGGCAAGGGCCGGGGCGGAAGCGGCGGAGAACAGCCCCAGTTGCGAAGACGAAACAGCGGGTTTGCGGGACGCGGGCATGGGGTGTGAGGGGGAGCTTCACATTATGGGCGAGGCGAAGCGCGGGGGCAACGGGAAAAGCAGCCGTCAGCAAATCAGCAGTCAGCATCCATCCCCTCGAAGGGCAACGTCTTGGGCGCCTCTTCCACAGCCCTGAATTCGCGGCCAGGAAGACACCGCCTCGTCACGAGCAGGATTGAGCCAGCCAGCTACTTAGCTCGTGAAAAAGCCTCGGCTGGCTGAATGCTGAGTGCTGACTCTGAGTGCCCGCCTGTCACAAGCCCTTGTGATTGGCGGCGTATAATTGAAGTTTAGCTGGCGGCGTTTGCCGCTACTGGAGGGACTTCCGTGAGTTCGCACATGCCGCCTCGACCCGGACAACCGGCACCCGGGCCGCAACCTATTCCTGGAGTAGATTCGATCGTTGCGGTTGGCTCCGGCAAGGGCGGCGTAGGCAAAACCACGCTGGCGGTGAACCTGGCGGTGGCGCTGGCCAAACTTGGGCATAAGGTGGGGCTGCTGGATGCCGACGTTTACGGTCCCAACGTTCCGCTCATGCTGGGGGCCAACGCCACGCCGAAGGTGATTGGCGAAAATCGCATCGAGCCGCTGGAGCGCTACGGGCTCAAGGTGATTTCGGTCGGCTTCCTCAATCCCGGCGACCGGCCGCTGATCTGGCGAGGTCCCATGCTGCACTCCATTGTGCGGCAATTTCTTGGGCAGGTGGAATGGGGACAACTCGACTACCTGGTGGTGGACCTTCCTCCCGGAACCGGCGACGTAGCCCTGTCTCTGATTCAGACCGTGCCACTGACCGGAGCTGTCGTGGTTTCCACGCCGTCGGACGTTTCCTTGCAGGATGCGCGCAAGGCCATCGAAATGTTCCGCCAGGTGAAGGTGGATATCGTGGGCCTGGTGGAGAACATGAGCTTCTTTGTGTGCCCGCACTGCCACGAGGAGATTGACATCTTCTCCAAGGGCGGCGGGGAGCGCACGGCCAAGCAGTTCGATATTCCTTTCCTGGGGCGAGTGGAGCTCGATCCTGAAATCCGCAAGGCGGGCGACACCGGCTTGCCCGCAGTTCTGGCAGGCGAAGAAGGCCCGCACGCCAAGTCACTCTACGAATTCGCCCGCAAAGTAGCCGGCAGGCTGGGCGAAATCAAGGCCGCCTCGCCGGAAAGCGTAATTCAGATTCAGTGATCCGTGGCCAGTGAAAGCCGTTGACACGCGCGACGGCAAAGGGCAAACTTCGTGCGCCTCGTTAGTCCTGCACGAAAGGAGAGGCCAATGCTCGAAATCCATTCCAAGCGCATTCCACCCGATGTAATCGTTCTGGAACTGGCGGGCAGAATCATTCTGGGGCGCGACGCCCAGCACCTGGAGTGGATGGGAACGGCGCTGGTGCGCGACAAAGAAAAGAAAGTCGTGCTCGACCTCAGCAACGTGAGCCGGGTGGACAGCACCGGAGTCGGCATTATCATGATGGTATGCGGTCTGCTCAAGCAGAGCGGCGGAGAACTGCGCCTGGCCGGAGCCAAAGGCCTGGTGGAAGATGTTCTGAAATTGACTAACGTGCACAACATAATCGGGGTTCATGCCAGCGCGGAAGCGGCGGCGGCGAGCTTCGGCAACGCGTAAACACCCGCGAGAGAATACCACCCATCTGCAAGAACAGCGCGAGCCAACGCAAGGTCCTTCGACTGCGCCTCCCCTTCGGCAAGCACAGGGCAGGCTTTCGCAAGCTCGGCTAGCGCTCGCTCGGGATGACAGTTATGGGGCAGGGCGAACGCAAGCGAATTGCCCTGCTCCGCCCAAGATGACAGGGAAGAAATTTCTGCCGCTACTTAAAGCGCGAGAGGGCGAACAGCGGGTTGGGAGCTTTTTCAGTCATCACCATCTCGGCAGCCATTTCGCCAACGGCGGGGCCGTGCTTGAAGCCGTGGCCGGAGCCGCCGCCCAGCAGCCAGACGTTAGCGGCGCGGGGGTGGCGATCCATGATGAAGTTCTGATCGGGCGAATTCTCGTACTGGCAGACGCGCGATTCCAGCAACGGCGCGTGCTTCAGCATCGGAAAGCGCAGGCCAAGGTGCTCGCGGGCGCTGGCCAGTCCTTCGGAGCTGGCCACGCGCTGGCCGTTGGTGGGGTCGAACATGGGCCCGCGGGTGTCGTCGGCGATCTTGAAGCCGCGCCGTTCCACTACGGGGAAGCCGTAGAAGAAGCGCTCGCCGTGGTCCACCCAGATAGGCATTTTTTCGGGATTGAAGCGCATGTCGCCGGCCGCAGTTCCGAAAAAGAAAACTTCCTGGCGGGTGGGCCGGATTTTGTCGCCGATCACGTCGGGGAAGGTGTTCCCTAGCCACGGGCCGCAGGCAAAGACGTAGCGGCTCGCGTGAATGTGCACTCCGGATTGCAGGACGATCTCGCCCAACTCACTACCGCTGATCTGAGGCGGCAGAACTGAGCCCTGAAGATACTTTCCGCCTTCCGCCACGAAGGCGTCGCGCACGGCGGCGCAGGCTTCGCGGGCCATGAGGCCGCCGCTTTCGGGCTCGAAAATGGCCCAGCGCACGCCGTCGAAGTTCACCTGGGGGTAGGTGGCGGAGAGCTGGTTGTAATCCATTTCCGCATAGGGAATGCCGGCTTCCTTCAACATCGGGAGCGAACCCTTCTCGTAGGAATCGTCTTCCCGGGCCACCATCCACAGCACGCCCATGGGGCGGAACAGGACGCGATTCCAGCGCTTCTGGTTCTCCTGCCAGAGCTGAAGGGCGCGGGCCACCATTTTGGTGTAGGGCTGGTTGGGGCCGTAGGTGCCGCGAATAATGCGGGTTTCGCCTCCGGAACTGGCACGGGAGTTACCCGGGCCCCAGGCATCTATCAGGGTTACAGGCGCTCCCCGGCGGAGCAGGTGGAGGGCGGTCCAGCCCCCGAAGGCGCCGGCGCCGACCACCACAATCCCCTGGCGCCTGTCAGATTTAGCGGGTTTGTTTCCAACTTTGCTGGGCATGTTCTTGAAAAGCGGCGAGGCCGCGAGGGCGCTCCAACTCCCCAGCGCCGCAGAAGCCTGCAAAAACCATCTGCGAGAGACTTTTAGGAGTTTTGACACGAAGGGAATTAAGCTATCCTTGTTGCAGGGCGAGGTCAAGCTGGGCGCGGCCAGGAAGAGCCGGCAGGGGAGAGCTTTGCGGGGCGTGAATCCTAGTGTAAGCGGCAGCATCTAAAGTACTTAGGAGAAGTGCGAGCGGCCTTTGGCATGGACCTGAGGAGTTCGCGCGAAACATTCGTGATGGCACAGCCAGGGCCGATGGGAGAACGGGAAACCGAGATACTGACCGCCATCGTGGAGACGTTCATTTCCACGGGCGAGCCGGTAGGATCGCGAGTGCTGGCGCGGGCCAGCCGGGAAGGGCTGAGCGCGGCCACCGTTCGCAACGTAATGGCGGACCTGGCCGATGCCGGGTACCTGGAACAGCCGCACACCTCCTCCGGGCGCGTGCCCACCAGCGCGGCCTACCGCTACTACGTGGAGCAACTCACGGGCAAGGCGCAGATAGCGCCGGCGGACGCCAACATGATCCAGGGGGTGCTGCAGGGAATCAGCAACCCGGACGAGTTCATGGAGCGCACCTCGCACGTGCTCTCGCTGATTTCGCACGGGGTGGGCGTGACTATGAGCACGGGGGGATCGCGCAACGCGCTGGACCACGTGTATTTCTCCCGCCTGGCGGAACATAAGGTGCTGGCGGTGGTGGTGACGCGTGCCGGAGTGGTGCGCGACCGGGTGCTGCGCATGAGCCGGGACCTGGGCCAGGCGGACCTGGATTCGGCCTCGCGCTACATCAACGAGAGTTTCCGCGGCTGGACGCTGGAAGCGCTGCGCACGGAATTGGCCCGGCGTATCGAGCAGGAACGCAGCGAATACGACCGCCTGATGCAGTCCGTGGAAGCGCTCTACCGCGAAGGCGCACTGGAAAGCGAGCAGGGCAAGCAAACCGTGTGGGTGGAGGGCACCTCCCACCTGGTAGT
>Ga0208774_1000061_pt1 | contig 18040 bp, 11 predicted proteins | sample SF_Rice_5C_80N_4_FD_185620 | JGI IMG/M metagenome (GOLD analysis project Ga0208774, IMG submission 185620) | Rice paddy soil microbial communities from Twitchell Island, California, USA - SF_Rice_5C_80N_405 (SPAdes) (version 2) | ecosystem: Environmental > Terrestrial > Soil > Paddy field/soil ... | reverse complement strand
ACTGAGGTAGAAAGCCCGCAGTTCCCAGTTTCGAGTTTCAAGACCCCGGCGACGTGGAAACTTGAAACTCGAAAGCTTGAAACTTTGAAACCTTCTACTGCTTTGGTGCCGGGATCGCGGTTTCCGGCTGGTTGGCGTCCTGCTGATGAATGCGGTCAATGTCCTGGTTGGTATAGACCTTGGCCGGTGGGTGCGCCTGCTCCCAGGTGCGGATGTTCTTCGCGGCCAAGGCCAGGTTTTCGGGGGCAACGGGGATGCCATAGGCATTGTCAAACACCGCCGCGCCCGTGTTGATGAATATCGTCTCAGGGGCATTGTGGGCCATCATCATTCCGTGCGGTCCACGACGAGCCATAAAGCGACGCCCCATGCCAGCCACGGGCACAAACGGTGCTGGGGCAACCAATGGAGAGACAGCCCCCACCACCGTGGGCTGTCCGCTGACGCTCACCAGGGAAACCGCGGGCGGCATCATGTTCGCCGTGCTGCTCAATCCCAGGTTGGTGACGGAAAGGGTGGCGTTGGTGGCTCCTGCCACGTTGCCGGAGGTTGCGTTGCTTGCCCCCGCGGGCGAGAGGGAAACCGAATTCAGGCTCACCATGGGCGTGCTGAGCACCGGGTAATTGAACTCATCCCAGAGCAGACGGTTAGCCGCAAAACCAGTATTCGTCACCCAAGTCTGCCCAAAACCCTGCGCCACCGCCAAACTCAACAACAGAACTGCCCCTGCCAGGACCCCGCGACCCATAACTTCCTCCTCCCGGCGGTTTGGCCGGGTATTCCGGCAGATCTTAAAGTATTTCATGCTGAAAAGTCACTAACTTCCTATATAGCGGGCATATAAGCTCCGAGCCACCGCCGTATCTGAGGTTCCTTTAATAATGGCCCGCCCATCCGGGAAAAGGGTGAACTCATAGGGCTCAAACCAGAACTTGAGAACGAATTCGTTATGGCGCACGGTGCCGTGAGGTTTTAACCGTTCGCTCATAACGGCGAAATCCACCGGCCGGGCGTGTTCGTGGATTTGCACCGAATTGCGCCCGCAGAGGGTGATATGGGGCCGTCTCTCCCCGGCCAGGTGGATGAATTCGCGCCGTCCGCAAGCCCGGCAATCCGGGCGCGGTCCCCCCGTCTGGAGGGCGGAGGTCTGGTTGGTCCAGATATCCCAGGAAAGCAGGGTGGGGCGCAATTGCTCGCGTGCTCCCAGCAGCAGCTTTAATGCTTCTCCCGCTGCCATTGAGGCTACCAGGTTGACGGCCGGACCCAGCACCCCCGCGGTTTCGCATGTGTCGAGCGCACCCCGCGGAGCTTCCGGAAAAATGCAGGCCAGGCAGGCGGTTTCGCCCGGAAGGATGTTCATGGTCACGCCGTAGCTGCCCACCGCCGCGCAGTAAATCCAGGGCACTCCGTGCTGCACCGCAAAATCATTCAGCAGGTAGCGGGTTTCAAAATTGTCGCTGCCGTCCAGCAGAAGCTGTGCTCCTGCGAGCAGGCGGTCAATGTTTTCCGGCGTAAGGTCGGCCACCTCTGGCTCGACCACAATTTCAGAGTTGAAAGCGGCAAGCTTGCGGGCGGCGGCTATAGCCTTGGGCAGGGAAGCGGCGGCATCGTCTTCGTCGAACAAAGCCTGGCGCTGCAGGTTGCTGGCTTCGACGTAATCGCGGTCTACGATGCGCAAGCTGCCCACTCCAGCGCGCGCCAGCAACCCTGCCAGCACCGAACCGGTGGCGCCGCAACCCACAATGACGGCCCGCGCCTCCGCCAGCCGGCGCTGCCCCCCAGAACCAATGCCGGCAAACAGAATCTGTCGCGAGTAACGCTCCTCGAAACTCACTGGCCATCCCCTCTGGATGTACTAACCCTTTATTATAGGAGTCAGCAACTCGCGAATCGGAGTATGGCCGCTGTCTGGGGGCCTGGACGCGCCGCAAGCTCTCCCGGCAGCTTGGTCGCGGAGATGTTTTCCGCGTCCCGACGAGCGCCATCGCCTCGGTAGCCGGTTCATGGAAGTGGCTGAAATCCACCTCAGACGGGGTAGTCAAGCCGGCAAGGAGTCCGTTTGGCGGTAAGGACAGGGTTCGTCCCAAGACTCGCAATCGTAGGGGTGCTGGCGGCAGCCGGAGTTACGCTCCCGGCTTTGGCGCAGGGCCCGCATGCCGCGCCCTCTTCGCAATCGCACTCCCTGCAGTCCGCCGCCGCGCCCCAGGACTCCGCTCTGGCCCACGTCTCCGCGCCCGCACCCACGTCCACTACCCTGGGCGCCATCTTCGAATACCAGGGCCTGCCGGTCCGGGATATCCGCTTTGCCGGGATTGAGAGCGGCGACCTGGAACAGTTGCGCAAAATCGTCAGCCAAAAACCCAACCAGCCCCTGGACCGCTTTAAAATTCATGACAGCGTTCGCGCCCTTTTTGCTACTGGCCGTTTCGCCGATATCCAGGTGGAGGCCGACCGCAGCCCGCAGAATGAGGTCACGCTGGTGTTCCGCGCGGTGCAGAACTATTTTGTCGGCGTGGTCAACGTCGAAGGTGCGCCCCGTGAGCTCACCAACACCCAGTTGGTCAACGCCACCAAGCTGCAATTGGGCGAACTCTATAGCCCGGAGAAGCTGCAAACCGGCATTGATCGCATGGGCCAACTGCTGCAGGAGAATGGCTATTACCAGGCCACTATTACGGAGGGCGAGCAGCGCGATGCGGCCACCCAGCAGGTGAATGTTTCCTTCCGCGTGGAGCCGGGGGCGCAAGCCAGGATTGGCCGCATCACCCTCACTGGCCATCCCGGTTACACTTTGCTGGAACTGCTGAACGCCGCGCACTTTCATCCCGGCGACCGCGTCCTGCCCCAGACCATTACCAGCGCCTTGCGCCGCCTGCGAAACAGGTACCAGAAGATTGACCATCTGGAAGCCCAGGTCTCAATTCCCAGCCAGACCTTCCGCCCGGCTACCAACACCGTAGACTACGTGCTCCACGTCGAGCCCGGCCCCATCGTTCTAGTGCGCGTGCAAGGAGTGGGCCTGCGCGGCGGAGAGATTAAGAAGCTGATTCCGGTTTACGAAGAGAACGCCGTGGACGAGGATCTGGTGAATGAGGGCCGCCACAATTTGCGGGACTACATGCAGACCCGCGGTTACTTCGACGCAGAAGTGAACGTGCGCTCCGAGTTCGACGAAAAGAAAAACGAACGCCAGATCATTTACATTGTCGAACGGGGCATGCGGCACAAGCTCACCAACATTGACATCAGCGGCAATTCCTACTTCGATACCGGCATGATCCGCGAACGCATGCAGGTTCAGCCAGCGGGCCGGCTGCTCTCGCATGGCATGTACAGCCAGCAACTGCTGGCCGGCGACGTGGCCACCATTGAGAATCTCTATCACGCCAACGGCTTCCAGCAGGTGAAGGTTACACCCGCCGTACACGACAATTATCTTGGGCAGATGGGGCGCATCGCAGTGGAGATTCACATTGACGAGGGCCCGCAGACCCTGGTGGGAACCCTGCACATTGCCGGCAATCGCGCCATACCCGAGCAGGCTTTGCGCGCCAATCTTTCCAACGTTGAAGGGCAGCCATTTTCAGAGGCCAACATCGCCAGTGACCGCGATTCTGTTCTCACTTATTACTTCAATAACGGCTTTCCCGACGCCGCCTTCGACTATGCCGCCACGCCCGCACCCGGGCAGCCCGACCGCATGGACCTGACCTATACCATTCGTGAAGGGCAGCAGTTCTTTGTGAATCGCGTGCTGGTGGACGGGCTGAACTACACTCGCCCTTATGTGGTCCGCCGCGAGTTGCAGGTTCACACCGGCGATCCCATCAGCCAGAACCAGATGTACGACAGCCAAAGCCAGCTTTATAACCTCGGCATCTTTAACGAGGTAGACACGGCGGTGCAGAATCCGGAAGGCGATATCGCCGACAAGAACGTGCTTTTCAGCGTAAAAGAAGCCCGCCGCTACACCTTCAATTACGGGTTTGGCTTTGAAGCGCAGACTGGACAGCCCGCTGGCCCCACTCAGCCTCAGGGAGAAACCGGGGTCAGCCCGCGAGTATCCTTCGGGGTGACGCGCCTCAACTTCCGCGGGCGCGACCACACTATCTCCTTCAAGTCGCACGTGGGCCGGCTGGAGCAGCGCGCCCTCGTCAGTTACGATGCGCCGCACTGGTTCAATAATGACAAGTTGCGCTTCACGCTCGCCGGCTTTTACGACAATTCCCTCGACGTCGTTACCTACACCTCGAACCGTCTGGAAGGCTCGGCGCAAATAGAACAGAGCTGGAGCAAAGCCACTACCACTCTTTACCGTTTCACCTACCGTCGCGTTCAGGCCACCAACCTGGTGCCCCTGTCTCCCAACCTGTTTCCCTTGTTGTCGCAACCGGTGCGCGTGGGCATGCCCAGCATCACCTACATTCGCGATAAGCGCGACAATCCCATCGAGACCACCCGGGGAAACTACACCACCTTCGATGCCGGCGTGGCGGCTGGATTCTTCGGCTCCCAGGCCAGCTTCAGCCGTTTGCTGGTGCAGAACGCCACTTATTTACCCTTTGGCTCCAATCGCAGCAAGAATAAGTGGATATTTGCACGCTCCACCACCATCGGCGTGGAAAATCTGTTTGGCAAAAACCAGGTCATCCCTCTGCCCGAGCGTTTCCTCTCCGGCGGCGGCAATACTTTGCGCGGCTTTGCCATCAACCAGGCTGGCCCCCGCGACCCGGCCACCGGCGCTCCCCTGGGTGGAGATGCCCTGTTCATTAACAACCTGGAATTGCGCACGCCCCCGGTATCGCTGCCGTGGCTGGGCAACAATATGGGATTTGTAGTGTTTCATGATGCTGGCAACGTGTTCGCCACGCCCAATGAGATGACCAAAGGGCTCACCCGTTTCAACCAGGACACCAGCCACTGCACTGTGGGCAGCCTGACCTGCAATTTTAATTATTTGTCCCAGAACGTTGGCGGCGGCGTCCGCTACAAAACGCCCATCGGCCCGCTCCGCTTCGACGTCGGCTATAACCTGAATCCTCCGGTTTTTCCGGTAAACCAGAACACGGGAGACCAGGCCTTCCCCTTCCCCCACGTGGAGACTGGCCGCCACCTGAACTTTTTCTTTAGTATTGGGCAGACATTCTGATGCTGCGGCGCGGCTTCCAAATCGGGCTGGTGTGGGCGCTGGCGGCAAGCGCCGCCCTGGGCGGCGATGTTATCGAGCGCGTGGTGGCCACGGTGAACAACCGCCCCATCCTGCAGAGCGATTGGGATGAGGAGGTGCGCTACGAGGCCTTCGTCAACCATCGTGCTCTTTCCAGCCTGACAGCGGCGGACCGCAAAGCCGCCCTCGACCGCCTGATTGATCAGGAGCTGTTACGCCAGCAGATCAAGGAAGACGAGCAGGAGGGGATGCTCAAGAGCTCTTCCCCCAACCTCGAAACGAGCCTGCAAGCAATTCGCAAGCAATATCCGGGGGCGGATAAGACCGCGGTGTGGCAGGCGGATTTGCAGCGCTACGGGTTGCGCCAGCAGGACCTGGTCCGCCATATCGCTCTGCAGGGCCGCTTGGAGCGCTTGATTGACGTGCGCCTGCGGCCCACCATTCACATCAGCCACAGCAGCATCGAAAGCTATTACCAGCAGCAACTGCTGCCGGAATTGCGCAAGTCCGGGGTCAGGGATGTTCCCTTGGTCGAAGTTTCTCCCAAAATCGAGGAACTGCTCACTCAGCGCCGCATGAATGAACTGCTTGCATCCTGGCTGCATGATTTGCGTTCCCAGAGCGATATCCGGATGGGGGCTGCCGAGCCGAGTGTCAGCCAGCCATGAGCGGTAGCGTCAATACGGGTCCAGTCAGACCAAGCGGCCAGTCGGGGACGACCCGCAATAGGCTCCTGCTGCCTGCAATCCTCGGCATTCTTGTTCTGGTGTTTTTTCTGGCGGGAGGCTGGTACCTCACCAGCCTGCGGTTTCAGGCGCAGGTGCGCACCTATGTGATTGCGGAGCTGCAGCGTTCGACCGGGGGAAGGGTGGAGCTCGGTTCTTTTCAGTGGAACCTTTCCCGGCTGGAGTTCGAGGCGCGCAACCTCACTATTCATGGCCGGGAAGCACCTGGCGAATTGCCTTTCTTTCATGCCGACCGCGTTCTGGTTCGCATGCGCATTGCTTCCGTGGTCTCCGAGCGCGTGGTTTTGAGCTACCTGGGCATTGAGCACCCCGTCATACATGTGGTGGCCTATTCCGACGGCACCACCAATCAGCCGCAGCCCAGCATCAGCCCGCCAGCGCTGCAGGCTGACGTACAGCAGTTGTTCCGGCTGGCCGTGCAACGCCTGGACGTGCAACAGGGCGCGCTGGTGTTCAACGACCGCAGTGTTCCCCTCGACCTCACAGCGGATGACGTTGTAGCCGGCATGGATTACGCTCCTGTGCCGCAGCATTACCGGGGCAAGGTGCACCTGGGAAAGCTTGATACGCGCCTCAAGGACATGCGCCCCTTTGCCTCCACGGCCGACTTCGAGTTCACGCTGTGGCCCGCCTCGGCGCAGGTGAACTGGTTGAAGTGGTCCTCGGGCCAATCGCACCTGAGCGCCAGCGGTCATCTGGATGATTTCGCTCACCCGGTTATGACTGCGGCCTACCAGGGTTCACTGGATCTGGCCGAATTGGGCGCTGTTTTGCGGCGCCAGCAACTGCGCGCCGGCGCCGCTGCTGTACAAGGACGTGCCACCTACCATTTGGGCAACTACCAGGCCAATGGAACAGTGCAGGCCACCGGGATAAATCTGACCACTCCTTCCGGGATTCTGAACCACGCCAGCCTCTCCGGCGAATATTCGCTGAACAATGAACGCTTGGCCTTATCGGACCTCTCCGGCCATGCGCTGGGAGGCAAGCTGAGCGGCGATCTGGAAATTATCAGCGCGGTTGAGCCCACAGTGCGCTCCCTGCAGCACCACCCCTTGCCCCCGCCTCCGCGTGAGCAGCACGGCACGGCCCATCTCCGCCTGGATGCCGTATCCCTCGCGGAGCTGGCGCAAAGCGTTTCCTCCCGCTCTTTACCGCTGGGGCGCTTACATCTTGCTGGGACCGCCTCCGGCAACATGCAGGGTGCGTGGCGCGGATCGCCTGGTAACCTCGAAGCCACCGTGGATTTGACGGTGCACCCGCCGGCCCGTTCCGGGCCGAACGAGTTGCCCCTTAACGGCCGGGTGCTGGCCAACTATAGCGGCTCCAAACATCTTCTTACTTTTTCGCAGCTTAACGCAGCTAGCCCTTCCAGCAGCCTGGCCGCGAGCGGTACCCTGGGTTCCTCATCCGCCAATCTCAACGTAAATCTTGTCACCACTAATATGGGAGAACTCCAACCTGTTTTGGCCGCTCTTCAGGGTCCCCGGCACATTCCCCTCATTGTGCATGGAAAGGCCATGTTCAACGGCAGTGTAGCTGGCAGAATTGCCGCTCCTACCTTCAACGGGCACCTGCAAATTACCGATTTTGATACCCTGCTGCAGGGACGCCGGTCCTCCAACTTGCCCCGCCAAATTCATTGGGACCTGCTGAGCGCTGACGTGCAGCTTTCGCCCGCCCGCCTGGCCGCTCATCGGGGCATCCTGCGTCGCGGCCCGGCGGAATTGGATTTTGACGGCAACCTCGGCCTGAATAAATATCGCGTCGCCCCCGCCAGCCCTCTCTCCGCCGGCCTGGAACTGCGCCGTGGCGAACTGGCCGACGTGGCCGCTCTTGCCGGCTATGACTATCCGCTCGGCGGGCAAGTAGATGCCACCGTACGCGCCGATGGAAGCTGGCAACTGCCCCACGGCCAGGGAGGCATCCAGGTTAGTCATCCCGCCTACGGGGCGAGGAAATTCGACGAACTGACTGCCAACCTGCGTTTTGACGGCGCCCAGGCCGAGCTCGATAACCTCGTCCTGACTCAAGAGACAGCCAGGATTACGGGCGTCGCCGGATACGACTTTCGTAGTACCCAGTTCCACTTCAACCTGCAGGGCGGGGAATTTGATTTGAGCAAATTCCCCAGCTTGCAGGGAAGCCGCATCAGAATGGCCGGCCGAATGGACTTTTCCGTCCAAGGCTCGGGTACGCGGCAGGCGCCCGTCGTTGACGGCACACTACGCCTGCGCCGGCTAGTCCTCGATACCGAACCCGTGGGCGACTTCACCCTTTCGGCGGCTACCCGCGCCGGCAGCACTCATCTCGTCGGACGCTCCCAGTTCGCGTCAGGCACCCTGGACCTGGATGGCGACCTCCGCCTGCAGGGAGATTTGCCGCTTCAGCTGACGCTGCGCTTTTCACGCCTGGACCTGGATCCTCTGCTGCAGGCGTATCTGCGCGGCCGGCTCACCGGGCATTCTTCCAGCGCGGGCACGCTTATGGTGAGCGGCCCGCTGCTTCGCCCCCGTGACCTGGAACTGCAGGCCAATGTGCCTGAATTCCGCGCCGACATCGAAAATCTCAAGATTCAGAACAGCGGACCGCTGCAATTTGCTGTGGCGCAGCAGACTCTTACTCTGCAGCGCTTGCATCTGCAGGGCGACGGCACCGATTTTGAGGCCATCGGCAGCGCACAATTGGCGTCACCCCGTGTGCTCAACCTGCAGGCCAACGGCACCATTAATCTCAAGGTGATGCAAACACTGAACCCGGACTACATGTCTTCTGGCGTGATGACCGTCGCCCTGCGCTTCGGCGGGACCCTGTCGGCCCCGGACGTTCGCGGACGGGTGCAAATCAGCAACGGCTCCCTGGCCTACATTGATCTGCCCAGCGGGCTCAGCAACATCAATGGCACGCTGCTATTCAACCAGGACCGCCTGCGGGTGCAGAGCCTCACCGCGCAGACCGGCGGCGGGCTACTGAACTTGGGCGGTTTTATCACTTATAACCGCAATCTGAATTTCGACCTCACCGCCCAGGGCAAGGACATCCGCCTGCGCTATCCGCCGGGCATGAGTACAACCGCCAATGTCAATCTCCACCTGGTGGGAGCGCTCAACCGCTCCACCCTTTCCGGCGATATTCTGGTTACCCGCTTCCAACTTGCCCGTAATTTTGATCTTGCCAGTTATTTAGCGCGCTCCAAGACCCCTGCCGGTCTGCCAAACCCACAATCCCCGCTGAACAACCTGCGGCTGGACGTGCACGTCACCACCACCCCCGAACTGGACGTGCAAACCGCCATTGCCCGGGTGGCAGGTGATGCCGATTTGCGCCTGCGCGGCACCGCCGCCAAGCCCGTAGTCCTGGGCCGGGTGGATATTGCCCGCGGCGACGTAAACTTCAGCGGCACCAGATACCACCTGGAACGCGGTGACATCACTTTCAGTAACCCAGTGCGCATCGAGCCGATCCTGGATCTGGAGGCCAGCGCCCGCGTCCGCGACTACGACATCACCCTCGGCTTCCACGGGCAGATTGACAAGCTCAACGCTACCTACAGCTCGGAGCCGCCGCTGCCCACCGCTGACATCATCGCCCTGCTGGCCATGGGGCGCACGCGCGAAGAATCGGCGCTGCTGCAGCAGCAAAGTGACACCAGTTATACCCGTACCGCCTCTAACGCCATCCTCAGCGAGGCCTTGAACGCCGCCAACAGTAATCGCCTGGAAAAGATCTTTGGCGTCAGCCGGGTCAAAATTGATCCTGAAGCAGGAGGGGCGGAAAACAACCCCAGCTGGACCCGCGTCACCATCGAGCAGCAGATCTCCAACGCCCTCACCCTCACCTACATCACCAACGTCTCCCAGGCCCAGCAGCAGATCATTCAGGCCGAGTACTACCTCACTCGCAATATCTCCCTCATTGCACTGCGCGACCAGAACGGGGTAGTCAGCTTTGACATCAGCATTCGCCGCCGCAAGCGATAAGACCCGCCTGCGAACATCAACTACCGACCCCTTCCCCGCTGGCAGGTACTTGGCCACTGCCTTGGGAGCCCTCCCAAAAAGGGAAGACTGAGAACTGCAGACCCTATACCGGACAGCTTTTCACCCAGTGAGCACCAAAAAAAAGACACAACATTGGCCGTTTAATCTCATCTAAACATGAGGGCATAAGTTTAGATAAAAGAACGAAAGGCAAGGTGAGAAACAACATGAGAAAGATAGGCATTTGTTTCCCGGCCGTGCTGCTGGCGGTTGCCCTGTCCCTGCCTTCCCTGGCAAAGGACAAATCCAATTCCGGCGGCAAGTATGACCAGCAGATCCAGAACAGCATGCAGAAATGGCTGAAGGACCACGGCAGCAGGTACAACAACGTGCAGATCTCGGTGGAGGATAGCGTGGTAAACCTGAGCGGCGAAGTGCCGCTGCTCATGGACAAGCTCGATGCCGACAAGCACGCTCATAACATTGACCACGTGCAGGCGGTACGCAACGATATCCAAGTGAAGGGCGGGGTCTCCGACCAGCAGCTTCAGTCGGAGCTGGCCAACAAGCTGCGTTACGACCGTATCGGCTACGGAATTGTCTTCAATTCGCTGACCCTCGGCGTGCATGACGGTATTGCGACCGTGGGCGGCAGCGTGCACGATTATCCTAGCCGCGATTCTGCCCTGGCCATCGTAGAAACCACCCCAGGCGTGCGCGGAGTGGTGGATAACCTCCAGGTGCAGCCCACCTCCAACTTCGATGACGGACTGCGCATTCGCCTGGCGCGGGCCATCTATGGCCAGCCTGCCATGCAGAAGTACGCCATGGTTCCGCAGGCACCGATTCGCATTATCGTGAACAACGGCCACGTCACCTTGCAGGGCGTGGTGGACAGCCAGATGGACAAACAAATTGCTGAGACCCAGGCGAAGTCTGTGCCCGGCGTGTTCAGTGTGGACGACCAGCTGGTGGTGGCAGGGAAACAGAAGTAGTTAAAGGACGACGCTGACTGGCTGGCTAGCTCTCTAGCTGGCCAGTCACTTCATTCAGCTCCTCCGCTACAATATCGTTCGTGCCCCTCTTGCGTAACCTGCGCACTACCCTGGAGATGATCAAGTGGGAGCACTCGGTATTCGCGCTCCCGTTTGCGCTTTGCGGAGCTATGCTGGCGGCCGGAGGCTGGCCCACGGCCTGGCAACTGACGTGGATCATTGTGGCCATGGTGGCGGCGCGCTCCGCGGCCATGGCGTTTAACCGCCTGGCCGATGCCCAAATTGACGCTGTCAACCCACGTACCCGAACCCGCGCCCTGCCCGCCGGCACTCTTTCCCGCGGCTTTGTGGGCGGTTTCGTCACCGTGGCCTGTCTGGTATTCGTGCTGGCGGCTTCGCAGTTGAACCGCCTCACGCTCCTGCTCTCGCCGGTAGCCCTGGCCATCGTTCTGCTCTACTCCTACACCAAGCGCTTCACCCGCTGGTCGCACCTGGTGCTGGGACTTGCCCTGGGCGTGGCCCCGGCCGCCGCCTGGATCGCGGTGCGCGGCTCCCTCGACCCTCGCATCCTGCTGCTCACCGCCGCGGTTACGTTCTGGGTAGGCGGCTTCGACGTGCTCTACGCCTGCCAGGATTACGATTTCGACCTGCGCAACAGTTTGCATTCCCTTCCGCGCTACCTGGGAATTGGCCGTTCTCTTCTCCTTGCCCGCCTGTTCCACGCTGCCATGATCCTCTTGCTCGTTGCCCTGGTACTCAGCTTTCATCTGGGGGCGCTGGGACTGTTTGGCGTGGCGGTTGTCGGGCTGCTGCTGGCCTACGAGCACTCGCTGGTCTCGCGACACGACCTGAGCCGCCTGAACGCCGCATTTTTCACCATGAACGGCGTGATCTCAGTGGTGTTCTTTCTGTTCGTGGCGGCGGACTTGCTGCTGCGAAGGTAACAGCTGCCTGGCTGGCTAGCTGTCTGTCTGATTGGCTCGGTCCTCAGTACTCGGCAATTCGGGCCCCCTATCACACTCAACTGTGACGAAACTCGAGCGCCTGCGATATCATCATTCCGTGGCCCCGATTCATCCGTTTCAGACCGACGACGCGCGCTTGCAGCCCATCGCCGACAAAGTCCTGGCCGGCCAGCGCCTCAGCGCCGCCGACGCGCTCACGCTTTACGCCTCGCCCGACATTCTGGCCGTAGGCTGGCTGGCCAACCAGGTGCGCGAGCGCCGGCACGGGGACAATACTTATTTCAACGTCAATCGCCACATCAACCCCACCAACGTCTGCGTGGCCGCCTGCCGCCTGTGCGCCTTTGGCCGCAAGAAAGATACTCCCGGCGCTTACACCATGGCCCTGGAAGAAGCCTGGCAGACCGCCGCTTCCGGCTACAGCGAGGCGGTGACCGAGTTTCACATTGTCGGCGGTCTCCACCCCGACCTGCCTTTCCAGTACTTCCTTGACCTCATTCGCGGGCTCAAGGAACGCTTTCCCCAGGTTCACCTGAAAGCCTTCACCATGGTGGAGGTGGCATACCTGGCGAAGCGCGCCAAGCTCTCCATTCGCGAAACTCTGAGGCAGCTCAAAGCCGCGGGCGTAGATTCGCTTCCCGGGGGCGGGGCGGAGATTTTCGCCGACCGCATCCGCCACATCATCTGCGACCATAAGATTGACGGCGACCAGTGGCTGGACACGGCGCGCACCGCCCACCAGCTCGGCTTGCGCTCCAATGCCACCATGCTTTATGGGCACATCGAGAGCGACGAAGACCGCGTAGACCACCTGCTGAAGCTGCGCGGCCTGCAGGACGAAACTGGCGGCTTCCAGACCTTCATTCCTCTGGCTTTCCATCCCGCCAACACGCCGCTGGAGCACCTGCCCACCACGACGGGGATGCTCGACCTGCGCCAGATCGCGGTCAGCCGCCTGGTGCTCGACAATTTTCCCCATATCAAGGCTTACTGGCAGATGCTGACCCCGCGCATCGCCCAGATCTCGTTGCGCTTCGGCGCCGACGACCTGGATGGCACCGTGATTGAAGAGAAGATTTACCACGACGCCGGCGCCACCACTCCCCAGGGAATGCGCCGCCAGGAGCTGGAACGTCTGATTCGCGAAGCCGGCCGCGTGCCGGTGGAGCGCGACACCCTCTACCGTCCCGTCACCCGCACCGAAACCTCCGTCACCCTGGCCGTGTAGGGGGGGGCCGCTAGCTCTTCGGCATCATTATCGAGAGAGCCAGTAAACGTCGAGATGATCTTTTCCGATTACGAATTCTCCCGAATATCGCGAGCCGATCTCGACGACCGTGCAGCGGCTCTGCTGCGGCCCTCCATCAAAAACATCGCGAAGTCCGTGGAGAGCGGCTTAGCGGCAAGCTGCCGCATCATGAGCGCGACTTGACCACGATGGTAAGTGGAATGGTTCGCCAAATGTTGCATGAGGCGCGCCAGCCTGATTTGTGTTTCGCGAACAGGAAGCATCCTCCGCAACGATTCGTTTGTTACTTGATTCACAAACTCGACTTGTTCTCTTTCCACTTCCACCCACTTTAACTGCACGGCAGCGAGGTCAGGAAATCCATTCGGATTAAACAGAGCCTCTTCCCGCGTCCACAAGTCTTCCAGAAAGGCAGAACTGGGGGACGGTTCCTTCCAATACGTTAGCCAAGCCCACTCGCTGCCGACGATGTGCACGAGCGTGTCGCGCACAGAACGGGAGCTGCCGCTCAGATCACGCGTGAACTCCTCAGCGTTGAGGGTGGAGACCGCGTGCAAAACCCTGTTGTTCGCCCAGCGGTCGTATTCGTACATCAGCTGAATGTCATCTCTAGTCATGGTGGCGGTTGGTCCTCTTCTTTGAACAATCTTACCCTGCTGCGTCATTGGGTGAGACCTCACTTCTCCCAGAAGCGGTGACGCAAATCTTACGGGTGGGACGGGCACGCCGGAAGTTATCCAGCTAACTGGAAGGCAACCAGTGATCCACTCCATAAATCACGCGGGCGGACAAAGCCGTGGGAAAGAAGGACCTTGAGAGATTTGCGCACCTTGCAACCCGGCTACTGCACCGCATTCCCGTACGTGGGAATGTCCTGCTGCACCAGGAATAGCAGGCTCTGGGCGCGGTCGCTCCACTCGCTTTGCGGATATTGGGAAATGACCTGCTGGGCCACCGCCATGGCGTGCGCCTTGGCCTCATCGGAGTCCTTGGCCTTTTCTTCCGTTTTATAAATCTGAATCAGCGCGGCCTGCCGCCAGGCGGCATTGTAGAGGGCTTCAGGCGCATCCGGTGATTCGGGGCGCTCGCGCGCGTACTTCTCGTAGATTTCTGATTCTTTCTTGGGGCAGCTGGAGCTACCTTGCCAGTCGCCGCAAAGCCTATTCTCGATCAGGTGGAAAGCGGCGCGGTCGGCCCACTTGGTGTGGGGATACTTCTTGATGACCTTCTTCATCAGGTCTTGGTTCATGCCCTCGCGCAGGTAGGCTTGGCGTGCGTGGGAGGAGGGCCGGCTCATAACGTCGGCGCGATCGAGTTGCCATTTGATATCGGCGGCGCGATAGAGAGCTTCGCCGGCCAGCGGCGAATTGGGAAAGTATTCTTCCGTGCGCAGGTATAGAAAGAACGCGTCGCCCGCCGCGCCTTTGCGCCCACCGCGGCGGCTGGCTTCCGCTTCGGCGTCAGCGGCAGCGCCAAAAAGGATTTGGTCACCGTGGGGCGTGGAGGCGGTAACCACGCCCTTGCCCAGTATCCACCCGCTCACGTCGCGCACATCGGCAATGTCGCTGTCCTCTTCTGTGATGGGGTTCTCGCTGCGTTGGCCCGCGAGGGTGGCGTACACGTGCAGCCACTGGTTGCTGTGCTCCAGGATGGCGACCTCCCGGCCGCGCTCGATCTGTGCCAGCTTGGCGGAGTTGGGATCGGGCGAGATGAAAATCGTGGCCACCCGTACCATTACTCCGCGCTGCGTTGCCGGCTCCGCGCCATACGCACATAGGGATAGAGCAAGAATGATGAAGAGAGATGTCGCAATATATTGGCTGGTAATTCTCATGACTGTCATCCTGAGCGAGGACGCGCCATAGAGGCGCGCGTCCGAGTCGAAGGACCTTGTGTCTCAACCCGGGTCACCGCACTCCCCGAGTCCCTGGCACCGCGGCCGTCTCGAACATATCTGCCGCCTTCACCACTGTAATATTAGCTCGCGTAATGCCCAGCGGGTATGCACCCCACTCTTTGTCCTGCTCCAGCATCTTCTGCTTGTCGGGAGGAACCGGCTGCGCAATGTGGTATTCCTCCCGCGTTTTCGACTGCACATTGGAATCGCTCGCGATGTCATTCGCCAGCTTCTCGCCTTCCTCCTCGCTGGTCACGATAACGTAGTCCAGGTTTTGAGACTGAAGGTATTTCTGGATGGCGGCGTTCACCTGCTGTGGCGTGACCGCGTCAATACTGGCCAGCATCTGCTCCACGTAGCCCTGGTCGCGCATGCCGTAAAACATGTCATCCAGGCGGTAGCCCAGTTGGCGGGAGACGCTCTGCGCATAGTTCAGGTACAGAGCGCGGGCTTTGATCTTGCCGCCGGCCACCTGTTTCGGCGTCATGCCCTGGCGGACAAAGCGGTCGAGTTCCGCGGTCATCGCCTTCATAACGAAATGGGCGTACTGGTGCCCCACAGGGCGGATCCAAAGGCTGAAGTACTGCTGGTCGCGTGGGGTGGTGGGCGGTGGAAACAGAAACTCCGGTCGCCCATATTGGTACTCGAGGTAGGAGTAATCGCCGTAATTGTAGCCGCGCTGCTCGCGAATTTCCTGGTAGAGGCGGCCAAAGCTGTCGCGATGCACCCCGAAGAAAACATTGGCCACGAACAAGGGCCAGTAGTCGGGATCGGTACGCTTCAGAAAGATGGGATAACCCAGGTGCAGCCCGGTGGCAATGGCATTGGGCTGGGTGATGATGAGCACATGCCGCCCTGGCGCCGCCACCGACCGGTGCAGGTTCGCCGGCCGATACACCGGCTCACCCGGGGGCAACGCCGCCATCAGCGTGCTCAGGTCCTGCTGGCTGTTGATGGTGGTGGCCACATACATATTTCCCACCGTGTAATACCGCTTGTAAAAGGCGCTGAGGTCGGCGGGAGTAATGCCCTGCAAGCCTTTCACCGTGCCCGCCGCCAGGTGGCCCAGTGAAGTGCCTGAAAAAACATAATTGTCGAGCGTCAGCAGGCCCAGGCTTTCCTCATCTTCAAAGCGCAGGCCCGATTGAATCCCGGTGAGCGCATCTCGCCTCATGCGATCCATTTCTTTGGGCAGCCATAGGGGTTGGTTAAACATAGGTTTGAGCACGCGCGCCGCGTACTGTGCGAAGGAGTTGCGCGGCACGGTCATGGAGAACGTGGTGGCCTGCTTGTCCACCAATACCGTGGGAAATGCGGCATCGCCCCAGGGGCGCGTAATCTCGGCCAGCTTCTGGGTAGTCACCGGCTGCTTAGGATTGCCGAATCCGCCCTCAATCAAGGCGCGCGCCGCCAGGTTGGCGGTGCCTTCCTGGCCGACGGGGTCATCGGCGGAACCGGTGCGCACCATGATTTTGATCTGGTATAGAGGTGAGTCGGAAGCCACCGTCGCCAGGTCGGGAGGGAAGACGTGCAGCTTTTGCGGCTTGATGTGCTTGCTGGAGGGCTCGTATTGCGCATTCAGCGCCGCCGTGCACAGCAGCAGAAGCACTGATATCAGCCAGGCGGGGCGCATCATTTCATCCCCGTTGCCGGAGCGGAACTGGAACCCTCGGGCGCCGGCCCATGCCATAACGTAGTCACAATGAGGCCCTGCTGGGTGAAGTACTTTTGCGCGTAGCGGTCAATGTCCCGCGGCGTCAGCTCATCAATGGCCTGCATCAGGCTGTCAATTACCCCGGGGTCACGATGGAAGCGGTAATACCAGGCGAAAGTCCGGGCAATATCGTAGGTGGAATCCAGGCCGGCCAGGAAATCATTGCGCACTTTGCTTTTGACCACTTTGAGCACGCGGGCCGAGCCGGGCTGGCGGGAGAAATGCTGCAACCCGTCCACGCCGCTGATCACGTCATTCTCTACGTCGTGAACATAGGGCTGCCCCTCCTTGCGGAAGCGTCCGAGGATGAGTTCGGAGTCAAGCAGCAGCAGGTGGGGGTCGGTGGACTGCAGCAATTCGTTGCCATCGAGGATGGAGAAGCTGGTGACCGTCTGCTTCTGGTAGCGCAGCTTTTGAAACAGCGGGGCTGAGCGCGAGACCAGCAGTTCGGGTAAAACCATGGTGACCGCCGTCTCCTTGCTGCCAGGATGCATGGCCGGCGTGTGGTAACCCACTATCAGGCGTGGCGAAACGTCCGCCTCCCAGTTCACATGCACCTTCTTGGGGCCATTTGGCGGCTCCTCCGAAGGTATCTGCGGCGGGTGTGAGGGTTTCCAGTCAGCGTAGTATTTCTCCACCTGCGCGAATATGGTTTTCGGCTGAACATCGCCCACCACGACCAGGGCTACGTTGTTGGGCTTGTAGTAGTTGCCGTAGAACTCCCAGGCCGAGTCCCAGGCGTTGGGCATATTCTCCACGTCTTTTTCGTAGCCGATCACAGTGTGGCCGTAAGGGTGGTGAGGAAATGCCACCGGCGACATCTTCTCGATCATCTTTTCGCCGGGATCGGAATAGGCGCGCCGGTATTCGCCCAGGACCGCGCCCGCTTCCACCTGAAAAGTCTTGCGCTCAAGCTTGAGGTTCTCGAAACGCGAGGCCTCCAGCTGAATGAGCCCGGGAGTGGGTCCATCCGGCGTTTGCACCGGTCCCGCCAGGTTGGAGGTGAAAATAGTGGGATGGTAGAAGGTCAGGTCGTAGTCGGTCCAGGCGTTATTGAATGCGCCCAGGCGGCGCATGTTCTGCTCGTACCCATCCGGCTGCCCCTCATACTCATGCAGGAACATGATGTGCTCGAACAGGTGCGCCAGGCCGGTCTTGCCCGCTTGCGTTTCGTTGCGCGACCCGGCGAAAACCGCGGTGGCGTAGGTCACCATGCCGCGAAATTCAGGCGTGGGAATCACCACCACGTTCAGCCCATTAGCCAAGGTCCTGGTCTCGACGGAGTAGGGAAAAAACTTGGGGGCGGGCTTGGCGGCAGCATAAGCAG
>Ga0208774_1000054_pt1 | contig 18575 bp, 16 predicted proteins | sample SF_Rice_5C_80N_4_FD_185620 | JGI IMG/M metagenome (GOLD analysis project Ga0208774, IMG submission 185620) | Rice paddy soil microbial communities from Twitchell Island, California, USA - SF_Rice_5C_80N_405 (SPAdes) (version 2) | ecosystem: Environmental > Terrestrial > Soil > Paddy field/soil ... | reverse complement strand
GTTTCGTTGACACTCGCCAGCCAGATGGGCTAAAAAGCCGGGTTCGATTCACCAGGTGGAGTAAGCCTTCCTTCCGGAACAGGAGAACCTGAGATGACGAAATTATGGCTGTGCGCGGCTTTGATGCTGGCGCTGGCGCCGCTGGGCGAGGGACAAGAACTGGCGGCCACTCCGCCCATGGGCTGGAACAGCTGGAATCATTTTGCCTGCAAGGTAACGGCGGGCGATATCCGCGCCGCCGCCGACGCCATGGCCAGCAACGGCATGAAGGAAGCGGGCTACACCTACGTGAATATTGACGACTGCTGGCAGGGCAAGCGCGATGCCCAGGGCAACCTGCATCCCAACGCGCGCTTTGGCGACATCAAGGCGCTGGTCGATTACGTTCACAGCAAAGGGCTGAAGATCGGCATCTACTCTTCTCCCGGCCCGCAAACCTGCGCCCACCATGAGGGCAGCTACCAGCATGAGGCGCAGGATGCGAAACAGTACGCGGCCTGGGGGATTGACTACCTGAAGTATGACTGGTGCAGTGCCTCGCAGGTGTACAAGCCGAGCCAGATGCCGGAGGTGTACAAGAAAATGCACGAGGCGCTTGCGGCCACGGGCCGACCCATCGTCTACAGCCTTTGCCAGTACGGCATGGAGCGGGTGTGGCAGTGGGGGCCGGGGGTGGGCGGCAATCTGTGGCGGACTACAGGGGATATAAGCGACCACTACGACCGGATGGCATTGATCGGATTCCAGCAGAACGGGCTGCAGAGCTTTGCCGGGCCCGGGCACTGGAACGATCCGGACATGCTGGAGGTCGGCAATGGGGGCATGGGCCACGACGAGTACATCACGCACATGTCGCTGTGGGCAATGCTGGCCGCGCCGCTGCTGGCGGGCAACGATCTGTCCAAAATGAGTGCCGCGGACCTGGCGATTCTCACCAACAAAGAAGTAATTTTCGTGGACCAGGACGCTAAAGGCGTGCAGGGGCACCGGGTGGCGCAGCAAGGTCCGCTGGAAGTGTGGGCCAAGCCGCTGGCAGACGGCAGCTACGGGGTCGGGCTGTTCAACCGCAGCGAATCTCCGGCTCCCGTCACTCTGGAACTGAAGGACATTGGGATAAGCGGCTCGGCTCAGATACGCGACTTGTGGGCGCATCGGGATTTGGGGTCGTTCACGGGCAGCTACACCGTAACGGTGGCGAAGCACGGAGCGGCGCTGCTGAAGGTGAAATGAGGCGGCGGGCTGCCCGCTTTGGGGCAGGAGATACCCACATTTGGCTGCCGAGGATTTGTGACGAGAATCAACGCTCGTGAATGCGGCCAAGTGTAGAGCACCCGCGCCAAGTGGGGGGGCACACGGCGTCTGCTACTCTGAGCAGATGGAGATTTGCTGCGCCGCGATTCTGTTCGACATGGATGGCGTGCTCATTGACTCGACTCCGGCGGTGGCGCGGGTATGGAGACAGTGGGCAAGGGAGCGCGGCTTCGATCCAGAGACGGTGGTGCGCATGGCGCATGGACGTCCCAGTATTTCCACCATTCGCGACCTGCTGCCGCACGCCGATCCCGAAGCGGAGGATCGGGAGGTGGAGCGGCGGGAGATCGCCGATCGGCGGGGAGTAGTGCCCTTGCCCGGAGCGCGGCAGTTGCTGGCCAGCCTGCCGGCGGAGCGTTACGCCATTGTGACCTCGTCTACGCGCAAGTTGGCGGAGGCGCGCCTGCAAACCGCGGGATTGCCGCTGCCGGAATTCTTTGTGACCTCCAGCGACATTGTGAACGGCAAGCCCGATCCCGAACCCTACCTCAGAGCTGCAGGCAAGTTGGCGGTGGACGCGCAGGACTGCGTGGTGGTGGAAGATGTGCCCTCGGGAATCCGCTCCGGCAAAGCAGCGGGGGCAAGAGTGATTGCCTTTCCGACCACGGCGGCGGCGGATGAACTGCGGGCGGCGGGGGCGGACTGGGTGTTGCAAAACTGCGAGAGCCTCGTGGTGACAGGGGACGGTCACAAAGGAAGCGGGCTTTGCATTGATTTGAGACGGGAGCTGCTTCCGACGGCACGCTAGAGCGAGCTGAGGGTTAACCCGCAGTCTTCACCTATGTCGCCGCAACAAAATGCATAGGGCCCTTCGGTCGCGTTCACCGCGCAAGCGCGGCTCGCGCTTCTTCAGAATGACGTCAAGTTGTGGCTTGGCTGAAGCTGAGGCCACGCCTCATCAAGACGTTGCTCATCAAGCCAGCGTCACCTCCAGGCATCGGCATGGCCGCTCAAGATTTGATATAGTCGGCCATCTCAGAATCTGAGATGGCATTCTTTTGTTTTCAATCACTTGCTTGCTGGTGCTTGCGTCTGTTTTCACCTGTTTGCCACTAGTTTAGTGACAGTTTAGTGACAGTCGAGTCTTTTCACAAACTGCCAATTTGCGCGTCCCGCTACTCGCTGGACGCCACCAGCCTTCCTTGGGCAGGACTGTTTCAACATTTGGCCACTGTGACCCAATCTGCAAGTGTGCTCAAAGCTAGCACCTGCTATCACGATACATACCAGCCGGTATATATTTTTTTTCTTGAAACGCTGGCGTTAACGAAGGTAAGCTCCTGGATTGCAAGCTGTGGGAGCTTGCACGATATGCCCCGGGCCTTCCCTTACTCCTGCCCAATCTGCGGCAGGCTCAGTTTGCGGCAGCTTTTCGAAAACGTTTCGATCACTGCCAATGTAGACCACGAGTTGCGGAATGTGGGCGGCGTGGCTGCATTCATGTGCACCGCAAACGGCCACATCTTCTTTGTCATGACCAAAGATATCGAAACGGTCGAAGGGCAGGCGGCTACGGCCACGTAAACGCCACACCACGAGCAGAATACGAAAATATACCGAGTCCGATGTTTTCTGCTTGCAGCCGCCCGGAGTATCGGGCAGACTTTTCTTTGGGGGGCTATCAGAGGCCGACGCCGGATTGCGAACCGGAAGTCAAGGCCGATGGCTAGCTCTCGTTTTCTTTAGCCGTGCTGCTCCGCCCGCCCTGCAATCCAGATGAATCAACTCTGGAATAGTGTTAAGGTGATTGCGGTATGCGTGCCGCGCTGCTCCTCACGCTGGTGGGCGTTGAGCGACTCCCGCACTGAACCAGACCGGCCTCGGGACATATGGTGGCGAGAAGGTTCGAACTACTATGGAGCTTGCACTCCCGCGGCTTTTAAGGCCGCTGCGTCTGCCAATTTCGCCATCTCGCCTTATCTCTGCGCTATCACAGCCTGCATGGGATCTACGCCAAGGCTCACGGCATCGACAAAATTCAACACACTCCGCGGCGTCCGCACATCTCCACGATTCAGAATCTTGACGTATTCCGGATCATAAGGGACGGCTTTCAGCTTGCACGCCCTCTGCACCAGTTCTGGCAACTCTTTTGCGGTCAGCCGGGACATACGAATTTTCACGCACCTGCTGCGGATGCTTTCCTCTAGCGCGTCGGAGGTTTGCGTGATTAGCACAAGCGAGACGTTGCCGTTGCCCAAGGGTGCAACTTTAAGTTTGCTCTGCTGTCATTTTGCGGTTAACTCTTGAGCCTCGTCGATCAGAATGATAGTGCGCATGCGTCCAAAGAAGTAATCGGGGCGGATGTGGTCATCGACATCGAGCAGCGAGGCGTGCATGTGGCGCAGGTAAAGATCCCAATCGCCGCGGCGTGTTTTCAATAGTGACAGTTTAGTGACAGTTGGTCGTCCCAAGACAGTAAAAATGCGGTGAAGCACTCAATTTGATATAGTCTGCCTCCCGAGGTGCCTTATGGCGCGAATTGTCCGCTGCGGCCTGATCCAGGCGAGCAACGTGCTCGATGCCAACCACACGCTGGCGCAAATCAAGAAAGCGATGATCGAGAAGCACACGAAATTCATCGAAAAGGCAGCACAAAAGAAGGTGCAGGTTCTATGCCTGCAGGAGCTTTTTTACGGGCCCTATTTTTGCGCCGAGCAGAATGGGCGCTGGTATGAGCTGGCGGAACCGGTTCCAGAGGGCCCCACTACCAAGCTGATGCGCAAGCTGGCCGCCAAGCACCACATGGCGCTGGTTGTTCCCGTGTACGAACAGCCCATGCCAGGTCTCTATTTCAACACCGCGGCGGTGATTGACGCGGACGGAAGCTATCTGGGCAAGTACCGCAAACATCACATTCCGCACTGCCATCCCGGGTTCTGGGAGAAATTTTACTTCACTCCCGGAGATCTGGGTTATCCCGTTTTCCAAACAAAACACGCGCGGGTGGGAGTTTACATCTGCTACGACCGGCACTTTCCCGAGGGGGCGCGCATTTTGGGGCTCAACGGAGCGGAGATTGTGTTCAATCCTTCCGCCACTGTCGCCGGGCTTTCTGAGTATCTGTGGGAACTGGAACAACCAGCACACGCGGTGGCGAATGGCTACTTTGTGGGAGCAATCAATCGGGTGGGGGAAGAGAAGCCGTGGAGCATCGGCGAATTTTATGGCAAGAGCTACTTCTGCGATCCGCGGGGCAAGATTGTGGCCCAGGCCAGCCGCGATAAGGACGAACTGATAACGTCAGACCTCGACTTGGACATGATCACCAAGGTGCGGCAGACGTGGCAATTCTTCCGCGACCGGCGTCCGGAGACCTACACGCAACTGACGTCGCAATCGGCGTTCAGCGCGGCAGCAGACTGAGAGCTTTCGCCATGGCCGCCACCCCGTCCTCAACGGTACCAGCGCGCGTCACCGGCAGTTCGCTCTACAACCCTGACCTGGCGCCGGTTCCCGCCGAGCGCCGCACCTGGGGCACCTACAACTACGCCGCCTTGTGGATCTCGATGTCGGTGAACATCCTGACCTACATGCTGGCGGCAAGCCTGATCCAGGGAGGAATGGACTGGAAGCAGGCTCTGGCCACGGTGTTCGTGGGCAACTGCATCGTGCTGGCGCCCATGCTGCTCAACTCGCACCCTGGCGCGCGTTACGGCGTTCCCTTTCCGATATTGGCGCGGGCGTCTTTTGGCGTGCTGGGGGCGAACGTGGCGGCTTTGCTGCGGGCCATCGTGGCCTGCGGGTGGTTCGGCATTCAGACCTGGATTGGCGGCGAAGCCATCAACACGCTGGCGGCTACGCTCTGGCCGCAGTGGAAGCAGGTGGCGCTGGGGCCGTGGCTATGCTTCTTTCTGTTCTGGCTGATCAACCTGGTAGTGATCATAAAGGGCGTGGAGTGGATTCGGGCGCTGCAGAGTTTCAGCGCGCCGGTGCTGATCGGGGTTGGACTGCTGCTGCTGGCGTGGGCGTATCGTGCGGCACATGGCTTCGGACCCATGCTCGCCGCGCCCTCGAAGTTCGCGACCTTTCCGGATTTGTTGAAGTTCTTTGTGCCGGCGCTGAATGGAACCGTGGGTTTCTGGGCCACGCTTTCACTGAATATCCCCGACTTCACCCGCTTCTCGCGCAGCGTACGGCAGCAGGCGGTAGGCCAGGCGGTGGCGCTGCCCACCACCATGGCGCTGTATTCCTTCATCGGAATCGCGGTGACTTCGGCGACGGTGGTGATCTACGGCAGCGCCATCTGGGATCCGGTCCAGTTGCTTAGCCGCTTTCATTCTCCGTTCGCGGTGGTGGTCGCACTGCTGGCCATTCTTCTGGCCACTCTGAATGTGAACATCGGGGCCAACGTGGTTTCGCCGGCCAATGATTTTTCCAACCTGCGGCCGCGGCTGATCAGCTTCCGCACCGGCGGGATTATCACCTGCTTCGCCGGCGTGGCCATGATGCCGTGGAAGCTGCTGGCCAACTACAAGACTTTCATTCTGGGCTGGCTGGGCGGATATGCAGCGCTACTGGGGCCGCTGGCCGGCATTCTGATTTGTGACTACTACCTGATTCGGCGGCGCTCGCTGCAGGTCGATGACCTGTATCTGCGGGGAGGGGCCTACGAGTACTCCGCGGGCGTCAACTGGCGTGCGGTGGGAGCCTTGGGGATTGGCGCCGGAGTAGCGCTCTCCGGGCTGGTGATTCCAGCGTTCCGCTTTCTGTACGACTACTCCTGGTTCGTGGGCTTTGCCATAGCGTTCCTGGCGTATTACGGGTTCATGGGTTTGTCCAGTGCCACAGAACCGACGAACGCCTGAGGCTTCGAATATTTGGGAAGCAACCCTCAGCGGATAAAGCCGCGTGAGTAGTGGCGATCGAGCGGCACGGCTGAAGCCGTGCCCTGTCACAGCTGCCTAGATGAACGCACTCGATCGAGTTTTAATCGTCGGCCAGAGCCGCCGTGTGGCGCCCTACCTTGAGGAGGATTTGGCGGGCAAAAGCCTCGAGTTGGGCTTCCTCATCGCCTGACATTAAGTAGAGGTTGAACTGGGTGACTCCGGCCGCGGCCAGAGCATGCAGCTTCTCCACCTGCTGGCTGGCGGCTCCGACCAGGCAGAAGCGGTCCACCACTTCATCGGAGACGAACTGCTTGTTGTCACTCTCCACTTCGCAGTGGTGGCGGTAATCATAGCCGGGACGGTTGCGCACATAGGAAACCAGAGCCGGGGGCAGCTCTTCCGGCTGGTAGCGGGCGATCAAGTCCACCACGTGATTGGAAACCAGGGCGGGAAACCAGCGCACGCGCTCGCGCGCAGCTTTCACGTCGTCGGACAGCCACGCAGGCGCGGCGGCCATGATCTGAATGTCGGCAGGCTTACGGCCGGCTTCCTTTGCACCCTGCCAAACGAAGCCCAGGCACCAGGCGATGAGGTCAGGATCGGCGAACTGCAGAATGATGCCATCGGCAATGTGGCCCGCCAGGGTGAGAACCTTGGGGCCATAGCCGGCGATCCACACGCGTGGCGAACCCTGAGCCCAGGTGATCTGAGTGGCCTGGCCATCGTACTGGATTTCGCGGCCATCGGTTAAAGCGCGGAAATCAGAAATGGCCTCTTCCAAATGAACGGAGGTGACCGGCTTCTTGCCCAGCACGCGGCGGGAGCTGTCGCCGCGTCCGATGCCCAGCTCCATGCGCCCACCGGAGATGAGGTTGAGGGTGGCATAGAGGCTGGCAGTGACGGTAATGTCGCGCACCGCGGGATTGGTTACGCACGTGCCAAGATGCAGCTTCCGAGTGTTGGCCGCCATCAGCGCCAGCAGAGGATAGGGATCTTTCCAGAGTATGTGGGAATCGAAGATCCAGCCGTAGTGGAATCCAGCCTGCTCAGCCTGGCGGGTAAGTCCGAGAATGCGCTCCACGGACAGATCGGGTTTGAGGGTGAAGCCGAACTGCATAGCCACCTCCGCCGAGGAGGGGGAGTTTAGCACAGGTGTAAAATGCTGCACGTCTCAGCCGGTGCGGGAACGACCGGGCAAAGATTACTGGAGTTCAGTCGTCGCCGCTCTTGGGAGGTGTCACTTGGCTTCAAAAACAATAGGGGTCAGCGAGAAAGCAGGGCTTTCACGCGAGGAGATCAACCGCAAGCAGAAGGAGTACATCTTCCCTTCGGTCACGAATTATTTTTCTGATCCTCTGCCATTAGAGCGCGGCTACATGCAGCACGTGTGGGACGTGGAGGGCCGCAAGTACCTGGACTTCTTCGGCGGGATTGTGACCGTAAGCGTAGGCCATTGCAACCCGCGGGTGACCGGTCCCATGAAGGAGCAGATAGACAAGCTGCAGCACGTTTCTACCTGCTTTCCCACGGAGCCGATGGTCAAGCTGGCGGAGAAGCTGGCGCAGATCACGCCGGGGGCGCTGAAAAAATCGTTCTTGACCAACAGCGGCACGGAGGCCAATGAAACAGCGGTGCAGCTGGCGCGCATGCACACGGGAAATTTCGACGTGGTGGCGCTGCGGCACGGCTACAGCGGGCGGTCATCGCTGGCGCGCAGCCTCACGGGCCAGAACACCTGGCGGCGCGGAACCATTCAAGTGGGCGTGGTGCACGCCATGAATCCTTACTGTTACCGCTGCCCGCTAGGGCTGAAATACCCGGATTGCGGGGTGGCCTGCGCGCGCGACCTGGAGGAGGTGATCCAGACCTCGACTTCGGGGCGGATTGCGGCCTTCCTTGCCGAACCCATTCAGGGGGTAGCCGGGTTTATCACCCCGCCGAAAGAATATTTCAAACTGGCGTTCAATATTGTGAAGCAGTATGGCGGCGACTTTATTGCCGACGAGGTGCAGACGGGGTGGGGCCGCACCGGGCACAAATGGTTCGGCATCGAGCACTGGGAGGTGGAACCGGACATCATGACCGCGGCCAAGGGCCTGGGCAACGGCGTGCCCATCGGGCTTACCATGGCGCGAGCGGAGATTGCCGACTCCATGCAGGGGCTGACCATTTCCACCTTTGGCGGCAATCCCGTGACCTGCGTGGCGGCCAAGGCGGTGATTGACGTGGTAGAAGAAGATGACCTGCGCACCAACGCCGCCGTGGTGGGCGGGTACTTCCGGCAAAAGCTGCAAGATCTGCAGCAGAAACACGCGCTGATCGGCGATGTGCGCGGCATGGGGCTGATGCAGGCCATGGAACTGGTGGAGGACCGGCAGACTAAGAAGCCTGCGGCTGCGGCCACCGCCGCGCTGATGGAGGAAGCACGCACGCGCGGGCTCCTGGTAGGCAAGGGCGGGCTGTGGGGGAACGTAATCCGCATGTCGCCGCCGCTCAACATCGGCAAAAGCGATGTGGAAGAAGCGATACGGATTCTGGATGAGAGCTTCAGCGGGGTGGAAAAGGGCACGAACTGATTCCTACGCCGCGTGTTAAAAGCACAATGCATTCCGTCAACCGGTTCGATGCGATTTTCGAAACACAAGGTCCCGCGACTCGGGCCGGTCTCGCAGGCTCGACCCGCCCCTCGCTCGGGATGACAGGCGAAAAGGACAAATGGGCTTCGACACCATCATTACCGGCGGAACGGTAGTCACGGCGACGGACACCTACCCCGCCGATGTAGCGATTTCTAATGGCATAGTGGTGGCGGTCGGAAAGAACCTCCCCCGGGAGAACACGCGGCAGATCATTGATGCGGCGGGCAAGTACGTGATGCCGGGCGGCATTGATGTGCACACCCATCTGGATATGCCGTTTGGGGGCACGACCAGCTCGGATGATTTCGAAACCGGAACACGGGCGGCGGCCTTCGGCGGAACCACCACGTTGATAGACTTCGCCATCCAGTACAAGGGGCAGGCGCTGCGCCAGGCGTTCGATACCTGGATGAAGAAGGCGGAAGGCAAGGCGGTGTGCGATTACGCATTTCATTGCATCATCACCGATTTCCCGGACAGCCGGTTGCCGGAAATCAAGACCCTGGTCGAGGAGGGGGTGACCAGCTTCAAGCTGTTCATGGCTTATCCCGGTGTTTTCATGCTGGATGACGCCACCATCTTCAAGACCTTCCAGGCGACGGCTAAGCAGGGCGCGCTGGTGTGCATGCACGCGGAAAACGGCGGCGCGATTGATGTGATAGTGAAACAGGCGCTGGCGGAGGGAAAAACCGCGCCCAAGTATCACGCGCTGACGCGGCCGACCACGGCGGAAGCGGAGGCCACGGCGCGGGCCATCGCGCTGGCGGAGATGGCGCACGCACCGGTTTATATCGTGCATTTGAGCTGTAACGACGCGCTGGAGAAGGTACGGGAGGCGCGCGACCGGGGACTGCCAGTGCACGCGGAAACCTGCCCGCAGTACCTCTACCTTTCGCTCGAAAACTTCGAGGTGCCCGGTTTCGAAGGCGCTAAATACGTATTTACGCCGCCGCTGCGGGAGAAGTGGCACCAGCAGAAGTTGTGGGAGGGACTGAAGAACGATCTGGAAGTGGTTTCCACCGATCATTGCCCGTTCTGTTTTAAAGAACAGAAGGAACTGGGGAAAGATGATTTTACGAAGATTCCCAATGGCGGCCCCGGCATCGAGCACCGGCTGAGCCTGGTGTACAGCGGAGGAGTTGGCGGCGGACGATTCAGTGTGAACCGCTTCGTGGAACTGGTCTCGACAACACCGGCCAGGCTTTTCGGGCTCTACCCGCGCAAGGGAACCATCGCCGCCGGGTCGGATGCCGATCTTGTAATTTTTAATCCCCAGCGCAAGCACAAGATCAGCGCCAGGACCCATCACATGCGTGTGGATTATTCGATGTTCGAAGGCATCGAGGTTACGGGCATGCCGGATGTGGTCATGTCACGGGGAGAAGTAATCGTGCAGAATGATAAGTTCCTGGGGCGTGCCGGGCGCGGGCAGTTCATGCGGCGGGCGGCGTACGGCGGGTGAGAAGACCTGTCTAGTCCACCGAGGCCGAAGCCCGATTCTTTCGTGCCCTCTTTCGTGCGGGTGCCGTTGCGATCTTCGGTGCGAAGGCCATAGTAGAGTCAGCCGAGGGATTTTATACCGGTTTTCGACCTGAAGCACCCTTGCTATCAGAATGCATCCAGCGGAGCAAGAGTGTAGCGCAGTGCGGCATGAGCGCGTATAGGATCAACGCGTCACAGCATCTGCGTGCCGTACCGGGATTGGGGAACGGCAAACTTCGTCGGCAAGTATGAGGCGGACGCCGCGCGCAGACAACTGGGCCAACGTTTTTTCGCCCACTTCTTTGTTCAGGGTCTCGATGGCGTCCACCACTACGGCGACACGGCGGCCGCGATCGAGCAGGCCGTTGGCCGCCATCTGCACACAATATTCCGTGACCACGCCGAAGACGACGAACTCCGTATGCCGAGGAAACTGCTCCACAATGGTGGCGGCGTGTGGGTTGGTAAACACATTTATGTTCTGCTTCTCGAATAACACCTGCTCAAAGTCGAAAAGGTCTCCCCGCAGGGTGAAGGCGTGGTCGTTGGGGACGGTGTACAGGTTCGCGGCGCGCGCTTCGGGCACCAAGTCGGCGCCTGGCGTGCCACGCAGGCAATGAGGAGGAAATTCGCTGAACTCGGGGTCGTTAGGTGAGTGCTGGCAGGCGCTGGAAATAAGGAAGGCATGGCGGTTGCGGGCAAGGTCCACCAGTTTGTGGACATTGGGCAGAAGCCGCTCCGCTCCGTGGACGTAGAGAGCGCCGCCGGGAAGCATGAAATCGCGCTGCACATCAACCTGCCAGAGAACGGTTGCAACCGGGATAGGCACGGGACTCGCGCTCCTCAGCACAGCACTCGGGCGAAGACTTTAGCACAGGGGGGCCAACCTTTCACCAGGACCCGCAGGAAAAACCAGGGACCGTGTCACTAAGGCAAATAAGTCACCCAAACCGGCTAGTGGAACTGGAGAAGGAAGGCCCCCCTTGCCGCGCCCACCCAATCTTTGCAAAGCGGGTGATTCGTGAAAGAATAACGCCCACCGCGGCGGGAGCCGCAACCCCGCGCTTCCGTTCACTGCCGTCCCGAGGTAGGAATGACCCGCTACGCGCGTCCCAACACGCTCGCCGAAGCCGTTCACCTTCTTGCCCAAGGAGGCGGCACGCTGCTCGCCGGCGGCACCGATTTTTATCCCGCCTTGGGCGACCGGCCAGCCACGGGCAGCGTGATTGACATCTCCAGAATCAGGGAAATGAAGGGGGTAAGGGTTACGGCGGAAGAGATCCGCATTGGGGGGCTCATCACCTGGAGCGAACTGCTGGCCAGTTCCCTGCCGCGCTGCTATGACGCGCTGAAGAGCGCGGCGCGGGAAATCGGCGGCGTACAGATACAGAACCGGGGAACAGTGGCGGGGAACCTGTGCAACGCGTCGCCGGCGGCGGACAGCGTCCCGCCGCTGCTGGTTTTGGATGCGGAGGTGGAGTTGCTGTCAGAGTCAGGCAACCGGCGGATGGCGCTGGCGGAGTTTATCCTGGGCAACCGCAAGACGCTGCGGCGGCAAAATGAAATTCTTACCGCGGTGATCGTGCCGCGCGGACTGGATGAGGCCAAGTCCGTATTCTTGAAGCTAGGGGCGCGGCGCTACCTAGTGATTTCGATTGTGATGGTGGCGGCGGCGGTCAAAGTGAATGGCGGAGTGGTGGAAGAGGCGCGCGTGGCGGTGGGAGCATGCTCGGCGCAGGCACAGAGATTAAGGGCGCTGGAGCAGTCGCTCACGGGTGCACCGGCGAGACCGGGCATGGGAGCCATGGTAAGGCTGGAACATCTGGCGCCGCTATCGCCTATTGATGATGTGCGGGCGACGGCCAGCTATCGGCGGGACGCTGCCCTGACGCTGGTGGCGCGGGCACTGGATGCGTGCGTGGAGAATAGCTGAGATGGCGACGGTGGAGACCCCTAAGGCAAGCACCGGCACGCGGCTGCGCTTCAGGGTAAATGGGCACGACAGCGCGGTGGCGGTCAGCCCGGTGGAGCGGCTGTCGAGGGTGCTGCGCGAAAACCTGGGCCTCACCGGTACCAAAGTAGGCTGCGATGCCGGCGATTGCGGGGCGTGCACGGTTCTGCTGGATGGCGAGCCGGTAACCTCGTGTCTGGTAGCAGCGGGGCAGGCGGAAGGCTGCGAGGTTACGACCGTGGAGGGGTTGCGCGCGCACCCGCCGCTGTTCGGCCAGCTGCAGGATTCATTTTTGCGCCATGGAGCCGCGCAGTGCGGGATATGCACGCCCGGAATGCTGATGGCGGCAACAGCACTGCTGCAGCGGAACCGGACTCCTTCGGAAGAGGAGGTGATGGATGCGATCGGGGGAGTGCTGTGCCGCTGTACCGGATATCGCAAAATCATCTACGCGATTTTGAAGGCAGCGGGAGAACAGACTGATGTCTCGCCAGCAGCGGGCGCAGCGGTGGGCAAGAGACTGGCGCGCCTGGACGGACCGCGGAAGATAGATGGCACGGAAATTTTTGGCGCGGATGGAATTCCAGCCGGGGCGCTGACGGCGCGAGCCATTCGTTGTCCCTACAACCGGGCGCGTTTCAGATTCGGGGATCTGGACGCATTCGTGGCGCACCCTGGAATCCATGCGGTGTTCACGGCAGAGGACATCCCAGGGGAAAACCGCTACGGCGTGATTCCACGGTTTGCCGACCAGCCGGTGTTCGCGGAGAGCGAGGCCAGATTTCGCGGCGAGGCGGTGGCCGCGGTGGTGGGCGAAGCTGAGGCCGTGGAACACTTGGACCCGGCAAGCTTCCCGGTGAGCTGGGAGGAACGACCGGCGCTGACCAGCGTAGAAGCAGCGCTGGCCCCGGATGCGCCCCGGATTCATGCCCACCGAGAGGGCAACGTGCTGGTGCGCGGGCGGGTGGTGCGAGGCGATGTGGAGAAGGCGCTGACGGAAGCGGACGTTGTGGTGGACGAGGAATACGAGACAGGGTTCGTTGAGCACGCCTACATCGAACCAGAAGCGGGCTGGGCGCGGCGGGTGGGGGATGGGATCGAAATTGAGGCGTGTACGCAATCGCCCTACATGGACCGGGCCGACATAGCTCGCATTCTGGGGATTGCGCCGGAGGCGGTGCGGATCATTCCAACGGCGGTAGGCGGAGGATTCGGCTCTAAGCTTGACCTTTCGGTACAGCCGTTCATTGCGGTCGCGGCGTGGCGCCTGGGAAAACCGGTGCGCATGGTGTACACCAGGGTTGAATCCATCGTCTCGACTACCAAGCGGCATCCGGCGCGCATGCGGATTCGGGTTGGCGCCGGGCGCGACGGCAGGCTGATGGCGCTGGACTTCAGCGCCGATTTCAACACCGGCGCGTATTCCTCGTGGGGGCCGACGGTGGCGGCGCGGGTGCCGGTACACGCCTCCGGGCCTTACGTGGTTCCGCATTACCGGGCATTGACCCGGGCGGTGCATACCAACCTAGTGCCGGCGGGAGCGTTTCGTGGCTTCGGCGTGCCGCAGACGGCGATTGCGCAGGAGCAGGCCTACGACGAGCTGGCCAACCGGCTGGGCATAGACCGGCTTGAGTTCCGAATTGTGAACGCCTTGACCAACGACACGCCCACGGTGACCGGCCAGGTGCTGGGAGCGGGGGTGGGAATCCGCGCCTGCCTGGAAGCGTTGCGTCCCCGGTGGAAAGCGGCCCTGGCGGAGGCGGCAGCGTTCAATGCCGCAACCACAGGGCCGCTGCGGCGAGGGGTGGGAGTAGCGGGGATGTGGTACGGCTGCGGCAACACTTCTCTTCCCAATCCCTCCACCATGCGCGTGGGCTTGAAAGCTGACGGGCGCATCGCGCTGCACCAGGGAGCAGTGGACATCGGTCAGGGTTCGAACACAATTGTGACGCAGATCTGCGCGGATGCGATGGGCGCGCCGATCGAACGCTTTGACCTGGTGTCTGGCGATACGGCGATTACGCCGGATTGCGGCAAGACCTCGGCTTCGCGGCAGACCTTTGTGACTGGAAAAGCCGCGCAGATGGCAGGCGCCGAACTGCGGCGCGCTGTTGTGCGGCTGGCCGGCTGTTGCGATTGCGCAACGATTCACTTTCAAGATGGCTGCGTGACTGTGACCGAAGGCGGCAAAGAGCGTGTGCTGAAGCTCCACGAGTTGCCGCTGGACGAGCACGGATACGTGCTCACGCGCGAGGCCACTTTCGATCCGCCCACGCAACCACTCGACGCCGACGGCCAGGGAATTCCCTATGCCCTGTTCGGCTTCGGAGCGCACATGGCCGAGGTCGCCGTGGACACGGAACTGGGCACGGTGAAGGTGCTGAAGATCACGGCGGCGCACGACGTTGGGCGGTCCATCAATCCCACGCTCATTGAAGGACAGATCGAGGGCGGAGCGGCGCAGGGGCTGGGGCACGCGCTGATGGAGGAGTTTTTTCCGGGCAAAGGAGAAAACCTGCACGACTACCTGATTCCCACGGCCGGAGATATGCCGCGGGTGGAATCCATTCTGATCGAGGATCCGTCGCCCATCGGACCGTTTGGGGCCAAGGGAATCGGCGAGCAGGCGGTGATTCCCACCGCGCCGGCTATTCTGAATGCCATTCACCATGCCACTGGAGTACGGATGCGGCGGGTGCCGGCCACGCCGGACCGCCTCCGAGCCGCTATCCTGGCAGCGTGCCATGAAAAATCGCCCGCCTGACGACGCCATCCGCTGCGATGCCTGCCCGGTACTGTGCTACATCAAACCGGGAAGGACGGGCGCGTGCGACCGCTACGGCAACCGCGAAGGGCAACTGGTGCGCCTCGATCCGCACGTGGTGCTGGACCGGGCGGTGTCACGAGGGGAGTCCGTCGTTCCGTTTCTGCAACCTGCAACCGAGTGGAACGGCAACGTGGTGGGCGGTCCGCACAATTTCGTGACCGCGATTGGAGCCGGAACCACTTATCCCGACTACAAACCGGCGCCGTTCATTATTTCCTCGCAGGTGGAAGGCGTGGACATGGTCACGGTGGTGACGGAGGGAATCTTCAGCTATTGCGGCGTGAAAGTAAAGATTGACACCGACCGTCACCTGGGCCCGGAAACCAACCTGGTGCGGGCGAAAGGCGAGACGGTGGGCCATGTGACCACCAGCGAATACGGTTCGCAAATGCTCTCGCTGGGCGGAGTGCGCCACCTGACCGGGGGCAGCCGTCGCGAAGGCACGGTCACCTGCGAGGCGCTGCTCGACCTGTGCAATGGCAAGGCGGTGGAATTGCAGGTAGACGGGGGCGCGCAGGTGGTGGTGCAGGCGGGCAAAGGACCGGTGGTGGAAGGGCAACCGGAAGCGCAGATGCGAGTGGGCTGCGGTTCCGCCACCATCGGCATATTCGCCAGGCAGTGGTTGGGCAAAGTGGATGACGTGGTGGTAGTGGATGACCACATCACCGGAGTGCTTTCGGAACACCAGGCAGGCAAGCTGCTGGGAATTCCGCCAACCGGAATCAGGCTCAAGGGACGTCGCTCGACGCCGGGGCGCTACTTCCAGGTGGCGGAGCCGGGGACGGGGTGGGGCGGGACGAACATTCAACAGCCGCTTTCGATTCTGCGGGAGTTCAATCCTAAAGTTGCGTGGCCGGGACTCCGCCTGCTGATGGTGAGCACGACGGGAGAACACTACAGTTATTTTGTGCTGGACGAAGCCTTACGGCCAGTGGAAAAAGAGTTGCCGGCTGCGCTGAGCGAGTCGGTGGCCAGGATCAAGGAAAACTGCGAGCCGGCGCTGTGCACGGTGCTGTTCATGGCCGGAGCAGGCGGGTCGCTGCGCGCGGGCGTGACCGAAAACCCGGTGCGGCTCACGCATTCGGTGCGCGACGCGCTTACACGCGTGACCTGCGGCGGGGCGCCAGTCTATGTGTGGCCGGGCGGCGGGATCACCTTTATGGTGGATGTGAGCCGAATGCCGGAGAACGCGTTTGGATATGTTCCGACGCCGGCGCTGGTTGCGCCCATCGAGTTCACGCTGAAGCTGGCGGATTACGCCACACTGGGCGGATACGTGGACCAGGTGCGCTCGCTGGAGTCGCTGATGAATGATGATCGGAGGAAACATTTGTCAGCACGGGGCGATAATCCCTGGCCGCTGGGAGCGAGCGCGCGTGGGCGAGGACAATCATGAGGGAGCGCGCGCAAATACGAATGTTGCCCGACCAGCGGCGGCTGCACATGCAGGACGGGCCGATTGACCTGATCGTGGAGGCGTTCGGGGCTTCGGATGAAGTGCACCGGGCATACGAAGCGGCAGCTCGGCGGTTTGTGGGCGTGCTGGACGAACTGTGCTCGGAGCTTGGACGGTTGCGGGCTCGAGCCGTTGTTGGCGGGCAGCAACCGAAAGGAAGAGTCGCCAGACGCATGGCCGCGGCAGTAGCGCCCTACGCGGGACAAACCTTCATCACGCCCATGGCCGCGGTGGCGGGAGCAGTGGCCGAGGAAATTCTGGATACGATGACTTCCGCAGCGCGGCTGGCAAAAGCCTACGTGAACGATGGCGGCGACATCGGATTGCAATTGAAGCCGGGGGAGCAATTCGTGATCGGGATGGTGGAGAGGCCGGAGCGGCCGTCGCTGTTCGGCACAGCCACCATTACTTCGGACGAGCCCATACGCGGGATCGCGACCAGCGGCTGGCGAGGGCGAAGCTTTTCCTTGGGGATTGCGGACGCGGTCACGGTTCTGGCGGGGACCGCATCGCAGGCCGATGCCGCGGCCACCATCATCGCCAACGCGGTTGATCTTCCTGGAAACTCGCGAATCGCCCGTGTGCCAGCGTGCAGCCTTGCGCCCGACAGCGATCTGGGGGAGCTGCTGGTCACGCAAGAGGTCGGCGAGCTTTCCGCGGAGGAGCTGGGTTGGGCGCTGCAGGCCGGAATGGTGGTCGCGGAAGGGCTGGTGGCAGAAGGGCTGATTTATTCCGCGGCGCTGCATCTGCAAAGAGAAACCAGAATCACGGGTGCAGCAATGGGTCTTCACTCGTCGGATCGAGAGACCAGGAGCCTGGTGCATGCCTGAGGTGAAGGTCAGAAAAACGCTGATGACCGTAGAGGAGATTTTTCACGAAGGCGGACCGGCACAGGAGAAGCCTTTGCGGCGGGCGGCGGCGCTGGCTGTGATCCGCAATCCTTTTGCAGGACGGTATGTGCAGGATATCGCAGGGTTCATGGATGACCTGAAGCCACTGGGCATGGAAATGGCGAAGTCGCTGATTGCGGCGCTGGGCGGCGATTCCGGAGTAGTGGAGGGATACGGGAAGGGCGCGATTGTAGGCTCGGCGGGAGAACTGGAGCACGGAGCGCTCTGGCATGTGCCGGGGGGATACGCGATGCGCGAAGTTCTGGGCGGGGCGAAAGCGATTGTGGCTTCAACCAAGAAGGTGGGCGGGCCGGGAACGCGGCTGGACGTGCCCATCACGCACATCAATGCCGCCTACGTGCGCAGCCACTTTGACGCCATCGAGGTGGGCATCGGCGATGGCCCGCGCGCCGACGAGATGGTGCTGGCGCTGGTGATGACCACCGGAGCACGGGTACATGCGCGAGTGGGCGGGCTGAAGGCTTCGGAGATTAAAGGAGAAGACGGACTGCGATGAAAGCGCGAATCCGCAAGCTGGCGACTTTTGTGGAGGAAACGAGAAGCGAGATGGGGCGGGCGATTGAGCCGCCCACACGCCGCGCCGCCGCGGTGGCGGTGATCGACAACCCGTACGCGGGCAAGTACGTGGAAGACCTTTCGGAGTTGATGGAGATTGGCGAAGAACTGGGAGAATTGCTGACCCGGCGCGCGGTGGCGGCGCTGGGCATTGCCCCCACTACCGCGGAGAGCTACGGAAAAGCAGCGGCGGTGGGGGAGAACGGCGAGATCGAGCACGCGGCCGCCATCCTGCATCCCAAGCTGGGCACGCCGGTGCGGCGGGTGCTGGGCAAAGGCGCGGCGCTGATCCCCTCCTCCAAAAAGCGCGGGGGCATGGGCGTGGCGCTGGACATTCCGCTGGGACACAAGGACGCGGCGTTTGTGCGCAGCCACTTCGACGGCATGGAAGTGCGCATCAACGACGCGCCGCGGGCGAATGAAATCCTGGTGGCGGTGGCAGTGACCGATAGCGGGCGTCCCTTGGCGCGCGTGGGCGGGCTGACGAAAGACAATATCAAGGGGGAGGATGGGCTGCGGTAAAAGCGCTAGCTGGTAGTTAGTAGTTGGTAGTTGGTTGTTTGTGCTTCAGCCCTCCCTGACGGGACTTCGGCGAGATTGCGGTCAGGTTCCCG
>Ga0208774_1000047_pt1 | contig 19301 bp, 14 predicted proteins | sample SF_Rice_5C_80N_4_FD_185620 | JGI IMG/M metagenome (GOLD analysis project Ga0208774, IMG submission 185620) | Rice paddy soil microbial communities from Twitchell Island, California, USA - SF_Rice_5C_80N_405 (SPAdes) (version 2) | ecosystem: Environmental > Terrestrial > Soil > Paddy field/soil ... | reverse complement strand
GACCGAGGTTTCCGCCGAGCACGGAAACGACATGGTGCACATTGGCAAAGCCATTGATGTCGGGCGCAATGAAGCCCTGGGTGACGCGGTCTGCATCGGCTGCTCCATTCATATCGCTGGACGCGGAAACGGCGATGTGGTGGCTGTAGGCGGCAATGTGCAGGTGGACGGAACCGTTCAGGGCGACTCCGTTGTGGTCGGCGGCAACCTGCGGCTTGGACCGGGCGCCGTTGTTCACGGCGATGTGAGCGTGGTGGGCGGCAAGATTTTACGGGATCCCACAGCCAGAATAGACGGTGAGATATCCAGCCCTTCCGTGCTGGGCAATGCTTCCGGCCTGGCTCTCATGCTCCTGGTCCCACTCTTGTTCATGCTGGTGGTGGGCGTGGTGCTCTCCGTGCTGTGTGTGGCAGTGCTCGGCGAGCAACGCATTGAGATAATGGTGCAGGCATTGCGCAGGCACACGGGCCTGGCATTGCTCGCAGGTCTGGGCGCGCTGGCCGGATTCGTGATTCTGAATGCGGTATTTCACTGGGCGGGCCCCCTTGGACCACTCGTCTTTATCGGGCTGTCGCTGGGAATGATCGCGCTCGCCATTGTCGGCTACGCCGGAGTGAGCGCCTGGGTGGGCCATGGCCTGGCTCCCGCCGCCAGCTTGATGGGGGCAGTGGTGGCGGGCGCCATCCTGGTTGGGGTTCTGCAGGCCATTCCGTTGCTGGGGGTTTTTGCGATTCTCATCTTCGGGCTATTAGCTCTGGGCGGGGCTGCTCTCAGCGGCCTGGGTACGGACGCTGAATGGCTGTCGCAGCGGCTTTCCAGTCGTCCAGCAACGCCGCCAGCCAACGCCGCCAGCGGACACTGAGAACAACCGGCCAGGATTGCCGAGCACGTCGCATACAATGAAGTCATGTTTACTGGACTGATAGAAGAAGTCGGGCGGGTGGAGAAAGTCACGGAGAAGGACGGGCAGCGCCGCCTTACCGTTTCCGCCTCCCGCCTGCCGAGCGAACTCCACATCGGCGACAGCATCTCTGTGAGCGGCACCTGCCTGACCGCGGTAGATGTTCAGCCGCAGTCTTTTGCCGCCGACCTGGCGGCAGAGACCTGGGTCCGTACGTCCTTTTCCCGCATTCGCGAAGGCGCGCTCGTCAACCTGGAACTGCCTATGCGCGCGGACGGCCGCTTTGGTGGCCACCTGGTGCAGGGCCACGTGGACGGCACCGGAAAATTTCTCGGCCTCGATCCCATTCCTGGCGGAAACGACTTTTGGCTGCGCCTGGAAATCCCCCGCGAACTGGAGCGCTATGTGGTTCACAAGGGTTCGCTATCGGTGGAAGGAATCAGCCTGACTGTGGCCAAACTGGAAGGCGCCAGCGTGACCATTGCCATCATTCCCCACACCGTGGAAATGACCAACTTGAAGTCGCTCCGTCCCGGCGATCCCCTCAACCTGGAAGTGGATCTGGTGGCCAAATACGTGGAGAAGATGGTGCGCGGGGAAGAAGCCAGCGCCGAACTGACGGTCGAGCGCCTGATGGCCGAAGGCTTCTGACCGGGAGTTTGGCTCTGGCACTCAGGTCTCGCCGCGCCATTCTCCGCCCTCCTGTCCCGGCGGCGGAGGTTCGAGCCGCAACTCATCCAGCTCCAGAAATTCTTTCACGATGGGCTCGCGTGAGCGCACCATCTCGGCCGTGGTGCCGAAAAAAATCACCCTGGCTTCGTGCAGGAAGACCACACGGTCGGCCAGTTTCTTGGCCAGCCGCATGTCGTGGGTTACGACCACGCTGGTCAGCTTGAGCTGAAATTTCAGCTTCTTGATAAGGTCGCCGAGCAGTTGGGCCATCAGTGGGTCCACCATGGTCGTGGGTTCGTCGTACAGCACGCATTCCGGCTGCGCAGCCAGGGCCCTAGCGATGGCCACCGAACGCTTCATGCCGGTAGAAAGGTCGGAGGGCAGCACGTCGCGCATAGGTTTCACACCCACCATATCCAGCAGCCCGTCCACGATCTGGTAAATCTGCTCTTCATTCAGATCGCCGCGCTCGCGCAGGGGAAAAGCCACATTCTCGCCGACGGTCAGCGAATCAAACAGGGCGCCGTTCTGGAAAACCATGGTGACCTTCTTGCGAATACGCTCCAGCTCCTCTTCGGGATAATCGGTAATGTCTTCAAAGGCTACGATCACCCGCCCCGAATCCGGCTTCAAGAATCCCATGATGTGGTGCAGCGACACCGATTTCCCCACTCCGCTGCGCCCCAGAATGCAGACCGTCTCTCCGGGCATTACATTGAAGCTCACGTCATCCAGAACACAATTGGAACCGAACGTCTTGAATACATGGTTGAACTCAATGTAGGGCTTACGTGGGGATTGTTCTTGCTCTCCGGGGCGAGCGGCCGGCTCGAGATCATGGCCGTCGGCGGGCGCGGTGGTAAGAATGGAACTCATGTTTTCTGTTGCCGGCGCCGGCGCGCCTGCTCCCACTCATCTCTGGTATTTAAATTGTCAAACATCGCGGCAGAGAAGGCAAAGCGCGCCAGTTCTTCTTCTTCGATAATACGCACCGGGATCTGGGCAAACAGAGTGTCAATCTTGTTTCGACCCGCCGCCAAGGCCTGCTCTGCCAGTTCTCCAAAATCGTGGCCATACACGGCGCACAGCGGCTGTAATCCTCCTCCCGCTCGCGGCACGGTGACGGTGGCATTCCCGGCGCGAGCCTCGGCCACCAGGTAGTGCAGGAATCTCTCCTCCAGAAAGGGCAAGTCCACGGCCAGAATCAGGCTGCGCGTGCTGCTGCTGGCGCTGAGCGCGGCGTGTATTCCGCCCAGGGGCCCGCGCTCCTCATATTCGTCCTCGATTACAGGCGCAAAGGCGGCAAATTTGTCCCGCGCACCCACAATGCGGACGTCTTCCGCGACCGAGTTCGCCAGGGCCAGCGCGCGCTGCAGCAGGGTGCGGCCCTCGAGCAGGAGAAAGGCCTTGTCCGCTCCCATGCGCGAACTCTTGCCTCCCGCCAGCACAAATGCCGTCAGATCAGCCACGCAGAGAGCTTACCATCGCCCCGAGGCAGAGTTTGCTGCTGTCTGTTAGGCCAATTTCAGCCGGAGTGACTCGCGTCCCAGGGAATCGCCTGCACCGGCAACTCCCCGGATTACAGTTCTTTACACTCTCACAGGGTCTAGGCCCTCGGTGCCAATTTTTATAATTGGAGAGTAGCCACTCTGCATCTAAACTGGTAGCAGAAACCCCGCATTCGCATAGGAGTGTCTTTTATGAAGCCAAAGCTTGCCCTATATCTATGTGCGCTGCTGCTGGCGGGATCCTTGGGTTTGATTAGCGGTTGCTCGCGTGCCCCGAATGATGCGCAGGTTGCGGGCAGTGTGCAGAGCAAGATCTATGCCGACCCCAACGTGCAGAGCCGGCAAATCACGGTGCAGTCAGCCAACGGTGTGGTTACCCTTTCCGGCTACGCCAATAGCGACGCCGAGCGTGCCACTGCGGCCGCCGATGCGGCGCAGATAGAAGGCGTCAAAACCGTGGTCAACAATCTGGAAGTTTCCGCGCCCGCGCAGGCCGCTGCACCTGCGCCAGCCGTAGAGCCTGCCGCGCAGCAGGAGGAGCCTCCTCCGGCCCCGGCTCCGGAACGCCGCCGCGCTTCCCGTCACCGCGCGCGCCGTGCTCCTGCAGAAACCAGTAACAGCTCCGCTTCCAATGAGATGGCTATGAATTCGGCCCCGGCTGCACCGGCGCCTGCGGAGGCTTCCATTCCTGCTCCGCCGCCGCCCCCCAAGCCGGTCGTGATTCCTGCCGGAACCAACATTGCCATTCGTCTGATTGAACCCATTGACAGCGAGAAGAATCAGACCGGCCAGAGTTTTCGCGCCACTCTCGATTCCCCGCTGGCCGATGAAAACGGCAACGTCGTAGTCCCTGCCGGCTTCGACGTCACTGGCCGTCTGGATGAGGTCAAGAGCGCCGGGCGCTTCGCCGGCCAGTCTGACATCATCATGTCGCTGACCCGGCTTTCTGTGAATGGCAGGTCCTATAGCCTGCAAACCAATCAGTACAGCCGGAAGGGCAGCTCGCGTGGCAAGGCGACGGCCGCCAAAGTTGGCGGCGGCGCCGCCATCGGCGCCATCCTGGGTGGCCTGTTGGGGGGCGGCAAGGGCGCGGCCGTTGGCGCAACCGTAGGCGCGGGCGCGGGCACCGGCGTTTCCGCAGCCACCAAGGGCCAGCAGATCCTGTTGCCCTCAGAAACTGTGCTTAATTTCCAATTACAGGGCCCGGTCTCGGTGATACCTACCGAGCACGGACCGAATTCCGGCCGGCAGCAACTGAATTAGCTCCGATTCTGAAAGGGGGGTGACAACCGGCTGTCGCTTCCCCTTTTTGCGCTTAGAACATGCTCTCTTTGGAACCACGGTGCCCGATAAGTTACTAAAGTTCTCTGGCGACCTCGTCTCTCCTCCCATAACATTCCATTGTCGAGCGTTCCCCAGACAACCTTCATGAGTTCCCTGCTGGATAAGCTGCCGACTATCCTGGTGCTCTGCGTCTTGCTGGGCATCTTCGTCTCCCTGCGCAAGCACGCTCCCTCGCGCACGGTGCGGCTGTGGATCGTCGGTTGGGCCTTGATTCTGGCGCACTTCATAGCCCAGGCCTTCGACGCCGCCCCAGGCTGGCGCGGACAATTCGCGAGCGTGGTGGAGCTTGCCGGTCTGGAGCTGGCAGGCACCGTCTTTGTGGCGTCCACTTGGAAGGCTATTTTTGATAGCCGGCGCCGCTTGTGCTTCTTTTTTCTGCTCCTGGTACCACCTGTGGTCGCGCACTCCATTCTGGCTGGCGTTCCCCTGGACTTGCGCTGGCCTTACCTGGCCACGATGGTGGCTATCTTTTTTGGCTCGACGGCTTTTCTGCTGCGGGCCCGCCGGCCTCTGCCCCGCTTCGGCCAGGGCGTGGCGGTGTTCCTGTTTGCCATCGGCTGCTGGTCCATCCATGATGCCTGGCATCGGAACTATGACACTGGCACGCTCGCCGTCCTTGCCCTGGGCTACATGTTAGCCGGCGTGAACTTCTATCGCATTTATCAGCGCCGCTCCCCTGGGGTTTCCACTACAGCTCTGGGCTTCTTCTTTTGGGGAGCAGTCTTTCCCGTGGGCGCTCTCACCGACCACTTCCTGCCCCATGTCGCCATCACCCCTGAAATCTGGAACGTGCCCAAATATTTTGTGGCTTTCGGCATGATTTTGACGCTGTTGGAGGATAAGTCGTTGTCGCTGCTGGCGGTGAACGACCGCGAACATCAAGCCAACCGGCAACTGCAGTATTTTTCTCAGATCACCTCCCGCCTGCTCACCGGTGCCGACCCCAAGCTCATGTGCCCGGAAATCGCGCGCGTAATTACCCAGTTCAGCAATTTCCGCCGTGTCGCGATCAACTTCGAAAATGAGGAAGGCAAGCTGGATGTCGCCGGCGAGAGCGGCCTTTCACCCCAGGCCAGCCGTGAACTCCGGGACAAGGTGCAACACTGGACCGGAGCCGATATTGCAGAGCTGTCGTCGCTGGGGCGGTCCATCGGCTCCAGTTCCATTCTCATCAAATATCGCGACCTTGCCAGGTTTGACCCGGTGCGTAGCGTGGAACAGTTCGCTCCCAATCCACTTTGGGAAAACGGTGACGAAGTCATTGTTCCTTTGCGTTCTTCCGCCGGGCGGTGCCTGGGTTGCATTTCGCTGGACGATCCCAAGGACGTCACCCGGGTGACCTCCGATGAAATGTCCAAAATCGAGCTGCTGGCCGCCGACTTGTCGGTTTCATTCGAAAACGCCGCCTTGCAGCAGCAACTCATCCGCTCAGAGAAACTGGCCGCCATCGGCAAGCTGGTGTCTGGCGTGGCCCACGAGCTGAATAACCCTTTGACCTCGATCTCCGGATTCTCCGAACTGCTGCTGGAGGAAGTACAGCCGGAGAATGCCCGCAAAAAACTGGAGAAAATCAGCCAGGAGAGCCGGCGCATGCAGCGCATCATTGATAATCTGCTGCGCTTCGCCCGCGGCAAGACCATCGAACAGACGCCTCTCGACCTGCAGCTGGTCCTGCGCGAAGCCCTGGCCCTGTTCGAATACAAGCTGCGCAGCGAGCGCGTCGAATTGCGCACCAGCATTGATCCCACGCTGCCCCGCATTGTGGGTGATGAAGGCCAGATGAAGCAGGTTTTCGTGAACCTGCTGGGCAATGCTCTGGACGCGATAGATGGCACGACCGAGCGGCGCATCAGCATTGAGATGTTCGCCCGGCACAGCCACGTCGTGATTCGCTTTGCCGATTCGGGAAAAGGCTTCAGTGACCTCAACCGTGCCTTCGATCCCTTCTATACCACCAAGCCGGTGGGCAAGGGGCCCGGCCTGGGACTGAGTATCTGCTATGGCCTGGTAAAAGAGCACGGCGGAGAAATTCGCGCGGAAAACCTGCAGCCCGGGGCGGTGGTCATTATCGAACTGCCGCGCGCCCAGTCGCGGCCGCTGGCCTTCTCCGCCACCACCAACTCCTAGCGCCATCCTCATACGGTTCTCGCCTACGGACTCCGCCGGAAGCAGCAGCTTGGTGGTGTGCTACCATCCCTCTTCCCATGCCCGGGCTTACGGCACTCATCCACACGCACAATGATGCATTGCGCCTTGGGCGAACACTGGAGTCGCTGCGTCCCTGCGATGAGCTGCTGATTTTCGATGATGCCTCGCAGGATGGCACCGCCGCCGTGGCCCGCGAATATGGCGCGCGGGTTCTCCCCGCCACGAGCGCGACTCTCCACCTGGCGCGGCATGATTGGATCCTCTGCCTGCTTCCTACCGAGGCTCTCAGTGAGGGCCTGGAGGCTTCTCTTTTTGAATGGAAGCTGGCGGAACCCGCACCAGCCGGCGCGTTCAGCATGACGGTTCGCGAGCAGGCCGGCGATCACTGGGTCTCTCACCCGCCCACCACTCGCCTGGTAAATCGCCACCGCCAGCCATGGACCGGGTCGCTTCCCCCCGACGATCCCCAGGCCCAGCTCCTGGGCGGCGACCTTCTCCGCTTTCGAGAACCGTAGCAGCGCCGCAGGTAGTTCCATCCGGCAGCTCAGCACACTGGCTGACTGCTGAGTGCTGACTGCTGATTGCTGTTCCTTATTTCGCCGCCGCCACTCCCATTTGCTGATGATAGTTGGGGTACGGTGGCCGCGCATACTGCTGCGGCGGGTGCTGCTTCAAATTCTGCAGCACCACCTGCACCGCTTTCTCCAGTTGTGGGTCGTGGCCGTTGCGCCACGCCTGAGGATCCATCTCGACGTCGTAATCCGGCGGGATACCATGGTTTTCTACTTCCCACTGCCCCTGCAACCCGTAAATGGCGATGCGCGGCGCCGTGACGAAGCCGCTATCCATCAGTTCGGGATAGTCGTAAATGCCCACCAGGCCGCCCCAGGTGCGTTTGCCGATGAGCGGCCCGATGCCGGCCTTGCGGAAGTACCAGGGCAGGGCATCGCCGCCTGAGCCCGACATTTCATTGATGACCATGACCTTGGGGCCATAAATCGAGCCCAGAGGACTGGACTGCTCACGGCCCTCGCGCGTCATCATCAGGCTCATGATCGGCCGCCGCAGATAATCAACAATGTAGTCGGCGATGTCCCCACCGGTGTTGAAGCGCTCGTCAATCACCGCCGCTTCCTTATCAATTTGCGAGAAATAGTAGCGGTTAAAGTAGGTGTAGCCGGCCTCGGCCGTGTTGGGCAGATAAACGTAGGCCACGCGGCCACCTGTCATTTGATCCACCGTACGCCGGTTGTTTTCAATCCAGGCGCGGCGGCGCAGGTTGTATTCGCTTTCGATGGGCACGACCGTGACTTCGCGCGCGGCATCCTCGTCGGGATTGGGGCCAACCCTCAGCACTGTCGTTTTACCGGCTGTCCCCTGGAAAAAGCTGAACAGGTTATCGCTTTCGTGCAGTTCGCGCCCGTTCACAGCCAGCAGGTATTCGCCGGCTTTCACGTTCACGCCAGGTTGCGTGAGCGGCGCCTTCAGGTCGGGATTCCAGTTCTCGCCGTTATAGACCTTGGAAAACCGGTAGCGCCCGTTAGCGATGTTGTAGTCGGCGCCCAGCAGGCCCGTCTTGGCCAGCGGCTTGGGTTCGTCCATATCACCGCCGCGCACGAAGACGTGCCCCAGGCTCAGATTGCTCAGCATCTCCTCAAACAGGTAGTTCAGTTCGTCGCGATCGCCGATGTTCTTGAGATAGGGAGCATACTCCGCCGCAGCGGCCTGCAGGTTCAGACCGTGATAGTGCGGGTCATAAAGAAAATCGCGCTCAATGCGCCACACCTCGCGATACATCTGGTCCCACTCTGCCCGCGGGTCCACATACACCTGCATGCTTTCCAGCTTCAGCGGCCCCTCGCCCGGCTTAGGCTCGCCTCCGTCGGGCTTGGGCGGGGCGGAGGTGGAAGCTATGACCCACTGCTCTCCTTTGCGGAAGAGCAACTTCTTTCCATCCTGCGAAAGGCGGAAATCGGCGATGCCATCCACGAACTTGTCCACCTTCCGCTTTTTCAAGTCGAACTTGTGCAGCACCATCTTGGGATTTTCAGAATCTTCCTGCGAAAGCACCGGTGGCGCCTCCAGCAGGAACAATTCCCCGGTCTTGCCTGCCTCCAGGTCCGCGTAATTGCGAGCCGGAATGGGGAGAGCAAGAATGCGCTGGCTTATGTTCTCCATGTCCACGCGCACCACCGCCGGCTGTTTCTTTGCTTTGGATTCCTCCTTGTCCTGATCCTCCGGCTTGCTCTCTTCCTCGTCGGCAGCCGCACTCTTCTTCTTGTTCTTGTCCTTGGTCACGCTTAGCGGCTTGTCCTGTTCCTTCTTCTGCTCGCCCGCGACTTTCTCTTCGTCACTCTCCGGCGCCAGGGGCGAAGGCAGGTCCTTGCCGAGGACCACTACATAAGCGCTGCTGGTCACGGGACGATTGATGCTCGACATATCCAGCCAGTCGGCGCTCAGCCCCACATCGGTGCTGGCCAGGAAGTACAGGTACTTGCCGTTTTCGTCGAAAGCGGGATGGCGAGCATCGCTCATGCCGTCCGTAATCTGGAATGACTTGCCGCTGGCCAGCGAGTAAACAAACACCGCGTGCAGGTGATTGGGCAGCAGCTTGGTGTAGGTCAGCCACTCGCTGTCGGGCGCCCATTGCGGATCCAGCGTGCGCTCCGGGGCTTCGAAAAGATTGGTGTCCACCTTAACCGGCGCGCCCTTGGCCAGGTCCACGTACCATAAGTTCAGGCGCTTGTCGGTGTAGGCGATCTTCTTGCTGTCCGGCGCCCACTTCGGCGAGTAGAAAAACGACGGCGGATTGCCAAGGCTGATTTTGCGCACCTCGCCCAGCCCGCTCTGGTCGCGCAGTTCCAGTCTGTACTCGCCGGAAGCGTCGGAGAAATAGGCGATCCATTTTCCGTCCGGCGCCCAGGCCGGGTCGCGCTCCTCCACCGCCGTGGTGTTGGTCAGGTCGCGGATATCGCCCTTGTCCGAAGGCACGGAAAGAATATCGCCATGGGCCTCCAGCACCGCGCGCACACCTGTCGGCGAAAGCTCGATGTTGTGAATGTCCTTGGCATCAATTTTCACGAAGTGGGGCTGCAGGTGGGGCAGGTCGCCGGCCACCCGCACATTGACGTCCTTCGCCTGGCGTGTGTTCAGGTCGTAGAGGTGCAGCGAACCGAACTGCTCATACACAATGGCCCCCGGCCCTGCCGAAGCCGACTTGAAATCCAAGCCGCGATTGGCCACCACTGCGCTCACCTGTTTGCTCTTGGTGTTGTAGGCAAACAGGCTCACCGGGCCGCTGCGGTCGGATAGAAAATAAATGGTGTCTCCCACCCACATGGGATTGGAGTCATTGGAATTCTCCCGCGGAATCGTGGCCTCAATATGCGAGGTGGCCAGATTCACAATCCAGATGGGCGTCGTCTGTCCGCCGCGGTAGTGCTTCCATCCCGGCTCCCACTGCGGGTGCGGCACGTAGGCCAGTTGCGTTCCATCAGGTGAGAACGACGCCTCCTCCCCACTGGGCAGCGGCAGTTCATCGGGAAACCCGTGCCCGCTGAGCGACATGGTGTAAAGCCGGTCAATGAAGCCGATAAAGCTGTTGCGCGGTGAGCTGAACAGGATGCTTTTGCCGTCCGGCGTCCAGCCCAGAACCTGGTCCGCCCCGGGATGATAGGTGAGCCGTCGGGAAACTCCTCCCTCCGCCGGCACCAGGTAAACATCACGGTTGCCGTCGTACTGCCCGGTAAAGGCGATCAGCGAGCCGTCCGGCGAAAACCTGGGGTCAGTCTCAATGCCCACTCCTGTGGTCAGACGGCGTGCATCGCCGCCCTCGCGGCTCACCACCCACAAATCGCCGGCGTAGGTAAAGGCAATTTGCGTCCGGCTGACCGCCGGCTTGCTCAGCAACAGCGGTGCGTCTGCGGCCATACACAAGCTGGAGACCAGCAGGCACACAATTCCGAGGATAATCTTTTTCATGGGCAGGCTCCTGTTGGCGCTGGCTAGCTGGTTCCCGGGAGAAGCGGAATCTTATGCTTTGAAATGGGCCGGGGTCAACGCTACTGCGGCCACCGAAGAAGTCAGGTTGAGGATTTACATATGCTGAACGTTTATATTATTTGCTTTTCGCAACCCACCGCACTTTTTGGGGTTTGTATTGCGTCTGTGCCCAGGCGCAGACGCCGCAGCCGGTTGCAAGTACACTTGAGAGGAAATATGCAGGGGGATGAATGCGTTCTCGCCTTGTCCTGTGTGGGCTAATTATCTTGTTCATTGCCTTGACGGCAGCGGCTCAACAATCCGATTCAGCAGCCGACCAACAATCCGCACCGACAGCAACCCAGCGATCCAAACCGAAAGCGCCCCAACACTCCAAAGCGGACATTTTCGCCGGCTATTCCTACCTGCGCTTTGACAGCGCCTCCATGGGTTTGCCCCACCAGATTAACCTTAACGGCTGGGCGGCCACCGGCACGGTGTACGTTTACAAACCGTGGCTGGGCGTGGTCGCCGACTTCAGCGGCAATTATGGGAAAAACTACGGTCTGGCGTTCAACGCTTACAATTTTCTCACTGGTCCGGAACTGGCTTATCGCCGTCACCGCGACACTATCTTCATCCGCGGGCTGGTTGGAATGGCCCGCAATAATATCTCCGGGGCGACTAATAGCGGCTTCGAATACGGTGGTGGCGCCGGCCTCGACATTCGCCTGCGTCCGCACTTTGCCGTGCGCGCTTTTCAAGCCGACTATCTGAAGACGCACACCTTCGGCGTGGACCAGACAAATATCAGGATTTCCGCCGGCCTGGTGTTTCGCTGGGGTGGCTACTGATGCCCGCCTCCCCCGAAAATGTGGCGAGAACGGGTCCGCCGGTTGGGACAATGAGGACTCAAATGTCACGCAATCATTTCTGGATTACAGCTTTGCTTTTGGCGGTGGTAGCCGGCTGGAGCGCCTGCAGCACCGCTCCCAGCCACTTGGCATATGTGACCCTGAGCAACAATCAGGTGGCTGCCTACCGTGTGGACGACAGCAGCGGCCTGCTGACGCCAATGGCTGGCTCGCCCTACCCGGCGGGCATTTTTCCCACCGCAATTGCCGTGCACCCCTCACGAAAGTTCGCCTATGTGGCTAATACCGGCGAAGGCGACATCGCGCTCTTCACCATCAATCGTGCAACCGGGGCGCTCAATGAAGTCCCGCCGCGGGTTTTAACCGGCACCAACCCCACCTCGCTGGCCTTCCGCTCTGATGGAGACGAACTGTTTGTTGCCAATGCCGGCTCGGGCACGCTTTCCGTTTTTTCCATCAATACGCGAACCGGAAACCTGAATCCCATCTCCGGCTCGCCCTTCTCCTGCGGCGTATCCCCGGCCTCCCTGGCGGTTTCAACCTCCAACGTGCTCTACGCTGTGGATTCAACCTCCAACGTAGTTTTTGCGTTCGCCATTGATACCACCACCGGAGGGCTAACCGCGGTTCCGGGCTCGCCATTCCCGGCCGGCGGCAGCCATCCCAGCTCTATTGCCATGGATGCATCCGGCAAATTCTTGTACACGTCCAACCTGCTTTCCAACACCCTCTCCGGCTTCGCTATCGCTTCCAACGGCAGCCTAACTTCTATTGCTGGTTCTCCCTTCGCTGCGGGAACTGGGCCCATTTCCGTCGCGGCGGACCCGGCGGGCGAGTTTATCTACGTGGCCAATCAGGGCTCGAACACGCTCTCTAAGTTTGCGCTCAGTTCCACCGGCGCGCCCTCCCCGGCGGGATCTCCGGTGCCCCTGGGACGCAGCCCTGTATTTGTCGCCCTCGACTCTACCGGCAACTTTTTGTTTGTGGGAAATGGATTGTCAGCCAACCTGTCGGAATTTGCGGTGAACTCGAGCGGACTGGCAAAGGTCGACCAGTCGCCCTACGCCACCCCCTCAGCGCCCACCGCGCTGACCACTGTAAAATGAGCGGTTCTGCGGGCTAAGCAGTTTGTGGCTCGGGCGCCCCTTCGGCAAGCTCAGGGGCAAGCTTTCGCCCGCGAAATCTCTACGCCGCGTTGATGGTGCGCAGTTGCCGCGCCCGCTCGTACACCCGCACGTACTCCCGCGCCGAAGCGTTCCAGGAGAAGTCCTTGTTCATTCCGCTGCGCATCAAGCGCTGCCACGCATCACGGTCCTGATAAGCTTTCAGCGCCAGCTTGACCGTGTCCAGCAGGGCTTCGCCCGTGTACTCGCTGAACTTGAACCCCGTTCCCCTGCCGGTGCGCGGCTCCCAGTTCTCGATGGTGTCGTCCAGCCCTCCGGTGGCGCGCACAATCGGCACCGTGCCGTATTTGAGGCTGTAGATCTGGTTCAGTCCGCAGGGCTCGTAACGCGAAGGCATCAGGAACATGTCGCTTCCAGCCTCAATCTTGTGTGCCAGCGCGTTGTCGTAGGCGACTTTCACTGCGATCTTTTGCGGATATTGCTTGTGCAGCCGCAAGAACATGTCCTGATACTCCTTGTCGCCGGCGCCCAGCGCCACTACGATCATCTGTTCCCGCGCCAGCCGGTCCATCACCTGGGAAATGAGGTCGAATCCCTTTTGTGCCGCGAACCGGGAAACAATGCCGATCACGGGCAGCTTGACGTCCGCGTCGGTAATGCCGAATTGCGTGAGCAGATCCCGCTTACATGCCGCTTTGCCGCTCAGTTCCTCGGGTGAATAGTGGGCCGCGATGAACTTGTCCGTCTCCGGGCTCCATTCCTTGTAGTCCACGCCGTTTAAAATGCCGGTTACAGTTGCCGAACGCCCGTGCAGCACCCCTTCCAAGCCGAAGCCGTATTCCGCAGTCTGGATTTCCTGGCTGTATTTGCGGCTGACCGTGGTGATGAAGTCGGAAAATACCAGCGCGCCCTTGAGAAAATTCACGTTGCCGTAAAATTCCATGCGGGTAATAGTGAACAGATCCCAGGGCAGCATCAGCAGGGGCAGGATCTCCGGCGGGAACAAGCCCTGGTACCCCATATTGTGAATGGTGAAGACGCAACCCACGTCGCGGAAGGCGGGATCCTCGGCGTAAACCGAGCGCAGCAGCACCGGCGCCAGCGCCGATTGCCAGTCGTGGCAGTGGAACACGTCGGGTACGCCCAGAATTTTACAGGATTCCAGCACGGCGCGGCTGTACAGGGCAAAGCGCTCGGCATTGTCGCGGTAATCGCCCACTGAGGTTCCATACAGGGCCTCACGGTCAAAGTAGGGCGGGTAGTCAATGAAATAGAATTGCACTCCGGAGTGCATGCCGCCGTCCAGCACCGAGCAGAAACGGTAACGGTCATCGAAAGGAATGGTTACGCTGCGCAACACCGGCTTTGCGTCCGCCAGCTTGGTCTGGCGGTAAAGCGGAAGGTATACCGTGACTTGGTGTCCGAGCGAGGCCAGGGCGGGTGGCAGGGCGCCGACCACATCGGCCAAGCCGCCGGTTTTGGCAAAGGGTACGCACTCGGATGCGGCAAACACAATGTGCATCTGGATTCGGCCTCCAAAGATATATAACGCGCTTCGCGGACCACGAGCGGTTCGCTCGCTGCATTGGAACAACAGTCAGCGCCGGCTCCTGGGGTGAAGTTCGAGTCTAAATGGCGAACGGAAAGAGGGTCAACGTGGAGAACGCAACCAAGCTGTGGAAACCGGAGCCGCCGCGATTGCAGGCGCGAGTCGGCGGCACTTCTTCTGTTCACCGCAGGCGTCCCAAACTGGGGCAGCACTTTCTGGCTGACCCACACGCTGCCCAGCGCATTGTGGATGCCTTGGGGGATGTCTCCCAAAAGACGGTGGTCGAAATCGGTCCTGGGCGCGGCGCCCTGACCAACGCCCTGGCCGAACGGGCTCGCCGTGTCATCGCTGTCGAACTTGACCGCGTTCTGGCGGCGCAGTTGCGCATGCATTTCAACCGCTTCGAAAATGTCGAGATTATTGAGGGCGACATTATCTCCATTGACTTCAGCACCGTGCTCGGCCCCCGTCCCGGTATGAATCATCCGGGCATCATCCACGTGCCCGAAAAGGCGCGCCTGGTCGGCAACCTGCCCTACTTCATCACCTCCGACATCCTGCTCCACCTGTTTCAGTATCATGCCTATTTTGAAACCGTTGTCATCATGGTGCAGGAGGAAGTTGCGGACCGCATCGCCGCCAGGCCCGGGGTTCGCGATTACGGTCTGCTCTCTGCCACCGTTCAGCTCTACGCCAAAGTGGAGAAGCTGTTTTCCCTGGCCGCGGACGCTTTTAACCCGCCCCCCAAGGTGCATTCCGCTGTTCTTCGGCTTACCATAGCTCCTCAGATGGACAGGTTGCAGGTGCCGGAAGAGGAGTTCATTGAATTTCTCAAGCTCTCTTTCGGCCAGAAGCGCAAAACCCTGGCCAATAACCTCAAGTCGCGCTTCGATTCCCGCTCCCTGGCCGCCGCCCTAAAGAAGGCCGGCCTGCAGCCCGGCGTGCGGGCGGAAGCAGTCTCGCTGGAAAAGATGGCTGCCCTGTTCCGCGGCTTGACGGCAGCGGCTGCAGATTGAGAGGCCGTATGATCACCGCCGTGCGTGAACCGGCTGTGGCTGGGTATTTCTACCCCCGTTCTCCCGAAGCTCTCAGCCAGGAGATCAAAATCTACACGGCGCCGGCCGGCGAAAAAATATCCGCTCTCGCCTGCGTTGTCCCCCACGCCGGCTATATGTACTCCGGGCACGTGGCCGGCGCGGTGTACGGACGGCTGCACCTGCCCCGGCGCTTTGTCATTCTCTGCCCCAATCACACCGGCTACGGCCGCCCGCTCGCCGTCATGACCGAAGGCGCGTGGCAGACTCCGCTGGGCCAGGCGCAGATTGACAGCGAACTCGGCGCGGCCCTGCGGCGCGCATGCCCGCTTCTGGAAGAGGACGATGCGGCCCACCGCGGCGAGCATGCCATCGAGGTGCAACTGCCCTTCTTGCAGGCGGCATTGCCCGAGTTCACCTTCCTTCCCATTGCCGTCGGCACCGCCAGATACGAACCGCTGCAAACGTTGGGAGAGGCCATTGGCGGATTGCTGCGGGACCAGCCCGACAAGATCATGCTCATCTCCTCCAGCGACATGAACCACTACGAACCGGACGACACCACCCGGGTGAAAGACCGCAAAGCCATTGACAAGATTCTGGCTCTCGACCCGCGCGGCCTCTACGACGTGGTCATGGAGGAATCGATCTCCATGTGCGGCTTTGGGCCGACGGTGGCTGTCTTGACCGCAACTCGCCTGCTGGGCGCGGCTTCCGCCGAGGTGATCAAGTATGCGACCTCCGCCGACATTTCCGGCGACCGCAGCGCGGTGGTCGGCTACGCCGGGGTAGTGATTCGGTAGTCAGAGGCTGGTGGGTAGCGAGCACTGGCCATTTGACCTACCGCATGGAGACTGGCGCCCTCGCCTCTCCGCGCGAGCGCAGCTTGCCTCCGGTATAGCCGCGGCGTCCCGCCGGCTCTTACGAGGGCATCTTGCCCTCACAAAACAGTTTTGTGGCGCGGGCGCCCTCGCCCGCGTCCCGCCTTCTGTAGGAAGGCGTCATGCTGAGCGCCTTCCATCGCGAAGCATCTCGCGTGCAGTACCGCGCCCCCCGATTGACTGCCCAGTCGCGCCAAGCTTGCCGCTAAAGTTATAATCAAGAGATATCCACTCGCCGAAATTGTGTTCTGTGCGGGCGCCGGACAAGTTCGGCCTTGATCCGGAACACATCTTGCGAGGGTTGAGCTAGTCAGCTAAACAGCTAGCCAGCTGCTTTTATGAACTTCAAACTCACCAGCGACTACAAACCGGCCGGCGACCAGGGCAGGGCCATCGAGCAGCTCACCCACGGCGTCCTCGAACAGGAACAGCACCAGGTTCTGCTGGGCGTTACCGGCTCGGGCAAGACCTACACCATGGCCAAGGTCATTGAGGCCACCAATCGCCCCGCCCTGGTCATGGCCCATAACAAGACGCTGGCGGCCCAGCTCTATCACGAGTTCAAGAGCTTTTTCCCCCACAACGCGGTCGAATACTTCGTGTCGTATTACGACTACTACCAGCCGGAAGCTTATGTTCCCGCCGCCGACCTCTACATCGAGAAAGAGGCGACTATCAACGATGAACTCGACAAGCTGCGGCTCTCCGCCACCAAGTCGCTTTTCGAGCGCCGTGACTGCCTCATCGTCGCCTCGGTCAGCTGCATTTACGGCCTGGGCTCGCCCGAAGCCTATTACGGCATGTTGCTGTTCCTGGAAAAGGGCCAGAAGATCAAGCGCGAAGAGATCACCCGCAAGCTGGTGGAAGTACTTTATGAGCGCACCGATGGCGAGTTCCGCCGCGGCACCTTCCGCGTGCGTGGCGACGTCATTGAAATCTTCCCCACCTACGAAGACATGGCTTACCGGGTCGAGCTCTGGGGTGACGAAATCGAATCGCTTTCCCAGATTGACCCCCTTTTCGGCACCGTCAAGCAGAAATATGTGCGCCTTCCCATTTACCCCAAGACGCACTATGTGATGAAACCGGAAACTAAGAGCCGCGCGGTTGACTCGATCCTCCAGGAATTGGCCTGGTGGGAAGCGGAACTGGAAAAGCAGGGCCGCGTGGTGGAGGCGCAGCGGGTTCACCAGCGCACCCGCTTCGACCTGGAGATGATCAAATCGGTCGGCTACTGCCACGGCATCGAGAATTACTCGCGGCACTTCACTGGCCGCCTGCCCGGCGAACCGCCGCCGACACTTCTTGACTATGTGCCCCGCGACTACCTGCTCTTCATTGACGAATCCCACCAGACCGTCCCCCAGCTGCACGGCATGTACCACGGAGACCGTTCGCGAAAGGAAACTCTGGTGGAGTACGGCTTCCGCCTGCCCTCCGCGCTCGACAACCGTCCCCTCACCTTTCCCGAGTTTGAGCACCGGGTCAACCAGATCGTCTATGTCTCGGCCACGCCAGGGCCGTACGAGCTGACCAAATCCGCCGGGGTGGTAGTAGAGCAGATCATTCGCCCCACCGGCCTGGTGGACCCCCAGGTCGAAGTTCGGTCGGTCAAGGGCCAGATTGACGACCTGCTGCATGAAATCCGGCGGCGAGTGGAAAACGGCGAGCGAGTGCTGGTTACCACCCTGACCAAGCGCATGGCCGAAGACCTGGCCGAATACTACAGCGAGGTCGGCGTGCGCTGCCGCTACATGCATTCCGAAATAGAAACGTTGGAGCGGGTTAAGATTCTGCGCGACTTGCGCAAGGGCGAGTTCGACGTGCTCATCGGCATCAACTTGCTCCGCGAAGGCCTGGATCTGCCAGAAGTCTCGCTGGTGGCCGTGCTCGACGCCGACAAAGAAGGGTTCCTGCGCTCCAGCGGTTCGCTTATCCAGACTATCGGCCGCTGCGCCCGTAACCTGAACGGCCGCGCCATCCTCTACGCTGATGTCATGACCGACTCCATGCGCCGCGCCATGGACGAAACCGAGCGCCGCCGCGCCATCCAGCAGGCCTACAACGAGGAGCACAACATCACGCCCGAATCCATCGTGCGCCCGCTGGAGATGTCGCTGGCCCGTATCGTGGAAGCCGATTATGGCGACGACCTGGTCCAGGAAGCCGAGAGCATGCCCGAGTTCAAGTCGCAGGACGAACTCGACGCCTACATCGCCAAGCTGGAAAATGACATGCGCGAAGCAGCCAAGCGCTTCGAATTCGAGAAGGCCGCCAAGTTGCGCGACACCATTCGCGACCTGCGCACCAAGGAATTTCTCTTCGCGTAAACCACCCGCTTCGCCACAGAGGACACAGAGATTCACAGAAAAAATAATTATTTGGTGCGGGAGCGCCCAGACAATACCTGCGTGGGGACAGCCGCCCTCGGCTGTCCGGGCAGCGCAGCTCGCCTGCCGGGCCTCACTCCCCGCTTTCCGCCTCCGCCAGCAGCTTCTGCAAGTCGGGAATGACAATCTGCCGGCCATCCATGTGAATCATCCCCTGAGCCTGCAGCCGGCTCAGATTGCGTGAAACCAGTTCGCGTACCGTGCCGATCTGCGCAGCCAGTTCCTGGTTGCTGCTGGGCAGAGTGATCTCAACTCCCGCCGGCGTGTGCTTGCCCGTGGCCGCCAGCCGGCAAAGAAACGCGCTCAGCCGCTGGTGCACCGTGGTAAAGGAGAGTTCTTCGATAATGCCCACCAGTCGCCGCAACCGCGCGCCTACCACCCGCAGAACTTTGAGCGCCACCCGCGGATGCTCCAGGCAGAGCGCCTGGAAATCGTTCTTGCTCACAAACAGCAGCGTGCTGTCACTGACGGCGGAAGTGGAGGCGGGATAATTGCCGCCATCAAACACCGGCAACTCGGCGATGGAGCTGCCCGGGCCCTCGATGGCCAGCACCTGCTCGCGGCCGGCGGCCGAGCTTTTGAAAATCCGAGCGTTACCGGTTTCCGATCCGTACAGCCCGCCGCACGGATCGCCTTCATTGAAAATGATTTCCCCAGCGGAGTAGTGCCGTGGCACCGCTCGCTGGGCGAGAAATTGCAGTTCGTGCTCTTCCAGACCGGAGAATATCGGAACTTTGCGCAGGGTCTGGGCGTGGTCAACACGGCGGTGTTCAGCCATGTGGATATTCTACTCATCATCGCAAGCAACAGCTGATACCTGCGGGATGTCGCGGCAGGTTGTGGCGCGGGCGCCCTCGAGCCCCTCGCCTGCGAATCACTTTGGCGCTACTCACC
>Ga0208774_1000046_pt1 | contig 19349 bp, 20 predicted proteins | sample SF_Rice_5C_80N_4_FD_185620 | JGI IMG/M metagenome (GOLD analysis project Ga0208774, IMG submission 185620) | Rice paddy soil microbial communities from Twitchell Island, California, USA - SF_Rice_5C_80N_405 (SPAdes) (version 2) | ecosystem: Environmental > Terrestrial > Soil > Paddy field/soil ... | reverse complement strand
GCATCCGGCGACCGCGGCGCGCGGGCGATCAGGTCCTGCCATGCCTTCAGCAGTTCCCGCGCATCGTCGCTGTCGCTCCAGAACAGGACGTGGGTGCTGCATAAAAGCTGCGACGGATCGTACAGGTCGATGCTGTGCGTGTAGCGGTAATAACGGTCGCTGCTCACGGCGACGGACACTCCCTCCTGCGCGCGGACGCGGATCGGCGAATAGGCTTCGGTGTGCTCCTCGGCCAGCCAGTTGAACGCGGCGAAACCGACCCGCTCATCGACCATGGATAAGATGGCGGACGGCGTGTCGACCATGACGCAGCAGCTATCCAGATAGAGAACGGGCTTGCGGTGTTTGTCCAAAAGATAGCGGATGAAGCTGGGACGGGTGCAGGAAAGGTCGTCGCTCCCCGCCATGCTGATGGAATAGTGCACGGCGGGAACTTCGTGCAAGACCACCGGAATGCCCCGCGCCTTGCACGATTCCAGCAGCCGGACGCCTTTGGCCACCTCATGCGGCTCGACCATGATGCCGACGACAAACTTTGCCGCCGCGATGTCCCGCGCCGGGCTGGATAAGGGGTTCAAGATCGATGATCGATCCGAGAAAGGCATATATCTCCCACACTGTCGGGTCTAGAAATTTGCGCACGACGCCGGAAGCGGGGCCATGTACCATGCGGACACCGGGCGCCGGCGTCCCTCGCGGGCTTGCACCTCACTTGGAAATTATCTTTCGGAAGGCGGCGGATGGTCAAGCCGCAGGATGGTGCGCCCTTCCCCGGCAGCCCCTTTCCGAGGCCCCCACTCCAGCCATGGGCCGGCCCGCGCTAGGCATCGCGCGGCTCGGCGACGAAATACACGGAAAAGGCCAGCGGCGCCGGCAGCCAGCCAAAGGGCAGTTTGCGCAGCTGCACGATCTTCATGTTGTGGCGTATCGTCTGGGCCAGCCAGCGCCAGTCGAAGCCCTTGTGGCCGGTGCCATGCGGCGGCAGCCTGTCGAGCTGGTACAGACCGGCCCAGAAGGTTTCCGGCCAGCGATATTCATTGTGGCGCATGTAGCCGCTGAGCAGCGAGCCCACGTTCTTCAGCCACACGGCGGGCCCGATCTCCACCGGAACGGACGCAACAAAGCAGCCGGGCCTGGCCGCGGCCACCGCCTCGACAATGCGCACGACATCATGCTCCGGAATGTGCTCCAGTGTTTCCAGCGCGACGACCACGTCTGCACGGCCCAGCGCCGGCAGCGCACGGGTGGCGGAATCATGGACAATGGAAAAATTGGGATGCTGCCCGTAGCGCGACCGCGCCGCTGCGACAAAGGACTCATTGACCTCGATGCCAGTGTAGTCGATGCGGAAGCGGCCGTTCAGCACGGCGAACAGCTTGGCGTGGGCACAGCCGATGTCGATCACGGTGATCGGGCGATCGCCGTTTGCACGGGAAATCTTCTCGAGCAGCGTAAAGACAGTGCGGTACCGCCTCGAGTGCAGCCAGGACACGAGGGCGTTGAAGCGCTGGTTCTTCTCGTACTCGGTTTCAGTGTTGTCGCTCATGTGCCGGCTTTTTCATGCGGATAACGCCCGCCCGCATTACATCCCAATACGCGGCGCAAGGCAAGGAGCTTGCAGGGACGGACGTCGCGCAGGCCTCAGGCCGGGCGCGGTGTCTGAAAAAGGGAGCGCGCGCCGCACAACGCCGCCGCGCACACTAGCGTCGGCGGCGTTTGCGGGCCGCAGGTTGTTGGTGGGTCGTCCCAGACTCGAACTGGGGACCAAAGGATTATGAGTCCTCTGCTCTAACCGACTGAGCTAACGACCCATTGATCCTAGCTTTCGCCGTCGAGGAAACTCTTGAGCTTTTCCGAACGGGAGGGATGACGCAGCTTGCGCAGCGCCTTGGCTTCTATCTGGCGGATACGTTCACGGGTAACGTCGAACTGCTTGCCGACCTCCTCCAGGGTGTGGTCGGTATTCATTTCAATGCCGAAACGCATGCGCAGCACCTTGGCTTCGCGCGGCATGAGCGAATCCAGGATGTCCTTGGTCACGTCGCGCAGGCTGCCGTAGACGGCGGCATCGATCGGCACCAGGATGCTGGCGTCCTCGATGAAGTCGCCGAGGTGAGAGTCGTCGTCGTCGCCCACCGGCGTTTCCATGGAGATCGGCTCCTTGGCGATCTTGAGGATTTTGCGGATCTTGTCTTCCGGCATCTCCATCTTCTCGGCCAGGGTGGCGGCATCGGCCTCCTGCCCTGTTTCCTGCAGGATCTGGCGCGAGATGCGGTTCATCTTGTTGATGGTCTCGATCATGTGCACCGGGATGCGGATGGTGCGCGCCTGGTCCGCGATGGAGCGCGTAATCGCCTGGCGAATCCACCACGTGGCATAGGTAGAGAACTTGTAGCCGCGGCGGTATTCGAACTTGTCCACCGCCTTCATCAGGCCGATATTGCCCTCCTGGATCAGGTCCAGGAACTGCAGGCCACGGTTCGTGTATTTCTTGGCGATGGAGATCACCAGACGCAGGTTGGCCTCGATCATGTCGCGCTTGGCGCGGCGTGCCTTGGCTTCGCCGTTGGTCATCTGCTTGTTGATCTCCTTCAGGTCGCGCAGGGGAATGCCCACGCGGTTCTGCAGGTCGATCAAATTCCGCTGCTGCTCGACGATGGCGGCCTCGAAACGCGTCAGCGCGTCGCTGTAGGGCTTGCGCGCGGTGATCTCCTGGCGCACCCAGTCGAGATTTTCCTCGTTGCCGGGGAAGGTCTTGATAAAGTGCGCGCGCGGCATGCGGACCTTGGTCACACACAGTTCCTGGATGCCGCGCTCGTAACGGCGCACCTCTTCCACCAGATTGCGCATGGTGTCGCACAGCGCATCCACCTGCTTGGCGGAAAAGCGGAATTCCATCAGCTCGGCGGAGATCTGCTGCTGCAGCTTGTCGTAGGGCTTGCTGCGATAGCCGTGCCTGCTGTAGGCCTTGCCCAGCTTGTTGAAGAGGTCGGCGATCACGGCAAAGCGAGCCAGCCCCTCTTCCTTGAGCTGCGCGAGGTTGGCCGCGGCGGCGGCCTCACCGCCGTCGTCTTCCTCGTCCTCCTCATCCTCTTCTTCCTCGGACGCTTCCACGTCCTCGTCGCTCATCTCCTCGTCCATCACGGCCTCATCCTCGGAATCGATGAAACCATCGATCACCTCGTCGATGCGCATCTCGTCACGCGAGACCTTTTCGGCGAGCGCGAGAATTTCGGCGATGGTCGCCGGGCAGGCGGAAATCGCCTGGATCATGTGCTTCAGGCCGTCCTCGATGCGCTTGGCGATCTCGATTTCGTCCTCGCGGGTGAGCAGTTCAACCGTCCCCATTTCGCGCATGTACATGCGCACGGGGTCGGTGGTGCGGCCGAATTCGGAGTCGACGGAGGAAAGCGCGGCTTCGGCTTCTTCCACGGCAGCCTCGTCGGTGACGGCGGTCGCGGCTTCGGACAGCATGAGCGATTCGGTGTCCGGCGTCTCGTCGCACACCGTGATGCCCATGTCGTTGATCATGCTGACAATACCCTCGATCTGCTCGGCTTCGAGCATGTCGGGGAGATGGTCGTTGATTTCCGCGTACGTCAGGTAGCCACGCTCCTTGCCGAGCGCAATGAGCGCCTTCAAGCGGGTACGGCGCGCTTCCATGTCCGGCTGCTCAGCCGAATCCTGCGCTTCGATCTCTTCGACGAGCGCTGCGGCCTGCTTGACCTGCTGCTTGGTTGTGCGTTTTTTGTCCCGCTGAGTTGCCATATGTTTAAGACTCCGAAAAAGCCAGCCCAAAAAGGCGGCAATTATACCCTATTTTCCCCATATTGTTCAGCCAGTTCCGATCTGCGTCAACTCCAGGTAGCGAGCCTTTTGCTGCTCGCTCATGCGCTGCACGGACCCGCCGGCATTGGCGAGCAGGGTACGCGCCTCCTCTTTGCGCGCCTCTTTCCGTAGATTGTCCAGCATGCCATGAAATTCAGCTTCAATATCAAAGCCTTCACCCCATTGCATGAGTTCGGCCTGGGCTGCGGTGAGCGCCGCCTCGAAGGGCGTGCCCTGGAACTGCTGGATGATGGCGGCCGTGCTGGACGCATAATCCTGTTCCCGCAGGAAACCGGCCAGTGCCGCGATCACCGCGGCATCTTCGCTCTCCGAGGGCCATTCGAGCGGTAAATCGCGTCCAAGTTCCGGTTTCGCGAGCAGGCAGCGCAAAAAAACCCGATCTCCGGACAGGGGACGGCGGGCAGCCCGCCGCGGTGCGAGAGGTGCGCGCCCGCGCCCTGCGCCGCTGGCGTCTGCCGCAGATAACGGTTTGATTGCGTACAGCGCTTCCAGTTCCGCCTGAGTGATCCCCGCCAGCGCGGCGGCTTCCTTGCGCAGCAGCAGGCCGGTAGCGGGCGCGGTGATGGCGGTGAGCAGCGGCCGCGCATGTTCCAGGAAGGCGCTGCGCCCCTCCTGCGTCTTCATGTCCGCCCTGGCGGACAGTTCGCGCAGCATATAGGCGGAGAGCGGCAAAGCCTCCTCGCCCAGGAGTCGCTCGAACGCCTCCTTGCCGTGTTCGCGGATGTAGCTGTCCGGATCATGTTCCGGCGGCAGGAACAGGAAGCGCAGTTGCTTGCCGTCCTGCAGGTGGGGCAAGGCGTTTTCCAGGGCGCGCCACGCAGCGCGGCGTCCTGCGGCATCGCCGTCGAAGCAGAACACGACATGATCTGTCATCCGCAGCAGTTTCTGCACGTGGTACGGCGTGGTGGCCGTACCCAGCGTGGCGACGGCGTATTCCACGCCCAACTGGGCCAGGGCCACGACATCCATGTAGCCTTCCACCACCAGCGCCAGCCCTTCCGCGCGTATGGCCTTCTGCGCCTGGAACAGGCCATACAACTCGCGTCCCTTCTCGAACAGCGTAGTCTCCGGAGAGTTCAGGTACTTGGGCTCCCCCTTGTCCAGCACGCGGCCGCCGAAGCCGATGATCTGCCCGCGCTGATTGACGATGGGGAACATGATGCGGTCGCGGAAGCGGTCGTAGCGCTTTCCTTCGTCGTTGGCGATCACCAGCCCGGTTTCCACCAGGCTCTTGTCCTGGTAGTCGGGCACGGCATTCTGCAGGTTCTGCCAGCCATCGGGCGCATAGCCCAGGCCGTAGCGCGCGGCGATCTCCCCGGTCAGGCCGCGCCGCTTGAGGTAGTCTATGGCACGCGGCGACAGCTTCAACTGGGCGCGGTAGTAGCGGCTTGCCGTCTGCATGAGATCGTACAGGTCGGGGCCAGCCTTGGGCTGTGCCTGGCCGGGGCCCGACTTTTCACGCGGGACGGCGACACCTATGCCGCGCGCCAGCTCCTCCACCGCATCGACGAAGCCCAGCCCGCCATGCTCCATGACGAAGCCGATGGCGGTGCCGTGGGCACCGCAGCCGAAGCAGTGATAGAACTGCTTGCTGGGGCTGACCGTGAACGAGGGGGATTTTTCGTTATGAAAGGGGCAGCAGGCGACGTAGTTCGCGCCGGCCTTCTTGAGCGGGAGATAGCGCCCGATCACATCGACGATGTCGAGGCGGTTGAGTAGATCCTGAATGAAGGACTTTGGAATCACTCTTGCCACTGCTCCCGCATGTAAGGTATGCCGGCCGGGCGGCTGCGCCGCACCGTTTCCGGCCAATACTTTACGACAGCTCTAGGCCTTGGACAACCGGGCCTTGACCAGCCCGGAAACCTTGCCCATGTCGGCCCGGCCCGCCAGCCTGGGCTTGAGCAGGCCGATCACCTTGCCCATTTCCTGCGGCGACTTGGCGCCGCTGACGGCGATCGCCTCATCCACCGCCGCGGCGATCTCGGCCTCGCTCATCTGCGCCGGCATATAGCCCTGCAGCACGCCGCTCTCGAACTTTTCCGCATCGGCCAGATCCTGCCGCCCTGCGGCTTCATACTGGCTGATGGAATCGCGGCGCTGCTTGAGCATCTTGTCGATGACGGCCAGCACGTCAGCGTCGGTCAGCGTGATGCGTTCATCCACCTCGCGCTGCTTCATCGCGGCAAGCAGCAGGCGGATTACGCCGAGGCGCGCGGTTTCCTTCGCGCGCATCGCCGCTTTCATGTCTTCGGTGACTTTTTCCTTCAGGCTCATAGGACGGCGCCGCGCGATACCGCGCGGTGCGAACCGGGAAAATGCTTAGTACAGCTTGGGAGGCAGAACCTGGCTGCGCAGGCGCTTATAGTGGCGCTTGACGGCAGCGGCCAGCTTGCGCTTGCGCTCGGCAGTGGGCTTCTCGTAGAACTCGCGGGCGCGCAGTTCGGTCAGCAGGCCGGTTTTTTCCACCGAACGCTTGAAGCGGCGCAGCGCCACTTCAAACGGTTCATTTTCTTTAACGCGTACAGTTGTCATGGACAAACTACCCTAACAAAAAATTGAGCGCCGGATTCTACCAGAAGGCGAAACCCGGCACAAGGCGGCAAAAGACGCGGCCGCACCGGACGGCGCGGCGCGGCGCGTCTGCCTACCGCAATTACTCCTCTTCGTCCTCGTCTTCCATGCGGATGCCGGCCGGCAACCGCACCCCGTGTTCGGACCAGTTCCCGCGCGCGGCGTTGACGTGGCAGGCCGTGCAGTTGGAAGCGCTTTTCACGGCGGGATTGGCCCAGGCACCGCGCGGCAATTCCCGGTGTGCATGGATGAACCAGGATGTATCGCTGATGCGCAGGCTCTTGGCACTGTGGCGCGAGCCGCTGCCGGCATGGTGCTTGAGGTAGCCGAGAATGGCCTTGGCGGTTTCCGGATCGACCGAGGCGTTGTCGCCGAAATGCTGGTCAAGATGGCCCATCAACCGTTCCCAGTCCACTGCGGTCAGAAAACGCGCCGGATAGGCGACATGACAGGCGCTGCATTCCTTCTCCCAGCTCGCCTGGGGAGTGGCGTTCGCCGCAAGCGCCTGGCCTGCCGCACCGAGCAGAAGCATGAGGGTCATTGCGATCCGTTTCATCATGGGCTGTGTCTCCGAATGTGAAGGTTATAGTTTTGCAGATTGGTATTTGTAGAGTACTGTCCCTGTCCCAAAGTTCCCGCCTGGCGCGCAAACACGGAAGTTTTTCGTTGAAATTCCGAGCGTTGCAGTGCGGTATTGACCGAGATGACTAGGGCGTGGCCGGCGTGCTTGTAGGCGTAGGCGCCGGGGCCAGGCCGGTGACGGTGCCCGCGACCACAATCACCTCCAGCGGATAGCGCCCGCCGGCGGAGGGCGCAATGCGCAGATTGTCGGCGTGGGTTATGCGCTGTGCGGCCCACAGCAACGGGCCGAGATCAGGCAGCGCGAGCACATCCTGGCTGAAATTGCGCACGGAACGGCGCTGCTGCAGGACGCGCTCACGGAAAACGAACTGTCGAGGCGCGGCGGGGGCAAGGCTACGGGACGCATGTCATATCCCTCCGGGGAAGCGGCGGCCGAGGTGGCCAGGCACAGCACGGCCGGCGCACCCGCCTGATCCCCCTGTGCCGCATCATGATTATGCCCCGCATCATGGGCGCATGCTGCGCCTGAGCAGGGGCCGCAATTCGGCAAGGCTGCGGGTGTTGAGCACATCGCGCTTTTCCAGCCAGCCACGCCTGGCCTGGCCGATGCCGAAGCGCAGGTTCAGAAAGTCCAGCGTGCTGTGCGCATCCGAGGCGATGCTCACCAGCACGCCCCGCGCTTTCGCCATCTGGCACTGGGTGTCCAGCAGATCGAGGCGCTCGGGATGGGCGTTGAGCTCCAGGAAACAGCCGCGGTGCGCGGCCTCGCGTATGATGCGGCCCATGTCCACATCATAAGGCGCGCGCGCATCTATCAGCCTTCCGGTGGGATGCGCGAGGATGGTGAAATGCGGATGTTCCATGGCGCGCAGGATGCGCGCGGTCTGCGCCTCGCGCGACAGGTCGAACTTGCTGTGCACCGCGCCCACCACGAGGTCCAGGCGGCCCAGCACCGCATCCGGCAGGTCCAGGCGGCCGTCCTCCAGGATGTCCACTTCTATGCCCTTGAGCAGGGTGATGCCGCGCAGTTCGCCGTTCAGGCGGTCTATCTCGTCACACTGGCGGGCCAGCCGCGCTGCGTCCAGTCCGTGCGCCACGGAGAGCCGCTTCGAATGTTCGGTGATGGCAAGATATTCCAGCCCCGCCGCCCTGGCCGCTTCGGCCATTTCGCGCAGGGTGTTGTGGCCGTCGGTGGCCTTGGTATGTGCATGCAGGTCGCCGCGCAAATCGCGCAGTTCCACCAGGCGCGGCAGGCTGCCCGCACGCGCCTGGTCGATCTCGCCGCGATCCTCGCGCAGCTCCGGCGGGATATAGCTCAGGCCCACCGCGCTATACACCGATTCCTCGGTCTCGCCCGCGATACGCTTCTGCCCGCGGAACACCCCGTATTCGTTGATCTTCAAGCCCAGCTTCTGCGCGATGCGGCGCACCGCGATGTTGTGGGCCTTGGAGCCGGTGAAATACTGCAGCGCCGCGCCGTAGCTCTCCCTCGCAATGATGCGCAGGTCCACCTGCAGGCCGCTCTTCAGCACGACGCTGGCGCGCGTGGAACCCGCGGCAAGCACCTCCTTCACTTCGTCATAGGCGGTGAAACGCTGCATGACCGCGTCGGGCGATGTTGTTTCGACCAGCAGGTCGAGATCACCCACCGTCTCGCGCATGCGGCGAAAACTGCCCGCCACCATCACCTGTGTGACGCCCGGCGCCGCCGCCAGGTAGCCGCGCAGCGCCTCGGCGTACTGCGCGGCCACGCCCAGCTTGAAGCGGCCGGGGGCGGCGGCATGCGCCTGTGCGGCCTCCAGGATATGGCGCTCGGTCGTGGGGCCGAATCCCGGCAGCGCGCGGATACGCCCGTCCTGTGCGGCGCGGCGCAGCTGCTCGACGGTCTGCACGTCGAGCTCATGGTACAGCGCCTTCACCCGCCTGGGGCCGAGGCCGGGAATCTTCAGGAGTTCGGTGACGGCGGGCGGCAGTTCCCGGCGCAGCCGGTCGAGCAGGCTGCAATGACCGGTGGCGGCGATCTCCGAGATCTTGGCCGCGAGGTCGGCACCGACGCCGGGCAGGTGCGCGCCCTGGGCAAGGAGCTGCGGCACGTCCTGCGCCAGTTCGCCGACGGTGCGCGCGGCGTTATGATAGGCGCGAATGCGGAACGGGTTTTCACCCTGGATTTCGAGGAGATTGGCGATTTCCTCGAAGATGGCGGCGATGTCGGCATTGTGCGTGGGCATGCGCGAACTCCGGTATCGCGGCGCCTCGCGTCCGCTGCTGCCGGAAGGCCCCGCCGTACCCTCCCATTAACCGGCAAACACCCCCTGCTGTCAACCGGCGGGGGCGGGCGGCCCGTCAGCCAGGCTTGCGGACGGGCTTGCGCTGGTCGGGGCGCACGCGCGGCGCGAGCAGTTCATCCACGGTGTCCGGGTCCAGCGCGCTGCCATCGCCGTCTTCCAGCGGCAGCTCGGCGTCGTTCCAGCCGCGCACGCCCAGCTTGAGCGAAATGACGTTGGTAAAGCCCATTTGCTGCATGATGTCCGCAGCCAGCACCGAACGCTTGCCCGAACGGCAGATCACCACGATCTCGCGCTTGCGGTCGCCTGCGAGTTCCGGCACGGTCTCGTCGTAGTCCCACTCGCAGGATTGCTCCAGGACGCCGCGCGGCACGTTGACCGAGCCCGGGATGCGCAGCAGCGCGAACTCCGCGGGCTCGCGCACGTCAAGCAGCAGCGGCGCATCGCCCTCGTCGAGTCGCTTGCCCAGATCCCATGGCATGATCTCCCGCACCCGATTGAGTGCATCGCCCACCAGTTGATCGTAGCCTTTCATGGGCTCAGCCTCCCGTGACTGTAACCCGCCCGAAGCGGCGCTTGCCCACCTGCGCCACCACCACCGCACCTGCCTTGATCTGCAGATGCTTGTCGCTTACCTTCTCCCCGTCCAGCTTGACCCCGCCCTGCTCTATCATACGCATCGCCTCAGAGGTGCTGGGCACCAGACCCGCCTGCTTGAGGAACTGCGCCACGCCGATCTGGCCGCCGGCGGCGGCGACGGCGATCTCCGGCATATCCTCGGGCAGCACACCCTGCTTGAAACGCGCTTCGAATTCGGCCAGCGCATCTTCCGCTGCCTTGCGCGAATGGAAGCGCGCGACCATTTCCTGCGCCAGCAGCACCTTGATGTCGCGCGGATTGCGGCCCTGCTGTACTTCCTCGCGCCACGTGTTGATCGTGGTCATAGGCTGCGACGACAGCAGCTCCAGATAGCGCCACATCAATTCGTCGGATGCCGACATCAGCTTGCCGAACATGTCCTGCGGCGCGTCGGTGATGCCGACGTAGTTGCCCAGCGACTTGGACATCTTGTTCACCCCGTCCAGGCCTTCCAGCAGCGGCATGGTGAGTATGCACTGCGCGGGCTGGCCATAGTGCTTCTGCAGTTCGCGCCCCATCAGCAGGTTGAACTTCTGGTCGGTGCCGCCCAGTTCCATATCGGCCTTGAGCGCGACGGAGTCATAGCCCTGCACCAGCGGGTACATGAATTCGTGGATGGCGATGGGCTGCTGGCTCCGGTAGCGCTTGCCGAAATCGTCGCGTTCCAGCATGCGCGCCACGGTCGAAGTCGCCGCCAGGCGTATCATGTCCGCCGCGCCGAACTTGTCCATCCAGGTGGAATTGAACACGATCTCGGTCTTATCCGGGTCCAGCACCTTGAACACCTGGTCGCGATAGCTCTGGGCGTTCTCCAGCACCTGCTCGCGCGACAGCGGCGGGCGGGTGGCGTTCTTGCCGGTGGGGTCGCCTATCATGCCGGTGAAGTCGCCGATCAGGAACAGGGCGTGATGACCCAGATCCTGCAACTGGCGCATCTTGTTGAGCAGCACGGTGTGGCCCAGGTGCAGGTCGGGCGCCGTGGGATCGAAGCCCGCCTTGATGCGCAACGGACGCCCGAGGTCCAGTTTCTGCTTCAGTTCCGTTTCAAGCAGCAATTCGTCGCAACCGCGCTTGATGATTTCCAGTGTTTCTTCGTGTGCCATATCTCTAATGCATCGGGTAAGACGCGCGTTTATCGCCGCGCTTCAAGGACATGCCGCTTTCTGGTAAAGTGTGCTTCCTTGCGCTCGGTGTACTCAACTCCGGAACGTAAAGCCAGGAGGCCCGAATGTTACCGCAAAAACCCGCTTCACGATCGCGCAAAATCGCCCTGCGCGGGCTGATCATATGGTCCGCCCTGCCGTTGCTGGGGGTGGTGGCCGCGTTCGGCGTGATGCCGCAAACCATCATGGCAAGCGGGAAACCGCGGATTCTGGTGCAATCCGTCAGCCTGCCGTCCAGCCTCCCCGAGGGCGGCGCCTCGACCTTCTGGCGCTACGACGAGGTGCGCCGAGGTGATTCGGCCGCGGCGCTGCTGCGCCGGCTGGATGTCGCCGACTCCGCGGCGGAACACTATTTGCGCCGTGGCCGGGCGGCGGCTGCATTCCGGAGGCTCACGCCCGGCCTTGCGGTGGATGCGGAGACCGCGGCGGACGGCAGCCTGCTTCTCCTGCGCTGCGCGCAAAAGGGCGGCGGCCAATTGCAGATTGCGCGGATCGGCAGCGGCTTTGCCATCCAGTCCCTGACGCCCAGGCCAGAGCAGCGGATCGTCATGCGCACCGGCGAGATCAGAACCTCGCTGTTCGAGGCCACCGACGCGGCCGGCCTGCCCGAATCCACCGCCAACCAGTTGACCGACATCTTCGGCAGCGACATCGATTTCCACCACGACCTGGCCCCGGGCGACCGCTTTTCCGTGGTCTACGAAATGGCCTACAGCAACGACGAGCCGGTGCGGGCCGGCCGCATCCTCGCCGCGGAATTCATCAACCACGGCAGGATGTACCGCGCGCTGTATTACCGCAACGGCGACAGCGGGAACTATTATTCGCCCGAGGGCAACAGCATGCGCCGCACTTTCCTGCGCTCGCCGGTGACCTTCACGCGTATCAGCTCGGGCTACAGCGCCGCGCGCTTTCACCCCATCCTGCACAGGTGGAAGGCGCACCGGGGAATCGACTTTGCCGCGCCCATGGGCACCGGCGTCGAGGCCACGGCAGACGGCACGGTGGCCTTCGCCGGGGTGGAGCGGGGCTATGGCAATGTGGTGATCCTCAAGCACAAGGGCAGCTTCTCCACCCTGTACGCGCACCTGTCGCGCTTCGCGCGCGGCCTGCACCGGGGCGAGCACGTCAGCCAGGGTGAAGTGATTGCCTACGTCGGAATGACGGGCTGGGCCACCGGCCCCCACCTGCACTACGAATTCCGCGTGAACGGCACGCCGCGCAACCCGGCAAAGGTGCCCTTGCCGGACGACAGCCTGCCGATCAGCAACGCGCAGCGGCAAGCCTTTCTGGACGGGACGCAGGACCTCAGTGCGCGCCTGCGCCTCCTGCACAACATCATCCTGGCGCAGACCGATTGACTGCGTCTCGCAGCGGCCCTCCGCGGCGCGATCCGGCCTCCTTGCGCCATGCCCGGCATGGTTCGGCCATTAGCGTGTACACTTCGGTGCCTGCGTTTCGGGTGTATCCCGCGCAGGCGCGCCTGCAATGATTTCCGCCCCCATGCAAAGACATAAGACAGACCTCTACATCGGCATCATGTCCGGCACCAGCCTGGACGGCATAGACGCGGCGCTGGTGGCGTTCACCGACGGCACCCCCGAGATGCGCGCCACCCATTACCGGCCCTACGGCGCGGCGCTGAAGGAAGCCCTGCTTGCCCTGCACCAGCCCACCCATGACGAGTTGCACCAGGCGCTGCTGCTCGGCAACGCGCTGGCGCGCGAATATGCCGTGGCAGTGGCGGCGCTGCTGGAAACCGCAGGTGTGGCGGCGGCGGACATCGCCGCGGTCGGCTGCCATGGCCAGACCCTGCGCCACCGGCCGGAGCACGGCTATTCGCTGCAGATCGGCAACCATGCGCTGCTCGCGGAGCTGAGCGGCATCGCCGTGGTCGGCGATTTCCGCAGCGCCGACATTGCCGCAGGCGGCCATGGCGCGCCGCTGGTACCGGCCTTTCACGACATGACGCTGCGCGATTCGGCGCGCCACCGCGTGATCGTCAACGTCGGCGGCATCGCCAACCTCACCAGCCTGCCGCCGGATGCGCCCACCTCGGGCTTCGATTGCGGCCCTGGCAATATGCTGATGGATGCCTGGGTGGCGGCGCACCGCAGCCAGCCCTACGACCACGACGGCGCGTGGGCGGCGAGCGGGCGCGTGATTCCCGCCCTGCTGGAGGCGATGCTGGCGGAACCCTATTTCGCCGCCGCACCGCCCAAGAGCTGCGGGCGTGACCTGTTCAACTGGGACTGGCTGCGCCGGCATCTGCCGGGTGATGAAGCGCCGGTCGACGTGCAGGCCACGCTGCTGGCGCTCACCGCGGCAGGCATCGGCGGCGCCATCACGCGCTTCTGCCCCGGTGCGGAGGAAATCTACCTGTGCGGCGGCGGCGCGCACAATACCGCGTTGCGCCGCAAGCTGGCCGAGGCGCTGCCCGGCTGCCGCATTGCGCTCACCGACGCCCTGGGGGTGGACGCCGACTGGATGGAGGCCATCGCCTTCGCCTGGCTGGCGCGGCAAGCCTTGCACGGCGAGTCCGCCAACCTGCCGCGCGTCACCGGCGCCCGGCACCCGTGTATACTGGGCGCGATTCATCCGGCGCCGCCCGTTGGCGGCCGCTAGGTTACCTGTCCTCAACCCAACCCTATATTTATGAAAAATATCTGTTCGCTACTTGCCGCCGCCTCGCTGCTGGCGGCGATGCCCATGGCCCTTGCGGGGCAGCCTGCTTCCGCCCCGGCCGCCGCAGCCCCGGCAACGCCGTCCGGCGACCTCATCGTCAGTGCAGTCGGCGACATCATGCTCGACGCCTCGGCAGGGCCCATCATCAAGGGCATGGGCTATGACTACCCGTTCGCCAAGGTGCGCAAGTTCTTCGACGGGTCGCAGGTGATCTTCGGCAACCTGGAAGGTCCGCTGACCGACCGCGGCACCGCGGTGGCGGACAAGAAATTCACCTTCCGCTCGCCGCCCGACAAGGTCAGCATCGCGCTCAAGAATGCGGGCTTCACCGTGGTTTCACTGGCCAACAACCACATGCTGGATTACGGCCCGGACGGCCTGGCCCAGACCATAGAAGCGCTGGACAAGGTCGGCATCAAGCACGCGGGAGCGGGCGCTGACCTCGCCGCAGCGCGGCGGCCGGCCATCCTGGAGGCCGCGGGCAGGAAAATCGCCGTCCTGGCGTATTCCATCACCTATCCCGAGAGTTACTATGCCGGCCCGGGCAAGCCCGGCACGGCCTTTGCCTACGAAGAACAGGTGCGCGCGGACGTGACCGCCGCGCGCAAGCAGGCGGACATCGTGCTGGTGTCGTTCCACTGGGGGCAGGAAGGCAAGACGGAACTGCGCGACTACCAGAAATCGATCGGCCACATGGCGATCGATTGCGGCGCGGATGCTGTCATCGGCAGCCACCCCCACATTCTGCAGGGCATCGAGCGCTACAAGAACGGGGTAATCCTCTACAGCATGGGCAACTTCACCTTCGGCTCCTACAGCAGCCATTCGACGCGCAGCGCCGTGGCCACGCTGCGCTTCCACAACGGCCGCCTGGTTCAGGTAAGGATGTATCCCATCAACGTGAACAACTTCGAGGTGGCGTTCCAGCCCAAGCCACTGCAGGGTAAGGAAGCCGATGCGGTGATCGAGGGACTGGCGAAGCTTTCTGCCGAGCGCCACACGGTGATGCGCGATGAAAATGGCGTGGGCGTTGTAGATATACAACAATAAGCGGCGACTGGTGGCGCCGAATGCCGCCAACAACAAACGGGGTGCTCAAGGCACCCCGTTTGCATTCAGGCGTAGCCTCTTTCTTAAACCGAGAAGGAGGAGCCGCAGCCGCAGGTCGTGGTGGCGTTCGGATTCTTGATCACGAATTGCGAACCTTCCAGGCCCTCGGTGTAGTCGATTTCCGCGCCGGTCAGGTACTGCGCGCTCATCGGGTCGACCAGCAACTGGACGCCGTTCTTGTTCAGCACGGTGTCATCCTCGTTGACCACCTCGTCAAAGGTGAAACCATACTGGAAGCCGGAGCAGCCACCGCCGGTAACGAATACCCGCAGTTTCAGCTCGTCATTGCCTTCCTCGTCAATCAGTTGCTTGACCTTCTGGGCCGCGCTGTCCGTGAAGACCAGCAAATCCGGTATCACTGCTTCGGTTACTGCGTTCATAATCAAATCTCCTTGCGAATCGCCATAGATGGCAGTTAAAACAGGCTGTTATGCTAACTATTCGGTGCTACCCGTCTTAAGGGCCACCACCTTGTCGCTGCTCGTCTCCGCCTGGATGTGAGTCAGCTTGCCGCTGAGCAGCGCACCGAGATGGGTTTCCATGGTCCCATACTCCACATCTCCTGTGATTTTCGCTTTGCTCAAGAGTTCCAGATAATCTGTGGCACGCACCGGACCGTTCACCATGCCGTTGACCACAAGGTGGGTCACGTCGATCTCGCCGGTCACCTTGGCGTGCTCGCTCAACACCAGGGTGCTGGGCTGGCCAGGCTCGGCGATGATATTGCCGATGATCTCTCCGTCCACGCGCAGGCCGCCGGAAAAGCGGATGTTACCTTCTATCCGGGTTCCCGCGCCGATCAGGGTGTCAATTCGATTCTGCGGTTTGCTGTGCTGTTTGGTAAACATAAAATTTCCTTACGTTTCAGGACAATGTCGCATCCTGCTTGACTTTGGGCTCATCCGAGCCGTGCTCGTAGACCCGCACCTGCACACTGTCGAACGACATCCCCGCAGGCAGTCTGAAGGAGCGCTCCACGCGTTGATAATACTTGAAATTCAGCCCGTATGCATCCACTTCCGGGGATTTCGGGCCCGGCACCACAACCACGGACTTCTGGCTGCCCTGCATTCCGGTCACCACGAATTGCACGCGGCCGACGAATTCCTTGGGCCGCTGCCCCCCCTGCACCAGCAGCAGGCTGCAGTGGTATTCGCCCGGCAGCGAATCCTGGGTCACCTTGAGGCGCTGGATGGTGAGCTTGTCGACATGAACGCCGGATTCGGTCATGTTCTTGTAGAACTCGAGGTCCTCGTCCAGGTGCGCCTTCTCGTCGTTCAGGCTCTTGAGCTGCTGCGCCAGCTCCGAATTGGCCGCCAGCTCGATCTGGATCTGCCGGCCCACCTCCACCAGCTGGCTGTTCAGCTTCGCGTTGTCGTCCCGCAAGGTGGACACCTGCTGTCTCAGGCTGCTCAGTTCGTCCTCGGTCCTGGCGTGATGGCCGCTCGCGAACTCCAGGCCGGTGGTGTAGGCCCACCACAGCAGCCAGCCCAGCAGCAGCACGGCGGGCACGCCCACGCCCCAGCGCACGTACCAGGGGCGCTGCGGACGCACCGCGAGTTGCGGCGCGGCGATGCTGAATTTTCTCTTGAGCAGGCGTAGCTTCTTCATGGCAGTAATGGCACGATTTCCAGCGCCGTGCTTTCGGGCAGGCCGAACATGATATTCATGTTCTGCACGGCCTGTCCGGCGGCGCCCTTCATCAGGTTATCGATCACCGACAACACCACCACGGTGTCGCCGCCTTGCGGCCGGTGCAGGGCAATGCGGCAGGTGTTCGCACCGCGCACCGAACGCGTGTCCGGATGGCTGCCGGCAGGCAGCACATCGACAAAATTTTCCCGGGCATAGCGCTGTTCGAACAGCGCCTGCACGTCGGCGTCCTTCTTCAGCCGTGCATAGAGCGTGGCGTGCATGCCGCGTATCATCGGAGTGAGGTGGGGCACAAAGGTCAGCCCCACCGCATGCCCGGCAACCTCGGCCAGCCCCTGCCTGATCTCGGGCAGGTGGCGATGACCCGGCACGCCGTAGGCCTTGAAGTTATCGCCAGCCTCGGCGAACAGATAACCCAGCTCCAGCTTGCGCCCGGCGCCGGAGACGCCGGATTTGGCGTCGGCGATCAGTTGGGCGTCATCCACCAGCCCTGACTCGATCAGGGGAATGAAGCCAAGCTGCACTGCCGTCGGATAGCACCCGGGGTTAGCCACCAGGCGCGCATTGCGGATCTGCTCGCGATTGACCTCGGGCAGGCCGTACACCGCCTCGGCCACCAGAGCGGGGCTGGCGTGGGCCATGCCGTACCATTTTTCCCATTCGGCGACGTCCTTGATGCGGAAATCGGCGGCCAGATCGATCACCCGCACGCCCGCGTCCAGCAGGGCTTGCGCCTGCTGCATGGCGATTCCGTTGGGGGTGGCGAAGAACACCAGGTCGCAGGCGCCGAGATCGGCCTGGTCCGGATGGACGAACGCCAGGTCGACATGGCCGCGCAGGCTGGGAAACATCTGGCCGACGGCCGTGCCCGCCTCGGCGCGCGACGTGATGGCGGTCAATTGTACCTCGGGATGCCGGGCCAGCAGGCGCAGCAATTCGACGCCCGTGTAGCCTGTTCCGCCCACTATGCCTACTTTAATCAATCGCTTGCTCCAATTACAGGTCTTTCGACCGCTAATGATACAACAACGCCAAACGAAAAAACCGCCTGCAAGGCGGTTTTTTCGGGCAATCCAAGCCGGATATTAACGCTTGGAGAATTGCTTGCGGCGACGCGCCTTGCGCAGACCGACTTTTTTGCGCTCCACCTCGCGTGCATCGCGGGTGACCAGACCTGCGTTGCTCAGCGCGGACTTGAGGCTGGCGTCATAGTCGATCAGCGCGCGGGTGATGCCGTGACGCACCGCGCCGGCCTGGCCGGATTCGCCGCCGCCGTGCACGTTGACCAGGATGTCGAACTTGTCCGTCAGGCCGGTCAGCTCCAGCGGCTGGCGCACGACCATGCGCCCGGTCTCGCGGGAGAAGAACTGGTCGACCGGCTTGTCGTTAACGACAATATTGCCCTTGCCGGGCTTGATGAATACACGGGCGACCGCGCTCTTGCGACGGCCCGTGCCGTAGTTGTAGTTCACGCTCATATTATGCCTTCAACAGGTCTATGGGTTTCGGTTGCTGCGCGGCGTGCGGATGCGAGTCGCCCGCGTAGATCTTCAGCTTGCGCAGCATCGCGTAGCCCAGGGGACCCTTGGGCAGCATGCCGCGAACTGCCTTTTGCAGGACGCGGTCGGGATGACGCTGTTGCAGCTTGGTGAAGTTGGTGGAGTACAGGCCGCCGGGGAAAGTGGTGTGGCGGTGATACATCTTGTCTTGCGCCTTGTTGCCGGTCACGCGCAGCTTGTCGGCATTGACCACGACAACGAAGTCGCCGGTGTCGACGTGCGGCGTGTAGATGGCCTTGTGCTTGCCGCGCAGGCGCGCCGCAATCTGGCTAGCCAGGCGGCCCAGCACGGCGTCCCTGGCATCCACCAGATACCAGTCGTGCTGGACTTCGTGCTGCTTGGCAGAAAATGTCTTCATGGCTGTTCCCAAAACGGAGAAATCTTTAAAGGGCGCGAATTCTAAGCCATGACCGCCGACCTGTCAAATCCGTCCATGCACTGCCCCCCATGCCTCGGCCCCGCGCAGGCCGATCAGAATGTTGCGCACACCCAACAGGCGCCTAGGTGCCGCGCGACACCGTCACACAGTTGTCATAATTCGCCGCCCCGGGTAATATTGCCATTACAGAATCATGGTTATTTACTTTGCCAGCACCCGACTGCCCACATCCCAAAGGGAGGGGAACACGATGGAAGATTTCGACAGGAGCATGGCGATCGACATGCTCGAGGATGCCCTTCAAGCCGTCGCCGATCCGGTCGGGCGCGGGATCGCCACGGGGCTTTGCAGCGCCTTCTATCTTTGCGGCATCATAGAATCCGCGGACTGGGAAGATTACCACCAGCGCATTCTCATGGGCTCGCACGCTGTCGATGCCCCCCCTCCCGCCGTGCCCAGTCGCCGAGCCCGCAGCAGCCCCGCGCCCGCCACACCGGCAACCAACTGAACAAACACAATTTTCTTGCACGGCCGCGGCGCAAAATCGCGCCTGGCGCCACCCACCACTGCACGAAGTTCCGGGCTGTCCGGGCCGCATGGTAAAATGTGCTTTTTATTACGATACCTGTTGGGAAGGGCCTCATGTTCTCCAGAAAAAACACCATTGCCATCGTTGACCCCGAACTGTGGGCCGCGATCCAGAATGAAACCCGCCGCCAGGAGGATCACATCGAACTGATCGCCTCGGAGAACTACACCAGCCCGGCGGTCATGGAAGCCCAGGGCAGCCAGCTCACCAACAAATATGCCGAGGGCTATCCCGGCAAGCGCTATTACGGCGGCTGCGAATACGTGGACATCGCCGAGCAGC
>Ga0208774_1000044_pt1 | contig 19502 bp, 19 predicted proteins | sample SF_Rice_5C_80N_4_FD_185620 | JGI IMG/M metagenome (GOLD analysis project Ga0208774, IMG submission 185620) | Rice paddy soil microbial communities from Twitchell Island, California, USA - SF_Rice_5C_80N_405 (SPAdes) (version 2) | ecosystem: Environmental > Terrestrial > Soil > Paddy field/soil ... | reverse complement strand
GACAGAACTGGCAACCCACGGCGCAGCCCACCTGGCTGGAAACGCAGATCGTAGCCCGCTGCCATTCCCGGCTCCTCTCTTCCTCGTCTCCCGCTTCGCTGCCATCTCCCGCTTCGCCATCGTCGCCTTCCGGCATCCACACCGTCTCCACGCTCTCGCCGTCGCCAAATGCCATCAGGTAGCGCACGGTGCCGTCTTGCGAAACGAAGCGCTTCTCGGTCCTCGGCAGGCCCATCCCGTAGCCTAGTTCGTGAAGCGCGCGCCGAAAACTCTGCGGCAAGGTGGAGATTTCTTCGGGCGATTGCAAACGATCGCCGTAAATAGCCTGAAACAGTTGCCGGGCCCGGTACGCAGGTTCGCCGGAGCTTTCAACTAAGCTTGTAAGCTCTTGAATATCAAGGCCTAACAGGTCGTATTGTGGTTCGGATGGCATGCGTCCAGCTGTCGTCCCAAGGCTTTTGAAACATTGTAACCGGGGGCAAGTCCCGCGAAAGTCGCCTCGCGCAAGCAATTTCCCGACTTTTCTCTGTAAATAGCTGAAAATAAACAACTATTTCACTTATAGCCGCAGGGCTCAGGCTGTGTCACAATTGTAGTGGCCGATTTATCCGCTTGCTTCTCCTCTCATCCGGGCCCAGGTGACAACATGGTTCAAGAGCTCAGTAACATCTCCCGGGAAGTGCTGCCTAATGGCCTGACCATCATCACTGAGGAAATGCAGCACATTCGTTCGGTCTCGATTGGAATCTGGATAAAAAGCGGTTCGCGGGACGAGGATCCGCAGTGGAATGGCATCTCCCACTTCGTCGAGCACATGGTGTTCAAGGGCACCAAGTCACGCACCGCCGAGGATATTGCCCGCCAGGTGGATTCCATCGGCGGCAACATGGACGCTTTCACTGCCAAGGAGTGCATCTGCTTCAATGTGAAGGTCTTGGATGAACACCTACCCATTGCCATGGACGTGCTCAGCGATCTGGTGTTGAACCCGGTCTTCGACATCAAGGATATCGGTCGGGAGCGCGGCGTCATCCTGGAAGAGATCAAGATGGACGAGGACAACCCCGACTACCTGGTCCATGAAATCTTCACTCAGAACTTCTGGAAGGACCACCCCCTGGGCAAGCCCATTTTGGGAACCAAGGACACAGTAAAACGCTTCGAGCAGCCCATCTTGTTTGACTATTATGGCGAGCGCTTCAATCCCGGCAACCTGGTGGTGTGCGCCGCCGGACATGTGGACCACAGGCAGTTCGCGGACCTGGTGGTGGAGAAGTTCCAGCACCTCAAGCCGCGCTCCAACGGCTATCACACGGCGCCGCCGAAGGTTAACCCGCGCATCATCATGCGCAACAAGAAGGCCCTGGAGCAGGTGCAGATTTGCGTCGGCACCCCCGCCTATCCCTTGGCCCATCCCAAGCGCTATGGCTCCTACATCCTGAACACGGTGCTGGGTGGGGGAATGAGCTCGCGCCTATTCCAGAATGTCCGCGAGCGCCAGGGGCTGGTGTATGCCATCTACAGCGATCTGAACCCCTACCGCGACACCGGTTGCCTCTCCATTTACGCCGGCACCTCGCGCGAGTCGGCGCCCAAAGTCGTGGGGTCTATCGTGGCCGAACTGCGCCGGCTGAAAAACGAAGCTGTGCCGGCGGATGAACTGCGCCGCGCCAAAGACCAGCTCAAAGGCAGCCTCATGCTCAGCCTGGAGTCTAGCACCGCCCGCATGTCCAACCTCGCCCGCCAGGAAATGTATTTTGACCACTTCTTCGGGCTGGATGAGCTGATTGAGCGTATCGAGTCGGTCACCACCGAAGACCTGCTGGCCACCGCCGACGAATTCTTCCGCCAGGAGATGCTGGCCGTCACCGTGCTGGGAAACCTCAACGGACTGAAGATCTCCCGCGACCAGCTCGCCTGCTAACCCCAGAACCATTCACCACAGAGGACACCAAGGACACTAAGGAAACTTGGGGATTATTGCTGAAGATTGGCTTGCAGCCGCAGCTTTTAAAAAAAGCGCTAACCGGCAAACCTAACCCATATTTTCTTCTTCTTTGTTCCTTTGTGTCCTTTGTGGTTAAGGGTTTTTTCGGTCAGGGCGGCAGAGTTCCATGAAGTGTACGTGGGTGACAATGCCGGTCTCGGGATTCATCTCGGCGGTAATGCGGTAGGTATCGCGCTGCGCCACATAGCCCTGGGCTTCCAACTCCATCACCTTCTGGTGGAAGAGGTCAGAATCCCATTCGCTGACTACGATGGTGTCGGTCATGGCGGAACCTTAGCTGGCAGCTAGTAGTTGGTAGTTAGAGTCTTGCGCCACCCGGCGATTCTACATCGTAATTGCGCGTCATCGCCCACTAACTACCAGCTACCAACTGCCAGCTACCCGAGGGTCCGTCACGACTCTGGGCTTTCGTATAAACGTGGCCCCCAGGTTTACGGCAAAGGCCAGCACCGCGCTTAACTCAATTACCGCGGAAACCGGCAGCAGAGCCCATGCCCAGGCGGCAAATCCCTGGTAGGCCAGGGCTTCGCAGGAAACCCGCAGGGTACAGCCCAAAGCCAGCAGCGCCAGTGCGGCCAACATCAGCCGCGGACTGAACAGCAGGCGCATGCCGGAAAACGCGGGCAGGATGCGCTGCCCGACGCTGAACACCATCATGGCCAGGAAGCCCACTGTAAGTGCGTGGCGCGAGGCGCCCCATGCGCCGGGTGCTTCGCTAAGGGTGGCCGCCCAAATGCCCAATGCGGCGGCAATCAGCAGCCACACGTAAGCCAGCCTCACAAATACAGGAAAACTGCTGTGCACGCCCTTGATCTTGGGCGGCCGCTCGGGCGGTTCGAACAACCGTAGCGCCAGGATGGCCATCAGGCTGGCAGCCAGCAGCAATACGCTGGCAGCCAGCACACGTCCAAGGAGAGCGCAAACCACGCCCGCCGTATTAAGGCCCACGGCAGTCAGAAGCCGCCGTTTTCGCACTTCGCGCAGGCCGAGAAACACGGGCAGCCACTTGGCGCTGAATCCCCACACAAACGGCACCAGAAATCCCCAGGTGGATAGCACCAGGAAGCGTTGGTCGAAGCCGGGCGGAAACGAAGGCCCACTCCCGTTGGCTGCCACCCAGATTGACCCTGCCAAGTTGGCCAGTAGATCTCCCAGAAATCCGAATGCGGCGATAATTACCACCCAAATCCAGAGGTCCAGCTTGTCCTTGCCCGCGCTTTTCGCCTGATGGCCGGAAACCGACCTCAGAAAAACTGCAAATGCAACTACTTCCGCGGCGGCGGTGGCGGGCAAAAGCGCTCGCCAATGCCATAAGTAAACGTTGGCGGCCCAGCGCAAGGCCACGGCCGCGGTCCACACCGTCCAGCACAGCCACGCCCTCCACAGGGCGAATGGACGGCCGGCGCGGCGCAGCTTGGGAATGGAGTAGAACCCAATGCCCAAAATAAAGCTGCCGATCCAGCCAAAAATCTGGGCGTGCCCGTGGGCCTGAATCCAGGCTGGCGGAACCGAATCCGCTGCATGGCGGTCCGTAATCGCAATCAGGTTCCACACTCCGAGGAAAGTTCCGGGCAACAGCATGAACCCCAGGCCGGCGCTGATGAACGCCATGAGCAGGCGGGAGAGAGCCTTCTCCCGCGCCCTCGTGATCTCGAAGATCTCCTCGGGCGTGAGCGCCCTTCCCTGCTGGACTTCAATGCGTGTGGCCAAATCTGCCATTGGTTCCGTCGCAATACCCGCGTGGGGACAGCCGCCCTCGGCCGTCCGGGGCGGGCGAAGCCCGCCTTTTCTCGAATAGGTCCCGGCGTGGCGGCCGCCATGGCGGCCGCGCTAGGGTCAGCGTCCCCGCTCCATCTCCACCGACCGCGGGAACAGGATGTTGTTTTCCAGATGGATATGCTGGTGCAGGTCGCGTTCGAACTCGTCGAGCGCGCGGTACAGCGTCTGAAAACTGACGCAGGCCCCCTCAGGCGGCGCGTAGCCTCCGCTCAGCTCGCGCATTTCGTGCAGCGCCTGCCCGGCGGAATCATGCTCGTGCATCATCATCTGCACCGGATTCTGCACCGTGCCGAACATGGACGGCATGATCGGCCGCTTCTCCAGTACTGCCTCCTCCATGCGGTGCATGTAGGGAAACAGGACCTGCTCCTCCTTCATCATGTGCATGGTCAGCTCCTGGGAAAGCCCGCCGAAGAGCTGCTGAATGCGCAGCAGTTCGGGATGGCGCTGCCCGTGTACCGAGCACACTTTGGCCAGCAGCGGCTCCAGACGGTTGAGCTCTTCCCGCGTGTAGGCGTGATGAGTGTCCACAATGTGATCAATCAGGTCGGCTAGGGACTCGGAGTTCCAGTCCTTATTGCCATTCGTGCTCTTCTGGTCGGCCGAGTGCAACAAGTCCAGCAGCTTGTCGGGGGCAATGTTCGCCGCCTGGCAAGCCTCGCGCAGCGATTTGCCTCCCCCACAACAGTAATCAATGCCGAATTTTTCAAATACTCTTGTGGCTGCGGGATTCTCCACCGCCAGTTCACGCACCGTCCTGCTCAGGTCAACATTCATGCTGATGCCTCCTCACCTGAGGCTAAGCGTTGGGACGAGGCCTGCCCATGACTTTAGTCACGCCGCCACAGGGTGCACTGGCCGGGCTCATCGCTCCTTTCCTGTGCTACCATGCGCTAGCCCGTTACCTCTCCAAGAGGCTGGATTTATGCAGAACAAAACTCTTGCTCTTGCTGCCCTTCTCGCTTGCGTTTTGCTGCTCGCCGGCTGTCCTTCCACTAAGATCGGCGATATCCAGAAAGATCCCGGCAAGTACATGAACAAGCAAGTCACCGTGGGCGGCAAAGTAACCAGCTCCTACGGCGTTCTGGGCATGGGCATGTTCCAGGTCAACGACGGCAGCGGTTCCATCTGGGTGCTGAGTGAGAACTATGGCGTGCCCGGCCAGGGCACAACGGTGAACGTCACCGGACAATTGGTGCAGACCGCCAGCTTTGGCGGCAAGAACTTCTCCAACGTGCTGCGCGAAACCAAGCCCCGTAAATGACAGGCGGGACGTTCGACGGAGAACTTGTAGCGCGGGCGCCACCCCCCTGCGCTATTCAATTACACAATTGCCCGATTACACAATCAGTCAATGGCCGTTTCCTGTCTTTTCCAGCCCCTTGCGCAGCACCACCGCGGCGGAATCAGCAATAGGAAAGCTCTCAAGTTCACTGCCAGTAATCCACCGTGTTTCTTCCGCATCGCCCCCGGCGCGTAAGTCGCCCGCCGTCGGACGGCACAAAAAATCAACCAGCACATAATGGAACTGGATGCGCCCCTCGGCATCGCGCACAATGCGGTCCAGCACCTCGAGCACTTCTCCGGCCTCCACCACCAGGCCGGTTTCCTCCAGGGCTTCGCGGGCGGCCCCGGCGCGCAGCGTCTCCCCGATCTCCAGCACGCCGCCAGGAATGGACCACTCTCCCTTCAGCGGCTCGTGTCCGCGGCGCACCACCACCACCCGGTTATCGGCCACAATCACCGCTCCTACTCCGATCAGCGGCCGGTCAGGATAGTCGCGTTTCATGCTTACGAGAAGAACCCTCGCGGCTCCACGTCCACAATCCGCCAGCCTTTGCGGCCGCGTTCAAATTCGAAGCGCAATTGCGCGCTGCGGCGGAAGGGCGGCGAACCCTCTTCCAGCGGCCTGCCCTCAAGCTCAAACTCGGCAATGATCACGCCACGCTCCCCTTGCGGCCACGATTGCCGCAAACGGTAAGCGGCGCGGAAGTTTTCATACTTCGCGAACAAGGCCGCAAGGTTGTCGCGAAACTGCGGGTAATTCTTCATGCGCGCGGGCTCGAACGCGGACAGCACCTGCCCCTGATTGTGAGTGATAAAACCTTGCGTCACCTGCTGCAGCAGCCGGGAAACTACGTTGTTGCTGAATTCCTCTCCCGGCGCTTGCGAAGCACCAGCGAACGCAGGAAAGGCCAGCGCAATCGTCACTAAAGCCGCAATCGCCTCGCGCCGCAACATGCCAGCGATTGTAATCAAAAAGCCGCGCCGCCGCTTGCCTGCGAAGAATTCACTTCCGTGTTGCTGCTCTTTCCGCCGGCGTTATAATGTGCAGGTCGCTTCTTAATAACCAACGGCGCAACCAACCTTCCCCGCCGTTCGGGCTGATCGTGAGCCGAATCCTCGGCGGGCCGGACCCCAACCATTCAACATCTCGAAAGGAGAACACTATGTTTACGAGAATCGTGGAATGCACGGTGAAACCGGATAAGAGGGACGAAATGCAGCAGCGGCTTCGCAATGAGATTCTTCCTCTCCTGCAGAAGCAACCCGGCTTTGTGGATGAAGTAGGCCTGGCCTCCGAGCACGACCCCGAGCGCATCGTTGCCATCAGTTTCTGGAAAACCCGTGAAGATGCCGAGCGCTATCACCGCGATACCTTCCCCCGCGTTCAGGACATCGCCAAACCCTATCTCAAAGGGCCCATGAAGGTGGAGACCTACAACGTGCAGGAATCCACCATCCATCGCATCGCTGCCGGCAAGGCGGCGTAAATAGCAGGCGTCAGGAGTCAGGAAATCGGGAGTCAGCAAAATCGTTTGACCGCCCAACCCTGGCTGCTGGCGCCAGTTTCCTGGTCCCCCCCGCTGTTCGCCCTCCAAGCTGACTTCCACGTGCCTTCTAATATAGGATTTCTCACCGGGTGGTCAGGGCGCCGCTTGAGTTCTGACTCCCGATACTCGCCATTGCATCAAAACCGACATGGCCCTGGAAGAATACAAACGCAAGCGGCGCTTCGAAGCGACGCCGGAACCGCCGCCGAAAGTCAGCAAAAAAGCGGGCAATCGCTTCGTGGTGCAGAAACACCGCGCCACCCGTCTGCACTATGACTTCCGCCTGGAGATGGACGGCGTGCTGAAGTCCTGGGCCGTGCCCAAGGGACCGTCGCTCGACCCCGCCGACAAGCGCCTGGCCATGCAGGTGGAAGATCACCCGGTTTCCTATTTTGATTTTGAAGGCATCATTCCATCCGGCAATTACGGCGCCGGCACGGTCATGGTGTGGGACGTCGGCACCTGGGAAGCCCAAGGCGATGCTCACGCCATGCTGGACAAGGGCGACCTCAAATTTGTTTTACAGGGTCAAAAGCTCAAAGGTTCCTTCGTGCTGGCACGCATGCGTTCCCGCCGCCCCGGCAGAAAGGGCACGGAGTGGCTGCTCATCAAGCACCGCGATGACCAGGTCGTGCCCGGATACGACATCAACCAGTACGACTCCTCGGCACTCACCCGCCGTAGCTTGGACCAGATTGCCGGTGATGAAGGCGCGCGGGAATGGAAGAGCAGCCGCCCCGCTGCCAAATCCCCGGGCAAAGCCTGGCTGGCCGGGGCCATTGCCAAAGCCGATAAAAAAAAAGCAAAGAGCAACGCAGAGGCCGCAGGAAAAAAGCAACAGATAAGAAATAAATCTAACGCTGAAAATGTTCGGGTCGCGCCCGCTGAGGTCCCCAGCAAATCAAAAAAGCCAAACAATCCCTCTGCGCGCTCTGCGTTAAAGGTTGCCTCCGCGTCCTCTGCGTTGAAGGTTTTGGAGAAAACTGCGGGAGCACGCAAGGCGCCCATGCCTTCCACCATCCATCCCATGCTGGCCACGCTGGTGGATAAGCCGTTCGACAATCCCGAGTGGCTATTCGAAATCAAGTGGGATGGCTACCGTTCGGTGGCCTTTCTCGACGGCGGCAAAGCCCGCCTGGTTTCCCGCAACCAGAACGAAATGACCAGCCAATACCCCGAGCTGCGCGATTTGCCCGGCGAGGTGCGCGCCCGCACCGCCATCCTCGACGGCGAAATTGTGGCCCTGGATGAAGCCGGCCGCCCCTCCTTTAGCCTCATGCAGCAGCGCACTGGCATCAGCGGCAGCGGACGCCGGGTTAAAGCCGCCGACCGCAGCGTTCCCATCGCCTACTACGTCTTCGACCTGCTCTACCTCGACGGCTACGACCTCACCCGTGTGGACCTGGAAAAGCGCAAGCAACTGCTCTCCGGCATCATCGCCGGCAACGGACTGGTTCGCTATTCTGACCACCACCGGGAGCACGGAGTGGAGCTGTTTGCGGCGGCCAAACAACAGGGCCTGGAAGGCATTGTGGCTAAGCGCCGCAACAGCTGCTACGAGCAGAAGCGCAGCCGCGAATGGCTGAAGATGAAGATCACCCGCCGCCAGGAGTGCGTCATCGGCGGCTACACCGACCCGCGCGGCAGCCGCGAACATTTTGGCTCCATCGTGCTCGGCCTCTATGACGACAAAGGCCGGTTGCTGCACGTTGGACAGGCGGGCAGCGGCTTCACCGAAGCAACTCACGAAGATATGTGGCGCCGCCTGCAAAAGCTCAAGACCGACAAAAATCCTTTTGCCAACAAAGTGGAAAGCACCCGCGGCACTCACTGGGTAAAACCCGAACTGGTGGCGGAAATCAAGTTCTCCGAGTGGACCCACGAGACTGATGGCGGCGGAGTGAAGATGCGCGCGCCCGTCTATCAGGGCTTGCGAGCGGACAAGTCACCGCGGGAGTGCGTCTTCGAGCGACCGGTGCGTGAGGAGAGCGTGGTCGAGGGATAGCGCCAGGGTAAAAGGTTGCGAAATTTAAAGTTTCAGGATTCGCGTCGCTCAGTCTTGTCTGCTGTGTCCTGCTTCTAGACCGGCCGCTTGCCGGTTCTGCGAATCCGTCTCACCACGGCGAAATAGAACTCCCGCGCGCCATCCGCATCGTCCGGCTTGTGGAAGAACAGCGAACGCAGGAAGCGCTTTCCCACTCGCCCGGCAACGTAGGCGTCGTACAGTTCGGTTCCCAGCATGTATCCCAGCTGCCGGGTGGCGAAATCGAAGCGGCTGCCGGTAAACCGCACCCCTTCTTCGATCAGCGCAGGGGTGGCCAGGTAGCGCCGCATGCCGCCTTCATAGTCCTTGTGCAGCACCAGAAAATCCAGCATGCGCATGTACTCGGCATAGCTATAGGCGTTGCTGCTTTCGATTTCCGCCTGCGACTGCGCGTACAGCGCGTAAAGGCCGGCTTCCCGTACCGGCGGCCGCGCCGGGTACAGCACCCGCGAGCCGAAGTAAGCCAGAGCGTGCTCCAGCACCCGGGAGTAGAAGCGGTCCTGCGCTTCCGGTTCGCTGCCGCCATTGCCATTCGCCGCCTGCACTGACCCGCGGCAGGCGTGGTGCAGAAACGATGCCGCCTCTTCTGCCACGTGCACCATCTGGAAATCGGTCACATAAATTGAGTTCATCGAGGGCAGGTAGGCGCTGCCCTGCTCCGCCAGCCGGGCCCGGATGGCCTTGCGGTCCGGTTCGGCTGCAATCCGCCGCTGCAACAGCTTGCGCAGCAGTTCATCGGAGGTGCGGCAATATACTTCTGGCAGCTGATCCACCAGGAACTTGGGTTGCCGCCCATTGTGCGCCGAGCACGCGTTGATGTTCATGAAGCGTGCCAGCCCGTCTATCAGGTTGTAAACCGTGGGGCCGAAGTCGGGCGCTGCCGAACTCTCACGGCTCCAGCGGTCCAGGCACAGGCGGTAGCTTTCGTACTTTTCCAGCGGTGTGGAGTTGAACACGCAGATCACGTCTTCCCGCACTTTCACCGCCTGAACCTGTTCCCGGCGCTCCCCTGCCGCCTTCCAGTACAGAGGGTCCACATTCTGCAGCACGGTGAGCACGCGTTCCTCCGGCAACAAGCGGCGCAACAGCTCGGGGATGTGATTGGGCGCCAGGTGCGATTCGCCAAACAGAACGCCAATCCGCGCTCCCGGATGCCGCAAACGCAGCTCCGCAATTTTCTCCGCCGCGTGCCGGTCGCGGGCCGCGATCTTGCGCAGGTCGTCGCGCGGCATGCAGTCCAAGCCATAAATCAGCACGCCGTGGCTGCGCGCCGCCGCCAGCAGCTCGTAAAACGGCTCCCACTGGTAGCCCCAGTCCAGGTCGAAGCGGATGCGCTCCCGCAGCTCTTCTTCCTCGATTTCGCCCCGCATCCATTCGTCCACAATGTGCTGGTCGCGGGCAAAGATGGTCTCCACTCCCAGAACCACGGGGCGTTTGTCGTTTGCCGCCAGCTCGGCAATCAGGCCAGCCGCGTAGCGCTGGGAGGCTGGCAGGGCATGGTAGTCGCCAATCAGCAGGATGCCGGCGCTCCGTGGCAGGCTCTCCAACTGCTCTCGCGTGAGCACTGCCTGGTAACTGCGAAACGCTTCGCTGTAGTCCCGCAGGTACTTACGCCGGCTGTTGGGATCGCTGGCGCGGATTTCGCGCTCCACCTGCACCAGGGCATGGAGTTGGGCGCCGCTGCGGCGCCATCGCAAGGTGGAAGCACTGGCCATGGTTGCGGATTCGTGTGCCGGGGTCAGGACCTGCTGGCCGCGGGCGGTTCGCCCAGGGGTGGGGCCAGCAGCAGCTTTCCTTGACTTGCCCGAGCTGCTCTCCCTATGCTCAGGTTTCCTGGGGGACGCGGGGAAACCTCGTTTGTCACTCTCTTAGATGCCAACTTTAGCTAACTCAGCGGCACCTCAGAACTTAACCGTCGCCACCACGGGCGCCAGCGGCTCCCTCTTCCTGCGCCAACTGCTGCTGACCCTGGAGCGCGACCGGCGTGTCAAAACCGTCAATTTCATCGCCTCCGACAACGCCTTACGCGTTCTGGCAGAAGAACTTAGCATTCGCGGCCGAAACCGCTTGCTGCCCCAACTGCTCGCCAAGCCCTCGCGAAAATTTCACCAGCAGGCCAACGCCGATATTGGCGCCAATGTGGCCAGCGGCTCCTATCCCACTGAAGCCATGATCGTTCTGCCCTGCAGCATGGGTACTCTGGCCCGTATTGCCAACGGCCTGGCCGTCCACCTCATCGAGCGCGCCGCCGACGTTTGCCTCAAGGAGAACCGCCCCCTGGTGCTTTGCGTCCGCGAAACCCCGCTCAACAAAATCCACATCCGCAACCTCTATCGCGCTGCCGACGCCGGCGCCACCATTTACCCGCTGATTCCCACTTTCTACAACCGCCCTGCCAGCATGGAGGCCATGGCCCGCCAGTTCGTTTACCGCGTGCTGGCTCACATCGGCCTCTCCCAACCCGACGCTTATCGCTGGAAAGCGTAAACGAGTCTTTATTTTAGGAGTGGTTGGCGGGTCGAGGACAGATGTCTGGGGGACATGGCTCGGGGTCACTGGGGTTTTCAGCCCAGTACTTAGTATCCAGCCCCGTAGCCAGTTTCTCACTCACCATCATTCGCAATTTGGCGAACCTGAAAGAGATGACCTAAACCATAAAACGAACTCATTCTCAACCGCCGAAACTAGGGTACTGAGTACCGGATACTCGGTACTCAACTCGTTTCTTGACCCTGAATAGAAGCGGTATTAATCTGATTTCACGCGGAAAGGAGGTGATCCGATGGATTGTGACGGTAAATGTAGCAGCGAGGTGACTGGGACTTAGGGCGTTACTCGCAAGAGTCCGCCAACTACCGGTGAATTTTGGGAAAGCCGCCCTGGATCTTCCTCCAGGGACCCGGAGTTAGCCTGGGGCGCTCGTGAGACCCCTAGGTCAATCCCAACAGTTACCGGCGACCCGCAGCATACCTGTTTCGGCGCGCGCATCGAGGGCGCGTGGCTGGGGCAGGATGGGGCGGGTCGTTTTATTTTTCGCGGTTGGAATCTTGCCCGTGGCCCACCGAGGGAAGAGTAAGCGCCGGCTTTAGCCCTGGTGGACTTAAATCTACCTCTGTGTCCTTCGTGTCCTCTGTGGTGAAGTAGGGTCTGTTATCCGCGCGCGATCGCCCAACTTTTCCCCGAAGTAGACGTCCGGTTACTCCGTTGCTCCTCCGCCACCTTCATCTCGCTCTCCAGAGAGGAGAAGCGCTGGATGATCTCGTGCATGCGCAATCCCATGTTGCGGATGATTTCGAGCTGTTCCCGCACCTGAGCAGAGAACGCAGCCGGCTCCAGCAGCAGCAATTCCGAGTTGCCCAGCACGGAGGTAAGCGCGTTATTCAGGCTGTGCCGCATCTCGATCATGTAACGGCCCAGGGTGGCCTGGCGATGATTGAGCGCGGCTGCCTGCTCCGCCTGCTGAGCGCGCTTAACCGCCTCCACCCGCCGCAGGCACTCACCTCCCAGCAGCACCAGCGTGTCCAGCCATGCTTCGTGCTGTACCAAGGGCAGCACGCGAGGCAGCTTCTCCCGAACTGCCTGCGCCGCCCGGGCGCTCGCGCACAGGCAGATCACCGCTTTGCCGGTTTGGTCCAGCGCCTTCAGTTCCATCTCGCCGGCCTCCTCAAGCGGTCCCATTATGGCCAAATCAAAAGTCGCGGTGGTGGCGCCATTCCATACTCGGCTGCTGACCAGGGCAAAAGCGGGCACGTTGCGTTCGGTCTGCCAGCGCGCCAGGATGGCGCGGGCGATTTCTGGGTTTGCCGATAAAACCAGCACTGTGGGTTGCTCCACGTTTGTGTTCTCCATGCTACGGCTAGGGTTAAGTTTGAATTCTTGCTGCCACCCGCGCAAGTCTAAGCACACGGCTCGCGTGTACTCCAAAGGCTCCCCGTATTGCTGCCTACGATTTGACCACCCAGTGGGGCATTTCCTGGACGAAGCGCGCGGCCACAGCGGCTTGGCCATCGCCATATTGCACCGCCACTATCCAGGCTTCGGTCTGCAGCAAGCCGTCACTATCTTGCAAACGTATTTTGTCGGCGAATTCCAAAGGCAACCGGCAGGCAAACAGGGCTTCGCGGGGCGTGCCGAATTCGACCACCGTGGCCTCCAATTCCGTATGTCCGCCCGCTTTACGGCTAACGGTCACCGGAATGCTCACCGGGGCGGCCCCAGGAAAGAATCTGGCCAGCCTGCCGACAGCGGACTCCTCGTGCACCTCCCAGCCGCTTGCTTTCTTCTGCGTCACAACTTCCTCGGAAAGACTTAGCCGGGCACCACCGCCGGACCAAGCTGCACCTGGACCTGTGCAACCAAGCAGCCAAAGCACTAGCTTAAAGTTAGCTGTCTAAGTTGTTGATTTTAGTTAGCTGGAATCAGCCGATCTGAGACCAACGCGGTCCGCGTCTCAATTTGCAACACGTGTCTCAGCCATTCCGCATCTCTGGCTTTGCGCCTGGGGGACCCGGAGTGCTTTGGCGTGACTACCTGACTCAGCATCTAACTTCGGGAGCAACCGGTATGAAGAACAACTTGAAGCTTTCCATCTTTCCTTTGCTGGCGGGGGTTTTCCTGCTGCTCGGCTGCGGGGCGGGCCACCCCACGCTGACCGCCATTTCGGTGAGCCCCTCAACCGCGACGGCACAGATAACTACCCAGGGAGGGGTGGGATATACGGCGACCGGCACCTTCAGCGACCACTCCAGCCGCACGCTCACTCAGGCTGACGGGCTAACCTGGGCCACTTCCAACGGCTTAATCGCCGGCATCAGCGATTCCGGCACCGCTACCTGCGTAAGAGCGGGCGTGTTGACGGTCACAGCGACGGCTCCAACGAATTTGACCATTACCGTGACCAACACGGTTACCAACACCTCACCCAAAGTCAGCGGCAACGCCTCGCTGACCTGCATGTAAGAACGGGCGTTCACGTACTTTGTCGCATCGGCACAATCTCTTAGGCAAAAGAGCCGGAGCGTAATGAACGTGAATGATTTCCTAACAATGTCGGCTCCCACGCCCGAGTAAACTTTCGTGATCGCCAAACCACCGAAAGGCTCGGGAGAAAGGAGCCGAACATGCTGATTATAGGATCTGATTATCACCCGGGCTTCCAGCAAATTGCGTTTATGGACACGGAAACGGGCGAGTGCGGTGAGCGGCGGCTGGAGCACATGGAAGGAGCGGGGCAGTTCTATCGCGACCTTCAGGCCCGCGGCATCACGGTACGAATCGGTATCGAAGCGAGTGGATATACCCGCTGGTTCGAGCAGTTGATGGCGGAGCTGGACTTCGAGCTGTGGATTGGAGATGCGGCTGCGATCAGTCGCAAGCGGGTGCGGAAGCAGAAGACGGATAAGCAGGACGCGGAACTGCTGTTGAAGCTGCTGATCGAGAATCGCTTTCCGCGGATCTGGGTACCCAGCCGCGAGGACCGCGATCTGCGACAGCTGCTCTGGCATCGCCACCGTCTGGTGCAAATGCAAACCCGGCTGCGGAATCAGTTGCATGCTGTGGCCTTGAACGAGGGAGTGCGGCTGAAGAAACGCCTGTGGCGGCCCAAGGGACGAGCTCAACTGGAATCGCTGGCCCTGATGCCATGGGCGGGCCGACGTCGGCAGGACCTGCTCCAACTGCTCGACCAGGTGGACGGGACGATTGCCGAGTTGACCGCGTCGATCGAACAGGAGGCGGAGAAACGGCCCGAGGTGGTGCGGCTGATGACCCATCCGGGAGTGGGCGCACTCACCGCACTGGCTTTCGTGCTCATCCTCGGCACGCCAGAACGCTTCGCCACCAGCAAGCAAGTGAGCAGCTATCTGGGGCTGGTGCCGACCGAAGAGTCTAGTGGAGAACGCCGGCACCTGGGCCATATCAGCAAACAAGGAAACACGCTGCTGCGCTTTCTGCTGGTGGCGGCAGCGCAGGTTACGGCGCGCAGTGATCCGGACTGGCGGCGATGCTACCTGCACCTGGCCATGCGACGGGAACGAGCGATCGCCAAGATCGCCATGGGACGGAAGCTAGCCGTGCGTCTCTACTGGATGTGGCGCAACGGTTCGGAGTACACGCAGTTGCCCAAGCTTGGTTCGCACGCGGGACAGCCCGGAAATCGCCTTGGCCAGGCAGTAGGAAGGCCGCGTTAATGATTGGGCATCCCGCTCCCCTCCTTGGAGGGGAGTCCGAAACAAGTAATCATGATCCCGCACGGCGGGATCGGAGAGATGGTTGGGTCGGACCAAGTTCCTGACCGGCAGATTACAGGCGAGCCTTTCGGATTGGTGATGGCGAGTGTTTTCCAACTAGAGCGAAATGGCGCTCTTTCTTGCGTCAACAGCGAAGTGCGCCCCAAAAAACAGTTGACATCGCCGACATTGTTAGAGAGGCGATTTCTCGCAGTAATTCAAATTCATCATCAGCCGCGGCTAGCGTCTGATATGCACCTGGAGGTGCCGATGGCGACCACCGCAGACGCGGAAATCATCCTCAAGCTGTACGACTTACGGCGTGAGCCGGAGATGCGCAAGGCGCGGGACTACATTGGCGGAGAATTCTGGCCGGAGTCGTTTGAGGGCTTGTGGAATGAGATTGGGATGACCGGCGAGAAGAATCGCTGGTTCCGGCAGGTGTACGGCTATTGGGAAATGGCGGCGGCGCTAGCGGTTTATGGAGGTGTGGATGAGGAGCTGTTCGTGGCTACTCAGATCGAGATGTTTTCCGCCTTCGCAAAGATCAGTCCATATGTGAAGAATTTTCGGGAGAAGAGCCCGGATTTCATGCTGTCAATTACAACGTTGTGCGAGCGGAACGCGAAGGCACAAGAGCGATTGGCACAGTATGAGAGGCAGATGCCGTTGTTCCGGCAGCGAATCGCGGAAGAGAAGGCGAAGGGGTGAACTCGTCGCGATTCAGGGCCGGGTACATGATCATCAGGAGTCGAGGTCAGGAGCCTTTGCCTGGCGCTCGTTTTCTGCGCCAGTAGCCTCGAAAATAACCGTGAGTTGCGGTGGCCGAAGGAGGATTCATGCTTTCCATTCGTCCCGCCAATCTCCGTGACGTGGTTGTGCTGAACACCCTGATTCATGAGATGGCGGACTACGAACGCCTGCCGGCCGCTACCACGGTTGAGATGCTTGCCCGTGATGGCTTTGGCCCCCAACCTCAATTTAACGCACTGATGGCCTATTGGGATGGGCAACCGGCTGGCTACGCATTCTTCTACTATTCCTATTCCACTTTCCGTGGCCCTGGACTCTTCCTCGAAGACCTGTTCGTACGAGCGCAGTTTCGGGGAAAAAAGATCGGGGATAGTCTGTTTTTACGCGTCGCAGCCATTGCCCGCGCCAAGCATTGCTTTGGCGTCATGCTGAATGTGCTGGACTGGAATCGTCCGGCGCTAGTCTTCTTTCAAAAGCACAACGTCAGGTTTCTGGATGGCTGGAAAACCGCCTGTCTCGATGGAGAAGCCTTGCAGGCGATAGCACAGGTCGAATGAGAGTGCCCCCTCGGGCTTGGGTCCCTCGCGGGTGGGCGGGTGGCCCACACAACGCGCTTTTCGTTGTTTGGGCATAGCGCCTAGGCAGCCGGTGCAACTGGCGGGCTGTCCGTAATCTCTTCTTTCTCCGCGTCCCAATACACCCGCTTGCCGCTCCAGTAAGCTTCCGTCGCCATAATGCAGGCCACGGCGTGGGAAAACCCGTGGTCCACGTTGGCGTTGGGCGTGCGCCGGTCCCGCATGGCGCGCAGCCAGTTCAGCAGATGCTCGGGATCGTCATCATCGGGCCCTTCGGTGTTAGCCGGAATGTGATCCACACGCACCACTTCCGCCTTGTCCGTGGCCGGCCCGCTGCCCGGAGGCGCATCATAAGAAACCGGATCGTGCTCCTGGCCCTCACCGGTCACCAAAAAAAGGGAAGCCCCCTCCCCGCCATAGTTCACCACCGTACCCTTGGTCCCTAGAATGCGGCTGAACGGGCGATAGCTGTTCCCGAAGGTGGTCGAATAGGAGTAAAGGAACCCCTGCGGATACACCATGCTGGTGGTGACGGTGTCGGCGTTTTCGCGGCCGTCCTTCCACACGAAGATGCCGCCGTTGGTCACCACGCTCGCCGGAGCGGTGGCATCAGTCCACAGGTGGACCAGGTCCACGCCGTGGCTCATCCACTGGTCGAAAATGCCGGAAGAGAACTTCTTGTACAGGCGGAATTCCAGGTAAACCCGCGGATCGAATGGCTGGTAGGGCTTGCCCAACAGCCAGCGGTTCCAGTCCGTATCCTGCTCTTTCAACTCCGCCACCTCCGGACGCCCGCGCCAGCGCTCGTGATTCACGTTCCACTCCTGCTCGATGCGCATCACCTTGCCGATGCGCCCGCTGCGCACAATGTCGCGCGCCGCCAACGGATAAGGCTGGCTGCGGTGTTGCGTACCCATCTGCACCACCTGGCGCGAGCCTTTCACCACCGCGCGCGCGTCCTTGGCCTCCTGCAGCACGTTGGCGAAGGGCTTTTCCACGTAGCAGTCCTTGCCCGCGCGCACCACCTCTATGCACAGCTTGGCGTGCTGGAAGTCGCCGGTAGCAATCATGACCCCGTCAATATCCGGCTGTTTGAGCAATTCCTCCGAATACTTGTACTGGCGCGGCGCCTGGCCAAAGCGTTGCTGGACGTCAGCGGCGCGGCGCTCGCGCGCCAGGCTCCACAGGTCGCACACGGCCACGGTTTCCACCGGGATGGTGGGAGAAGCTGTCTGCACCATGTGCACGTGTCCGCCGCTGCGGTCGCCGCACCCCAGCTGGCCCAGGCGGATACGGTCATTGGCGCCCAGTATTCGGGCGTAGGAGCTGGCGGGCATGGACAGCGCGGAAGCCGCCAGCGCCGCTCCTCCCGCTTTCAAGAAGGTTCTGCGATCCAAACCGCTCGTGCTCTGACTGGCAACTTCGGCCGGCGTTTCCTTTTTCTCCATCACCATTCCTAAGTAGAAGTTTGCAAAGCTGTTGCGCCGCGAATTATCTCTAATCGCTCTGCCAATGACAAACCCGCTTCCCGGCTCTGTCCGCTTCCGAACAGCAGATTTCGCATCCGGACACCGCTAAGCCGTTTCGGGCAGCTGGACGGCTGCGATTAGTTATTTGTTTTCAGCAGCTTGTCTGAAAGAATCGGTTTGGCGATGGGAGTGCGCAAGCAAGAGAGTTTCTCCTGGAGAAAGCATGGGCACTCTGCTGCAGGACTTCCGTCACGCGGCTCGGCAGATGCGCCGCACTCCGACGTTTGCCTGGGTAGCGATTATCACACTGGCGCTCGGCATTGGCGCTAATGTGGCCATTTTCAGCATGGTGGACTGGCTTCTGATACGGCCGCTGCCAGTCAAGGATCCCGGGCAGATCACGGTCCTGCGGCTGCAGCAGAACGTTGACATTCTGCTGGCCACGCTTTCCATTCCCGATTATCGGGACATTCGCAGCCAGACCACGGCAGTGTTTGACGGGCTGGCCGGCTACGAATTGAGCCTAGATGGGCTGAGCGTGGATGGAGGCAAGGCCGACCGCATCGTCACCAATTTCGTCACCGGTAATTTCTTTTCCGTTCTGGGGCTCAAGCCTGCTTTGGGGCGACTAATTTTGCCCTCGGAAGGGAACGCTCCGGGCGCCGATCCTGTGATCGTCCTGAGCTACTCCTACTGGAAAGACCGCCTGGGCGGGAATCCGGCAATTATCGGCAAGAAGGTTTCTTTCGACGGCCATCCCGTGACCGTGGTCGGGGTGGCTCCCCCGGGCTTTCATGGAGCTGAACCGCTGGTAGCCATGGCCGGGTATCTGCCACTGGGCATGCTGGCCATCAACGATCCGCCGGGCTTCATGGAGAACCGGGGAGAGCGCGGCCTGTCGGTGCTGGGACGGCTGCGGCACGGCGTGAATCTGCAAGAGGCGCAGGCCGCGCTGACGGTGGTTTCGCAACGGCTTTCGCAGCAGTATCCGGACATAGACAAAAACGTGAAGGCGCTGGTTTTCCCGGAGACCAGCACGCGCCTCGGCGATCCTCGTACCGCCAATACGAAATTGCTTTCGGCGTTGTTTCTGGGGCTGGCAATTCTGGTGCTTCTGCTGGCTTGTGTGAACGTGGGCAACGTTCTGCTGGTGCGGGCGTCGGTGCGGGAGCGGGAACTGGCCATTCGGGCGGCCCTGGGGGCGGGGCGCGGGCATCTGATCCGACTGCTGCTGACAGAAGGGATTCTGCTGGCAGTTCTGGGGGGAGCGGCCGGCATGATCCTGGGGACGTGGGGAGGCGCGGCGCTAAGGTCCATTAATCTGCACACCGACTTTCCCGTGCAAATGGATTTTCGCTTTGATTGGCGGGTGTTTTTTTATGCCTTGGCCATGGCCCTGGTGGCCGGAGTCATCATGGGCATTTTCCCGGCATTGCGGGCCTCGCGCCGCGACTTGAACCAGGTGCTGCACCAGGGCGGACGCGGGCTGGCCGGAGGCGGGCAAAAGCTGCGCAGCGCGCTGGTGGTGGCGCAGGTCGGCGGCTCGCTGATGCTGCTCATTATCGCGGCTCTTTTTGCGCGCAGCCTGAGCCAGGCGCAGCGCACCGACCTGGGCTTTGACCCCGCCCACGTGGTGAACCTGACTATGGACCCGCTGGAAATCGGCTATCACGAGGCCCAGACCCGGGAGTTCTACCGCAACCTGCTGCAGCGGGTCCGCGCCTTGCCGGGCGTGACCGCCGCCAGCACTGCCTTTTCCGTGCCCCTGGGTTATTACAGCAACGGCGGTACGCTGGCCATTGAGGGCTATCAT
>Ga0208774_1000042_pt1 | contig 19849 bp, 13 predicted proteins | sample SF_Rice_5C_80N_4_FD_185620 | JGI IMG/M metagenome (GOLD analysis project Ga0208774, IMG submission 185620) | Rice paddy soil microbial communities from Twitchell Island, California, USA - SF_Rice_5C_80N_405 (SPAdes) (version 2) | ecosystem: Environmental > Terrestrial > Soil > Paddy field/soil ... | reverse complement strand
TCCTTCAATCTGCTCCCCGGCGTTGGCGAGTACTTTGTGTTCCCCGCGCTAACCACGACCGGCGCCTGCGAGATCATGGTGTTCGAAGGGGTGCCGGGCGGACCCATGGATTGCTGGGCGGATGTGAAGACGCCGGAGCAGCACTTGGCCAAGAGCAAATGGATTCTGAACACGATGATGCCCCTGGAGGGGGATCGCTGCCGTGAGGTTGAACTCACCGATGATAACGGCATCCTCACAGGCCGCTTTGCGCCCACGGTGCGTAAGCCCATCTGCAAGCTGCCTTCCGGCAACCTGGCGCTGGGAATGGCTGACGTCGTCTGCACCAACGATCCCATCACCGGACAAGGCTCCAATACCGCCAGCAAAGGAGCCGCCATTTACCTGCAGCGCATTCTCGACCGCGGCAACAAGCCCTTTGATGCCGCCTGGATGCAACAGTCTTTCGATCAATTCTGGGATTATGCCCAGTGGGTCACCCGCTGGACCAATTCCCTGCTGGTGCCGCCGGCGCCTCAGATACTGCAACTGATGGGTGCCGCCAGCCAGATTCCGCGCTTAGCCTCCAAGATCAGCAACGGCTTCAATAATCCGCCCGACTACACACCCTGGTGGTTTGATGCCAAGGAAGCAGAGAAATTGATCAACGGCATGGCGGCAGGGGCAGCTTGAGGCCCGGGAGAGTCTACAGAACCAACTTGGCATGGGTGTTGTGATTTTCATCGCCGCGACGCTCCCTCCCATACGTGTCTGAATTTTCGCCCAAGCTCTTGACAATGCTCCTGCTCCGTTGTTGAATAGGCCGCTTTCTTTCCCACCGGTCTCCAGTATTGTGTAACGGCGGCCGGAGTTGTCGCAGGCCCGGCAAGAAGATTCTTCCGGCCAGCTGCTTATTACGTAATTATTTCATTCGACAACGCTCAGTATTCACGCGGGGTGGTGCTGAGTTGCGCTTCACTTTACAAGTGTTAGCGGCAACGGCCTTCTCAGAAAGCCGCGCGCTTGCTTTTCAATGACAACTTGGGAACGTGGTGCGGACTGAACGCTGATTGTCTAGGGGGAGAAATGCGCCGAACTTCGCTTCGCCTGCTGGGTGTCGCTCTTGCGCTTGTTCTGTTGTCCGCCTTACTGGCAGGCCAGGAACTGGCAACTCTCAGGGTAACTGTTCAGGACCAGACAGGGGCCGTGATTCCCGGGGCTACGGTTAGCCTCAAGAACACGCAAACCGGGGTGCTGCGCACCGACATCACCGAATCCCACGGGCTCTCCGTCATTCCAGGACTTGCTCCCGGCAGCTACCAGTTGACCGCCGAAATCAAAGGGTTTACGCCCCGCAAGATGCCCGTCACCCTTTCCGTGGGGCAAACCGCATCAATGACGGTCACCCTGGGCATCACCGTCAAACAGGAAATCGACGTGCAGGAAACAGCACAGGGCATTGACACCGAGCAGTCGGAAGTCAGCCAGGTTATTGACACCCCCAAGATCAACGACCTCCCTATTTCGGGCCGTGACTTCATTGATTTCGTCCTGCTCACGCCCAGTGTGGATGTGGGCCGCAGCACCGCCGTAGGCTCCCAGTCGCCCTTCACGGAGACCGTGCTCAAACTCAGTTTTGGCGGTATCCGCGAAAGCCACAGCTCCTTTTTTGCCCTCGATGGCATTGATTACACCACCAGCATCTCCGGGGTGCAGCGGGTCAGCCCATCTCAGGATTGGGTGCAGGAATTTCGCGTGGTGGACAGCCCCTATACCGCCGACAACGGGCGCAATCTCGGCTCGGTGGTCAATACCGTCACCAAATCCGGTACCAACAGCATTCACGGCGCCGCCTATGAGTATTTCCGCAACAACGACCTGAACGCCAAGAACCTGCTGTCCGCTCCCGGCTTCAACACCCTTCGTTCCAACCTCTTCGGAGCTGAAGTGGGTGGCCCCATCCGCAAGGATAAGAATTTCTATTTCCTCGGATTTGAAGGCCAGCGCCGGGCCGAGTCGCCGCTGTATTCCTCCTTCATTCTTCACTGCCTCGATACCCCGAATTGCCTGGGGCCGGGCACTCCCAGCATCAACCAGGTAAAAGAGATGCTCGGTCTGAAGCCGGAGAATCTGGGCTCAATCCTTCAGGTTGATAACTACGATAAGTTCATCGCCAAAACCAACAACACGCTGAGCGCAAACACGTTTCTCAACATCACCTACTTGTTTAACGACTCGCGCAAGCAGAATGTGCGGGGTGCGGCACCCGGCGAAGGCCTGCCTTCCTCCTACCGCGATAACCCGGTTCGCGATCAAACCCTGTACAGCAACTTGATTCACGTGTTCAACCACGATCTGACTTCGGAAACCCTCATGCAGTACAACAAGCGCACCTTCAACCTGCAGCCCAAGGGCCTGGGCTTCGAGCCCGCGCTGGGGATTCCCGACCTCATGTCGTCGGGCGGATTTGTGGGCAGCGTCCGCTTCTATCGGGAACAGCACTTCCAGACCGCCGAGAACCTCACCTATACCCGCGGCAAACACACGTTCAAGTTCGGTGGCAGCTTCCAGCCAGTGTGGACCAGCACCCAGGTGACTCTGTTCAGCCCCGGCTTCGCCATCTTCGCTCCCCAGAGCTTTTTCGGGGTGGGTCCGTTCCAGGGCCTTCCACCCGGCTCTCCGGTGGCCTTCCTTTTCTTGGAACCGCGCTCGCTTTTCGGGCAGCAGATTCCCAACCGCGACCCCAATTTCCAGAACGGTCTCTACGCCGGGCCCAGCCAGCAGACCTTCAACAATGCCACCTCTCTGAACTACCTGCACACCATGTATTCGGCCTATGCGCAGGACCAGTGGAAAGCGCGCCCTAACCTGAGCTTCAACTTTGGCCTGCGCTACGACGTGGACAAGATGCCTTCGGCCAGCGATGTAAAAATTCAAGGCGCCTTCCATCCCACCAACTATGGCAACGTGCAGCCTCGGGTGGGCTTTGCCTATTCCTTCAGCGGAGGCAAAGGGGTGGTGCGCGGCGGCGCCGGCCTGTTTACCGGCCCCTTTGTGTACAGCGACGTCTTGGTGAGCTGGATCGGGGCGTCAGAATTCAGCTACATGAACCAGCCGATGCTGCCGGAATTCGCCAATCCCAGCCAGAACCTGATTGGCTTTGGCGCTTCGGGAGCGGTAGGCGCTTGTTCCACTAGTGTTGTCCCTGGACTCTGCCTTCCCGACCCCGTATTCCTGCGCCAGTCGTTCATGAACTTCGTTCAAACCGGGGCTTATCCCGCGCCCAACAATCTGGTGCAGGTCCCGCTGGGATATGCCAAGCGCAAGTTCCCCCAGCCCCTATCCGAGCAGGCCAGCCTGGAAGTGGAACGCCAGATCGGCAGGGACTGGTACGCCTCCATTGGCTACCAGTGGATGCATGCCGACCGCTTGCCCGTCTATTCCAGCATTAACGGTCTGCCCTTGCCCGGTTGCGATCCGCTCGTGGCTTCCGGCTGCAAACAAGACTTCCGGCCCGCCGACCCCAATTTTGGCTTTGTGCTCTACGTCAAGCCCATCGGCTTTTCCATTTACAACGCCGGCACCGCCACCTTGCGCAAAACTTTTTCCAACCACTTCAATGTTCTCGCTAACTACACCTATTCCAAGTCCATTGACATCTCCACCACCGTTAACCTGCCGAATACGCCGGAAAACTACCTGTTCCCACAATACGACCGCGCGGTGGGCGACAATGACATTCGCAACCGCTTTACCCTCGCCCTGTTGACCGACACCCCCGCGCAGTGGCCGCGCCTGGTGCGCGATTTCAAGTTCTCCCTGCTGAACAACCTGCAGAGCGCCCGATATTTCACCATCAACACCGGCTTTGACACCAACGGCGACATCTTTCCCTTCCCCGACCGGGCGGGCGTGAGCGCGCGCAATGCCTACAGGGGCGATCCCTACTACGACACCGATTTCCGGGTGCAGCGAGTGATCCCCATTTCAGAGCGAGTGAAGACGGAGGCCAGCCTGGAGATCTTCAACCTGTTCAACCGCCCCAACGTGCTGGATGTGGACCACGTCTATGGCGCGCCCGATTTCATCGGTCCGGTGCCGCAGGCCTTTGGCGACCATATCTCCAGCCCGGCCAATCCCAGTTTTGGCTCGCCCAAGTTCGTTTCGCCCGCCAGGCAGTTGCAATTGTCGCTGCGGTTCACTTTCTAGAAGGGACGGGTGATATTCTGGGCGCCGGTCGCCTGACCATGTTGAGGTGCTGCAAACCGTGGTGAAACCTTATACCGCAGTGGGCCTTATCCCTTCGGTACGGGGAATACGCCGCCGCAGGGACATTAAGATCAACCTGGAACACCTGAAGCACCTGGTCAAGGCGGCCAGTTGGCTCTCCGCACTCGACCTGCCGGTGCGCCTCATTGCCTTCCCCGAGGGCGCTCTTCAGGCTTTCAACGACGAAGTGCTTGACCTCGACCATGTGAAATTCGCCCGTGAATGCGCCATAGACATTCCCGGCGAGGAGACCGAGGAACTCGGAAAGCTCGCCCGCGAATATGACGCCTTCATCATGGCCCAGGCCAAAGCGCGCCATCCCGATCTCAAGGACCGCTACTTCAACGTCGGCTTCATCCTCGATCCTAAGGGCAAGGTGATCCTGCAGCATTACAAGGTTTCACCCCTGTTCCCGGTGGAGCACTCGGTCTGCCCCCATGATGTGTACGACTGGTGGGTTGAAAAATACGGGCGCACTCTGGACGCCTTCTGGCCAGTAGCGGATACCTCCATCGGACGGCTCGGTATCATGATGGCCAACGAAGGCTCCTATCCCGAGAATGCCCGTGCCCTGGCGCTCAACGGCGCCGAGGTGGTGTATCGCGCCTCCTACCCCCATCCCGCAACCGGCAACGAGATATTTGAAATCCAGAGCCGCGCCCGCGCCCTCGACAATAACTTCTATATTGTCGCCCCTAACATGGGCACCTATTACCTGTTTCCCGAAGAGACTACGCCCATTGACACCTTCGGCGGGCGCTCATTCATCATTAATTACAAGGGACAGATCGTGGGACGGCAGGAGTACGGGGCGGGCTCAACCTACGTTGGCGGGGTGGTAGACATTGAGGCCTTGCGCGATCACCGGGCGCGGGCCCAATGGGATAACTGGCTGAAAGACCTGCGCACCGAACTTTACCAGATCCTTTATGAACAGCCCATTTATCCCAAGAACCTCTACCTGAAGCGGGCGCCCATGAAGCACGCAGAGTATCGCGATAAGGTCATCAAACGTCAGATTCGATTGCTGCACGATCGCGGCATCTGGAAGAAACCAGGGCGCTAGACAAGAGCTCCCTTCCCCGGATCATCCCGTGATTACCTACGTGCAGCAAATGGAGAGTACCATCGTGCTATTTTCAAATCTGGCCGATTGTCATAGCCTTTCCGAGTCGCCACCATTCATTAAACGTTTCAGGAGACTCTTTGCTGAGTCCGGCCCCGAGAGAATCCACGCCAAAACAGAGCGAGGACTTGCCCCATGGACGTAGCTGCATGCAATCCCGCTGAAGTGAGTACCGGCCCAGTTCAAGCGCCGGCCACACTAGAGGAATTTGATATCCCTGTAAATCTGCTCGAAGAGCTGGCTTTGAAGATTCTCTTCATGGCTGGCCAAATGTCCGTTCTCGATATTGCGGAGCGCATGCGAGTGTGCTTCCCCGTAGCCAATGAGCTCTTTCAGCGGCTTCGTAAGGAGCAGCTCTGCGACGCCACCGGGATGCTGGGAAATGTGTATCGCATCGCGATCAGCTCTTCCGGACGGGCTCGAGCTATGGATTTGCTCGCCTTAAACCAGTACACCGGACCTGCGCCCGTATCGCTCGACAACTACATACGGCAAACCCGAGCCCAGGGAGTACACAACTTTGAGGTCCACCCCCAGGACCTCGCGCGAGCTTTTGCCAAGCTGGTACTTGACGACAAAACGCTCTATCAGCTTGGAACGGCTATCAATTCCGGCAATTCGATTTTTCTGTATGGGCCTACCGGGACCGGTAAAACCACCATTGCCGCCACTCTCTCTCAAGTGTTTGCGGAACAATCCGTCTGGATGCCCTTCGCGGTCGAGGTGGATGGACAAATTATCACTGTGTACGACCCCGTCATCCACCGGAAGGTGCAGGATGATCGCCGTAATCTTGACGAGCGCTGGGTCCTCTGTGAGCGTCCGGCGGTTCAGGTTGGCGGTGAACTGACCATTGACATGCTGGATCTTCAGTTCAACCCCGTTACTAAGTTCTATGCCGGTCCGGTGCAGATGAAGGCCAACTGCGGCATCCTTATCGTTGACGATTTCGGCCGGCAGCGGCTGCGCCCCGAAGAACTTCTCAACCGTTGGGTCGTCCCCCTCGATCGCAGAATCGATTTTCTCACCTTGTCAGGCGGCAAAAAAATCGAAATTCCCTTCGAGTTGGTTGTCGTTTTCGCCACCAACATAAACCCCGATACTCTGGCCGATGAGGCCTTCCTGCGCAGGCTGCAGACCAAAATCAGGATAGATGCCGTTTCCCAGGAGCAATTTCACGAAATCTTCCGTCGCGTCTGCAACGGCCTGGGACTGCAATATGAGGCTGAAATTGTCGCCCAGCTTATAGATGTGATCCGCACCCGCTTGAAGCAGCCTTTGCGGGCCTGCTACCCCCGCGACATTGTCAACCAGGTCTGTTGGGCAGCCAAATACGAGGGAAGATCGCCCAAACTCGAGCCTGCCGCTCTCATGCGTGCCGTTGAGGGCTACTTCTTGCCCGCCGCACCAGAGGAAGTAAATTGAGAATGGCGCGATGCTTATGGCCTATCGGCTTGCAGCATCACAGACCTGACAAGGCGTTCTGAACTCCGGTGAAAATACGGTTCGAGATCATTGGCAAATTCGTACACTCGTTCGCTCGCGGGTCCGGCCTGGTGAACGTCGTCTGCGGCTGTGCAGATGCTGACCAGTTCAGCATTTTGCGGTGTTTGCGTTACCGTGGCCCAGCGCTGCCGCAGCCAATCCCTGAGATAATTGTCCACAGTCCGGTTGTTGCGCCGCCAGTAGAACGCGCAGGCAAGGGGATGGTCGGTGGGATTGTCGGAGACTGCCACGATGATCTGAAGTTCGATCGCTGGATTGGCTGGCAGAGTACGGTAACGGCGTTCAATGATGGACCATCCCATGTAGGGCAAACAGTTTTCCGGCGCATGGTTGTTCGCTGTCGGAGCCGCAATCAGCTCGATTGGGTTTCCGCCCGCCTGGCGATACAGGCGGTGAATTTCTCCGGGATAGCCTTTGACATCTCGGCCGTGCGCTTCCCTGCCGGTGAAAGGGCCTAGGTGGTAGGGCAGAGATAAGAGTGCCTCGCGGTCAGGCGCCGCACGCTCGGCGTAGCTGGTCGGGAGCTTTGCCTCGACCACCATGGCTACCGCCAGGCAGCTCAAAACAATTACCAGATTTGCATTAGATTTCTGCATTTCACGATCCGCGCCCACGTGAGAAGCGTCCCCACACACCCGCCGAACACCAGGAGCCCGAATACGTGATCGAACGTCTGCTCATGCTCCAGGAACCGCCCGCCCAGCAAGTGGGCCCCAGACACAATCCCGAACAGCCGCACCAGGTTGGCGAAGTAGGCTAGCGGAACGGCTGCGGCTACAACCGCAAATTTGGAGTACCAGCGGCCGCGGCTCAGGTACACGAAGATAATCGCCAGCATTAGCATCGTGAGGGCGGAGCGGACGCCGTTGCACGCGGGGGCGACGTTAATGCTTCCCGAGCCCGGAAACAGAATGAGCGAACCCATCCGCTCGACGGGCAGACTCAAAGTATGCGACAAACCTGCGACTGCCCTGGCGCACAGGATCTGCAGCGGCAGGTCAATCCTCTCCAGGAGCGCCGGCGGGACGGGCACGAGCAGGAGCAGGAACGCGATGGGAAAAAGCAGCTCCTTCAGAATCGCGGTTCCCCACAGCGCCAGAACGATTCCGCAAAGCAGGCTTACCACCAGCAGCGGGGTCAGGGAGTGCAGCATGTCGAACCAATCAGTCGCAACCGTGATGGCTGCAGCGCCCATCACCAGCGCGATGCCCGCACCCGATGGATTAAGTTGCAGCGCAGCAAGCTTTTTTCGCTTCCCGTTCGCGATTCCCAGACTAATGAGTGGGACCACAGCGGAGAGGGAATAGAGACTGTCTGACCACCAGAGGTGGCCCATCCACACCAGCCGGTGCCAGAAAACTCCGACAGCGCAGGCAACAAGCAAACCGTACCGCAGCAACTCACGCAAGGTAAGCCCGAAGCACCTCACGGTTACGTGCTCGAACCGGAGCGTGCGTACTGCCACATCAGGATCGCACCGCCCACCAGACCCAGAACGATCGTCGGGTTCTCAGGGGAAGGGTGGCCACGATTACAGCCAGCTGACAGTGCCCACAGCGGCAGAGCAGCCATCGCAATGCCGGCGATAACAGCAACGAGTCGCATCCAACCTCCACATCAAGTATTAGTAGGCATTTACACCTAAGCGTAGTTTAGCTTCGTAGGTAAAACCCTTACACAGCTAAACGCGGCCAGGGTTTACCTGGATGGCACTCCCTCCCTCCCCACGCCCACCCGAACAGCAACATGCTCGTCCCGTTCCCCTGTTTAGAGAGCTTATTCCGCTGCTATTGAGCGAAGGCGCACCTGTCGCTCGTATCGAGGAACGTAATGGGATTGATTTAGCGCTATGGAAGCCGGATGGGAGAAATTACGGAGGTGGAGCAACACGGGAAGCTACCAGGGACGGTGTCGGCAGGTGCTGCAACGGGATGGCTGGCGTTGCCAACAGGTGTGGAAGCAGGACCAACCTGCAGGTGCGCCACATCCAACCGCGGAGCCAATCAGGAGATGATGTTGAAGGAAACCTGATTACGCTGTGCTCAGAGTGTCACCATCAGATTCGCTGTGAATAGTTCCCGGTCACACAACGGATCTCAGACAAAAGCTGAGCCCTTCCCCAGGCATCAGACCCTCCCCACTCGGAAATGGCTGTTGGTGCTAATCGGCCCCAGCGGCTGCTTTCATAGGAACAGCGGCCTGATACGGTTCGGCGAAGACAAATTTTTCGCGCTGCTCAAAGGCGCGCTCCAGGGCATTGGCCAGAGCCGTGCTGAACCTGGACCCGAGAAGGTTCAGGTCAATCATTAAGGGCTGGTCATCGCGAACCCGGTACACAGAAAAAAATCCCTGAGGACGATTAGCACTGGTTCGTAGTTCCAGAGTCAGATTCCATCTGCCGGCCAAGGCATTGTCCCGCGAATTTTTCTGCCAGCTGTGATAGGCACAGGAATCAGAGCTTCCGCGATATAGGACGCCACGAAACCAGTCCGCTGGCGGATGAATTCCCAACCGAAACGCGTCGAAGTCGTTGCTCTCGAAACCCTTTTCCAGGATTTCGCAGATATCAATAAAGCTCTGTGCCCGCGACAGTTGTTCCTTGGCACGTCGGATAGCCAGATTATTGCGGATGACATCCCTCTGCTCCACGGTCCGCCGTGCTACCCGTCCCAGTTCCAGGAACTCAGGATAGCGAAGGTACTGCACACCGAACCAGATACCGGCGGCCAGGATGAAGAACACGACCGCCACAGTTCGCTGCCCGGGAACTAGAACAAACAGGCTCAGCAGCCCGCAAGCTGCAGAAATCCCGTAGAGCAGGATTACCACCTGTCTATGGGAGAGACCCCGTTCCATCAGTTTGTGATGGATGTGCTGGCGGTCAGCGGAAAAAAGCGGCTGCCCACTCAGAAAGCGGCGCACAACCGAAATCACCGTATCCAGGATCGGCAGCCCAAAAGAGATTACCGGAACACTTACCGCCACCAAGGTGGAAGTCTTCCCGCCCCCGACCAGGGCCAGCGCACTCAAGGTAAAGCCGATAAACAGGCTGCCGGAATCACCTAGAAAAATCGTGGCCGGATTGAAGTTGTATTTAAGAAACCCCAGCGTGGCTCCTGCCAGGGCGATGGTTAACACCGACACCAGCGCGTTCTGGTTGATCAGGGAGACCGTGAATACCGCCAGTGTTGAAAGCAGTGCCGATCCCGCCGCCAGTCCGTCCAAGCCGTCAATCAAATTAAAGGCGTTGGTAACCCACAAAACCCATAGTACCGTCAGGGGCAGCGCGCCCATCCACGCGAACACATGATGTCCGAAAAAAAGAGGCAGCGACATCACGCGAAAATCCCCTAAGAAAAGGATCAGCGCTGCCGCCACCTGCACGGCAAACTTGGAGCGTGGGCGTACTGACCAGATGTCATCCACCACTCCGATCCCGAAAACCAGCGTTGCCGGCACGATTACCCACAAAATATTGCGCGCCGGAAATCCTAAACCGAAGTGAAGGAGACGTGACGCCAATAACAGCAGTAGGATGACGGAAAGAAAAGTTCCGTAAACCGCAACGCCGCCGAAGCGGGGGATGGGAGCGGTATGGAGATGGTGCGGTTGGACAGGACCGGTCGCCCAACGGTTGCTGACCGCAAGGTTACGAACCTTGCGGGTAAAGAATAGCGAAAAAAACAGCGCGCCAAAGAATAGAGCAACCGCGATCAGAAGCATTTCGCCCTATACCGGACAAAGCGGCTCTTGATCTATCCTCGCTTGTCGCCCAGCAACTCAAATTTAGGAAACTTGCGCCTGAATATAGCATTGGAGTTCCGAATATTAAACGTGCTTAATTTGGTGACCGTGTGGAAAACCTGGAGAAAATTGCAGCCGATGGGCTGAATTGGGAGGGAAAGAAAGCGGGCAGGGAAAGCGGGAAAAAACTAAGGCTCGATTGCGCTCGAGATATGCGGGGCCAGGGTAGCGGCCGTGTGTTCCGTAATTGAGTCAAGCAACCTGATGTATTCGTTGGCGGTCTGGCACCGCGACAAATTCTGCTCAATATAACTCCGGCCGTTTCGTCCGAAGCTCCGGCATAGGTCGGCATTTTCAAAAAGCTGCCGCAGAGCGCTGACCATGGCCGCCGCATCCTGCGGCTGAATACAAATGCCTGCGCCGGCGCTCTTGAGCAGTTCTCCCGCCTGCCCTTCCACCCCCAGCACGATTGGCTTGGCGCAGGACATGAATTCCAGCATCTTGGTGGGAATCACCGTCTTAAACACCTCAGAGCGTTTCAGCGTAACCAGGCAAACGTCTGATGCCGCCACCAGAGCGGGAACTTTTTCTCTCGGCTGTTGCGGCAAAAAGCGTACATTGTTGATTTGGCGCTGGCGGGCGAGAGCAATAAGTCGTTCCTTGTCGGCGCCCTCCCCAACCAGCAGGAACATGATTTTCGGCATTGCCTCCGCGCAACTGCTGGCCGCATCCAGTACGGTTCCCAGGTCGTGCGCCATACCCAGCGTCCCAATATAAGAAACGACAAATCTCCCCTGCAGGCCAAGTTCGTTCCGCGCTGCCTCGCCCTCCACCGCCGGAGAAAATAATTCGGTTTCCACTCCGTTGGGAACAACCGATATCTTCCCTCCCGCCACCCCGTATTCCCGGACAATGTGGTCTTTGAATGCGGGAGTCACCACCACCAGGTGATCGCATGCCCCGTACAGAAATCCGGCGATTCGCCCCAGCCCCCTGTGCAGCAGCGACCGGCTGTCCCCCACCCCCACTGCCGCCAGCGATTCCGGCCACAAATCGCGGATTTCAAGCACGAAGCGAGTGTTCTTGATATGGCTGATCCACCAGCCACTCATGCCCACAAGTAATTGCGGCGAGGTGGCGATAACCACATCCGGGCGCCCGATGAATGTTCCCGTAACGCTGGCCGACAAGCAAAACGAACTGTAGTTAAGCATGCGCTCGTGCGGCTTTCGGTTGGGCAAAGGAATCAGCCAGGTACGAACGACATTCATACCGGCCACCTGCTCGCGGCACACCAGTCGTCGGAATTGCGCCCTATACTCCGCCCGTAACACCCCTGTTGGATGATTAGGAAATCCGGTAAGCACCGTCACCTCGTGGCCGGCGGCAGCCCAGTATCCAGCCAACTCTGAGACCCGTGCCGCCGGCGCCCCCATTTCCGGCGGAAAATACTGCGATATGTACAGGATTTTCAATCTTCGGCTCAGTAGTAGAGAAGCTTGAAAGCGCTTTTGTAGGCCAAAGCGGCGTTTCGATTGAAGAACTTCTTGCGATATAAGCTCCACTGTTCCGCATAGCCAGCAAACACGTCGTCTGCCGTCAGTTTGTGAAGCACCCCAAGTTGGGCGATGTGCAGCCGATGGTAGAAAGGGCTGGCCAGCATTTTCAGCCTGGTTCCCGCTAGTTCGTACAACGACCAGAAGCCCACATCATATTTATCCAGGTTGCGCTTGAGCGTTTTCACCGCGGCGGCAAACAGGTGCCGGGCATCCTCATCTCCGGTCGCCAGCCAGTAGTCGTAAATACCCCACGACGCCCACATGAAGCCGTTGAGAATGTGGGTGGGAGGAGAAACAATGTACTCCTCCAGCCAGACGTCCCCGCGTTCATCTATGTGAAGCATGCCCCCTTCCCGCGTTTCCTTTTTGAAAGCCGCAAAGGCACTGCCCGCCGCTTCCATGTACTTGGCATTGCGGGTTTCGCTGAAGGCCCGAACCAGCACTGAAATTCCCTGCCCTTGTGCCAGCGCGGACTGCCACGGAGCGCGGAGTGTGCTGCGATATTCCCAGTCGAAGTGGTGGTTCCACACGCGCAGGCCCGCCCGGTTTGTCTCCAGGTGTGCCACCAGCCAAGCAGCCACGGCGAGAAACTTCTGCCGGCGTTCCACCTCCCCGGTCCGACAAAAAGCATTAAAGTTCCCCAGCCCGAACTGGGCGATTGCTATGGGGTTGTATTGCCGCCCCAGGCGCCCCTGGTAATCGAGCAGCGGAATTCCCTCCTCGTCGTAAGGACCGGCATAGTCCGCCTTCTCCAGAAATGGCTGGTAATATTCCCCCAGCTGATGCGGCGAGCACCGAGGGTTCATCTCCGGGGAATCGTGCCAAAACGTGAGATGGCTGTTTCCCCGCCCCAGGTATGCGGGAAGGATCCGCCGGTAATAATTCAGACGACGTCCTAAATGCATAAGTGCAAGACGGTTCTGCTAGCTGGAGGCAGCGATCTGCTGCCGTTGCTCGGACCTTGCAGGAGCCATGCACCGCTCGGCGTCGAGCGATACTGGTTCCCCTGAATGCGCGCTCTTCATCGCGGCAAAAGTTGCCAGGCTGGTTGTGGCTATTTCGGCGATGCCGATAGGACTGGGCTGATTATTGGCCACCGCCTCACTAAATGCACGCCATCCGTTGCGATGACCCTTATCCTGACGCAGCAGGGAACGGTGAAGCTTCACGCGGCCATTCTGCCGCAACTCCAGGCGGCGAAAATCATCGAGCACGGCCGCTTTCCCCCCGCTAAAAACCTCGAAGCGCTCCTTGGGCAGGGATTTATCGCCATTGGCTACATAAAGAACGCTTCCAATGGAACCATTCGAGAACTGCAGAGTGGCTGCCAGATTATCGTCACAATACGTGGCCCCGTTCGGCAGAACCTGCGACCACACCTTCACCGGCAGCGCCCCCGCTATATAGGTCATGAAATCCACGAAATGGCATACCTCCCCAATGGTTCGTCCCCCACCTCGCTCCGGGTCCTGTATCCAGTGCTGGCGCGAAATAAGCCCCGCGTTTACCCGGTAGGACATCATCATCGCCTCGCTGGCTCCTCCAATGAACTCCTTCAAAACTCGTGCCATGGGCGAAAACCGGCGGTTGTAGCCGGCCATGAGCAACCTGGCCGGTGCGTCCTGCCAGGCGGCAAGAATCTTGCTCAGCTCTTCTTCTGATAGGCAGAGCGGCTTCTCACAGAAAACGTGCTTGCCTGCGCTTAGCGCCGCGACTACCTGGCGGCCGTGGAGGTGATGAGGGGTGGTGATGACCACAGCGTCAATATTGTCGTCGGCAAGCACTTGCGCTTCGCTGCTGGTGGCATATGCGAACCCGAACTTGCGCCCGCTGTTCTGCGCTGTAAGTCCCGAGCGGCTGCAGATGGCCACCAGCTGTGCGCTCTCAGTTGCCTTGATTGCGGGCAGCAAAATGCGGTTGGCGAAACTCCCCGCGCCCAGCACGCCCACCCTTACCCTTGCATGCTCGTTGCCCGCTGCCGGCAGGCGCTCTGTGTCCAGTTCCACCTTCGGCTGCAGCAGGGATTCACCGGGGTAGGTCAGAACCACTCCCAGGTAGCGTTGACCGGTCCTCCCGCCGATCAGCTCGTAAGCCCGAACCCCATCGGCTATCGGGAAGCGATGGGTAATCAGCGCCTGTACGTCCAGCTTGCCGTCTGCCAGCAGCTTCAGGAATGCTTCCATGTTGCGCGTCTGCGTCCAAGGGACGTAACCAACCGGATAGCTCAATCCCTTCTCTTCGTAGCCCGCGTCGTAGCGCCCCGGCCCGTAAGAGCGGGAGATGCGAAAGTCGAGTTCCTTCTCGTAATAGAGCTTGCGGGGAATGGTCAATCCCACCGCGCCCACCGCTACCACCACGGCGCGATCGCGGGCTAGTTCGCCGGCCAGCTGCACCGGTTCGTTGCTGGCCGTATCAGCGGTGATAATTACCGAATCCACACCCTGGCCACAGGCCATCGCGCACAGGCTCTTGAACTCGTCCGCGGAGGTCGCGGCGGGTTCTGCGCCCAGTTGCCCTGCCAATGCAGCCCGGCTGCGGTCGGGATCGAAAGCCAGAACCCGGCATCCCGCGGCGTGCAGAAGCTGCACCGTAAGCTGGCCGACTATGCCCAGGCCCAGAACCGCAACCGTATCTCCCAGCTTGACGTCGGCAATTCGAATCCCGTGCAGGGCGATGGCCCCAAGCGTGGTAAATGCCGCCTCCTCGAAGCTGACTTCCGCCCCTGCCGGTCCATGGCGCCGGGGAGGAATTTTGGCCACCAGTAGTTGCGGCACGCAGACGGCCTCGGCATGGCAGGCGTGACCATAGCCGGCGCACGCCACGCGCTCGCCCGGGCGGATGTCGCTTACCCCGGCGCCCACCTCCAAAACCATGCCCGCGCTGCTATAGCCAAGCGGAGCGGGCTCGTTGAGGCGGCTCTGCACCGCATCCAAAGCTGAAGCCACGCCCTCGCGCCGGGCTTTGTCAATCACCTGGCGCACCAGGTCGGGCCGCGCCGCCGCCTTCTGCAGCAGGTTTTTGCCCCCAAATTCCGCCAGCTTGCGCTCCGTGCCCGCGGAAAGCACCGAAGCCAGGTTGCGAACCAGAACTGAGCCCGCTGCCAGTTGCGGCGGCGGAACATCGGCCAGCGAAACCTCTCCCGTGCGCACGGATTGAATAAGCTGCTTCATGAAAGTGTTTGCTGTGCTCGCCTCCCCTATTGCTTGGTAGCACGAAACATGAGCAACGAACCTACAAGAGCATTAGTTGGGAACCAGCGGGACATCCTATTTCCACAACACATGAACCCTTCGGTGACGAACCCATGTGCCTGCAATAACTCTCTGAATTCGCCAACCGAATACTCGTGCTTAGAAATGGATAGATAGTTTGGCCAGGCGCGCCCGAACCAACTGGTGCCCGTGTGTAACGCCTTCAAAATCCCGCGTGTGATGGACCGCGCGCTCGGTACCGATATCAGCAGCACGCCAGGGGAGCGCAGAACTCGGCTGAGCTCCTCGAGGCAGGTGCCGGGATCGTGGAGATATTCCAGGACACTTGAACACAGAACGCCATCAAAGAAGTTCGAGGGGAATGGCAGCCTGTCAATGCTCGCTACCCGGCGGTAAGTCACCGGCAAGGACCTGGGGCTCGTCAACTGTTCGGCGACTGACAACATTGCCGGCGCAGCGTCCACGGCCTCCACATGGCAGCCCTGCTCGGCCAGCCAGCGGGCCAACGTGCCGGTTCCGCAGCCCGCATCCAGCCACGCCGCCCCTTTCAGATTCACCTCTCTAAGACACTTTCCCAAGATCGCCCGGCGGGAAGCAAAAGACGATTTCTGGTACTTCTGCTCCCAGGTCCCGGCCAGCGCCTCGTGGAAGCTGATCGCACTCTGCACAGGCGTGCAATATGCTTTCTCCGGAGAAGGAACTGCGGAATTGGCCATGTTCAGCTCGCGACTTCTGCGGCGCAGGGCTGGCTGGCCTCAACGCTAGCAGCACACCATTGGTTGAGAACATACAGCGCCCAGGGACGCGACCACGAAGTACGGCCTTCGAGAAACGAGTTCCAGACCCGGCGCACCGCATGACCATCAATGTAGCTGCCCACAATTCCGTCGTCCCATTTCCAGAATTGCCGCTCCACCTGATCATGCAGCTCGTCCCGCAGCCAATGCTCGAAAGGTAACGTAAAGCCTCGCTTGGGCCGGTGCGCCACCTCTGGCGGTAACAGGTCTTTCACAGCGTTCACCAGGAGATGCTTGGCCAGTCCGCGCTGCATCTTCAGGCTGGCAGGCACGGCGAAAAGGAATTCCACCAGTTTGTGGTCCAGCAGCGGCACCCGGATTTCCAGGCCATGCGCCATGCTCATGCAGTCCGTATCCCGCAACAAGGTGTTGAGCAGGTAATTGCGCAACTCCAGATAGGAAATGCGGTTCACATCATCGAACCCGCCCGCGTGCGCCAGGCTGGCACCAAGCGGCTCGGCCGCCCGTTCCAGTAATTCACGGTTGCCATGCTTCAACATCCCCCGTTGCTGCTCAGGGATGAACAACATCCGGGCCACCGCGTAGGAGGACACAGCGGAAGCGCCGTTCCCCCCGAAAAGAGTGTGCAGCTTGCGAACCTTGTCGCTGGAATCCCAGAGCTTCAAACCGCCGCTAAGCGCGGTTGCGAAGTGGCGCGGAACCATCCTTCGCCATCTCTCCATTCGCGGCACGCTGCGGAAGGTTTCATAACCGGCAAAAACTTCGTCGCCTCCCAAACCGCTGAGGGCCACTTTGAAGCCCGCCCTTCTGGCCTCGCGCGAGACCATGAAAGTATTAATGCCATCAATGCTGGGCTGGTCCATGGCACGAAGAGCGTTCGGAATGGCCTCGATCACGCTCGCTTGGGAGACCACGATTTCCCGGTGATCAGTGTGAAACTTCTCCGCCACCAGGCGCGAAAAATTGGCTTCCGTGTAATCCTGTTCCTTGAAGACCAGGGAGAAAGTGCCCACCTGCCGCGTTCCCAGGCGGTGAAGCACCGCAACTATGGCGCTGGAATCAATTCCCCCGGAAAGAAATACGCCCACCGGCACATCGCTGATGCAACGTAAAGAGACCGACTCTTCCAGCAACTCAGCCACTCTCCGTTCAACTTGGGCGGGATCGGCGGTCTCTGGCTCGGCCGGTGGGTGAAGCTCCCAGTAGCTGACGTCCTCCACGCCGTTTGCCCGCCACAGCAGGCAGTGGCCGGGCGCCAGAGCGGTCACGCCCTGGATGATCGTCTCCGGCTCGCAAATGGATCCGAAACTGAGGTACTGGGCCAGCGCGCTTTCGCTGAATTGACCAGGCACACGCCCGCTGGCCAGAATGGCGCGCACTTCCGAGCCGAACACCATCCCGCCATCGGTCAGGGCGTAGTAAAGCGGCTTGATTCCCAGGCGGTCGCGCGCCAGAAAAAGCTGCTGCTGCCCGTCGTCCCAGATGGCGAACGCAAACATTCCGCGAAACTGTTGCGGGCAGGCGGTGCCCCAGCGGCCATAGGCTTTGAGAATGACTTCCGTGTCGCAATGGCTGCGGAAACTTGCGCCCTCGGCTTCCAGGCGCCGCCGAATCTCGCCGAAGTTATAAACCTCGCCGTTGTACACGATCCAGTTGCCGGTCTCGGGATCGTGCATGGGCTGATGGCCCGCCGGGGAAAGGTCGAGGATGGCCAGCCGCCGGTTGGCCAGGCCCACCTGCAGTTTCCCGGCGGAAACAATCTGCAGGCCGGAATCGTCGGGGCCGCGGTGGGCAATGGACCGCGAGGCGCTGGCCAGCGCTTCCATCCCCAGGAAACCTGTGCCGTCAACGAAACCTGTGATGCCGCACATCTAGCGCCACCCCGCCAAGGTCCACCCATCAACTGGGCGGAGCCGTCCCGTCTTGCGCGGAACCAGCGGCGGCACCCGATCGCCCACAGCTAGAGAACTTCCCGCGTTCAGAATTCTGAAAGCTTGGCTGGAATTGAATCGCATTCTAATGGACAAGCACGCACCGGGCAATCAACTTATAAGTTTATTTTTTTCGTGGCCGGGCTGTTCCAGCAGAGGAGCGGGATTCCTTAGTGCCTGGATTTCGGCTTCCGGACGACGTGCCTTGTCTTGCTCCTGTTCCCACTGCTTTACCACCACAAATTGCTGGAACACGGCGTGCATCGCGCAAAAATGGAAGCCGTGCACACCGTCGAGAAATCCCAGGCGAAAAAAGTACATGTACATAAAAAACAACAGGGCGCGGCCGGGCAAGTGCGGCCAAATACGATGCTTGATGAAACGTTTGCGCTCCGCCTGATTCCCCCACAGCCGCGGCTTCACCCCGCCGCCCGATTCCTGCTCCGCTAAAGCGAATATCTTGGCGTTGTGTGTGGAATAGCCGTTGTGCTTAGCGATCCAGAAATACATGTCGCGCTGACTCTCGTGGATAAGATCATGCCGCAGCCTGCCGGCATTGCCCGCCACCACCGCGTGCTCGTCAACCGGGCGATCCTCCCAGCGTACTTTCCCCCGCCGCACCAGACGCAGAATCCACGTGGGATACCATCCGCAATGGCGAATCCACTTGCCATAAAACATCAAGCGGTATCTCATCCAGAAACCGTCTTTGCCATCGCCGTCCGCCTGCACCACCTGGACGATTTCTGTTCGCAAATCCTGCGGCACGCGCTCATCCGCATCCACAACCAGCAGCCACTCATGTTTGAAGCACAGGTTGTCGAGAGCCCAGTTTTTCTGTTGCGCCGGATAGGAGAATTCATGCTCCACCACCGACGCGCCGTATTCGCGGGCGAGTTCGACCGTGCGGTCAGTGCTGAACGAATCCACCACGTGCACGTCGTCCGATAATTGAGCGACGCTCGCCAGGCATCCCGGCAGGTTCGCCTCTTCGTTGTACGTCAGGATCAATACCGAAACCGGCGCGCTCATGCCTGGCTCTCCACCGGCTCTGCGAGGATTTCCGGCACACCCGCGAACTGCTGCAGAAGGGTCCGCACGTGCCCGGACCACTGAAACTGCTCCGCTCGTGCGAGTCCTCTCTGCGCCAGTCCGCCGCGTAACTCGGCGTCCCCCATCACCGCCGCAAGCTGACGCGCGCAATCCCCATCGTCAAAGGGTGAAAAGTACACCGCGGCCTCTCCGCACAGCTCGCGGTTGATGGGCACATCGGCGGCCACTACCGGCAGGCCGGCCGCCATCGCCTCCAGCAGGGGGTGGCCAAATGATTCAATTACAGAGGGATACACGAAAATGTCGGCCCGGCCGTAGAGCTGGTCGAGGGCTGCGCCAGTGAGCACACCCGTAAATTCAAGCAGGCCAAGCTGTTGCAGGTTAAGCGCCAGGTCGCGGTCGGCTTGGCGAATGGGGTTGTGAATGTTCTCCCATCCCGGGTCGCAAGTGGTGATAAGACGGCACTTAGCCTCGATTTGGGGAAGGGCGCGGAGCAGCGTGCCCAGGTTCTTGTGCTCGGCATAAAGAGAGGTAAATAGCAGGCGCACAACACCTTGCGGGGCAAAGGGGCGGGGCGCCGGGGAAAAACGCTTTCGGTCCACGCCATAGGGGGTAACTTGGGCGGCGCGCAGGGGCACGGCGGCTTGCAACTCGTAAAGCATTGACTGAGAAGGAGTTATAACCACGTCGGCGGCCCGTGCCGAGCGGCGCG
>Ga0208774_1000041_pt1 | contig 19853 bp, 18 predicted proteins | sample SF_Rice_5C_80N_4_FD_185620 | JGI IMG/M metagenome (GOLD analysis project Ga0208774, IMG submission 185620) | Rice paddy soil microbial communities from Twitchell Island, California, USA - SF_Rice_5C_80N_405 (SPAdes) (version 2) | ecosystem: Environmental > Terrestrial > Soil > Paddy field/soil ... | reverse complement strand
CACCGCCTCCACTACTTCGCCTACGCTCCACTGGTCGCCGTAGGGATTCCCAAAAGCCATTGAGATGTACACCACAATGTCCATGCCGGCTTCGTCCGCCTTCTTCTCGATGGTTTCGAGTTCATCGAGGGCCGCTTCCAGCGTCTGGTTCTGGTTCTTCTCCAGAAAGGTGGGCGAGATCGAATAGGGGAAACCCAAGGTGCGCACGGCATTGCTGGCAATGGCGCGCTCCGCTCCCTTGCTGTTGACCACGATGCCGATGATCTCCACGTCATCTGGCGGATCCAGTTCCTCCAGCACCTTCTCCGAGTCCGCCATCTGCGGCACAGCTTTAGGCGAAACGAACGACACCGCGTCAATGTGCTTGAACCCGGCGCCGATGAGCGCGTTCAGGTAGGCGGCCTTGACGTCAGCCGGAATCTGGCCCTTCAGCCCCTGCCAGGCGTCGCGCGGGCACTCGATGAGTTTGATGGTGTCGGCCACAAAGCTTGTTTACACACGAAAAAGCAGTTAGCACTTGGCAATTAGCATTTAGCCAGCGACGTTATTGCCGGCCTCGAAGTGCCACGCAGTTCAGGGGCTAAGTGCTAATTGCTGAATGCTAACTACTTTCTGCCCACTGATCACTGCCCACTAGGTTTGCAGCACTCCCACCTTGAACTCCGCCACATCGGGATTCAGCGAGGCGGCCTCCAGCGCTTCGATCAAAGCGGCGCGTGTTTCCAGGGGATCAATGATTTTGTCAATCCACAGGCGGGCGGCGCCGTAGCGCGGGTCCTGCTGCTCGTCATAGGTCTTCTTAACGGAATCGAACAACTCGCGCTTTTCCTGGTCGCTCAGCTTTTTGCCGCCGCGCTCCAGTTGCTTGATTTTGATTTCCACCAGCGTGCCCGCGGCCGACTCGCCGCTCATCACGGCATAGCGCGCGCTGGGCCAGGCAAAAAGGAAGCGCGGGTCGTAAGCCTTGCCGCACATGGCATAGTGCCCGGCGCCAAAGGAGCCGCCGATAATCACCGTAATTTTTGGCACCACGGAGTTGGAGACCGCGTTCACCATCTTGGCGCCGGCCTTGATGATGCCGCTCCACTCGGCGTCGCGCCCCACCATGAAGCCGTTCACGTCGTGCAAGAAGATAAGCGGCACCAGGTTCTGGTTGCAGTCCATGATGAAGCGCGCCGCTTTTTCCGCCGACTCGGTATAAACCACCCGCCCGAATTCCACTCGCTTGTGCCCCTGCTCGTCCACCTGCTGCTGGTGCTGCGGCTGGTTGGCCACAATGCCCACGGCAAAGCCGCCAATGCGGGCATAGCCGCAGATGACAGTCTTGCCATACTCCGCCCTGTATTCGTCGAAGCGGCTGCCGTCCACTACCCGCGCAATCACTTCCTTCATGTCGTAAGGGCGGGCGGGATTGGATTCGTAGATGCCGTAAAGCTCCTCCGCCGAGTAGCGCGGAGGCTCCGCTTTCTTGCGGTCGTAGGGCGACTTGACCCGGTGCCCCATCTTCTCCACCAGCGAGCGGATGCGGGCGATGCAGGCTTCGTCGCTGGGTTCGCGATAATCCACCGTGCCGCTGATGGCAGCGTGCATCTTGGCGCCGCCCAGTTCTTCGGCCGAAACCTGCTGGCCGATGGCGGCCTGCACCAGCGCCGGCCCGGCCAGGAACAGGCCGCTGCCCTCGGTCATGAGCACGTTGTCGCACATCACCGGCAGGTAGCCGCCGCCGGCCACGCACATGCCCATGATGGCGGCAATCTGGGGAATGCCCATGGCCGACATGACGGCGTTGTTGCGGAAGACCCGGCCAAAGTCGTCGGTGTCGGGGAAGACGTCCTCCTGCAGCGGCAGGAAGACGCCGGCGGAGTCAACCAGGTAAATGGTAGGAATGTGGTTATCAATAGCGATGTTCTGTGCACGGATCACCTTCTTGGCGGTCATGGGGAAGAAGGCGCCGGCTTTGACGGTGGCATCGTTCACGATGAGCATGAACAGGCGGCCGTGGATGCGGGCCAGGCCGGTGACTACGCCGGCAGCGGGCGCGCCACCCCATTCTTCGTACATGCCGTAAGCAGCGTAGATGCCGAGTTCGAACAGTTCCGTGCCGGGATCGAGCAGCAGGGCGATGCGCTCGCGGGCGGTGAGGCGGCCCTTTTTGTGCTGGCCCTCGATCGCCTTGGGCCCGCCGCCTTCCGAAGTTTTTTCTTCTTCGTTGCGCAGGCGGGTAACCAGTTCGGCCATGGCCCGCATGTTCTTTTCGAAGCGCTGCGAAGTAGGGTCAATGGTGGTGAGGAGCTGGTTGTCAGGCGCTTCGGAGGCGGGCTTGGCACGGTCGGGCATGGCGTCACAGACAGAAACTAGTTACGGTAATACAGGGAAGCGAGGGGGCGCAAACTGCCGACGCGTGGGAACAAGCAATTAGCATTTAGCAAGCGGCACTTAGCCAGTCGAGTTTCTCGGTGGAACCGGAGAGCCCAAGGGCTAAATGCTAAGTGCTAATTGCCGACCGCTACCTGCTTCAGCTTGCCTGCTGCCCATCCCACCGGATCCTCCGCCACCGCGTCCACCAGTCCGATGCGCAAGGCCTCCTGCGCACCCAGTTTTTCCGCGGCCACAAACAACTGCAGGGCGCGGGCTTTGCCCACCACGCGTGGCAATCGTTGAGTTCCGCCCCAGCCTGTAATCAGCCCCCAAGCGGCGCCGCGATGGCCAAAGATAGCGTGGGGCGCGGCCACGCGGTAGTGGCAGGCCAGCGCCAGGTCCAGGCCCCCGCCCATGCAGTAGCCGCTCACGGCAGCCCAGAGGGGAGCGGGGAAGTCCGCAATCGCGTTCATCAGGTCCTGGCCCAGGCGCGAGAAGTCCAACCCATCCGGGCCGGTGAGAGCTGCAATTTCGTGCAGGTCAGCGCCCGCCGAAAAGAACTTCTCATTGCCGGTGACGATTAGCGGCTGAGCGGCGGGCGCCAACTCGCGCACGGCGGCGGTGAGTTCCAGCGCGCAGGCATGGGTGAGGCGGTTCGTGCCATCGGGGGAGGCCAGTCGCAGGACGCAGATGCCGTCGCGGATTTGTAATTGGTAATTTGTGATTTGCAAGTTTCGCCGAACAGGACGGGCCCGCGCTTTTCAATTACAAATTACAAATTGCCAAATTACAAATAGCAGTCAGCACTCAGTAATCAGCATTCAGCCCCCGCTCTTCCGGGGATCGGTTGCTGGGCCGAGCGCTGATTGCTGAGGGCTAAGCGTTCGTTTCCATCCAGCGCTCTACCTGAGTGCCGTCTTCCGTCAGCTGAAAGTTTCCCACGCGCACGGCTTCGCCTAGAAGGCGGTGGCTGTCGGGATCGCGGGCCACCCGCGAAATCCACTGTCGGCCCACGTCATACTGGTTGGGGGTAAACCATTTCTGGGGCACCACTTCCACCAGGCCGGCCTGGGGATAAAGCACGTAAATGGCGCAGGCGGCATCATCGCGGGTGCGCGCCGGGCGGGAAGTGAGCAGCAGCAGTTCATCGAGCGTGCGAAAAGGTTCGGGTACTTCCACTTTGTGCACGCCTGCGGGCAGGGCCGAGCTGATTTCAAATTCGGCCACGGGCTCGGAGGCGGAGTAGACCCGTTCGGTGGACTGCTTGAACCAGCCCACGATGTCCACAAAGGAGAACGCCTTGAGCTGGTCGGGATCGAAGCACAGCAGGCGCACCGAGCGCGGCTCCGGGCACCAGATGCCGAACAGTTTGGGCGGGAGCTGGAAGGCGCGGCAATAGGTATTGAGCGCCAGGCGCGGCGTGTGCGGCTCCTGCGCCAAACCCAGCGTGACCAGGTAAGGCAATTCGCCCTGGTCGCCGTGATAGCGCCACTCAAACTCCTGGCCGGATTTGGCCGCGATCACGGGAAAAGTCATCCAGTACCAGGGCGCGGGCCCGACGGCGTTCTCGATCAGTTCGCGTTGGCGGGAAGGCAGCAATTGGCATTTAGCAGTTAGCACTTAGCCCGTCAGCCTGCCGGTGTTTGCAGCAAGCTTCACGGGCTGAATGCCAAGTGCTAATTGCTAACGGCTGTTTTATGCGGCCGCACGTTCTTGCGGATGAACTCCACAATCTGGTCCATGGAGGTGCCAGGCTGAAAAATGCCGCCCACGCCGGCTTTCTTCAGGCCTTCCATATCCTGGTCAGGGATGATACCGCCCACCAGCACCAGCACGTCGTCCATCTTGTTTTGGTGCAGCAGTTCCATCACGCGCGGCACGATGGCGTTGTGCGCGCCAGAGAGGATGGAGAGGCCGATTACGTCAACATCTTCCTGCAGAGCGGCGTTGACCACCATCTCCGGGGTCTGGCGCAGGCCGGTATATATGACCTCCATGCCGGCATCGCGCAGGGCACGGGCAATCACCTTGGCGCCACGGTCATGGCCGTCCAGACCAGGCTTAGCCACCAGCACACGGATTTTGTGCTCCTCCGCCATCAAACCCTTCATTTAACCACAAACACCGGGATTAACCACAGAGGGCACAGTGGGCACAGAGGAAGCAGGATCATATAAAACAAAGGGCCAGAGGCTGTTCCGGTTTGACAGGATTTTGCTTGAGCGGTGCGGCGTCTGCTATTGCGGCCGCGGCTGTGGTTCGCAACAGGGCATGGATTCCAGCTATGTCCTGATATGGGCTGCCAACGTGGTCCGGCTCACGACAGCCCGTATGTAAGTGTCCCTGTCAATGGCTGCTGGAATCGAACTCCCTGCGTGAATCTTTGTACTCGATTTTTGAATTGTCTTTCTCTGTGTTCTCTGTGTCCTTCGTGGTTAAGAAGGGGTTTTCAGCTCCGAGTAGCGCCACAAATACCAGGAGGCGACCGAACAGTAGGGGTGCCAGGGCCGCGAGATCTTGAGGATCTGCTTGGGCTTGGGCATCTGGCGCTTGCGGTAGGCCCTCTTGATGGCGGCATTAATGCCATAGTCTGCGGTGGGCATCACGTTCTGGCGGCGCAGGGCGAAGATGAGGAACATCTGCGCCGACCATACGCCGATGCCTTTCACGCGGGTTAGATGTTCGATAACCTCTTCATCTGACATTTCCGGCAGCCGCACGAAATCAATCTCGCCGGAAGCGGTACGCTGGGCCAAGTCGCGCAGGTAGCTCAGCTTCTGGCGCGAGAGACCGCAGGCGCGCAGTTGCGCTTCGCTGAGTGCCAGGATGGAAGCGGGAGTGAGCCCGTCGCTAATTTGAACCTGCCCGTTCAGACATGCGCAGCGCACGCGTTCAAAGATAGTCGCCGCGGCCTTGCCGTGCAGTTGCTGAAAGACGATAGAGCGGGCCATGGCGTCAAAGCTGGGCTCGCGGTAACGCATTTTGAACGGCCCGATGCGCTCGATAATCGCAGCCATGACTGGATCGGCTTGCTGCAGGTGGCGGATGGCGCGTTTCATTGACCTTTGTGCCTCTCGTAAAAGCGTTTGACCTTGGCGCGGTTGCCGCAGGAAGCCATGTTGCACCAGCGGCGGCTGCGGTTACGGGTGGTGTCGAGGAAGAACCAGCCGCACCCCTCGCCCTCGCAGGTGCGTAGACGTTGGAGATCGCTGGAAGTTACCAGGTCGGCGGCGGAGCGCACCACCGGCCAAAGCACGCGCTCAAAGCTGCTCTCGCTGTCCCAGTCCAGATGGAATACGCCTTTGCTGCCGGCCAGGCGCAGGTGCTCTCCCGATTTTCCCAGCGCCGCATTGAAGCGCCGCAAGTCGTCAGCCGGAGGCTGGCTCCGCTGAACTGCCGCTGCCAACACCGAGGCCAGCGCTTCCCTCAGCAAAATGGCGTGGGTGAAGGCAGCTTGGGCGGCCGCAGGATGCTGGCTGGCTTCATGGGCCAACTGGTGGGCTATCCGCGGCGGAATAGCTCCGGCATGGCTCGCCCAGTGCAGCAGGTCGGAATAGCTCTTCAGCGGGTCGCTGCGGCGCACCGGGTCGTCGCGCCAGTCCACGGTGTTGACGAAACGTACGCACAGCGGGTCGGGATAGACTTCGGCCTCAGCCACTGGTTCTATTATAACCCCTAACTGCGGTTTGACTGGTTAGGCGAACTAGGCTACAATTCTAACCATCAAAGTTGTCGTAGATGGTTACATAACGGGCAGGCATTCAGATGCGGCAAATACATTCCGGCGTGACCACATTCAAGCTCCTGGCGGCGTTCTTTGCGATTTATGTGATCTGGGGCTCCACTTACCTGGCCATCCGCTTCGCCGTGGAGGGCCTGCCGCCGCTGCTGATGATGGGTGCGCGCCACCTGACCGCGGGCGCGCTGCTGCTGGGCCTGTTGCTGGCGCGGCGCGAGAAGATGCCGGGACGCGCCGCGTGGGGAGCGGCGCTGATTGGCGGCGTGCTGCAGTTTCTGGGCGGCCACGGGCTGCTGGCCTGGGCGGAAGTGCGGGTCAGTTCGGGCCTGGCGGCGTTGCTGGTTGCCGCCGAACCCCTGGTCATGGTCGTCCTGGCACGCCTGGCCGGCCAGGAGCGGCTTTCTCTGCGCACTGCGGGCGCGCTGGCCCTGGGCGCCGTAGGGGTGGCGGTGCTATTCGAAACTGGAGCGCGCCAGGGAAGCGTGTGGGGCGCGGCGGCGGTGCTGGCCGCGGGACTGTTCTGGTCGGTGGGCGCCATCTACGCCCGCGGCGTGCGCAGCAACACCTCGACCACGATGTTTGCCGGCATGCAGATGCTGGTGGGAGGAATCTTGCTGCTGCTGGTGGGCGGGGCAGCCGGGGAGCGCGTGCACGTCGCCGAAGTCTCGCAGCGTTCTCTGTGGGCGCTGGGTTACCTGATCATCTTCGGTTCGCTGGTGGCCTTCAGCGCCTATACCTGGCTGATGAAGGTGACGACCGCCGCCCGAGTGACCACCCACTGCTACGTCAATCCCATTGTGGCGGTGTTTCTGGGCTGGGCGCTGGCCGGCGAACGCGTCACCACCAATATGCTGCTCGGAACGGCGATCGTGATCGCCAGCGTGGCGCTGGTGACCATGAGCAAGAAGGAAGAACGCTATGTGCCGGCGGAGATGGCGGCGGACTGACATACATTGTAATTGGCAATTTGTAATTTTCAGCTTAGGACGCATGATGCTGCCTGGAGCCAGGCCGCAAACGCAAGGTCCTTCGACTCGCGCTCATTTCGCTGCGTTCAATTCGCGCCTGCTCAGGATGACATGGGGCGAGGGTTCTAATTGCAAATTACAAATTGCCAATTACAAATTCACCTGTTTTCACGACTTCAATTACTCAATTAAGCGATTACTCAATCGCACAATCACGTGATGCTCACTTCCGTGTAAGTCCCATACACCTCGCGCAGGGCGTCGCAGATTTCGCCCACGGTGGCGTAGGCGCGCACCGCGTCCACAATGTAGGGCATGGTGTTGGCTTCGGAGACGCCGCCTTTAGCGGGCAGCTTGGGCTCCTGAGCGGCGGCGCGCTTCAGCGCCTCCAGTCGGCGCTGCACTTCGTCGTTGGAACGGCGCTGGCGCAGGACTTTCAGCTTGGCCGTCTGCTGGCGGGCTACTGATTCGTCAATGTAGAGAATGTTGGGCGCCGGCTCGTCAATCGCGAATTCGTTGGCGCCCACAACTACCTTTTCTTTGGCTTCGACGGCACGCTGGTATTGGTAAGAGGACTCGGCAATTTCCTTCTGCGGGTAGCCGCGCTCGATGGCCTTGACCATGCCCCCCATGGCGTCCAGTTTCTGGAAGTAGTCGAAGGCGCCCTTCTCCATATCCAGCGTCATGCGCTCCAGGAAATAGGAGCCGCCCAGCGGGTCCACGGTCTGAGCCACGCCCGATTCGTAGGCGATGATCTGCTGCGTGCGCAGGGCAATGCGCGCGGCCTCCTCGGTGGGCAGGGCCAGGGCTTCGTCATAAGAGTCGGTGTGCAGCGATTGCGTGCCGCCCAGCACCGCCGCCAGCGCTTGCAGCGCCACGCGGGCAATGTTGTTCATGGGCTGCTGCGCCGGCAGCGAGACGCCCGCGGTCTGGGTGTGGAAGCGCATCAGCCGGGTGCGCTGCTGGCGCGCCTGGAAGCGCTCCTTCATCACCTGGTGCCAGATTTTGCGCGCCGCCCGGTACTTGGCAATTTCTTCGAAAAAGTCGTTGTGCGCGTTGAAGAAGAAGCTCAGGCGCGGGCCGAATTCGTCCACCTCCAGGCCGCGCCGCAGCGCCCACTCCACATACTCCACGCCGTCGTAAAGCGTGAAAGCCAGCTCCTGCAGGGCGGTGGAGCCGGCCTCGCGGATGTGGTAGCCGCTGATGGAAATAGTGTTGAATCGGGGCGTGAAGCGCGAGCCAAATTCGAAAGTGTCCACCACCAGGCGCATGCTGGGCGCGGGCGGGTAGATGTATTCCTTTTGCGCGATGTATTCCTTGAGAATGTCGTTCTGGATGGTGCCGGAAATCTTTTTCCAGTCGGCGCCCTGTTTTTCCGCCACCACCAGGTACATGGCCCACAGCGCCGAGGCGGGCGAGTTGATGGTCATGGAAACTGTGGTGTTTTCCAGGTCAATGCCGGAGAAGAGGGTCTCCATGTCCTCGAGCGAATCAATGGCCACGCCGCACTTGCCAACTTCGCCTTCACTGCAGGGATGGTCGGAGTCATAGCCCATCAGCGTGGGCAGGTCGAAGGCCACCGAAAGGCCGCTGCCGCCGTGCTCCAGCAGGTACTTGTAGCGTAGATTGGTCTCCTCGGGGGAAGCGAAACCGGAAAACTGGCGCATGGTCCAGAGCTTGCCGCGGTAGCCCGAGGCATGAATGCCGCGGGTGAAGGGCTCCTGTCCGGGATAGCCGAGATACTTTTCGTAGGTCCAGTCTTCGGGCAGGTCGGCGCGCGTGTAGAGGCGGCGCACCGGCACACCCGAAACCGTGGTGAAGCGGGCATGGCCGTGTTCGTCCAGGTTGATGCCGGTGGGCGCTCCAATGGGCCGCTCCGGGGCCTTCTCCAGGGTGGGCGCCAGGGTCTTCTCCGCCCACTCCCTCTCGCCCTCGGAGGGATGCCGGCCTTCAAAAATGTCCTGGGCGGGGGATTCGGCGGTGGTATCGGCGGTTTTCTTGTTGTCGGGTGCCATCTGCGCTCCTAAATGATAGAGATGCGCGCGGCGGGGTACAAGGCTATAAAACGGGGAGTCGGGAGTCAGTAGTCAGCATCTGGTCGCCACCAGGGCACCGCATCTCTGGGGCTGTCATCCTGAGCGACGCCGGCCGATCCCGCTTTGCTGGATCGGTGGAGTTGAAGGACCTTTTGGTTGCTTGGAGTCAGCAAGGCGCAGGGTGCTTCGACGCGCGCTCGTTTCGCTTCGCTCAATTCGCCCTCGCTCAGCATCACATTCCAAAAATGATTGCTGGATCAACCGCTGTCTGGTATCCCTGGCCACTGATCACTGACCACTGACTCCCGACTACTGACTCCTTCTTTTCGCTTCCCACGCCTTGGCGTATTTCCACGAAACGTACACGGCGTGATACAGGTGCAGGAGCAGCCCCTCACGGCCGTCGAGGAAGCCGAGGCGGAAAAGGTAGTTGTAGATGAAGGTTGCCAGTGGACGCAGCACAATGTTGATTAGGCTGAAGCCGCGCGCGCCCGCCATCTCCGCTCCCAGAGAGGAGTAGCGGTTCATGTGCTCAATGTAGTCAGTGAGCGTCGGGTAGGAATGGTGGATCAGGGAAATCCCGCCCACGTTATACTCCATTTCCGGTGATTGCTCGGTCCTGCCCTCTATGTGGACCGTCTCGTGGACCGATGTGTCTTTAAAGCGCCCTTTCCCTCTGCGAAAAAATCGCAGCTTCTTGTCGGGATAGAATCCGCCATGCTGGATCCATCTTCCGAGAAAAAAGTTTTGCCGCGAAAACCACACCCCTTCACACTTTGAGTAAACATCAGCATCAGGCCCCAAGATTCTCAGAATCACTTGTTCCGTTGGATGACTGACCTCTTCGTCCGCATCCAGGCTGAGAATCCAGTCGCCGCTCGCCTTCTCAATCGCCGAATTCTTCTGCGCAGCAAAGCCCTTCCAGGGCTCCACGAACACCTTGGCGCCGTGCTGGCGGGCGATTTCCACCGTGCGGTCGGTGGAGCCGGAATCCACCACGATGATTTCGCCCTGGCCATCGCGCACCAGGGGCGCCACGCTGGCCAGCGTGCGCCCGAGGTTAACCTCCTCGTTATACGTGATGATGACTACCGAGAGCTGCACGGAGGAAGGATACAAGTACCTGGTACCCGGTACCTAGTACCTAAGGAAATCAGGGGACTCAGGAGTCAGCAGCGCAGCTCAGCAAAACTGCCGCTGCCCTCATCCTGAATGGCTTTACCTGTGAACGACCCGGCGCCCAGCGGAGCAGGTCCATCGCTCAGACCGGTTTTTGTGTTCCGGTCCGAGCTCAGGATGACAACCGCACAAAGACTACTTTTGCGGTTGCGGTTGCGGCTGTGGTTGTGGCTGGGGCGGATTGGCTTGCGGCTGAGCGGGATTGGGAGCCTGCGCCGGAGTGCCTTGCGGCTGCGTGCCGGCCGGGGGAGTCTGGGGAACGCCGGACTGCGGCTCCTGCTCGAACTGCAGCTCCTGCGAGGGTTGCCGCGGCACGATGCCGGGCACGTGGGGCAGGGTCTGCACCTTGCCCTTCTCGGCGTCAGCCATCTCGATCCCATTGTGGGTAAGGGTCAGGCCGGTGGAGAGGTCGAGCTGCACCTTCGACTTCTCATAGTTGTCCAGCGCGGCCACCGTGTTGGACTGCGCCTGGGCCAGGTCGCGCTGCGCCGTCAGCACCAGGGTGGTGGTGGAAGCGCCCAGAGCGTACTTCTTCTGTTCGGCATCCAGCGATTGCTTTGCCAATTCCTCGGCGCTTTGCGCGGCCAGTACCTGGGCCCGGTTTTGTTGTACCGTGAACTGCGCGTTGCGCACCTGGATGGCGATCTGGTTCTGCAGTTGCTGCAGCAGCATCTGCGACTGCCGATATTCCAGCTCCGAACGTACCTGCGTGGCCTGCGCGGAGCGGTTCAGGATGGGAATGTTTACGTTGAAGCCCACCCCATAATCGGGATTATTGTAGCCAAACATCGTATTAAGAGCGTCCGACAAGCCGGTAGCGGGCCGCACCCGGTTGGCCGGGATGCAGAAGCTGGAAGTTTGTCCGGGACCGCAGATAGCCAGGGGATTGGTGTTGCCGGCTAGCGCCGAGCCGCCGTACCAGCCCACCAGGTCCACGCTGGGCAGCAACAGATTGGCGGTGGATTTGCGCGTGATCTCGCGGTTGGTTAAGTCAATGCGCGACTGCGCCAGCTCCGGGCGATGGGCGAGTGCGTCGCTGATCAGGTCTTGAATCGGCACCACCGGTTCCGTAGCCGGCAAGGTCATAGTATCGGTGGGCACCACGTGGGCCGTTACCAGCACGGGGTCGGATAGGTTCTTGCTGATGGCGTTCTTCATCAGCAGTTCCTGCAGTTGCAGGTTGGTCTGCGCGACGATCAGGGTCTGGTTGGCCGCCGCTACCGCGCTCTCCGCGCGCACGATTTCGATGGGCGCCAGGGTCCCGATCTCAACCTGCTTCTTATTGTCGGCCAGAGTTTTTTGCGCCAGCGCCAGCGAGCTCTCCTGCACCCGCACGTTCTCATAGGCGCTGACCAGGTCCCAGTAAATGTTCTCAATCTGAGACACGGTCTGGATCACCTGGTTGCGGAAGGCGACGTCGGAAATCTCGCGATTGTTTTTGGCAATCTTGATAAGCCGCCGGTTGGCGTTAAAGCTCAGGCCCTGCAACAGGTGCTGCGTGATGGTGGCGCGAAAACCGTTATTCAGGACCGGGCTCAGCTCGCTGAAGGTGCTGTTAGTGGTCTGCCGCTGGTTATTGAAGCCAACGTTCAGCGTAGTGCCACTGGCAAGGTACTGTGAATAGTTGAAGTTAGCCGTAGCCGTATTCTGCTTGAGGGCCAATGCCCCCAGGAAGGGGCTGGCGGTAGGGGTTGTCAGGTGCTCCAGACTAAGTCCAGCGGTGATCATGGGGTCGAACGAGCCGATGGGAGGTCCCTGACCCTCGGTAGATTGCACCAAACCAGCACTACCAGTTCCCGCGCCTCCGGCGGCCGCGGTGGTGCCGCCGGTCCCGGCCCCGCTGGCTCCGGTGGTTGAGGTACCCAGTCCGCCGGCGGTGGTGGAGCCTGTGCCCCCACCCGGGGTGCCCTGCACCAGGCCGGTGTTGACACCAAGAATCTGCTGTCCCGATTTAGCGCGCAGAACATCGGTGTCAGAGATGGGCAGGTTATAACGGGCAATAGCGATATCGAGATTGTCTTCCAGACCCAGAGCGATGGCGTCATCGAGCGAGAGCATGATTTGCCCGTTGCGCATCAGCGTGTCAATTCGCGGGCTGTTGGCGAAATTGGGCGGCGCCACGTGGCGCGGGCTATAAGGTGCAATGGGATTGGGAAAATAGGACCGGCCGTTCTGATAATTTTGCTGCACTGCCGTTTGCTGTGCTGCGGCCAGTGGAGCCAGGACGGCGGCCACCGCCAGCACGGCAATTAGAGATTTAGCTCTTACCAAACGCGGAAAACGCATGCTTATTCTCCATCACAATGGCTAATGACCTAAGGGACTGGGAAAAATCGCAAATGTCACCACGGATAATACGCAAGTTGTTGTCTGGTGGTTCCTTTGTCGTCGGCGGGCCGCTCTATGGCCGGGCGCCCCTGGGGCACGACACCCATGTTTCCGGGAAGTCCCATAGTATAGCTGAGGTCATCGCGGCACTGGTCTTGTGTTGTAAAGCTTTGTAAAGATTTGTAAGCAGGCGCAGCACGGCGTTCATGGCGCGTAATCTGAAAATCACGCTGGCGTATGACGGCTTTGACTTCCACGGTTGGCAGGTGCAGCCTGGCCGGGTGACAGTCCAGGGTCTGCTGAGCGCCGCGCTGGAGCGTGTGACCGGCGAACGCATCCTGCCCCAGGGCTCGGGCCGCACCGACGCCGGCGTGCACGCGCTGGCCCAGGTGGCGTCTTGCGCCATTGACTCGCCCATTCCCTCCGCCAACCTGGTGATTGCCTTGAACGACACTCTGCCCGCCGCCGTGCGCGTACTCGCCATTGAGGAAGCTGGGGCCGACTTTCACGCCCGCGCCTCCGCCCAGGCCAAGACCTATCGCTACCGCATCTGGCGCGCGGCCATCTGTCCTCCCTTTCTGGCCCGCTACGTCTATCACCACCCCTATCCGCTGGAGGAGAACGCCATGGCTGTAGCGGCTGCCGTCATAATCGGTCAGCATGACTTCACTTCCTTTGCCGCGATGGACCCAGAGCGCGGCCGCGACGAGGAACAGCCTTCCAACCTGCGCACCGTGTTCGCCTCCGCCTGGCAGCGCGAAGGTGAAGAATTGGTGTTCACAATCCGCGGGAATGGCTTCCTGCACCACATGGTGCGCAACCTGGCAGGAACTTTTCTGCTGGTGGGGAAGGGAACGCTGCGCCCCGAAGACCTGGGCCGCATTCTGCAGGCCAAGAACCGTTCTGCGGCCGGCCCGACCGCACCCGCCCACGGGCTGTATCTAGTGAGTGTGGAGTACTGAAAAACCAGCTCTTAGCTGTTAGCACTTGGCTATTAGTTCGTGCCTCGCAGGGTGAGTGCCAAAGGCCAAGAGCTAAGTGCTTACTGCTCACTGCTAATTGCTGAATGCTTGTTCTAGACTGTACCTGTCCGATGCCCGCCGAAACCAAAGCGGCGCCCCTCGCCTCTATCAACCCTGCCACCGGCGAGGTGCTGCGCGAATTTGACTGTACCGCGGAGGAGGATGTTCGCGCGGCGGTGGAACGCGCCCGCGCCGCCCAGCCCGCGTGGCATCGATTGGGCGTCAATGGGCGGCTGCAAATCCTGCGACGCTTTCAAACCCTTCTCCAGGAGAAAAAAGCGGAGGTCGCCGCCGTTATCACCCGCGAAGCGGGCAAGCCCTATGTGGAGGCCTTACTTACTGAAGTGCTGGTGGTGCTGGACGCGGCCCAGTTCTGCATCGCCAGCGCACCTGCTCTGCTCCGCGACCGGCGGGTTGGCCACGCTAACCTGGTCATGAAAGCCAAGCGCGGCTGGATCAGTCACCAGCCTTATGGCGTGGTGGGCATCATTTCGCCCTGGAATTATCCCTTCGCCACAGCCGGAACAGAAGGTTTGGCGGCACTGGCGGTGGGCAACGCGGTGGTGGTCAAGCCCTCCGAATTCACCACTCTGTCCGCGCTGGAATTGCAATCTCTGCTGCGCCTGGCCGGAGTGCCGGAACATATTTTTCAAGTCGTGCCCGGTGGGGGAGCGACCGGCGCCGCCCTGGTCAACTCCAGCGTTGACAAGCTGATCTTCACCGGCAGCGTGGCCAGCGGCAAAAAGGTGGCTCAGGCCGCCGCCATGCGCCTGCTGCCCGTGGTGCTCGAACTCGGAGGCAAGGACCCCATGCTGGTGCTGGAGGACGCCGACCTGGAGGTCGCTTCCAGCGCCGCCGTCTGGGGCGCCTTCGTCAATGCCGGCCAGGCCTGCCTTTCGGTGGAGCGCTGCTACGTCCACCAGAGCCTTTATGAACGCTTCCTCGCCGCGGTGGTGGAGAAGACGGGCAAATTGCGCGTGGGCAATGGACTGGATCCCTCCACCGACGTTGGGCCGATGATCCACCAGCGCCAATTGCAGATCGTCGAAGAGCATGTGGAAGACGCGCGGGGAAAGGGAGGCCGGGTGTTGGCGGGCGGCACCCGCCTGCCGCAACTGGGGCCTAATTTCTATGCCCCAACCGTGGTCGCCGATGCTCACCATGGCATGCGCCTGATGCGGGAGGAAACCTTCGGTCCGGTGCTGCCGATCATGCCGGTTGAGTCCGACGAACACGCCATCGCGCTGGCCAACGATTCCGAGTTTGGACTGGCGGCCAGCATCTGGACCGGCGACCGCGCGCGCGGCGCGGCCCTGGCCCCTCGTCTGCAGGCGGGTACGGTGATGGTGAATGACGTGATCTCTTGTTACGGCATCAGCGAGGCGCCGCACGGCGGAGTGAAGTCCAGCGGCCTGGGACGCACCCACGGCCAGCCTGGCCTGGAAGAGATGGTGTGGGTGAAGTACGTGGATTCCGACTTCCTGCCCCGCCTGCGGAAAGTGTGGTGGTACGGCTACGGGCCAGAGTTCACTCACCAGATGGAGGGCTTTGTGGAGTTCCTCTTCTCCCGCAACTGGGGCGCCCGCGTGGCCGGCGGGGTGCGCGCGCTGAAGGCCTACTTCCGACGCGGCTGGCTCTAAGAACAAGCATTTAGCACTTGGCATTCAGCCATTTGGCTGTTCGGGTTCCTGCTGCTATGCGGAATGCTTGATGGCCAAGTACCGAGTGCCAAGTGCGCAGGGCCCCTCTGTGGTTTTCATTCCTATTGTTCGCTAAAATGGCCATTCAGCGGCTCTGCCGCGCATCTTAACCATAAGAGGATAGGTCCTTTGGCCATACCGGGCATGCAGGCTGCCGATCTGCAATCAGCGCAACAACAACTTCCCAATCACAAGGTCAAAATAAAGAAACCGGGCCAGCGCTCCTGCAACCAGAAGGACGCCAAGGGCAAGTTCTGCGGCGGCCACCTGAAGCGCTGGTACTACCACGACGACGTGCTGGAGCGGGAGTGCGGGGACGTGGAGCAAGCCTTCGGGCCGCAAGCGGAACTCTATCGCTGCGAGCATTGCAAAACCTTGTACCTGCCCAATCCTGAGGACCCGCGCGGCACCAATGTGGCCGGGCAGGGGCAGATATCGGTGTTCGGGCTGACGATTCCGCCCAAATAATTGAGGAATGATGATTGAAGAATGAAGAAGGAAAATCGGATGTGGTGGCCGAAACAGCACTTGCTAAGCTTCGTTCGAATCATTCTTCATTCAAAATTCTTCATTCGTAATTTCAATTGCGCGCTTCCGAACTCATTTACGACTGGAACCAGGCCGCGCTCACGCTCCGGCCCAGCGGCCCGGTGTTGTTGAATGACGAGAGCCTGCGTGACGGCCTGCAATCTCCCTCCGTGCGCGACCCCTCGATCGGGGAAAAGATCCGCATCCTCCACCTGATGGAGAACCTGGGGATCCACATGCTCGACCTGGGTTTACCCGGGGCCGGGCCGCGCGCTTGTGAGCACGTGGAGGCGCTGGCCCGCGAAATCGCCAACTCGCGGCTGAAGATCAAACCAAACTGCGCCGCCCGCACTCACCAGAACGATATCCGCCCCATCGCCGAAATATCCCAGCGCGTTGGGGTTGCCATTGAGGCCGCCACCTTCATCGGCTCCAGCCCCATCCGCCGCTACACCGAGGGTTGGACCGAGGACTTCCTGCTGCGCACCACCGAAGAAGCGGTCAGATATGCCGTGTCGCTGGGCCTGGAAGTCATGTACGTCACCGAAGACACCAGTCGCTGCGACCCGGAAATGGTGAAGCGCCTATACGCCACCGCCATCCGCCACGGGGCCCACGCCATTGTCATTTGCGACACTTGCGGTCACGCCACCCCCATGGGAGTTTTCGCTCTGGTGAAGTTCGTGATGGATGAGGTGGTGAAGCCCTCCGGCGAAAAAATTCGTGTGGACTGGCACGGCCACTGCGACCGTGGCCTGGCGGTGGCCAACTCCCTGGCCGCGCTGGTGGCGGGAGCGCATTGTGTGCATGCCTGCGGTTTGGGCATCGGCGAGCGCGTGGGTAACACCCAAATGGACCAGATGCTGGTCAATTTGAAGCTCATGGCCGTGCCGCCATGGGACCAGCAGGACCTCACCAAGCTGCGCGATTACTGCCTGGCGGTCTCGCAAGCCACCGACGTGCCCATTCCCGCCAATTATCCCGTCATTGGCGAAGATGCCTTCCGCACCGCCACCGGAGTGCATGCCGCCGCCGTCATCAAGGCCTATAAGAAGAACGATACCGAGCTGGCCAACGCCATCTACTCCGGCGTGCCGGCCCATTATTTCGGCATGGAGCAGGTGATTGATATCGGGCCCATGAGCGGCAAATCCAACGTGCTCTTCTGGCTGGACCGCCACGGCATCGCCGCCAACGACGAACTCGTGGACCGCATCTATAAGCGCGCTAAAGCTTCCGACCGCCTGCTCACCGAGGCCGAAATTCTGGAGTGCTGCCAGGCTCCGGCAACAAAGCCAACCGCCTGATACCGCCCTCTCCTTCATTTTTCTGCGGAGAGGCACAGCGCGTGGCGCTTGGATTCCTCCTGCTGCGCCAAAGCCTGCAACCCCGCCGCCTGGCTCTGCAGGCCGGTAAGCAGAGACTCCCACATATCGGCGCTTACCTGCAGTCCGTCGCGCACCGTGGCGTCGCGAACAATCCCGGCGTCGTTTCGCAGCATGGTAAGCATGGCGCGGAGCCCGGAGCTTTCCTTTAGCATCGCATCGGCTTGCTCGCGGTGGCGCTGCGCCATCGCCTGCCACTCCTGTTCGCAGGCGGAGGCGCGGGCAGATGACGGCGAGGAGGAACGGGATTGTGCTGGCGCCGCCCAAACCAGGCTGGCCAGTAGCAGTGGCGCGAGTAATGCGCGGGGAAACTTCATGTAGGCGTCCTCGGGGAGACGTAATCAGTTACGTCTGTACCATAGATTCGCGGTAGAAGATGACATCGGCTTTACAAATCAGCGTCGCCGTCGGGCCTCGCAGGTTGCTCCGGCCCGTCAATTTTGGGGTATCCTAATAGCCAAGGTTGTGGTATGCGGGGTCTGCTAACCGTCGGGCTCATGACGCTGGTGCCGCTGGCGGCGGCTGCGCAGTGGCACAGTACGCCTGGCAGAACCGCCCCCATGCGACCTCCCATGGCAGTGAAAGCGGCGCCCATGGCACACCCCTTCATGGTGCGGCCCGCGCCCATGCCGCTAAGGGCTTTCCGGCCGAATCTGCCGGGGAGCGCAATACCCTGGCGGCCGCGCGGGCGGCGAGGATTTCGCTCCCGGCACGTGGGCTTCGGATTCGGTTTCGGATTGGGCCGCTATCCCTTTGGGGTGCCGCCCCAGAACCGCTGCTTTTCTGACGCTTTCTTCGATCCGTTCTACTGCACGCGCCGTCCGGTTCGCTTCGGATCATCCTTTGGGTCATTCGCTTCCTTTGGCGCCTATCCGTTCTACAGTTATCCCCTGATCAGCGATTCCTCCAGCGAAGACTACTCGGATGCCGCCGCCCAGCAACTGGCGCAGCAGACCGCACAGGCGAGCGATTTGACCGCGCAAATCGAGCAACTGAGGGAAGAACTGCAGCAGGTGCGGCAGCAGCAAAGCTCGCCCGCGGCGGCAGCGGCGCCGCCTTCAGCTCCGGTGCAGACCGCTAAGGCAGAAGAACCGCCGATGCCTACCACCTTGGTTTTCCGCGATGGCCGGCGCAGCGAAGTGGAGAATTACGCCATCGTTGGCAACACGCTATGGGTGTTCAGCGACCAGCGGCGCAAGAAGATCCCCATTGCCGAACTGGACCTTAAAGCCACCCAGCAGGCCAATGCCGACCAGGGCGTGGATTTCGTGCTGCCCTCTTCCGGCAAGTAACTCCCGCTCATTTCAGGTGTGCTGCCAGTTCCACACCGGCACGCCCTTATCGTCGCGCAGGACATAGGTGTCGGTGCCCTTGTCGAGTTCCCGCGCCAGGATCAGGGAGACTCCATTATCGAGCACGGGCGAGCCGGTGATTTCGACCTCGTCGCCGGCCTTGAGCTCGATGCCCATGTCCTTGATGAACCGCTGCGGGCACAGATAAACGTCGAAGGTGCCAGTATCGTTCTTCAGGACCAGGTGCGTAAGCGCGCCGTGCCCCTGGCCAACCTGTTTTATTTCCTGAACTATGCCTTTTACCTTCTTTTCCGCTTTCAGGTCATACTTGAGCGCCGGAGCTTTCGCCGCCGCGTGCTGCGCCTGGGCCGCCCCCAGTGAGCAAAAACCCAGCAAAATGAGCCACACGACTGCCAGTTTGGCGGGAGAAAGAAGGTTCGGATGGTTCGCTTGCAACATAGCCCCTCCTTGGATCGGCGGGGAGCCAAGTTGTGGTGCGGGTTCAGCCTGAGGAACAGGACAGGCTCCAGCCTCTCCTGAAGGCCCAAAATCGTGCTCACAATACCACCGAAGGCCCCCTCAGAGCGAGACTTTTTGCAGCAGCCTGCCCGTGTGGACACAGTGCGCCTCGCCTGTGCGGGCGAGCGCAGCTCGCCTATTGCGGCGCGCTATACCCTTTTTCCGTAAGGCGTTGCTTGAGTTCGGCGTGCATGCGGTCTCCCAGTTCCTCGCCCCAGCTCCTTCCAGCTTCGATGGATTCGCGCTGAATTTCCGGCAGGGTGGTGCTGATCTTGCGTCCCAGAGGACTCTGGTAGAAGGCAATCAACTGGCGTATCTCATGGTGGGTGAAATGCTTGTCGTAGATGGGCAAAATGGCCTTCATGAGCTCGTCGGGGCTGGCCTGGCGCTTGAATTCCACCGCGAAGTCTTGCCAGAACTGTTCGGGCACATCGGGGCGCGCGTGGCGCATGGCCGCGATTTGCGCGTCAATGTCCTGGTCGAAAATGTCGCGCAGAATCTGGCGTGTGCCCACCAGTTCCATCAGTTTTTCCGTGTCCTGGTGCTTGCCGGCGGGGGTGGTGGCTGCGTGGGGACCGGTGCCCGGGGCAGCCTGCGCGGCGCTCACCGCGGCCATTCCCAGGCACAGCAGCAGCGCCATGGCGGGGATTCGCATGGGAGTTCTCCTTGACCTACCCGAAGAAGCGATACTTCAGCATATGGAACAGGGCGGCCACGCCGTCCTTCCAGCCGATTTTCTTGCCCTCTTCGTAAGTGCGGCCGTGATAGGCGATGGGCACTTCGTAAATCCGGCAGCCCA
>Ga0208774_1000040_pt1 | contig 19894 bp, 16 predicted proteins | sample SF_Rice_5C_80N_4_FD_185620 | JGI IMG/M metagenome (GOLD analysis project Ga0208774, IMG submission 185620) | Rice paddy soil microbial communities from Twitchell Island, California, USA - SF_Rice_5C_80N_405 (SPAdes) (version 2) | ecosystem: Environmental > Terrestrial > Soil > Paddy field/soil ... | reverse complement strand
GCTCGGTGGCCTGCGCGCCCAGAAATAGTTGCGAATTCGACAACAGCGAGCTGACCGCCCTGGCCTCGAGTTCGATGGAAGGCGCCAGGTTATCGCCGATTCCCATGACCAGCGCGGGGCCCGTGCAGTTCACTGACTTGCTCCCGCAAACTGCGTACACGCTGGCGCTGGGGGCGTAGGAAATCGAGAACTGGTCAATCAGGTAGCTTTGGCCGTCGTACAGCGCATGGAAGGGAACGTGATGCAGCTGTCCGTGGGGCACAAACACCACATGCTTGTGGCGCAGAAGAGGGCGAAGCGGCGCCACCAGCTCCTGGTAGAGATCGTGCAGGTGCGCCTGAATGGACTCAAACATCGCATCCTTAAATTTGGCCACGTACTGCTGGTCCAAGCGGAATTTGGAGAGCTGAAAACGCAGCAGCTGCAGCAGCTTGCGGACGCGGGGCTGCAGGGTGATAGCCGCCAGGTCGGAGGTGTCGCGGGTGACAACACAAGCCAGCACGCGTTCCTGAATGAAAAAATATTCGACGAGCGCAGTATCTTCGGCCAGAGCCGCCCGAATGTTCTCCACCGAGGCGAGCGCAGGAATAGCGAGGCCGGCCGCATTGGCTTCGGCGACAGTAGCCTCCTGCAAGGCGCGCATGAGGTCAGCCTCGCGGTCCAGCGCCTGGCGCTCCAGTTGCTCAATGCGCTGCGGGGAGTGGGCTTCGGGCTGCAATTGCTCGCGCTCGATCAGGTTGTAGTACCAGTTCAGCTCCTCGCGCAGGCTGCGGATGGAGCGCACCAGTTCGCTCTGCCCGGAGTCGTCGGCGGTGGACAAGCGAGCGGGCTGAACCATGAGGTCGAGCAGGCTGCGCGATTTCGCCTGCTCGATGTAGTCGAAGATTTCTTGAAAATTGCCGCGAGTGCGCAGGCAGATGTCAACCAGATGTTCATAAATTTCGGCCTTGTTGCTGAAAAACGCGATTTTCAGTTCTTCGCCGCGCAACTGGCCGCGAATCTTGTCGAGGGCCTGGCGGGCGCTCTCGTAGGCGGCAAAGGCAGCGGTGTCGTCGCTGCGAGCGCGCTCGATCTCGCCCAGGAGAAAACTGGCCTGATAGTCCAAGAGAGGTGACTGCTGGCCATTCAGGCGCTGCATGGCCGCCGCACAATGCTGGCGCGCAACTGAGACTTCCTGCATGCGCAGGGCGATGCGGGCAAGCAGAAGCTCCGCCATCACGGCCTTGCCGCGCACGTTGGAAGGGGCGAAGAATTCGCGAGCCCGGGCGGCAAGCTGACGGGCCTCGAACAGCCTGCCTTCCTGCAGGAGTACCAGCGCCTGATAGAGATCGAGAAGCGAGGGCCAAACCTGGTTCTTCTCCTGAACGAACAATTGCCTGGCTTGAGCAAAGAGTTCCAGGGCTTCGAAGGGCTGGCCCTGGCGGCCGGCGGCGATGGCGGCGAAGACCAGGGTCTTGGCGGCTTCATAGCCCATGCCCAGGCCCTGGAACTGCTGGTGCGCGGCACGGGCTAGATTAGCCGCCTCATTATTCAGGTTCAACTCGAGATAGATTTCGGCCAGGTCCAGGTTGCACAGGGCCAACTGGTACTTGTCATCGGCCTTTTTGCCGCTGGCCATGGCCTCATGCAGCATCTGAATGGCGCGGCCGTACTCACCGCGAAGAAAATAAAGGTAGGCAATGTTGTAATCCGCCTGCGCCACCAGGATGGGCATGTTCTTCTGCTGGCAGTGGGCGCGGGCCAGGCGATGCGTCTCCAGAGCCTTGGCAAACTCGTTCAGGCTGATGTAGCAGGTGGACAGATTGCTGAGCACCGCGGCCAGCCCCTCGGCGTCATCGTGATTGAGCAGTTCGCGGTAAGCGCGTTCGTAGCAGTCGCGGGCCTCGGGGAAGCGATCCTGGCGGTGGTAGATGTTGCCGGTGTTAATGTCAAGGCGGGCGAGGCGCTGCGAATCCCCCTGGGCGGCAAAAATGGAGCGGGCACGGTCCGCTGCCGCTAAGGCGCGGTCATACTGTCCCAGCAAAAGAATTGGCTGGATGCATCCGCTGAGAGTCCGCCCCAGTTCCACGCGGTTGTCGAGTTCTTCGAAGAGGGTGATGGCGCGCTGGTGGAAGTCTACAGCCGCGGCATGCTGGTCAATGGCGTAGAGTGCGTTGGCCTTGGAGCGCAGGCTCTGGGCGAGGGCCAGCTTGTCGCCCAGGTTTTCTGAAATCGCGACGGCAGCGTCGGCAAGCCGCAAGGCGGTGACCGTATCCACGCGCACCAGCTGGCGGACCCGGTTGGAAAGCTCCTGCACCAGGGCCGGCTGCCACAAGGCGCTATTTTCGGCAATGAATCGCGTCCGGGCGTTTTCGTCGGCAAGCGCCGACAACTGCGCGATTACTCCCTCTACATCGAGGGCCGGCGAGGCTCCGGCGCTCATTCGAATCCCAGCCTTTCCAGTTGCTTGCGCAGATGGGCAAGGCAGCGCCCGCGAATGAAGCCAATGGAGCCGGTGGCAACACCCAAGGTTCGCGCGATCTCCTGGTAGGGACGTGAGGGGCTCTCATAAAACAACATATGCACCAGGCGTTCGCACCGCGGCGAGAGGAGCCGCAATGAATCGCGCACTGTCTGCTCGCGCTGGCCCTGAATCAGCACCTCTTCCAGAGTGGGCACGGCGGACTCAACCTGGGTTTCGATCTCTTCTCCCAGCGGGAGTTGCCGCTGCTCCAGCACCCGGCAGCGCAGGCATTTGTGGTAGCACACCTGGATGAGCCACTTAGCCAAAGCTTGCGGCTCCCGGATGTCTGGCAGTCCGGTAAGCAACTCCAGGAAAACCGCCTGAAAGATGTCCGGCGCCTGTTCCTGCAGCCCCATTTTGATGGGGATGGAGTAAACCAGGTTCCTGTACTGATCCACTAGAGCGGCCCAGGCTTCCTGGTCGCCTTTGCGGCAGGCGGCGAGCAGGCGTTCCTCGTCCCACGCTCGTCGCCGCGCTGGTGGGGCCGCAAGAACGGGCATCTAGTGGGACCGCGCCATTTCTGCTCCCCGGTTCAGGTAGAGCTGGTCAATGTTCCACAGCGTATTGGGTTCCAATACCGCGGGATGAAAATTGCCCACCGCCGGGCTGGCGGCAACCAGCACGTCAGGCGTAGCCAGAAAAATTAAGGGCAGATTGGCGGCGATGATCCGTTGCACCTGGTCGAAGAGGCGCTTGCGGCGCTTGTAGTTTAAGGTGAGCATTTGCTGATTCATCAGGCGGTCAAGGTCGGCTTCCCAGGCGGTGGCTGGGTGAGCTTCGCCGAGATGCCACAGGTGGGTGCTGCCGTTGGAAACCCAGACATTCATTTCCGCGTTGGGGTCGGCGTCGCCTCCTCCCAAGCCCAGGATTGTGGCCTCGTAGTTATAGGTCTGGAACACCCGTTGCAGCAGCGCCCGGAACTCCATGGGCACGACGCTGACCTGGATGCCGAGCTTGGAGAGGTCATCCTGGACAATAGTGGCCATCTGCATGCGTTGCGAGTTCGAGGACGCAACAATAATGGAAAACTGCACCGGTTGGCGGCTGGGGTCAATCAGGGTGCCGCTTGAATTCCAGGAGAAACCGGCGGATTTCAGCAACTGCCGCGCGGCCTCGAGCGAGAGCTGGGGATGGGGAATGGCAGAGTTCACCCACAGCTTGTTTCCCGGACTGAGATTGCCCCACAATGGGGTGCCGCGACCGCCATAGGCGAGGCGGACAATGGAATCGCGATCAACAGCCGCTGAGAGGGCCTGGCGGAAGCGCAGATCACGGAACCATGCCTGCTTGCGTTCGAGATCGGGCAGGTGGCTGGAGCCAATATCATTGAGGTTAAGGAGCAAGAAGTTGTATTCGGTGCTGGGGCCAAGATCTTGCAACTGGAAACCCGAAGGCCCGCTCTGTCTAGTGAGCAAGGAATAATTTTGCGCGCTGAGGCGGTTTACTACGTCGGTTTCGCCGGCCTCGAACTGCATCAGGCGGGCATCTTCGTTGGCGGCAAACACGAAAACCAGTTCGTCCAGGTAGGGGAGGCGGCGCTTTGCCGAATCGGCTTTCCAGTAATATGGGTTACGCTCCAGAACAACGCGCTGGCCGGGAAGATACTGCTTGAGCCGGAAGGGGCCCAACCCCACCATGTGTGAAGGCGGGGTGTTCAGCGACCACTGCTGCAGGAACTGACCTTCGCGGTAGGGCTTCTCCAGAATGTGCCGGGGCAGGATAGCCAGGCTGTCAAAAATGCGCTCGGCAGCGGCATAAGGCCGGGCCAGGATGAAGTGGACTGTGTACTGATCGAGCTTTGTAACCTGGATGGGTTTGCCGTTTATGATCAGCAGGTCACGCTGCGGGGAATCAATTTTTTCATCGGTATAGACGGCAAACGAGAAGAGGACGTCATCCGCGTCAAAGGGCTGGCCGTCTGAAAAGCGGATGCCGCGGCGCAGCTTGAGGGTGTAGCTGAGCCCGTCAGCGGAGACCTTCCAGGATTTTGCCAGCGCCGGCTCGCTTTGCTGGGTGGAGCGGTTGATGTGCACCAGGTCGGCTGTGAGCTCGGCGATCACCTCGCGCGAAACCGCATCTTCGGCCGTGACCGGGTTCAGGGTCTTAGGCTCGGCCCGGAGACCGACCACCAGCCTGCCGCCGTAATGCCCGGCATTTTCCTTGCAAAGTTGTACTTCCTCTTTGGGTTGCAGGGGATCGGGGCTGGGCGCCGCCAGACACAGAATGGCGAAAACCTGCAACAGCAGGCAAAGGCGAACTGTACGTGGCAAAGTGTGCCTTTCCCCACAGAACAGGCACGCTAGATTGAAAATGATTTTAGCGAGCGCTGGAGCACTTCGGCTAGCCAGCAATACATTACGGAAGTAATCACCAAGGCAAAGGCTGGGGCCAGCATCCACCAGTAGGAGACCAGGACGCTGTATTGCTGCAGCACAGCCAGCATGTTGCCCCAACTAGGAACCGGCTCGCTGACGCCCAAGCCGAAGAAGGAGAGAGCCGCTTCCGCGGCCACGAACTGGGGAACAAGCAAAGCGGCCTGAGTCAGCAGCACTCCTGCTGTGCTGGGAGCGATGTGGCGGCGCAACAAGTAAGCATCAGAGGCGCCGAAGCCGCGAGCGGCCAGCACGTAATTGCGCTCACGCGCGCTCAGCACCAGGCCGCGAATCAGGCGCATGGGACGTGCCCAGCCGAGGGAGCCAATCACCCCCACTACCAGCAAAAAAGTGGCGGAGGCGCTCAGGTGCAGGGGCAGCATGGCACGCAAGGCGAGAAGAAAATAGAGCCATGGAACCACCAGGAAAAGCTCCGCGCCACCCATCAGCAATTCGTCGGTCCACTTACCGTAGTAGCCGGAGACGGTGCCGATCAGCATGGCCGCCAGCAGCGAAACCAGGACAGCCAGGAGGCCGATGGCGAGCGAAATGCGGCCTCCAAACAGCAGGCGCGAGCACATATCCCGGCCGTAGGCATCAGTACCCAGAATGGCTATGCGACCCGGAGTCGGCACTCCGAACAGGTGTACGCTCCACCGCATTCCGGCAAAGCTGTAGCGCCACCCGTGAACAAAGAACTGAAGCGGATAACACTGCTGCGGTTGGCTTGTGGCGGCAAGGTCATGGGGAGGGCACACATAAGGCCGCAGGTGGAAGCCTTGGGAATCGTGAAACTGCCAATGAGCAGGAGCGGTGTAGGGCAGATCACGATCCTGTTCCGCGGGGTCGTAAGGCGCGAGAAAACCAGCACAAATAAATACGAGATGCCAAAGCGCCAGCAGGGCCGCGGGCAAAAGGAGTGTGCGTCTATGCGGCATCCGGGCTCCCGGTTCGAATGCGCGGGTCAGCGGCCAGCAGGAGCAGGTCAGCGGCAAAGCTTCCCACGATCATCATTGCCGCCGCCAGCATGGCCGTGGCCACGACCACATCCAGATCGCGCGCCAGCGTGGCATCCAGAATCAAAGGGCCGAGTCCTGGCCATCCGGTCACCACTTCCACCAGCAGCGAGCCGCTGAGCAGCGCAGCCAGCGACAAGCCGAACAAAGAAATGACGGGATTGGCGGCCGCCGGAAGAACGTGGCGGAACAGAAGCCGCGGGCCGGCAATGCCGCATCCGCGCGCGGCTTCCACAAAGGGAGCATGCAATACCTCGATGATGCTGGCGCGCAGGTGACGCACGATTACCGGCGTGCCCGCGAGCACCAGGATGGCGACCGGCGCCAGCAGATGCCGGGCGATGTCCCCAGCCTTCCCCCACGCCGGCAACTCATCAAATGCCACCGAAGTCATGCCGCCTACCGGGAGGGCGTGGGAGCGCACCGCAAAGGCGAGCAGCCCGAGCGCCAGCACGATTTCGGGAACTGAAACCAGTAAGGAGGTGAGCACCGATATGCCGCGATCAAGGAGGGAATGCTCATACCTTGCCGACCACACCGCCAGTGGAACCGAAATGAGCCAACACAGCAGCATGGAGATGGCACCGAGCAGCAAGGTGTGTTCGGCGGGCGCCCACATCAACTGCGCAACCGGCGTGTTGTAAGCAATGGAGAAGCCGAAATCACCGCGCACCACCGAGCGCAGCCAGTGTGCGTAGCGCAAGGGCAGCGGCTGATTCAGGCCGTATCGTGCCTGCAAGGCGGCGATGGTCTGCGGTGAAATCTGGGGGTTCAGGCGAATTTCATCAAAAAAACTTCCGGGCGCCAAGCGTGTCAGCAGGAAGCAAAGCACGGAGACGGCGAACAGCAGGAGCACACCACGCGCCAGGCGCCGCGCCAAGTAGGCTTTCATCGGCCCACCCCGGCGGGCAGCAATTGCTGGCCGGCTGCCGCCAACAGCTTTTTAGTCTCTGGGTGCCGCGGGCTGGAGATGATGTGCGCCGTGGTCCCTTCTTCCACCAGCCGGCCATTGGCCATGATGGCAATTCTGTCCGCGAGGTGCGAGAGCAGCACGAGGTCATGCGATATAAAAAGGTATGCAATTCCATGCAGCGCCTGCAGGTCGAGCAGCAGGTTGGCGATTTGGGCTCGCGTGGAGACATCCAGACCGGTGAGGGGCTCATCCAGGATCAGGAGTTTGGGTTTGAGCACCAGGGCGCGCGCCAGGGCGAGCCGCTGGCGTTGTCCGCCGCTGAATTCGTGGGCCGCACGCCCCGCCCATCCCTCGGGCAGCCCAACCTCCCGCAGGGCCTCACGGACACGAACTGCGCGCTCCGCGGCGGTTTCCAGGCCCTGGATGAGCAGCGGCTCGGAAATAATTTCAGCAGCGGAGAAGCGAGGATTCATGGCTGTCGCCGCATCCTGAAAAACCATCTGCAGCGCCGGGCGGAACGGGCGCAACTCACGGAAATTCAAACCGGCAACGTCGCAACCCGCGAACAGAATCTCGCCTTCGTCGGGACGTTCAATGCGGCTGACGCAGCGCGCGACGGTAGACTTTCCGCACCCTGAGCTTCCCGCCAAGCCGAGCGTGCTCCCGGATTCTATGGCGAAGTTCACTTCTTGGATGGCTTGCACCCGGGCGCCGGGCCGGGTCAAACTGCCCCGCCTGACGTAGGCCTTGGCGAGACTGTGGACCCACAGCAGCGGCGGAGACGAAGGCGGCGCGGATGCTTTACTCATATTTAAAACAGCTGACTTGGCGGTTTGCCTCGGGCGTGCTCTGCCCGGGAGGGGAGCCGGCACACACTTTCATGCGCTCAACACAGCGGGGCTCGAAGGAGCAGCCCGCGGGCAGACGATTCAGATCCGGGGGGTCGCCCGCAATCACCGGCAGATGGTGCCGCGGCGGCGCAAGCGCAGGTCGCGACAAGTGCACCAAGGCCTGCGAGTAAGGGTGAAGGGGGCGAGCAAACACCTGCTCGCTGGTACCCTCCTCGACAATTTCGCCCGCGTACATAACCAGCATGCGGTCAGCCCACGCCTCAAAAACGGCGGGATCATGGCTGATAATGAGGCATGCCATGCGGTGGCGCTTCCGCAGTTCCGACAATAAGGCCAGAATTTCCACTTGCAGGGCGGCATCGAGCTTGCTGGTGGGCTCGTCGGCGATGACCAGTGCGGGCCGGCAGCAAAGGGCTTGCGCAATGCCGACTCGCTGCCTCTGGCCGCCGCTGAGCTGGTGCGGGTAAGCACGCGCCACTTCCGCCGGTTGCTCGAAGCCCACCTCGGCCAGCAATTCCCGCACGCGTAGCTTGCGATCCCCGCGGTCACCGCGGCCGTGCGCCCGAAGGACTTCCGCAAGCTGCTCTCCCACCCGCATCACGGGGTTGAGCGCCAGCGCGGGATCCTGCCAGATAATGGCAATTTCCGCGCCGCGCACAGCGGCGAGTTGCTTTTCTGTGAGCTGCAGCAGGTTCCTGCCGCCAAATATGACTGTCCCGGTTTCGTAGCGGGCGTTCGCCGGCAACATGCGGGTCAAAGAAAGGGCCAGCGTGCTCTTGCCCGAACCGGACTCGCCGAGGATGCCCACCACCTCGCCCACGCCGATAGAGAAGCTGGCGTGCCTCACCGCGTGCACGCTTTGCCCGGCGCTGCTATAGCTGACGCTTAAGTTTTCAACTCGCAGCAGATGACCCATACCGGCGTGCCACAACCGTGGCGTATACCTACTATGTGGCTAGTCGCGGCCATCGCCAATTGACCATCTGGGAGCCTGCCTGATTTCCCAAGGAAGCGATAGCAGCATGGTTACTTACGTCAGCCAGTCTACGCTGTCCGTTAGGACCATAAAGATTACGAGCATTCCACACGCCAGCTAAACAAGCAGCCACTGTCCGGGCCAGCTGAGATCAAAAACGCTGCCCTCCTTTCGTTATGTGGGACCCGTCCTGAGCTCGTCCTAAAATCCGTTCAACGTAGAAAAACCAACCCAATGCACAGCGACGTTCAACCACCCGTTCGAACCTTGGCAAGCAACCTATCAGGCTGGTGTAAGCGCAACCTCGCAGGCATAAGACAGCACACGGCCGGTTGGCTGAAGAGCCTGCGGGTTAAGCGCCAGCTTCGCCGACAATCGATTTACTCCGCCGTTTCAGGAGTGGGGATAATCGCCGGCGCCACAGCCGCCGGGCTTTGGCTGAACAGCAGCGCCGCGGGACTGTTGGCGCTTGTCGTTCTCTTCCTGCTGGCGAGCATCGGCAGGTGGCTGCAACGCATTGCCGATGTTTTAAGAAGGCAGCCCAGTGCCGCTCTTCAACCGAGTTGGCCTGCCAGCAAGACACAAACGAGCAATGAGCGAAGCTTTTATATCAGCAGCAAAGCCATGGAGCGCCTGCGACCGTGGGTGGAAGACCAGAGCACGTTGACGGAAGAGAGCGCAAAGGCATACTGCTCGGTTCTTCTGGACACCCTGGCAATGGTTGACCCCAGGCTGGCGGGTAAAGCACACGCGGGAGACATCTGGTCCTGACTACGACCGTGGCAAGCATGGTCAGGGCTTAGCGGACAGGGGCAATCAGAATGCAAGCTCAAAACAGATCTGAAGTTGTGCGGCGCAGTTCGAGACTACCGATCACGATTCCGCTATTGGTCACCAGCCTGGATCCGGGCAACGATTTCTCCGAGGTCTGTGAAACCCTGGTGGTGAGCGCCCATGGTTGCGCCCTGCGTTCACCGATGGCAGTCAAAGCCGGTATCCCGGTGCACTTCCATACCAAAGAGGGGCGGCAAACGGTAGCCCACATAATTGATTGCCAGCCGATCGGGTCCAGTCCAGAAGGCTGGAGGCTAGGAGCGCAACTGGACGAGCCCGACAACATTTGGGGGTTGAAGCCTACGCCTGAGGATTGGGCGGAGCCGCGGGAGCAGAGGGCGGCGGAAGGCGGACACCAACTCGCGCCCGCGACCAAGAGCGCCGCCGCGCCCCGCAGCCAAGTTTCGCCTCCGCAGATAGCGGCTGACAAGCTGGACCGGCAATTCTCCGGCGACCAACTGCAGCGGATGATCCTCTCGCAGCTACAGCCACTGCAGGCCGAGCTGGCGGCCATCCAGGAGAGGCTGGCCCAACGGGAGGCTAATCGCAGCCGTTTTGAGGTCTCGCTCTCGCACATTCCTCCTGAGCTGGAGCAAGAGCTATGGGGGCGCCTGCGCCAGGATCTGGGACAACGATCGCTGCAACTGGCCCGGGAAGAATCTGAACGGGTGCTCAAAGCCGCGCATGCCGCCATCGAAGACAGGCTCACTAAGGCCCAGCATGAATTGCAGCAAGAAGCCTCGGAGGAGCTTAAAAGCGTGGGGCAGCGCGCGCAAGCCTTAGCGGATGGAATTGCCGAAAAGGTGCAGCAGCACTGCCGCATCCGGGTGGAGCAGGTTCAGCAGCAGGCGTCGCAAGCCGAAATCCAGCTCAAGCAGCACAGTGAAAAGCTGCAGCAGTCTCTGACTCAGCAACTGGAAGAGAAACACGGCGCGCAGCGCCAGGAGATGCAACGGCTGCGGGAGGCCGTGGCAGCCGAATGGTCACACATCGAGGCACAGCTTGCAGAAGTTAACAGCCGGCTGGAAAAACTGGATGAGTCTGCCCAGCGGCTGGAGTTGGATTTCCAGGCGAACGCAGAGGCGGTCGCCCGAAACGTCATGTCGGAAACAAAAGCTGAGCTCGAAAGCACGGTAGAAGGGCTGCTCCAACAACTAAGAGCGCACAATGCGCAGGAGCTCGAAATGCAGCTGGATGAAGCCTGCGCCCGGCTGAGCCGCGCGCAGAATGAAATTGAAGCTTCGATTTCCGAGTCGCTGCAGGCCCGGGTTTCAGCCGCCATGCAGTCCTTTGAGCAAACCATGCACGATGCGGCACAGCAGTGTGTGGGGAGCTGGAAGCTGGGACTGGCGAGGCAGCTAAGTTCCTTTGCCAGCATACTTGGGTCTGGGGGAAGCGGCGGCGGCAAGTAAGCCGATTCCCAGCCCAGAAGGCCCAAGGACCCAGGTTCAGTTTCCATTGTGACCTGCGTCACATACCAATGTTTGCCCATGCACTAGAGTCGCCCAAGCTCACTAAGGAGATAGAGCAATGGCGATTCCAAAGACGATGAAAGCGGCGGTGGTGGAAGGGTTCGGCGAGCCGCTGGCGGTTCAGGAAGTGCCGGTCCCGACGCCTGGGCCAGGACAAGTGCTGGTGGAAATTGTGGCCAGCGGAGTCTGTCACACCGATCTTCATGCGGCGGAGGGCGATTGGCCGGTGAAGCCCACAGTTCCTTTCATTCCCGGCCACGAAGGTGCGGGGGTCGTAGTTGCGCTCGGCCCCGGAGTCACCCACCTCAAAGAAGGCGACCGGGTGGGCATCGCCTGGCTACACAGCGCCTGTGGTCATTGCGAGTTCTGCTTGTCGGGCTGGGAAACGCTGTGCCCCGAGCAGAAAAATTCAGGCTATTCCGTGGACGGCAGCTTCGCGCAGTACACGGTAGCGCGGGCGGATTATCTGGGACGCATTCCCAACCAACTTTCGTTAGTGGATGCGGCGCCTATTCTCTGCGCCGGCGTCACCACCTATAAAGGCCTGAAGCAGACCGGCACGCGGCCCGGGGAGTGGGTGGTGATTTCGGGAGCCGGGGGCCTGGGCCACGTGGCGATTCAGTATGCCAAGGCCATGGGCATGCACGTGGCGGCCGTGGATCTGGGGGCGGACAAGATGGCGCTGGCCAGGAGTTTGGGAGCCGAGATCACCATTGACGCCAAAACGCAGGATCCGCCGGCAGAGATTCAAAAGCAGATCGGCGGAGCACAGGGCGTTCTGGTGACGGCGGTTTCAACGATCGCCTTCAAGCAGGCCATTGGCATGCTGCGCCGGGGCGGCACGTGCGTGCTGAATGGCCTTCCCCCGGGAGAATTCCCGGTCTCCATTTTTGACGTAGTGCTGAACGGCTACACCATTCGCGGTTCGATTGTGGGCACGCGCAAGGACCTGGAAGAGGCCTTAACTTTCGCCGCCGAAGGCAAGGTGAAGGCGACGATTGAGACGCTGCCGCTGGACTCCATCAATGATGTTTTCAGCCGGCTCAAGACGGGTAAGGTCAACGGGCGCGTGGTGCTTGGTATTGGCCAGGCGGCGCGGCAACAGACAGGAAAACTAACCACGGCAGCCTGAGGCGGGGACGCCGGAAGATATCCGTGCCTAGGAAGGCCCCGGCCCGGGGGCGGACAACTTAGCGTCTTCCGCTCCAGGCTTCAGGCCAGCCGGATAGCAGCTTTTGACGATCTCTGGGCGCAGCTTGCTAAAGCTTGGCCCGCTCCCGAGGCGAGGATGGACCATTTCGTTTTTGCCAAAAATCAACAGTGCCAGCAGCATCATCAGGAGCAACATGCCGCTGGACAGAAGCAGCCACCCTCCGGTATTACGCGTGCTCTTGCCAATCACGAACATAATCTCGCCACTAAGATGCCAGGGGACCGGCAGCGCGCGTAAAGAGTGAGTGATGATGTGTAAATCTTTGTAAATATGTGCTGGCCCACCTTTACCCGGCGGCGTGGCAGCGGGACCACCGTGGAAACGAGCAGTAGGGCCCCTAGCAGGTCTGTGACTTACAAGGTAAACAGAGGTCAAATTCACCATAGGGCAAGGCCTCCTGTTTATGCTCTAATTGGGTTATGCGGAAACAAAGAGGCAACCCTGGGTGGACACAGGGACTCCAGGGCGAAGGCTCCTACCCGCCAGTTCCGTCCGAATTTGAACAACTTACCAAACGACTGAAATTGACGCCCGAACAGTATGCGAGTTCGCCACAGCTCCGCGAATGGGTAGAGAAGAACTGGCGTCAAAAGTTTGTGCCGGAGAAACTATTGCAGGCTTGGCGCCTGAGCGAGTGGGGTTTGCCCGACCCGGAATAGCTGAAGTAGATTCTTTGCCAGCCTGCTATCAGTTGCGCCAGATCATTGAGCCAGACCTAAGAAGAAGCTTCCGAGCCGGGTAATGCCGGCCGCTGCTTGCGGCTTTCTTCGGTGGTAACTACGATCTGCTTCCACTTGCGATAAACGCTGGCCACAGCAAGCGTCCAGAAGGGGACCAAATCTGCTCCAGGCACGAGTTTGCCGACAAATGAGGGCAGAAATTCCCAGTGCCATCCCAGCAAGTTCACCAGCACGGCCGCTACGGCGAAGTCGAGCACATCGTCAAGAGGCGAGAAAGCTCCTTCCACAAATAAGGGAAACACGATAATTTGCAGGGCATCAGCCAGAATGGCCAGCAGCATAGCCGCTCGAAAGCGGGATTGAGGCGAGAGCGTGAGCGAAGAGTCGTCAGACACGGGAGCCGGCTCCGTCACTCATTGCGATGCGCCCGCGGATACGAATGGCGCCTGCCACTGATCGAGATTCTGAGGGGCGGCGGATGTGAGGGCAACTGAAGGCAGTGAACGCGTTCTGTATTCGGCGCCGGCATGTCTTCTGCAGCTTTAGGAGAAAAGAATCAGAGGCAGCCGGAAGCCGCCTCTGAATTCAGCGCTTATTCCTGCCGCGGCTTACTGCATTGCGCCCGCGGGAGCCTTCTCTTTTTCGGGCAAGCGGTTAATTTTGTCTACGTGCATGCTGCCAGAGGCGGCATCAACCACGGCGTGAACAGCGACGCGATGACCGATGAGCGGCTTCACAGCGTCTTCATTATCAACGGTGTAGACTTTTTTGCTATGTTCGTCAACGAAGACGGCGTGCTCGCCGGCGCCCAGGCATTTTTTTCCACATGCCTCGTGCCCGGCGGCAGCGCCCTTGACGCCACATTTTGAATCGCTGACCCAACCCTTTTCCCACTTGGCTTTGGCAGTTCCTGATTTAGCCGCCGCCAATCCCGCAACCGCCAAAATCATAGATAGAGCACAACAAATCGTAATCAGTCTCTTCATGCATCCTCTCCTCGTGTATTTGTTGCAGAGTACAAGGGGCCCGCACCAAGCTCACTGCAGAACAATATTAGAAGCCACGCCTTTCAAAACGGATTTATAAGATAGCTAGTACAGCACCTGGTTTTCACCTTCCTTGGCAATCAGTTTGTCAAAGTGTTCCACTATCTTGTCCCGCCGCGCCATGACCGCGTCTACCTCCGACTTATTCAGATATCCTTTGGTTTGGGTCATTAATTGGGAACGGTCCAGCGCCTTCAATTTTGCCAGCAGCTGCCGGTCGCATCGGACCAGGTCATTGGGCCGGTCCAGCCTTTTAAAGGTGCGAAATGCGCGCGTGAAATCCACCCGATACACTTTCCAGTCGGTTCCAATGAGCACATTGGTGAGATTAGCGTCGGTATCGTAAACCAGTTGATCGAAAACGCGAACCTTGTACATCTGCTTGTTCCATGCGTCGGAGTCCGGCACCTCGATCTTTTGCTTGGCACGCTGTGCTTCGTCCATTTTGATGGGCAGCCACCAGCTCAGGGATCCCTTATTGCCATCCCACTTCCGCTCCACGTAGACGGGCACCATGTCGTCAAGTCCCAGCAGTTCGGCCAGTCGGTAAGCCGCAATGTTGTACTTATAGGAATCAACAAAATTCAATTCCATGCGGCCGCTGGCAAGTTCCTCCATGGATTTGTGCTCATCCACAGACTGGAACGACGCATCATGGGTGATGGTGCCATCACTGAGCGTCAGCCGGAAGGGATGCGTAATTCCTACACTCGACTGTTTGCTCTTTATCACCTTCGCCGTGAGCAGAAACTGCTTGATCTGCTCCTTGCTGAGATTGGTATCGGGCGGCTGGTCTGGAAAGGCCAGGCAAAGGGAGGAGGAGGAAAGGCAAACCAGTACTGCCAGTACCAGGGTAGCGCCACGAACACCAGTCACACGCATACTCTACCCCTCTGCTTTTTCGCTGTGGACCTTACCCGCATCCCAGCGTGATGAGTACCTGGTTCGAAGCCTTGTGGCCCAGAAGCGCTGCCGAGCAACTATTCACGGAGCGTACTAATGCCGGATCTGCCCTCACCCTGCGATCCTAACGAGGGCGGTTCTGCCCTGATCGAAACAGCCTGTCTGGGTACCCCGATAACAGCCCACGTTGAAGAGGGCAGTATTGTAGCGCGTTTCCGGCGCTCTTCCGAGGGATTTCTATCCGACGCCTATCCTCGCTCAGGCCCCAGCCGACTGTGACTGCGGCCCCAGTCGCAGCTTAGCCGCGCGGGCGGTTTCCCGCAGCAGCGCGTCGGGGTGATCGAGACATTGGTTGAGTTGGTCTTCCAGGGACGTGAGCCCTAAACTGCCAATGGCATAGGCGCCGCATGACCGGAGCCAAGGATCTTCACTCGACATGAGGGCGAGGATGGCATGCTCGGGCTTATCCATGGCTACTCGTATGAGACGGTTGGCCTTAGTGGCACGCTCGGCCACGCTGGTGCGTCCGTCCAAAAGGGGCACGAGGAGCTCGCGCAACTGTGCCTTCAAAACATTGTCCAGGAACTCCAGCGCGTTGTCGTGAACGGAGGCGCTGTTGGATTGGAGTCCCAAGTAGGCACTATGGGCGTCCACGTGCGGGTAAAGTAGCCCGAGCAGACGGAAGATGCGCTCCAATTCCTGGTCCATGCCCTCCTTGAGGGCATCTGTCAAGTGGCGATCCTCTCCCGAACCCAGCGTATGGAGGATCTGGTAAGAGCGGTAATGGCCAAGGATTTCGGCTAGGAGCACGGTCTCCAACAACTGGACGTCGCGCTCGATTTCAGGATGTTGAAGAAACAACTTGTTGAGCGCGCTGATGACGTGAAATCGCAGTTGGGTATCACTCTGCAACAGGTTCTCCATTAAGGTGCGGGCTGCGATGGGAGTGCCGGTTTGGACGAGGATACCGGGGATGGCGCGCCGCACTTCCAGGGCTACCGAAGTATCACAAAGGTGATCGCCCAATGCCCCCACAATGATGTCACCAAATTTGGCCAGACCATCGCGGGCATCCGCCGCCAGCGCCGGGTTAGTAAGCCGTTCCAGCAAGTCTGGCAGCAAGCGACGCTTGCGCAGCGCTCCGGCTGAGCGGATTGCTTCGCGGGCGACATCCGTATCGGTATCAGCGAGCAGGGTTGCAAGCAGGGGATCAAAACAGTCGGGCAGAATACCAAGGAGGCGGGCGGCCTCCAGGCGCGTACGCTGGTTTTCAGGGCCGGGTTCGTTCGCCATGGCCTCGAGCAAGTGGTGGGCTGCGGGCAAGTTCTGGGCCTCGCCGGGGCGCGCCAAGTAAGCCACCATGGCCGAGCGCACCGAGAAATCGGCGAAATCGCCAACCTCCTGGATGCGGGTCAGGGGGTCCACATTGGTGTGATGGCTCAGGAACAACAAGGCTTCCGTACGCACGGTCAGATCGGAGTCACGGACTAAACGCTCCACTTCAGGCAGGACGGTTTTGTCGGCGGAGGAGGAGAGAATAGCGAGTGCCTTTTGGCGGACCTCCGCGGCCGGATGCAGCAGCAAGCTGCGGATGCCAGGATGCACCGCCCGCCGCCGCTCGGCCTCAAACAGGCCCAGAGCATAGAGGATGTCGGCGGGGTCGGAAGCGCTCAAGCTGGCGGTTAATACGTCAGAGGTCTCGCGGTCCAGCACCGGAGTGGAGAGTTGTTCCAGCTCCAAGCGATGACGGGTGACGCTGTCCTTCAAACTGAGGACATATTGCTTGCGCGCGACAAAAACCGCCCACAACCAACAACTGATCCACCCCACCACAACCCAACTTAAGGTTACGGCGGAGAGGTGAAGCCAAGTGGCAAAAACCAGCACGGTGAGGCCCGCGAGTGTATCGCCGGCTCGCCAGATGACGGTGTCAATAAACCACTTGACCTGAATTTTCAAGCGCGAGGGGAGAGGCAGATAAAGCAATTCAGCTGTGGACTTGTCCACCGAGTAGCGCAACACCTGGTCGGTGCCTTTAAGGGCCACAACCGCCGCCAGCGTGCCCACAGCCAGCAGACCAATAGAACCGGCCATCACTGCCAGGGGCAGCACGAACAGAGCTTTGCCTATCCCGAAACGGCGCAAAAGACGAGTGGTCAGAAGCAACTGGAAAGCGAGCGATGCCATTCCAGCATAGAGATTGAATTCGCCAAAGAAGACGGCCAAGGCATCTTTGTGTACCAACACCTGCTGGGCGAGGGCTCGAAACTGCCACATGGTGAGATTGGTCACCAGGTTTGACAAACAAATGACCCCAGCAATAGCCCGCAGATAGGGTGAAGCGAACACCAGGCGCATGCTTTCGCGCAAGCTGCTGGGCCCGGCCTTGACAGCCCGTGCCTCTGTCTCCTGCTCCTCTCCCAGCCGCACCCGGCCACTTCGCCAGATCAGTACAATCAGGGCCGCGCAAAGCATGAGGAAAACCGACATGCCGGCCAGGAGGCTTTCCGTGCCGAAGAACTTGGCGATGGTTCGAGAAAAGAACCCGGCGAAAATCCAACCTGATATGGCGCCTCCGCCGATCAGGCCAAAAACCCGCTTGGCCTCGCGCGTAGTGAGTACGTAATTGGCCAGAGTCCATACCTGCGCCGGGGCCAGCACTCCAAAGGTCTTCACCCAGACGTAGAACACGGGATACAGCCACGTCGGACGGTAGGTGTAGGACAAGACCCAGAACAAGGCACAGTTGCTGGCGAAGAAAAGCATGCTGGTCACCAGCAACTTAACGACGGACAGCTTGCGCCCAAAGCGGACATAGGCGGAAATTACGAGGGCCACGACAAAAGCGCTGCAGATATCGGCGTAGGCAAGCTCCCGAGCATTGAAATGCGCCAGAAAGAGCGCGTCACCGGCTACTTTGCCCACAACGTAGCTGGTAATGATCAGGAAAAGGCAGGAGCAGAGCAGGGCTCCTCGCCCCAGGTCCCCGGGACGAAGGTTCAGACCACGTTCCAACCACCGGACCATGGGCTTCCTTTCTTGCCGCCCAAACTCTTAGAGTGCGTTCAAGTTAACAACCCGGCCTGGACTCAAGGCCAGCTACTTTTTAGCTTGTCCCGAAAGCGCAACCGTCTGGTCCATATACTGGGCCGTGAAGGTCATCCCATCGCTGATTTGCAGGGCCGAGGCCCTGCCCTGGGGGTAGTAGCTGGATAGCATACCCGTATCAATGAGAAACACCTTGCCGTCGAGGCGGCTGCGAATGCGGCCATCGCGCTGTGGAGTGTGGCCAACCACAACAGCCGTCGCCCGATACGCCGCCAGAACGGTTGGGATGCCGGCCGCAATTTGCTGATCGTTCCACTCATCGTATCCGCGAAACCACAGGGGACCATTGGAAGCAACACTCAGCCATTGCCCATATTGCAGGAAGTCCCTCATAACCTCCATTTGGGTGTGCTCGGGGAGTCGGCCCTGGGGATTGGCGGGGCTGGGATGGCGCGCTCCGGGAGCATTTTCCCGAGCGCTAACCTCGGCCTGCACCACCGCGGTAATCTCCTGCAGCGTAAAAAAAGGCAAAATCAGGCGCTGAGCCACCAAAAACTGCTTGGCCCGGTCAAAGGCGCTAATTTCCTGATGAACGCGCCGATCCATTTCCTCCAGACTCATAGAAGCGAGGCCGGGATCAATTCCTCCGTGAAGAAAAACAATGTGGTCCACTTCGGTGATCGCCGGCCGTTCCCGCAGCCACTTGCCGTATTTGCCGTCGGGGCTGAAGGCCTCGCGCTGCTCGATAAATCCGGGCGGATGGTGCGAGATCCACTCGGCTTCACTAATCTCGGGAAAGGCTTGCGCGATGCTGGTGAGCAACGCCTGGTGGTCCTTACGCCAATCGGCATATTGGCGGTAGGCGGATTGCTGGAGCTTTTCCGAATTGTTGCCGGCATAGCTGGCGTAGTTCTCCGCTGTAACATAGCGGAGGTCGCCCATGATGTTCATTACTTCATGGTTGCCAAGCAGCGCCACCACACGGCCGCCCTTTTTCGCCGCTTCCTTCTGCAGCGACATCACCAGATCCATGGCTTCACGAGGCTTGGGGCCGCGATCGAGCAGGTCTCCGGTTTGCACCAGAACAGCGTGCCCCCCGGTCCACCGCAGCTGCGCGTCAATAAGTCCGGCGTGTTGCAGGAGAGCGCTGAAAGCATCGAAATCGCCGTGTACGTCACCGACCGCCGTAACCGCCGCCGGCGAACTGGCGGCAAAAGCGGCGGCCGGCCGGGCCAGACTAAGCCCGGCAAGGAGTATGAGAAGCAATGCCAGTCGGGGACGGGAGCCGGGCCATGCTCGCATGCCAATCATCCTGAAGTTCCTCTTGAGCGCCTGGCGGTAAGCAACAGAGACGGGCACACTACACCACGCACGCCCTGTGTGGAGCGCATCTTAGGTCGCTGTGGTGCACAAGTCAATCTGGACATGGGCGCCCAAAGCTGCATTGGGGCTTGCAAACAGAACCCAAGCAATTCCGGCCGGGGGGACGCCCGTCCCGGGATAGGCGAAAATGCCGGAAAGCTAACTACCGCTTGGGTTTCCCGAATTATTGGGTCAAGACTTGATCGCAGATTTGGCTAATTGCCCGGTACGCCTCCCCTATTGCCGTCCTATGATCGGGCGCCCCGGAGAGGTCGGTATTGGCGAAGGCGATTCGTCCGAAGGGAGCAGAGCGGAGCACTTCGCGTGGGGCAGGGCTTCCCTCTTTGCCAAAAAAGAACCCCGGCTGCGGGCTCACATACGCGTGCCCCCAGCGGTTAAGCACGATTCCGGCGATGTCCCGACCAGGGTCAAATCCAGATGAGGAAAACATCTCCGCCAATTGCTGGCGGATTTTTCGCTCATATTCACGAAAGGAAGTGGAGAGCAGTTCCGCCCGTCCCTGGTTGCCCTGTTGCTGCAGGGGGAGGCCGGGATGAGGAAAAAGCACTTTGAGGGTGAGAACGACCGGCGAATCTGGTCCGATCGTCTTGTTATCGGTGGAAAACGTCGGAACCTTGCGGACGGCTGTAAAGCTGCCCAGTCCCTCGAACCACTGGCAGGCCGAGATTCCCAATTTGTACAGGA
>Ga0208774_1000039_pt1 | contig 19930 bp, 18 predicted proteins | sample SF_Rice_5C_80N_4_FD_185620 | JGI IMG/M metagenome (GOLD analysis project Ga0208774, IMG submission 185620) | Rice paddy soil microbial communities from Twitchell Island, California, USA - SF_Rice_5C_80N_405 (SPAdes) (version 2) | ecosystem: Environmental > Terrestrial > Soil > Paddy field/soil ... | reverse complement strand
CAACAGGACACGTCGCCTCTCAGGAGGATGGCTGCGATGCCCGGCCGAACCGACTGGGAGTGGAATTTTCAGGCCGCCGCCGCTACCCCTGAACAAGAATACACGGCCAGAGGGTGTCTGGAATTCGAGGGGCCTGCGGACTTAGATGGCACGATGTATCCTCGCGGCCTGGACCTTGGGTCAGCAATTCGCTGGGGAACGTTTCTTTCGGATCACGAAACGCAGCTATCACTGTGTAGGGCAACCCGCCGCATCGCATCAATGGTGCGCGGGCACACCATCATCTACTTACCCGATACAATTATCGGCGGATGCGCCCTGGATATTCTCCATGAAGCAGGGGATATAAACGCGGTACTTGCCTGCTTAGCGCGCGACTACGGACAGCCCGCACCGTATTTCGAGGTGCTGGCTCAGCGCTGGACAGGCTGGGACGCCGAGGGTGATCGCTATAACTATCTAATTGAATACCTAGCGCCGTAGCGAGCATGACGCTTGGGGCGTTATCCAGCCACCCTGACCACCAGCCCCTTCAGATACGCGCCCTCCGGAAAGCTCAGCAGCACCGGGTGATCCGCTGCCGCATGCAGTTTGTGCACGATGGCTGCATCCACGCCCGCATCCAGGGCTGCGCCGGCGATGATCTTCTGGAACAGGTCTTCGCTGATGCCGCCGGAGCAGGAGTACGTGAAGAGCAGGCCGCCGGGCTTGAGCAGTTTGAAGCCGAGCAGGTTGATGTCCTTGTAGCCGCGCGCGGCCTTTTCTGCGAAGGCGGCGGTGGGGGCGAATTTGGGCGGGTCGAGAACGATGAGGTCGAACTTGCGGTTCTGGTCGCGCAGTTTGCGCAGGGCGGCGAAGACGTCGGCACATTGCCATTCGGCGCGGCTTGCATCCAGCGCATTCAACTCCACATTGCGCCGCGCCAGTTCCAGTGCGTCCTCGGACGCGTCTATCGACAGCACGGATTTGGCGCCGCCGCGCAGGGCGTATAGGGAGAAGCCCCCGGTGTAGCAGAAGCAGTTGAGCACGTCCTTGTCTTTCGCCAGCGCGCCGGTGAGCAGGCGGTTATCGCGCTGGTCGAGGTAGTAGCCGGTCTTCTGTCCGTAAGCTACATCCACGGCAAATTTCAACCCATGCTCGGTCACGGTGATTTCAGCGGGCAGCGCGCCGCGCACCACGCCGTTGCGGTTCTCCAGCCCCTCAAGGCCCCGCGCGTCCGAGTCCGACCGCTCGTAGATGCATACTGGTTTGCACAGCTCCTGCAGGATGCCGGCCCACACGTCGCGCCAGCGGTCAGCCGCGGCACTACCGAGCTGCATCACCAGCACCTCGCCATAGCGGTCCACGATCAGCCCCGGCAAGCCATCTGACTCGGCGTGTATCAACCGCATGCCGTTGCCGGCATCGGCGACGTTGAGGTCTTGGCGCAAGGCGAGCGCTTGTGCCATCTTGCGGCGGAAGAAGTCCTCGTCTATCGCCTCGTTTACATCCCATGACCAAACCTTTGCGCTGATCTGCGAATTCGCGCTGTAGCCCGCCCAGGCCAGAAAGCCGCCGGCCGCATCGCAAATGGCAACGGTTGCGCCATTCCCGGGTGCACCATCGGTGTGCTCAACCGCACCCGAGAATACCCAGGGATGGCGGCGCAACAACGACTTCTCGCGTCCGGGCGCGAGGACGAGCGCGGGCACGCCGGGCGGGCGCGGCGGCAGCACCCGTCCCATGCTCTCGCGCCCTGGGGGTTTGCACCGGTCAGGGCCTTTGGGCGCGCTGTGGCGGGCGTGACGTTGCCGGGCAGGGGGCTTGCTCATGATCTCGGGCGGTGGCTGATGCGTGATGCGCGATTATAACGGGCTTCACTCCTGCGCAGGGGGCACCGCGGCCCTCAGGCCGTCCATCACAGTGGGATAGCGCAGCCTTACCTTCAGTTCGCGTTTCATCCGCGTGTTGTCGAGGCGCCTCGATTCGTTCATGAAACTCCATAGCGCCGGCGACACCGCGGCCTGCACCTGGGCGCGCAGCAGGCGTGGTGGATGGGGCAGGCCGTAAGCGTCAGCGACGGCATCGAAGTAGTCGCCCATCTTCAAGTCGCTGTCATCGCTCGCGTGGTAGATACGGTTGGCCCGCCCGCGCCGCAGCGCAGCCACGACGACGCGCGCGAGGTCGTCGGCATGAATATGGTTGGTATGGCTGTCCTCACCCGGCAGGATGGCGGGCGTTCCCGCGCGCAGCCGCTCCAGCGGCAGCCTGTCGGCGGCATAGATGCCGGGCACCCGCAGGATGCTGGCGCGCACGCCATTGCGCGCCGCCCAGATGCGGATCCGCCTCTCGGCGTCGGCGCGGCGCCGTGCGCGCGCGGTTGCGGGGTGCAGCGGGCGCGCTTCGGTAACATGCGCCCCGCCGCAGTCGCCGTATACCCCGCTCGTGCTGATATACACGAGGTGCGCGGGCCGCGTGCCCGCCGAAAGCGCGGCGAGCAGATGGCGCGTGCGCGTGTCCGTATCGCCTTGCTCCTGAGGCGGCGCGAGGTGCAGCACGACCTGCGACATGCCGGCAAGCCGGCGCAAAGCGTGGCGCCGGTCAAGATCGGCGGAAAGAGGGGTGATGCCCGCCGCATGCAGCGCGACGTGGCGCTCCGGGCGGCGCGCCGTCCCGAGCATCCGGTAGTTACTCTTCAGCAATCTGGCCACGCGCAGGGCGATGTCGCCGCTGCCAACCATCAGAATCGTCTGCCGCCGCCTCATGTCTTCCGCTTTGCGCGCGGGTGCGCGCTGTCGTAGATTTTTGCGAGATACTGGAAATCGAGGTGAGTATAGACTTGGGTAGTGGAGATGCTGGCATGGCCCAGCATCTCCTGCACTGCGCGCAGGTCGCCGGACGATTGCAGCACATGGGTGGCGAAGGAGTGGCGCAGCAGGTGCGGATGGACGCGGCTCGCGATACCTTGGCGGATGCCCCACTTGCGCAATTCAAGCTGCACGGTGCGCGGCGAAATGCGCCGCCCGTTCTTGCCCACGAACAGTGCCGTTTCATCGGGCCTGGCGAGCTGTTCGCGCACGGCAAGCCACGCCTTGAGCGCCGCGATGGCCGGGCCGCCCACCGGCACGATGCGGGTCTTGCTCCCCTTGCCGGTGACGCGCACGGTGGCGTCGTTGAAATCGAAGCTGCCGGGGTCCAGGCTCACCAGTTCCGCCAGGCGCAAACCGGACGAATACAGCAGCTCGAACATGGCCTTGTCGCGCATATCCAGAGGCGTTTCGGCGGCAAAATCGACCAGCTTCACCGCCTCGTCCGGCGAAAGCGCGTGCGGCAGCAGCTTGGGCGCCTTGGGCGCGCGCAGCCCCATGCAGGGGTTGTCCCGGTAGCCGTGGTCGCGCATCAGGTAATTGAAAAAGCTGCGCCACGCAGAGAGCATGCGCGCCAGCGTGCGCCCGCCCAGGCCGCCCGCATGGAGTTTGGCGACAAAGCGGCGAATGTGGTGGATCTTCAGTTCCGCAAGCGGCGTTTCCGCGGACAGCGCGAACAGCTTGCGCAAATCGCGGGCGTAGTTTTCGCAGGTGTGTTCGGAGTAAGCCCGCTCGTTCTTCAGAAACGCAAGAAACCCGGCGAGCAGATTGTCGTTGCCGGACGGTACGGCCGCGGGCATGTTAAAGCCAGGGCAGCAGCGCGGCGCTGGAGAGTTCTCCTATGCGCTGCAGGAACAGCGTGCCCATTTCCGGGTAGAAACGCTGCTGGTCTTCGCTGGCCAGGATCAGCAGGCCGATGGAGTTTTCCGCGCTGCGCAGCGGCACGTAGGCGAAGGAGCGCAGGTGCGCCGCGCTCTCCCCGAACCAGGCCGCGGTGTCGTACATTGCGCGGTGCATGCACACGGGCTGCGGCGCCTCGTCGGCAAAGGTGAGCATCTCCGCGCTGGGCGGTGACTCCTCCCACACATGCATCACCGCGTGGGGCACGGCGAACCGGTCGCGCATCTGGCGCAGGATGGATTCCTGCGTCGCGGCACGGTCGCGCGCGGCAAACAGTTCGCACGCGAACTGATGCACCTTGGCCTGCAGTTCGTCGTTTTCCTTGCCGAAGGCGAGCAGTTCCTGCAGCTTCTTTTCCAGCGCCTTGTTCTTGTCGCGCAGCGCCAGTTGCTGCCGCTCGACCAGGGAAATAGTGCGGCCCCCGTGGGGATGGGGAATGACGATGCCCGCGAGCATCTCCGCATGATCTTCGAAGAACTGCGGATGCTCCTGCAGAAATACTGCGACGTCTTCTTCTCTCATTTCGCCTTCCGTGCCCGCCTACAGGTTGATTTCGCCTTCGAAAACCGTGATGGCCGGGCCAGTCATCATGACCGGCGCATCGCCCCCGCCCCAGCTTATCGTCAGCGTGCCGCCCCGTGTAGCCACGCTCACCTCGTTATCCAGCAGGCCGCGCTTGATCCCGGTCACCACTGCTGCGCAGGCCCCTGTGCCGCAGGAAAGCGTCTCTCCGGCCCCGCGCTCGAATACGCGCAGCTTGATATGGGAGCGGTCCACCACCTGCATGAAACCGGCATTTACCCGGTTGGGGAAGCGGGGGTGACGTTCGATGAAGGCGCCCTGCGCGATCACCGGCGCATGCTCCACGTCGTCCACCACCTGCACCGCATGGGGATTACCCATGGACAGCGCCGTGATCTGCACGATTTCGTCGTTGATGTTCAGCGGCTGCACCAGGGCATTGCTGTCCGTCGAAAAGGGGATGTGGGCCGCATCGAACACCGGCGCACCCATGTTCACCGTGACGCGCCCATCGCTTTCCAGACGCGGGGAGATGGTTCCGCTCTTGGTCTCGACGACAATCTCGCGTTTTTCCGTCAAGCCCTTGTCATGTACGAAGCGCACGAAGCAGCGTGCGCCGTTGCCGCACTGCTCCACCTCGCCGCCGTCGGCGTTGAAAATGCGGTAGCGGAAGTCTGCACCGGCCAGTTCGGACTTTTCGACCTGGAGTACCTGGTCGCAACCCACGCCGAAATGGCGGTCGGCAAGCAGCCGCAACTGCTCCGGGGTGAGCTCCACCGGTTTGCGCGTGGCATCGATGACCACGAAATCGTTGCCCGCGCCGTGCATTTTCGTGAATTTCAACTGCATCTGGAAAGCCTCTGGTTCAAGTCCTTGAAGAGCCGCGCTGCCAAAACGGCATGCTCGATAAGTCCGCGACGCAGGTCACGGACATTCTACGATGCCATAAGGCACAGCGCAACGCGCCGTCTGGCCCGGTGACACGCCGCGCGCGCATCAGACGCTATTGCCGGGCGCCAACTCCCCGTGGCGGAAGCAGTCCGCCATGTGGTCGTTGACCATGCCGGTGGCCTGCATATGGGCATAACAGATCGTGCTGCCCACGAATTTGAAGCCGCGGCGCTTCAATTCCTTGCTCATCGCGTCAGACTCCTTCGTCTGCGCGGGGACGTCCGCCTCGCGCCGCCAGCGGTTCTGGCGCGGCTCCCCGTCCACAAAATCCCAGATAAACCGGTCGAACGTCCCGAATTCCGCCTGAACTTCCAGAAACCTGCGCGCATTGTTGACCGTCGCCTCGATCTTGAGACGGTTGCGCACGATGCCGGAGTCCTGCAGCAGCGCCGCGATTTTCCTGTCGCTATAGCGTGCAACCCGCGCGGCGTCGAAATTGTCGAATGCTTTGCGATAGGCGTCGCGCTTGCGCAGGATGGTGATCCAGCTCAGGCCGGCCTGCGCGCCTTCCAGCACCAGAAACTCGAACAGGGCGCGGTCGTCGTGCAACGGCACGCCCCATTCCTCGTCGTGATAGGCGCAGTACAGCGGATCGCTGCCCGGCCAGGCGCAGCGCCTCAGGGTCGGCATAGCTGGTTGTAGTCGCGCCAGATGCAGCGGTCCATCACCACCCAGATGCCGGCCGCCCGGGCGCGCTGCGCGGCGTCCTCATGCATCACCCCGTCCTGCAGCCACAGCCGCGGCATACCCAGCTTGATGCAACTCTCGACGATAGCGGGCACATACTCTGGCGCGCGGAAGACGTCCACGATGTCCACGGGAAACGGGATGTCCTCCAGCCGGCCGTAAGCCGGTTCACCCAGCACCTCCTCCACCAGCGGCCGCACGGGGACAATGCGATAGCCATGCGCCTGCATCCCCGCAGCTACGCGGTGGCTGGGCCGGGCCGCCTTGGGTGAGAGCCCGACCACCGCAATGGTGCGGATGGCGTGCAGCACCTGGCAGATCTCCTGGGTATCAGGATTGAGGAAGCTCATGGCCCGAAAGATAGCACCTTTGGCGCCTATACGGGCAAAAGCGTGCGCGAAAGCGTCGAAAACGCTATACTTCGCGCCTAAAGGCGCCCGTAGCTCAGTTGGATAGAGTATTGGTTTCCGAAGCCAAGGGTCACAGGTTCGATTCCTGTCGGGCGCGCCAGCATCCTTCCCGCGCCGTTCCAGGCGCAGGCCTTTCCCGCTCTCAGACGACTTCGCGCGATGCCGCCGGATCGGGGGCGTCCGCCGTCTCGCGCTTCATGCTGTACATGGCCGCATCGGCGTGCTTGATAAGCGACTCCGCATCGGTTCCGTGATCGGGGTAGATGCTGAGCCCCGCGCTGACGCTGATCTCGATGGCGTGCCCGTCGATGACGCAAGGTTCGCATATGCTGTCCAGGGTTTTGTGCAGCCATTCCCCGGCGGCATCGTGGCCGGCGATGCTTGCCAGCAGAATCACGAATTCGTCCCCGCCCAGGCGGGTCACCGTGTCGGTTTCCCGCACATGCATTTTGAGTCGGCTGGCCACGGTCTTGAGCACCTTGTCGCCGACCTCATGTCCGTACTGGTCGTTGACGGGCTTGAACTTGTTCAGATCATAGAACAGTACCGCAAACTGGCCGCCGTTCCGCGCGGCCTGCTTGATCAATTGATCGATGCGGTCATTGAACAGGATCCGGTTGGGCAGGCCGGTCAGCATGTCGTGGTGCGCGATGTGCCACAGATGCGCTTCCTCCGCCTTGCGCTCGCTAATGTCGGTCATGATGGCGACATAGTGGGTGAGACTGCTCGAACTGCCGGGCACGCGGCTGATGCTGACGCTAAGCGGCAGCAGATCGCCATCCTTGCGACGATCGATCACGTCGCCCTGCCAGTAGCCTTTGTCGTTCAGGGCGCGCCATATCGCCTGGTCTTGCTCGGTCGTGGAATAGCCGGAATGCAGGACGCGCGGCGTCTGCCCCGTCAGCTCCTCGGCGGCATAGCCCGTCATGCGGCACAGCGCCTTGTTGACTGACAGAATGCGCATCGAGGCGTCGGTTATCAGCACGCCGTTGCTGCTGGAGTCGAATACCACGGCGGCAAGCCGCTGCTGCTCCTCGGCGTGCTTGCGTTCACTCATATCGAGGATGTAGGCGATGCCGTTCTTGCGGTCGCCTCCTATCATGGCGGCGCCGATGTAGATCGGAATGTGGGTGCCATCCTTGTGCCGCAGTTCCTTCTCGAACGGCTCGCAGTAACCGCGGTCGGCGAGCTCGGTCAGCGCCTGCCGGTCGCGCGCTGACCATTCCGGCGGCGTCATTGCCGTCCATTTCAGCGCCCCGGCTTCCAGCTCGGCTCGCGAGTATCCCAGCATCCGCAGCAGCAGATCGTTGGCGTCGGTGAAGCCGCCATCTACGTCCCACGACGCGATGCCTATGGTGTTGGAATCCTTGAGGCTGCGGAAGCGCGACTCGCTGGCCTTCAGCTGCTGTTCCGCGCGTCCTATGCTGACGATAACCTGCCGGCTCACCAGCAGCCCGCCCCCCGTCGATGCCGCAAGCACCAGCAGGCTTGCCAGCCAGAATGTGCGCTTGACCCAGCGCGCGCCGTCGCCGAGCACCACCGAAAAATCATTTTCCATCACGCCCAGCCGGCTGCCGAGCTGGTTCAGTTGCACGTGATAAGCCGCCAGCCGTGCCGCGTTCATGCGCCCCCCTGCGAAATCGGCATGAATGGCATCGCCCGTCGATTTGAGTCTGAGCATTTCCGCGTCCGCCTGCCGCCAGATCCCGATTGCGTCGCGCATGTACGAGATGCTCCGGAAGTGCAGGAAGAACCAGATCAGGGAGTGGACATCCTCAGGCGCATTGTTGCCGTCGATAAATCCTCTTTGCGCGGCGAGCAGGTCGGGTGCCGCAACCTCAAGCGCGTGCCGCGCGGCGCTGTCCCCTTCGAAGACATGCAGCGATTTCCGGAAGGCGCGGTAATCGGCCTCGTCGCGGCTGTAGGTGTAGTGCTCCAGTTCCAGCACCGCGTCCTTCTGCGCCTTCGCCCACAAACCCTCGCCGCGTACGTAAGAGCGGACGCCATTGAAGATGCTGCCTTGCAGCTCGATCATCCCGGTCAGGCAGATGGCGATGATGACAAACAGCACGACAACCAGCTTCACCTTGCCGGTGGTGCCAAGCTCGAGATGACGCAAGAGATCAGCCGATTTTCCCATGGTCGGCGTGCAGGCTATCCGGCCACGCGGTCCCGCGATGGAGTCGGCGCGCGGCGAAGGGCGAATCGAAGGCTTCGCCCTTCGATTCGCCCTTCGCCCGCGCACTCTGGGGTCGGGAAAACATCGTGGGGCCATCGCGCCTCCCTGTTGTCGTTCCGCTCGCGCGGGCCGAATCAACATACCAATCGCAGGCGAATACCGTCAAGTGGTATCCCGCACTAAGTATTTATACGGGGCATAGGCTGCGTGTGCTGCAGCCATGCCAGTCGCACCCGCGTGCACCTCGTTATGCCAGCAATACCGCGATGATGCCGGTCAGAAATACGCCGTCCAGTGTGCCTGCGCCGCCGATGGAGGCGACCGGCGAGCCGAGCTTGAGGATGTCCTTCAGCCGCATCAGGTCTGCGCCAATCAGCACGCCCAGTGTGCCGGAAATGTAGGCCAGCGGCGCCCGCTGCGCCGGGTCGATCAGCGTCGCCACCAGCGCGGCGGCGAGCGGTGCAATGAGGATGGGCATGCCGATGCCCATGCGCGGAATCGGGCGGCTGAACTTGGCCGCGATCAGCGCGACGACCATGATGGATACGACAGAGTGCACCAGGCCCAGCGAAGTGTGGGCGAACAGATAAAGGGAGAACAACACCGGCAGCAGGGCGCCACCGACGTTGACCGTGATGGTGACCTTGCCGGTGAACGGCGGCAGCTTGGGGAACGGCCAGCCCTCCGGAAACTGAGGTTCAGCCGCGGGCGGCACAGGAGGCGGCGGCCCATCCGCCTTGAGGGTGACCACGGGAAGGTTGATCATACTGCCCGCGAGCGTACACATCAGCAGAAGATAGGCGAGATCCGGGGAAAGTCCCAGCTTGTCAAAGGCGACGCTGATCAGGCCGATCTGGACAAGCCCGATCACCACGCCCAGGACGAGCAGCAGGACCAGCAGGCGACGCGGCGATGGCGAAGACATGATGGTTCAACGGCCCCGGCAAAGGGGCGGCCCTCCGGGGCGTGAACGAACGGGATCGATGTGTAAGCTCACTGCTGTCCCCCACAAAAAACTCCGGGTTGAACGCGCGCCCTGGCGAAAACGCCCCGTCCCCGAAAAATCACCGCTCGCCGCGGTTATGCACGATATTGTAGGCCGCGCGCTTGATCCAGTCGTTGAGCACCAGCCATGCCAATGCATAAGCCCATACCCATAGCGCGTGCACCCAGCCGATGGGCGTCACCATGAAACCATACACCACAACCACCGTACCCGCCACCGCCGACCAGATACTCGCATGCAGCAGGATGGGGGAGGGAAACGGGCGCTGCCAGAACCAGCCTGTGGTGCGGGTCAGGAAGATGGTGGCGTGCCCCGCAACCAGCAGCTTCAGGAATATCATGGACTGTATCATGCCCTGGGAAAATCCCATGCGCTCCAGGATATAGAACAGGCCGAAGGACGCGACCACCCCGATCAGTCCCAGCATGGTGGACACCGTGAGCAATTCCGGCATGCTCCAGCGCACCGGCTCCTTCTGCACCCGCGTCCTGTCGTACGCGATGCTGAGGATGGGCAGGTCGTTGAGCAGCGCCAGCAGGATGATCATCAGTGCCGTCACTGGGTAGAAGTTGAACACGACGATGCTGAGCGTCATGAACAGGATCACCCGCACCGTTTCCGCGATGCGGTAGATCGAATAGCTCTTCATCCGCTCGAAGGTGATGCGCGCCTCCTTCACCGCGTCGTTGATCACCGCCAGGCCGGGCGCGGTGAGGACAATGTCGGCGGCCGCGCGCGCGGCATCCGTGGCGTTGGAAACGGCAATGCCGCAATCGGAACGCTTGAGCGCCGGCGCATCGTTGACGCCGTCCCCGGTCATCGCCACGATGTGCCCGCCCTTCTGCAGCGTATCCACGATACGGAACTTGTCTTCCGGCACTACCTCGGCAAAGATGGTGACCTGTTCTATCATCTCGATGATTGCCGATTCATGGGTGTGGATGAATTCGCGTTCCAGCAGCCGGGTGTCGTAGAGCGTCTCCACGGTATCCATTACCTGCTTCGCAAAGCCCCGGGCGTCAGCCGCAGACATGTCCGGCTTCAGGCTGCGGTAGATGGCGGCCGACAGCACCTCGGCGAGCGTGAGCAGTTCGTTGCTGGCGCTGCCCGAGAGCTGAGACGAACGCAGGATGTTCGGCGGCAGGCCCAGTATGCCGCCGATCTCGCGGGCAATCGCGGTATTGTCGCCGGTCACCATCTTGACCTTCACCCCGTGATCGGCGAGATCCTGGATCACCGCGCGCGAATCGTCGCGCGGGGGGTCGTACAGCGGCACCAGGCCGATCAGCGAAAATTCCTCACCCTGCTTGCGTCCAACCGCCAGGGTGCGATAGCCCTTCGATGCGAGCAGGTCCACCATCTTGTGGATGTTCTGCGCGTTCTGGTCCGGCAGCGCCGCCAGGCCCAGGAGCACCTGCGGCGCACCCTTGATGGCGGTATATTTCTCCCCGTTCAACTCGACTTCCGCTTCGGTGCGCTTGCGCACCGGGTCGAACGGCACAAAGGACATCTGTTTCCAGTCCTGCCACCCCATACCCGGAAAACGCTCGTCTATGTAATGGAAGATCGGCATTTCAATCGGGTCATGGTTTTCCAGCCGCGATGCCAGCGCCGCATACAGCAATAGCGTCTTTTCATCGTAGCCGTCGAAGGCCACCAGTTCGGAAATCTGCATCTCGTTCTTGGTAAGCGTGCCGGTTTTGTCCGAGCAGAATACGTCCACCCCGGCAAGCTCCTCGATCGCCGTCAGCCGCGAGACGATGGCCTGGCGCCGCGCCAGGTTGACGGCCCCGACCGCCATGGTGACCGACAGCACTGCCGGCAGTGCAACGGGGATGGCGGCGACCGTCAGCACCAGCGAGAAGCGCGCGATCTCCAGGAAGGGCTGGTGCCGGAACAGGGCGACCATGATGATCAGCGCCACCAGCACGGCCGTGATCACAATCAGGAAATTGCCGATCCGGATGACCATCTTCTGGAAGTGGCTGCGCTCCTCCAGGCTGGCTTTGGCCACCAGCGACACCACCGTCTGGAAGTTGGTGTTGCGGCCGGTGTTGACCACCACGGCGAGCATTTCACCCTGCTTGACAATGGTGTTGGCGTACGCGACCTCTTCGGTCTTCTTGCTCACCGGAAGCGACTCGCCGGTCAGTGAGGACTGGTCAATCAGAAGGTAATCTCCCTGAAACAACTGTACGTCGGCGGGAACGATGTTGCCGATGCGCAGCTTGATGATGTCGCCTGGAACAAGTTCGCGCGAGGGAATGGAGCGGAAGACGCCATCACGCCGCACGATGGTTTCGTTCGCGAGGCGTTGCTTCAGCGCCTTAAGCGCATTAAGCGCGCGATGCTCCTGGAAGAAGTCGAGGCCCGCATTGACCAGCAGCAGGATCGTAATGATCGTGAAATCGTCCCACTTTCCGACGGCGGCGGAGAGGATCGCCGCGATCTCGATCATCCACGGGATGGGCCCCCAGAACCGCCGGAATAGCCGGTGCCACAGCGGCTCCTCCTTTTCCTCCATCTCGTTGTACCCATATTGTGCGAGGCGGGTCGCGACTTCATCCGCGGCGAGCCCTTGCTCTGCGGTAACGCCAAGCTGTCCCAGGGTGTCGGCGATAGTCTGACCGGCGTAGTCATCGGTTTTTTTCGGGGTGTTCACGCGTATAGCCTCCTGGTTGTTTGTCGCCGGGCGTACGGATGGCCGCGACCGGAGCAGTGCATGCTGCGGGGCGGGCGAATACTCACGGGATGAAGGGACGCCAAATTTATACACCGAGCGTGCATGGTTGAAAACCTGAAAATGTCGCGGCGCACGCCAACGCGATCGGCCCGGTCCTGACCATGAGAAACTTTTCGGGTTGGTATGAACGAGTTACGGCGCGGCGCGGTTCCGGGCGGCGGGAGCCGCGAAATCGTCTTATACTGGCCGCCCATCGCATGTATGGAGTAAAGACATCATGGCCGCCATCCTGCGCGCAATAAGAGCCGACATCACCACGCTGACCGTGGACGCCATAGTCAATGCCGCGAACAGCTCGTTGCTGGGCGGCGGCGGCGTAGACGGCGCCATCCACCATGCGGCCGGGCCGCAAATACTGGAAGCCTGCCGTTTTCTGGGCGGCTGCGCGACCGGTGACGCCAAGACGACGGCGGGCTTCAATTTGCCGGCCCGGTTTGTGATCCACACCGTCGGGCCGATCTGGCAGGGCGGAAACGCGGGCGAGGCGCAGCAACTGGCCGGGTGCTACCGCCGCTCGCTGGAGGAGGCGGCACATGGCGCGGCCTCGATCGCATTTCCTGCCATCAGCACCGGGGTGTATGGGTATCCGCCGGAGCGGGCAGCGCGGGTTGCCGTCGACACGGTGCGGGCGACGGTGCCGCAACATCCCGTCATTCGCGAGGTGATTTTCTGCTGCTTTTCCGATGACGATCTGGCGCGCTACCGGGCGCTGCTCACGCCATCCTCCGCCTGACGGGGCGGCCCCGCCGCCCGTGCCATAGGGCGGGGGCGGTGTGATAAACTCGCAGTATCGTTCACGCGGGATGGCTCCATGTCAGGCAATACTTTCGGCACACTGTTCACGGTCACATCGTTCGGCGAATCGCACGGTCCAGCCATCGGTTGTGTAGTGGACGGTTGCCCGCCTGGACTGGCGCTGTCGGAGGCGGACCTTCAGACCGATCTCGACCGGCGCAAGCCGGGCACCTCGCGTCATGTCACGCAGCGCCGTGAATCGGACACCGTGGAAATCCTGTCCGGCGTGTTCGAGGGCAAGACCACGGGCACGCCCATCGCCCTGCTGATCCGCAACGAAGACCAGCGCAGCAAGGATTACGGCAATATCGCGGAAACTTTTCGCCCTGGCCACGCGGACTACACCTACTGGCACAAGTACGGCATACGCGACTATCGCGGGGGTGGCCGCTCTTCCGCGCGCGAGACCGCAGCACGTGTCGCGGCCGGGGCCATCGCGAAAAAATGGCTGGCCGAGAAATACAACGTGGTGGTGCGCGGCTATCTGGAGCAGCTCGGCGAGATCGCCATCCCGTTCAAGCATTGGGCTGAGGTCGAGGCCGAGGGCAACAGCTTCTTCGTGGCGGACGCAAGCTATGTGCCGCGCCTGGAGGAATACATGGACGCGCTGCGCAAGTCAGGCGACTCCATCGGCGCGAAGCTCGCAGTGATGGCGCAGAACGTGCCCGTGGGCTGGGGCGAACCGGTGTTCGACCGGCTGGACGCCGACATCGCCCATGCCCTGATGAGCATCAATGCCGTAAAAGGCGTGGAGATCGGCGACGGCTTCGCCTGCGTCACCCAGCGCGGCAGCGAACATGGCGACGAACTGACCCCGGAGGGCTTCGCCTCCAACCACGCGGGCGGCATACTGGGCGGCATTTCCACCGGCCAGGACATTGTCGCGCGCTATGCCATCAAGCCCACCTCCAGCATCCGCCTGCCGCGCCGCTCCATCAACAAGGCGGGCGAGCCGGTGACGGTCGAAACCCATGGCCGCCACGACCCCTGCGTCGGCATCCGCGCCACCCCAATTGCCGAGGCCATGCTGGCCCTGGTGCTGATGGATCATGCCCTGCGTCATCGCGCGCAGAACGGGGATGTGGAAGTTTCTACGCCGAAACTGCGCTAGCTTCGTGCGCTGACCGGCAGGTGCAGGAGTGGCGTCAGCTCACGTACAAGCGGCCGTTCTAGCGCTCAGCCACCTTCTTGTACAACTTGAACCGTTCCTTCTTGTCCCCCGTGCGTGCACCCTCCCAGATCAGGCGCCAGTCCGGCTCGCTGGCGACGGGTTTCGCGGCGTTCGCCTGAACCAGCAGCAGCGAGCAGCGGCTGCGGGCGAGGCGCTCGGTGGTGATGCCCCCGAAATAGTCCAGCATGGCGCGCTGGCTGTCGCCCAAGCGCTCCCCTGCGATGCAGTTGTAATGCGCGGGCAGCGCCTGTTTCAGGCTCGCGACCACTCCGCGATAGCTCTTGCCGCTTTCCAGCCACGGCAGCCATAACGTCATTGCCAGCACCCACACCAGCGTCATGCCGCTCGCCCAGTTGATGACCGAACGCCGCACCGAGCGCCCGACGCGCCACACCAGCACGATCCATAGCACGGTGGCGCCCACGGCGATCCAGAATGGCGCGGGTTGAAATACCGGATGGAAGCCGGGCTGGTAATCCTTCAGCCAGTGGGTGATCTTGGCGTTGTTGTCGAGCAGCAGGCCCGCCCAGCCCCACCATAGGAGGATGGCCAGCAGGCCGAAGGTCATGATGCCGAACCAGTCGAGCGCATTCGCCGCACCCCGGCGCAGGCTGGGCAGCGCCGCGGTCGCAAGCAGGGCGAGCGGCAACAGCAAGGGCAGGGAAAGGACCTCCGCGAGATCGGGGGTGAGGCTGAGCGCGACCAGCATGACGGCAAAGGCGACCAGCAGCAACTGGTGCTGGGGCTCGTAGCGCAGGTTGCGGCGCACGTTCCACACCGACCATGCGGCGAGCGGCCACGCGGGCCAGGCCAGCCATGGGAGTTCCTGCGCATAGTACCAGGCGCGGTGTCCGAAGTGATGGCGGGCGTAGTTGAGCCAGTGCCCGATGTTGTGTGTCCACAGCCAGTCCGTGAACAGGCGGGGCGAGCGTTCATACAGCAGCCAGGGCCAGATCGTCAGCCAGGGCAGGGCGCACAGCAATGCGATGCCCAGGGCGATGTAATAGGGGCGGTTGCGCCAGTTGCGAAACAGCAGGAGCAGGGCGCTGATCGCGACAAACAGTACGATGGCGATGAAGCCTTTGGACATGAAGCCGATGCCGACGCCGATGCCGATGAAGACGCCGGCGCGACGGCGGAATCGCAGCGCCAGTCCGTAGCCATAGATCATCATGGCGCAGCCGGCGAGCAGAGCAAGATCCGCGGCCAGCAGATGGGCGTGAATGAGCAGGCCCAGGCAGCCGATCAGGATGATGGCCGCGCTCCAGCCGCGATACTTGCCGAACAGGTCGCGGCCGGCGAGTCCCGTGAACAGCAGCGTGAGCGCCATGTAGAAGGCGCTGGCCAGGCGTGCGCCGTCGTGGAGCGGCAGTATGGGGGAAAGGACCTTGGCGAACAGTGCCGCCGTCATGTAGAACAGCGGCGGCTGGCCCATGCGCGGTTCACCCGCCAGCGTGGGCACCAGCCAGTCGCCGCTGTGAAGGATGTGATAGACCAGGCCGAAGCTGTAGGCTTCGCCAGGTTTCCAGGGATCGTGGCCGACGATTCCGGTCAGCAGCCAGACCGCGATGAGCAGCGCCAGCAGGCCGGCCTTGGGCAGGGTGATGGGGTGCTCGTTTGCGGTGGCGTAGGGAAACATCGGCGACTTGTCTCGTTCCTAATGCACGTGGCGGGGCGCGACATTCGCCCAATCAAAAACAAAAAGGCAGCGCGGGCTGCCTTCCTGGGGACGACCGGATGCGAAAGACCCTTCAGCCAGCCTTTGCGCCGGACTTGGCGTACTTCTGGCGGAATTTTTCGACGCGGCCCGCGGTGTCCACGATCTTCTGGGTGCCGGTGTAGAACGGATGGCACTCCGAGCACACTTCCACATGCAGGGGTTTGCCCAGCGTGGAGCGTGTCTTGAAGTTGTTGCCGCAGCTGCAGTTTACGGTGATCTCGTCGTATTGCGGATGGATGTCGGCTTTCATTTTCGGTTCCTTGCTTTAGGGTGGGCGCGGCGGTTGTACGCGCCCGGATTAAGGGGGCGAATTATCCATGAAAACGCCGCCGGAAGCAACCTCCCTGGTTTGCCCTCCGGTGCATGGCGCAACGCGCCTTGAACCGTTAGAATCTACTCCTTTTTGCGTGCCGCTCCGCCTTGGACGCTGGCCGCACGTCATCGCGCGCCGGGGCAGGGCGTGCGCACCGCGCAATATTAAATAGTAGGGGGCTAACGGATGCTGTCACGCCAGGATTACCGCACGCTGTCGCTGTCGTCCCTAGGGGGTGCCCTGGAATTTTACGACTTCATCATCTATATCTTTTTCGCGAAGGAGATTGGCAGCCTGTTCTTTCCGCACCACGTGGAATGGCTGCAGCAGGTGAACGCGTACGCCGTTTTTGCCGCGGGCTATCTTGCGCGCCCGCTGGGTGGCTTGGTGATGGCGCATTCCGGCGACTTGTTCGGCCGCAAACGCATGTTCATGCTGAGTATTTTGCTTATGGCCCTCCCCACGCTGGCAATCGGCCTGTTGCCGACTTATGCGACGCTGGGATTCTGGGCGCCGCTGGCGTTGCTGGTGCTGCGTACCCTGCAGGGCGCGGCTGTCGGGGGGGAAATTCCGGGTGCATGGGTATTCGTTTCGGAGCATGTGCAGCCGCGCCACATTGGCGTGGCGTGCGGCATACTGACTGCGGGGCTCACCGGGGGCATCCTGCTGGGCACCCTGGTGGCCACCGGTGTCCATCACCTCTATCCCACCGAAGGGCAGATGCTGCAACACGGATGGCGTGTGCCATTCATCATAGGCGGGGGGTTCGGCATGCTGGCGGTATGGCTGCGCCGCTATCTGCAGGAGACGCCCGTGTTCCGGGAACTGCAGGCCGAGCAGAAACTGGCGGATGAGATGCCGCTGAAGCGCGTGGTGCGAGGACACGGCGGGTCGGTGGCGCTGGTCATGGCGCTCACGTGGCTGCTGTCGGCGGCCATCGTGGTGATGATCCTGATGACGCCGGCATTGCTGCAGAAGCTATACCATATTCCACCGGCGACCACGCTCGCCGCGAGCAGTGTTGCGACACTCTTCCTGAGCGTCGGCTGCATTGCATTCGGCGCCCTGTCTGACCGCTTCGGCCCGGGCAGTGTGTTGGCTATCGGCTGCGTTGCCCTTGGCGTCGTGTCCCTGGGCCTGTATCACTGGCTGCCGGTCATGCCCGGCCATATCTACGAGCTATACGCGCTGTGCGGCCTGTTTGTTGGTGTGATAGGCGTGGTGCCCGTAGTGGGTGTCAGCGCGTTTCCGGCAGAAGTGCGGTTTTCCGGTTTGTCATTCTCCTATAATGTCGCCTACGCCATCTTCGGCGGGCTGACGCCGGTCGCGGTAAGCTGGGCGATGAGGCTCGATCCGTTCGCTGCGCCGCATTATGTCGCGGCGCTCTGCGTCGTCGGCGTGCTGGCGGGGATCTATCTGCTGCGCAAACCGGTAATGAAGCTCGCGTGAGTTTCGTGCGACAATCGGGGTCATTGCCTTCCGGCGTGGCCGAAGGCTGTTAATTTTCAGGTCGAAAAAGTGGTTTTGGATCAACTCAACGAAATGCTGGGCGCCGACATGGCGGCAGTCGATGCAACGATAAGGGATCGTTTGCGCTCCGAGGTGGTGCTGGTCAACCAGGTCGGCGAATACATCATCAACGGCGGCGGCAAGCGCCTCCGCCCCGCGCTGGTGGTGCTGTCGGCCCGGGCCTTTGGTTATTCAGGCGCGCTTCACTATACGCTCGCTGCCGTGGTGGAGTTCATTCACACCGCGACGCTGCTCCACGATGACGTGGTCGACGAGTCCGCCATGCGGCGCGGGCGCGCGTCCGCCAGCGCACTGTTCGGTAACGCGGCCAGCGTACTGGTTGGCGATTTTCTTTATTCGCGCGCTTTCCAGATGATGGTGGAGGCCGGCGATATGCGCGTGATGCAAGTGCTGGCCGATGCCACCAATACCATAGCCGAGGGCGAGGTGCTGCAATTGCTCAATTGCCACGATGCCAGCGTCGGCGTGGAAAACTACCTGCATGTCATTCACTGCAAGACCGCAAAGCTGTTCGAGGCGGCCATGGCGCTGGGCGCGATTCTCTCCGGCGCGGGCGCCGGGATGGAGCAGGCTGCGGCGCAATACGGCATGCGCCTGGGCACGGCCTTCCAGCTGGTGGACGACGTACTGGACTATTCCGGCGACGAACAGGAGACCGGCAAGAACATCGGCGACGATCTCTCGGAAGGCAAGCCCACGCTGCCGCTGATCTATGCGATGCAGCATGGCGATGCGCGGCAGGCTGCCGTGGTGCGCGAAGCGATAGAGCAGGGCGATATCTCGCGCTTCGCCGAGGTGCTCGATGTCGTCCGGGCGACGGGCGCCCTGGATTACACGCGCGCGCAGGCAAAGCGCGAGGCGGCGGCGGCCTGCGCAGCATTATCTGTGTTAAGTGATTCGCAATATAAGCAATCCCTGCTACAATTGGCGGACTTTGCTGCCTCGCGGCAATACTGATCGTCTCCCGGCTTCGGTTTTTCCGGGGGCGCGATTGATTCTTGAATTCGGGGTGTAGCTCAGCCTGGTAGAGTACTGCGTTCGGGACGCAGGAGTCGGAGGTTCGAATCCTCTCACCCCGACCAGGCATGCGTCAGCGAACCTTGTTCCGGTTCGCCGCATATTCCCATCGGTAATTGCACTATATATATCGCCCCTCCATTTGGTTGTTTTCCAGCCTCCTGCGTATCCCAGCCCGGTTCATCTCCAGCCCTCGCCCGGTGCCCAAGCCAATGTCTTGTTAGTATGAACAAAAGGACTGGGGCATGTCCGGGCGCCGGGCAATAGTGGAAGAAAAGGGTCGGATTTTAACGTCCTGCGAACGCCTCATTTGGGGCGCCATTTCCCGCGGAAGCCCCTAATTTAATGGCCTGCTGGCTATTGCGTGAAAAAGAATTGTGGTGATAGAATCCGAACGATGTAATGGTTAAAAACTAGAATAAACCGGTTTCAAGAATCTTAAAGAATCTAAAGTCGAAACGCTAAAGGCTTTCGACGGGCAGAGTTGGGTTTTCTAAATTAGAGGGTTTATAACGGAGGAGGCGTCAATGTTTACTACATTCGTAACTACAGACCAAGTGTTTGCAATGTACGCGGTAATCTTTGTGTTCTTTTTTGCACTCGCTGCGTTGCTGCTGAAGAAGAATTCCTAAAACAGGGCCGTGCAATCGGCAGATTTTGAGAGAATGTATTCCTTAATTTGAAGAACAGTGGGGGTGAGGGAAATGCGGAAGTCTATAAATTTGGTGGCATGGCTTTGCGGGGTCGCTGTGATGTTGGTGTCCGGGGCCGCTATTGCTGCCGAGGAAGGCGTTGTCTACGGCAATGCCGCCAAGGGCAAGGAAATTTTCATGAATGGCAATCCCGATAAGGGTGTTACTGCCTGCCAGACTTGCCACATGGACAAGGCGCAGGGCAATGACGCCATGGGTACCCCCAGGCTTGCGGGTCAGGGCACTGCCTACATCATCAAGCAGTTGGACGATATCGCTGCCGGCAGGCGCGTACCCCAAGGTCTGGGTGCTGCGATGATTGGCATTGCGCAGGGCCTGAGCGACCAGGATCGCCGCAACGTCGCAGAGTACGTTCACGGCATCAAGAACGAAGAGCTTTCCGATCTCAAGGCGCTGAAAGATGGTGGCACGCAGATCGGCACCTCCT
>Ga0208774_1000038_pt1 | contig 20216 bp, 19 predicted proteins | sample SF_Rice_5C_80N_4_FD_185620 | JGI IMG/M metagenome (GOLD analysis project Ga0208774, IMG submission 185620) | Rice paddy soil microbial communities from Twitchell Island, California, USA - SF_Rice_5C_80N_405 (SPAdes) (version 2) | ecosystem: Environmental > Terrestrial > Soil > Paddy field/soil ... | reverse complement strand
TTCGTGCACTTTGGTGCCCACCGCCTCCACCCGGCCAAAGCTTTCATGGCCTTCGATAAGGTAGTCGAAGCCGGGCGGGGGAGCGCCGTAGAGGCCTTCCTGCAGTTCATGATCGGTGCCGTCCACGCCCACGCGAATAATTTTGACCAGCACGCCGCGGCCGTTGGAAACCGATTCCAGCCCGGGCTTGGGAACCTCGCGCAGCTGGGTGCTGTGAGGAGTGCGGGGAATGATGGTTATGGCGTTCATGGGCAGCTGAGTAGCCGCTTGCTTCGAGCTTTTAGCTTGCAACCACAGCAGAAATGCTGTGCGCTAAATTCGACAGGCATCGGCGAAGTGAACCGAACACAAGGTCCCCCGGCTCGCCGACGCCTCACAAAGCTCGGCGCCGGCTCGCTCGGGATGACAATACGGTCAAACTCTAGCGGTGGGCCAGCGCGGGTTCGTGCACGCCCGATTCGCTGTGCTCGAAGCGCTGGTTGATTTCCGCCCAGTTGAGAACATTCCACCATGCGGTCAGGTACTCGCCGCGCCGATTGTTGTATTTGAGGTAGTAAGCGTGCTCCCAGACGTCATTGCCCATGATGGGGAAATTGCCGTCGGAGAGCGGGTTGTTCTGGTTGGGGGTGGTGACAATCTGCAGCTTGCCGCCCTGGGCACGCACCAGCCACACCCAGCCGCTGCCGAACAGCTTGGTGCCGGCATCGTTGAACTGCTTCTGGAAATCGGCGAAGCTGCCAAAAGTCTTTTTGATAGCTTCGGCGATTTTGCCGGCAGGCTCGCCGCCGCCTTTGGGTTTCATGATGCGCCAGAACATGCTGTGGTTCACGTGCCCACCGCCATTGTTGCGCACCGCGGTGCGGATGTCCTCGGGAATGCTGTTTATGTTTTTTAACAACTCGTCGGCCGGCTTTTTCTGCAGGTCAGGATGCTTTTCCAGGGCTGCGTTCAGGTTCTTGACGTAAGCCGCATGGTGGCCGTCATGGTGCAGGTGCATGGTCTGCGAATCGATATGCGGCTCCAGGGCTGAGTAGTCATACGGCAAAGGGGGCAGTTCGTGGGCCATATCTTCCTCCAGTTGAGTTCAGATGTTCGAAGACAATCTTCGATTCTAACAAAGATGAGAGTAGCCAGTATTCAGCACGCAGTCATTTCTTCTTGCCCAGGAAGCGAATGCGGGCGACAAAGGTGCGGCGGTCGAAATTACTGAAGGCAAGGAAATTAAGGGAATTAATGTTGCTATTCACCGCGGTGGGGTTGCCGCTGCTGGTCACATTATCGAAGCCACCACGCAGGGCGAAGTTGTAGTGCCGCAGCGTAAAACGCTTTTCAATATAGGGACTGAACGAAAAAAAGCGCGGGAAGCGCAGGTTATTCAGAGGCTGCAAAAACTGCTGTTCCTGGTTGACCACAGAAAAAGGAAAGCCGGTGCGCCAGTCGAGAGAGTAAGCGAAATCAAGCTTGTGGATGAGGGGCAGGCTGGGCAAAGGAGCCATACCCCACAGCAGCACACGGTTGGGTGAGTCCCAGGGATAAGGGCCGGGGCCTTCCAAACCGTAATTGAGGCTGTCGAGATTATAGGTGAGCACGGCGTTGGTGACGCTGCGAGAATGCGTGTAGGAAACCATGAGGGGGTAAGTTTTGCGGAAGGTGTGGCGGGCGATGAACTGCAGCGAATGCGAGTGGTCCTGGCGAGTGTTGCTCATGACGAAAATACCGCCGGTCAGGCCGGCGGCGGCAGGTTGAGGCAGATAGATAAAGCCGTTGTCGCCGCGGCGGTCCAGGTATTCCACAGTGAAATAAACGTTGCCGGGAAGGCGGCGCTCCAGGCTGATACTCCAATTTAGAAAGCGAGGCTCGCGCAAGGTGTTCTGATTCAGAAAGAACTGGGTGAGCACTGGTGGCCGCAGCAGCGCGCCAGTGGGGGCGTAGTAATAATCCAGGCGGGTGCCGGAGAGTGGCTGGCTGACCAGGCTAAGGTTGGTGCCGTCATAGAAGACGCCGAATCCGGCGGAGAGCTTGGTTTCACCATCGCTGGTGAGCATGTAGGTGCCGGCGACGCGGGGAGAAACCAGGATCTGCCGGACGATCTCGTCGGCGTCGAAGCGCACCCCGGATTCGATGACCAGGCGGTCGGAAGGCGACCAGCGGTCCTGGGCGTAGGCGCTTCCCTGCAGGTTGTTCTTGCGCAAAGCGACAGTCTGGCCGGGAAAAAGCGTTTGCCGCAGGAGAACGCCGTTTTCGTCAAAAACGCGGATGGGGGTACGGCCGTTGAATTCGTGGTAAGCCACGCGATCGGCATCCATGCCGAACTTGAACTCGTGCCGTCCATGCCAATTGTGGGGCCGGAGATAGACGTTGGTGATCCATTGCAGGCGGCGCGAACGGTCCAATGTAGTGCGATAAAAGTTTCCGCTGAGCAGGCCGGGGGTCTCGATGAAGGGCAGATTACCCAGGGGCAGAACGTCGAGTTCCTGCTCGAAAAGGGCCACTCCGTTTTCCAGCAAAGTGCCGTTGGCAAAGTAGTGCTGGTCCTTGAAGCTGGCGAAGTAGCCGGTCTGGTCCTGGTTGGTGGTGGCGTTCAGCGGGTTAAACAGGGAAAGCCCGGCATGGCTGTACTTAAAGCGGTTGAAGAGCAGGCTGCCGGTCAGGATGTTAGAGCGCGTGATATTGGTCTGCAGCTTGAAGAGATTGCTGAAGCGCCAGAGGGGCGCCTGGTCGGCTCCAGCCGGCAGGTCGCGGATGAGATTGTAGTCGTATTCGAAGTCCTCGGCTTCATAGAACCAGACTTTGCCTCTCTTCAGCGGGCCGGAAACGGTGAACCGGGGAGTCCACTTATCCAGATTGACGCCGCGAATAAATTTAAAAGAGGGCAGGAAGTTGGTGCCGCTGTAGCGCAGGTGGTCGTCGCCGATGCCGGTACCGAGGCTGAGAACGCCAGCGGAGGAGCGGCCGTACTCGGCGGAATATCGGCTGGTCTGCACATCAATGGAGCGCAGGGCGTCAGTGGAGACGCGCAACTGCAAGGTGCCATTCACCGGATCGGTAATGTCGAAACCGTCAAGGGTATCAAGGGTCTGGTAGGTATGGCCGCCGGCAACGTGGGGCTGGCCGCTGCTGTCCTGCACCACGCCGGGGATGTAGGGCAGAATATTGCGATAATCGCGTGTAACTGGGTAAGGAATATTGATGACATCCACGCCGGAGAGGCTGCGCGTATCAGCAATTTTCTCTGGATCAATGGCGGGAGGGGACTCCACCACATTCACCTCTTCCTTGACCTCCTGCAGATGGTGAAGCTCGATTTCGATGGTGCCGGTTGCAGCGCTGACTTGCACGGTTTGATTAACTGCATAAAAGGCTTCTTTTTCGACATGCAGCTGGTAGGCTCCGGCAGGCAGGCTGGGAAACTGGCAGCGGCCGGAGAAGTCCGTTTCCTGTTTGAAAAGGGCGGCGCTGCCGGCAAGCTGTAAGGAGACGCGCGCCGAGCGCTGGGCCACGCCATTTTCGTCATTTACCGTGACCTTCAGCGTGAGAGGAGCCTGGGCATGGCCTGCAGCACACAACAAAGCCAGGAAAAACAAGAAGGCTGACCAGCGAAATGGGAACCGCAGCATGAACCGCCCGGGCCTTGTGAAAGCTAGTTGGGGGCATTGTAAAGGAAAAGAAAGGACAACGGGGGATGCAGGTCGCAGAGTTCAGGGGTTTCTGGGTTTCGGGGTTTTAACATTTCAAGGTTGCAGGTTTCAAGTTTCCAGTTTCCAGTTTCCAGTTTCGAGCGAAGAGGGGCCACACCAGGAGGCGCGATGAGGAAAGCGGTGTTTGGAGTGGGAATAGGGATTGCGCTGGCGGTCGGGGCTTGGGCGCAAACCACGCCCGATCCGCAACTGATGCAGGAGATCAACCGAATTCCGGCCATTGACGACCACACCCACATACCCAAGGTGGTTCCGCCCGGAGAAAAGGATGATGACTATGACGCCCTGCCCTGCGCGCCGCTGGAGCCGACGGCCGATGCCACCATGGTGCGGCCGGGCAATCCGCTGTTCCTGCAGGCGTGGAAGGCGCTGTACGGCTACCAGTACAACGATAAGAGCCCGGAACACTTGCGCGAGCTGCGCGCCACGCGGGAGCGGGTGCAGCGGGAGCAGGGCGACAACTTCCCCGCCTGGGTTCTGGACCAACTGAACATCCGCTACATGCTGGCCAACCGCATCGCCATGGGCCCGGGTCTGGCGCCGCCGCGCTTCTTATGGGTGCCGTACGACGACGCGCTGCTGCTGCCCCTGAACAATCAGGCGCTGGCCAGCGAAAATCCAGATCGCAAATTTTTCTTCGGCCGGGAGGAAATGCTGCAGCGGCGCTATCTGAAGAACTCGGGGCTGGATGCGGTTCCCGCCACGCTGAATGAATATGTGTCGCGGGTGGTGGTGCCGACGTTGGAACTCCAGAAGAAAAAGGGGGCGGTGGCGATCAAGTTCGAAGCAGCCTACCTGCGTACGCTGAATTTCGGCAAGCCGGACCGGGGGCAGGCAGAGCAGGTTTACGCGCAATACGCGGCTGGGGGCATTCCTCCGAACCGCGGGTACCTGGCGGTGCAGGATGTTCTTTTTCGCGAGATTGCGCGGGCAGCGGGGCAACTGGGGTTGGCAGTGCACATCCACACCGGGGCGGGCTGCGGCGGCTATTTCGATATTGCGGGGTCGAACCCGGAGCTGCTGGATTCCGTGCTCGACGATCCCAGCCTGCGGCAAACCAAATTTGTGCTGCTGCACGGCGGTTCCGGTCCCTATTCCAAGGTGACCGCTTTCCTGCTGGGCAAGCCCAACATCTATACCGATTTCTCCGAGCAGGATTGGATGCTCTCTCCGCGGGCGCTGAGCGTGGTGATCCGCGACTGGCTGGAGTGGTATCCGGAAAAGGTCATGTTCGGCACCGACCTTTATCCCGGCAACTCGCCGGAGTATGACTGGGATTCCATCGGCTACATGATTGCGACCACGGGCCGACAGGCGCTGGCCTTGGCGCTCACGGGCATGATGCAGGATGGCGAGATCACGCGCTCCCGGGCGGCGCAACTGGCGCACATGGTGCTCTTCGATAACGCCGCCAAGCTCTACGGATTAGCCAGAAACACCGAAGTACAAAGAAAATCCCTTCACCACAAAGGACACCACGGGCACAAAGGCAATTGACGAATTGCAGATTGACGATTGACGGGTTATCCCAGTCTCACCGCCAGGAGCCAATGACGCAGTAACACGGAACTTCGATCGTCAATCGAAAATCGTATATCGTCAATTCTTCGAGATTGCCTGACTCACAGCAGTGAAGAAGCTTGCACAGGCACGATTCTGCTTATCCCCGCAATAAAAATTTTGAATTTCCGTTTTAGCCGGGAAACGAGGAAAGTAGCTGCTGGGGAAACCGCACCACAGCCACCGCCGGAGGCGCCCGACTCGCAGGCACGCCGCGGCTGGACACCGCACGACCAGATTCGCAGTACCAATTACCGCCGGCCTCGTGCATCACAACGGAGGAATTTGTGGAGACGAATATCTATTGGTTGTGGCTGTTGTCCATGGGCAGCCTCATCTTCCTGATGCAGGCGGGCTTCTTCCTGCTGGAAGGCGGGCAGGTGCGCTCGCGCGAGGTCAACAACGTCATGATGAAGATGACGGGGCACCTGGGGCTGGGCATCGTGATCTTCCTGCTGGGCGGCTTCGCCATCAAGCAATACGGCTGGCCCCTGGCGGCGCTGCCCAACGGCTGGCATCTGCCCTGGCAATTCATCGGCGACGGCGGACACTCCATCGCCTTCTACGTTTCCCTGATGTTCGTGCTGGTTTCCTGCGCCATTCCCAGCGGCTGCTTCTCCGGGCGCATGAAGTTTTCCGCTTACCTCCTGTTTGCCGGGCTGTACATCGGCATCATCTACCCCATCTTCGCCTACATCCTGTGGAATGGGCCGCTGGCGCGACTGGGGGTGCAGGATTACGCCGGCTCCCTGGGCGTGCACGCGGTGGGGGGCATTGTGGGACTGATCGGAGCCTATTACCTGGGCAAGCGTAAGACGCCGGGGCAGGCACACGACGTGCCCATGATGGGACTAGGGGCGCTGCTGCTGATGTTCTGCTGGTTTGGATTCAACCTGGGCTCGGTGCCCTCCTATGGCAACATCGCCGCCGACTTGCCGCTGGTGGCCATCAATACTCTGACGGCCATGGCGGGCGGCATCCTGGGCTCGATGGCGGCCACCTGGAGGCAGGACAAGCCGGACGCCATCATCACGCCCAATGGCGGGTTGGCGGGGGCGGTGGCCATCTGCTCGGGCGCGCACCTGGTGCATCCCTTGTTCGCGCTGGCCATAGGGCTGGCGGCGGGAGCGCAAATTCCCTATACCGCTCGCTGGATTGAAAAGCGGCTGAAAATTGACGACCCCTGCGGCGTGGGTCCGGTGCACGCCACCCCCGGCTTGCTGGGCGGCTTGGCAGCGGGCCTGTGGGCGCCCATGATTCCCCATGGCTTCCACGGCTACACGGTCCACATCTGGGCACAAGCGGTGGGAACGGTAACGGCGCTGGCCTATGCACTGGTGGCAGGCGTAGTGGTATTCAAGGTAGTGGACATGGTCACCGGGCTGCGGGTCAGCGAAGAAGAGGAATTGAGCGGCCTGGACTTGGCCGAGCACGGCATGGCGGCCTATCCCGAGCTGTTCAACGGCAATACAGCGGCGACCCCGCTGCACGTGCTTTCAGCGGTGAAGGTGGCGGACGTGATGACCGACGTGCCCGTGGTTTCGCCCGACGACATGCTGGACGCGGTGCAGGAACTGATGTTCGCGCGCGAAATTTTCGCCTTGCCGGTGCTGGACAAGGAGGCGGAGCTCACGGGAGTGATCAGCATGGCGGATGTAACCAAAATTGACCGCAGCCAGCGGCCGTTCGTAAAGGTGGCCGCGGTCTATACCCGGCAAGTGCAGGCGGCGTATCCCGATCAAACCATTCATGAGGTGGTGGAGCGAATGCGCGAGCACCATCTGGCTAACTTCCCCGTGGTTTCACGGCGCGAGGAAAAGCAACTGCTTGGCATGGTAACCAAGTCGGACATTGTGTTGGCTTACCGGCAGGTAGCAGTGAATCAGTAACCAGCTGTTCGGAGGTGACAGGCTCAGGGTTTAGCCCTGGGCCTTTCTTTCTCAAGGGTAACCGGGTACTTTCTTTGTTCCTCTGGGAGGACATGGCCTTCGGAATCTGAGGCGCGGCAATGAGATAGGGCTATAATCCGGCTGATTTGTCTGAAGCAATGATGCGCCTTCGTTCCATTTTGCTGATGTTGACCCTGGCAGCGCTCTGCGCACAGGCCGCACTCGCCAAGGACGTGGCGCTCATCTCCAACAAAGGCAACAATCTGCGCGGAATGACCGTTCCCGATCTGGTGAAGATTTGCAAGGGGCAGATGGGACGCTGGTCGAACGGCCGGGCGGTGACCCTGGTCACGCGCGCGCCCGCTTCTCCGGACATGCGAATTGTGCTGCAGAAGGTTTATGGCATGACGGCAGACGAAGTAAGCGAGTTGATTTCCGCCGCCAACCATGGCCGTACCGACCACCCGGCCATTGTGGTGGTTACCTCCGATGATGCCGTGGTGAAGAGAGTAGAGGCTACGCCGGGAGGAGTGGGTCTGGTGGATGTGTACTCCATCACCGGCGGAATAGACGTGCTGCGAGTCGGGGGCAAGCTGCCCCTGGAACCTGGATACGTGTTACACGGAAACTGAAAGCCCCCGCCCGGCAGCCGGGAAAGGCGAGCAGTGAAGAGGACGGATGGAGTTTCCGGCCCCAGCGCCCCAGCCAGGCGCGAACCCCGACGCTACCCCCGCTACAACATGAACCTGAAAATCGCGGTGCAGGTGTTTCGCGAGGGAGTGGTGGAGTCCCTATGGGGGCGCTGCAACGAGATTGGGCAAGACGGCATGAGCGCAACGTTGACCCGCGAGTTGCAGCCGGGGGAAGTAGCCACGCTGGAGTTCACCCTGCCGGCTACGGTGACAGCCACCAAGTTGCGGGCGGTAGTCCGCTATCGCAACGGATACCGGCATGGCTTTGAATTTCTCACCCTCACCGAAGGACTGCGGGAAGCGCTCCTGCGGGCGCTGTCAATTGCAGAAGAGCAGCCCTAACCGTTTCCCTTCCCAAAAGAACTCAGTGGGAGCGCAGGCAGGCCTGGGCGGCAAAGTAGCCGCACATGCCATGCACGCCGGGAGCGGGAAAGGTGGAGGAGGAGCACAAGTAAACGCGCCATGGAGCGGTGGTCGAGGGCCGGGCTGCCATGCGCAGAAACATCTGCCGGAACTCCATGCTGCCTCCGCTGATGTCGCCGCCGATCAGGTTGGCGTTGTGGGCTTCCAGTTCGGCGGGCGGCATCACCGAGCGCGCCAGAATCAGCTTGCGGAAGCCGGGGGCAAAGCGCTCGATCTGGGCTTCGATGCGCGGCAGCATGTCCTCTTTGGACCCGTTGGAGACATGGCAGTAGGCCCAGGCAGTGTGCTGGCCCGCGGGCGCGCGGGTGGAATCGAAGAGCGTGTGTTGCGCCAGCAACACAAAGGGACGCTCGGGCGCTTGCCCCCGCCAGGTGGCGCGTTCGCCGGCGGCAATTTCGTCCAGTGTCCCACCCAGGTGCACCGTTCCGGCGCGCCGGCAATCCTCCGCCGTCCAGGCAATAGGCCCGCTCAAGGCCCAATCCACCTTGTAGGCAGCCATGCCGTAGCGATAGCGCCGCAACCGGCGCCGCAATGCGGGCGGAAGGTCCTGCCCGCCCAGGTTCAGTAGCTGGCGTGGCGTTACGTCACAGAGCACTTCGGCGCCCCGCGGCAATTCCCGGAGAGAGGTGACGCGTGTCCCAGTGCGAATCTCCACTCCCAGCGACTGCGCGTAGCCTGCCAGCGCGTTGGCGATCTGCTGTGTGCCGCCACGGGGGAAGGGCCAGCCCACCGCGTGGCCGGCCACACCCAGCACCAAGGCGATGGCTGCGGTGCCCACATGGTCCAGCGGCAACATGGCATGGGCGCCCAGCCCGGCCAGTAATGCCCGCGCATGTTGCCCGCGAAAGCGGCGGCGTGCCAGCCTGGCCAGCGGTTGCACAGCAGTCCAACCCAGTCGCGTCAGCAGCCAGGGATGGCGCGGAAGCCGCGGGGACATGATCAGCCCGGATAACTCGTCCCAGTGTTCGACCGCTGGATTTACCTGGCGGCGATAGCTTTCGCAATCGGCCCCCAGGCGATCGGCGGTTTCATCCACTGAACGAGCCAGGATAGCTGCGCTGCCATCGTCGAGCGGATGGGCCAGAGGCACAGCCGGGTGTACCCATTCCAGCCCAAACCGCTGCAGGGGGAAACTGGCAAAAACGGGGGAGCCGGCGCCCAGGGGGTGAATGGCGGAGCAAATATCGTGGGTGAAGCCGGGAAGAGTAAGTTCGGCGGAGCGGGCGCCGCCGCCCATGCTCTGCTCCGCCTCAAAAACGGTGACGCGGCGGCCGGCTTGAGCCAGAATAATGGCTGCAGTCAGGCCGTTGGGCCCGCTGCCCACCACGAACGCGGCCCGGGAGCGCATCCCCGCGCCGATGTTATTGCCGCCCACCGCCACGCCGCCTCCTTAGCCTGCAAGATAATATCAACCAGGGTGGAATCGCCGCCTGCGCTCTCCCCTGGTGCGCCGGCTGCGTTTACGATACAGGCATGGAGAGAGAGAGGTTTGTCGAACTGATGGAGGAAGCCTTGCGGGAGCTGCCCGCAATGTTTCGCGACAAACTGGAAAACCTGGCCATCATGGTGGAGGATGAGCCCGAAGGCCAGGCCCGCTTGCGCCATGGCCCGCGCGCCGGTCCGCGGCGGCTGCTGCTGGGCATCTTTCAGGGCATTCCCGCCACCCAGAAAAGCGTGTGGGACATTGTGACAGCGCCCAACCGCATTGTGCTGTACCAGCGGAACATCGAAGCGGTGTGCCGTAATGATGAGGAAATCCGGGAGCAGGTGCGCAAAACCGTGATGCACGAATTGGGACACTACTTCGGCATGAGCGAAGAACAACTGCGCCAAGCCGGGCTGGGATGAAACTCGCCACCGCGCTGCTGCTGCTTTTTACTCTGGCCATGGTGACGGTACACCTGACCAGCACCCGCCTATTGCGGCGCGCCTGGAGTGGAAGAGCGCCGCGCTGGTTGAGCGTCCTCAGCATATTCCGCTTTGAAGCCATCTACTACTTGGGGCTGATGGGGTATGTGGCCTGGCAGCGCAGCCGCTTTCTGCTGCCTCCCCTGGTCGCTATGGCGGTGCTGCACGTGGCCGGGTGGGCGCTGGCGGAAGCGCGCCCTGGCTGGCTGGTCAACGCCGGCGGCGAAGCCACCCGCACCCGTATTCTCACCGGTGTACAGGCTTTCGACCTGGCTGAAACGGTGGTGCTCGTTTATATCGCCTGGGTGCTGTCCGCGGCAATATTCGGCCATCCCTAATGGATATGACTCCCCGGAACCACAAGCCGGGAGCTCTGCCGCGCAAAGAAAAAGCGCAGGAGCCATGCTCCCGCGCCCGAAATCATCAGCCTGGAAGCCGCTAGCTATCGCCGCGCTTCTTGAGCGTAGGCCGCCCATCATCCTTGTTCTGGTCGTTCGGTCCCTTGGCGCGGCGCAGCGTTGGACGGTTATCCTTCGGGTTCTGGATCTTGTGGCGGTTCTCAACCGCCGCCAGCCGCGCCTTAACGTCCTCAAATTCGGAGGTGTCCTCAATGTATTCCTGGCGCGGGGGCAAAAGGTGGCCAATCTCCTCTTGCGACATCTTGATCCGGTCCGGCGTCTGCGGATGGGTGCTGAAGGCCTTCGCCAGGAAACCCGGTTTCTTCTTCTGCTGCGCCTTCAATTTTTCAAAAAAGGCAATGAGCGACTGCGGATCGTAGCCCGTCTTGTACAGGTACTGCATGCCGAGGTAGTCAGCTTCCTCTTCGAACCCGCGGGAAAAACGCAGGAAAGTCATGGGCAGGGCCACGCTGGCCGCGTTGTACACGCCATACCCCAGGCCGCCGCCCACGAAGATCAAGGGGATGGTGGCCAGGTTCGCCAGCTGGCCGCGGGTTTGTTCGCGTGCGGCGTGGCACGCGGCCACATGCGCGATCTCATGCGCCATCACTCCCGCCAGCTCAGACTCGTTATCGGCCGCCAGGACCAGACCTGAGTTTACGTAGAAGAACCCGCCGGGCAGAGCAAACGCGTTTACCTCGTCGGAGTCAATTACCTTGATGGTGAAGGGGACCTTGGCGTCGGAATTGCGCACCAGATTTTGCCCGATGCGGTTCACATATTCGGTAATCGCCGGGTCATTAATCAGCTTGACGCTCGACTCCACCTGGGCCGCGAACTGCTTGCCCATTTGCACCTGTTTTTCAATGCTGTACCAGTTGCCCACTCCCTCCCCGCAGCCCACATTGCGGTTGCCGATGGCGGAAATGTCTTTAATGCTGCCGTCGTGGTAGGTCTTGACCCCAGCGCTTTTGGTGGCGGCGGCGGAAAACGCGCTGCACGCAAATACCAGAGCCGTGGCCAGCGAGATTGTACGGCGAATCATAAATTTACCCCTGCTGAGAGCAAGCCCCCGGCCGGCCCCCAGGCTTATCAGCGATGGCCGCTTTTAAGCTGGTCCTCACCCATTTAGAGGCTGGACTGCTTAGCGGTAGTTGTCCGCAGGCCTCTTCTGCCCATCAAAGCCCGGCTGTGGCTTGAGTGCAGGACGGATTCAGGGCAGTTGTTAAGGCCGACTATACCCCCGTCCAGGAACCCCGTCCAGCCGCCAAAACCGGCTTGGGAGCCGGGCGGGGGCTCAGCCGCCTACTTCTATTAGACTGACGAAAGCGCGCCCCGGGACGGGAAAATTTGCGCCCCTTATGGGTACCCCTAGGTGGCAACTCAGCGTACACCTCCGGCAACTCATCCCCTGGAACCGATGGGCTGGATAACCCAAGAATATGCGCGCCGCCGGCCGGCGGCCTCTGGCCAGAGCTCCAATGTGGCCCAGCAGCAGGCAGCGGCGAATTTATGGCAGGAACTGCACGACAGCCTGCAGGCCGACGTCAGCGAGTACAACCGCTGGGGTGGCACCGCCATCTTTGACGCTCCTGACCGGCAGCAGGTGGCGATTTCCGAGCCCACTAGCGGGCTGCAGGTCCGCATCCAGGCCGAGCTCCCCGACCGTCATTTGCGCTACGAATTCCAAGCCACCCGAGACGATGTGCCGGCCCCGGAGGGCGGCTTCTTCTCCATTCGCATTTCTCCCACAGGCCAGGCCGAACTCTTCTCCGCCGACCAACCCCTGAATTGCGAACAGGCGCGCCGCGTCCTGCTTCAACCCGTCCTCTTCCCCAGTGACACCTCTACCCCGTTGCGGCAGTCCGCGTGACCTGCCCTGACCGGCGCCGCACATGAACTCCCTCTCCCCCGGCGCGCTGATGGCAATGTCTGTTCCCGCCGCGCTGGGATTCGTGCGGAACGGAATCTTTATCGCCATCATTGCCAATGGCCTTATCGGAATTTCGCTGGTCTGGGACAAAGTACTGCTGAAAAAGCCGGAAACCCGCAACCTGGTCTCTTATGTCTTCTGGCTGGGCGCGATCAGCATTTTCGGCCTGCTCCTGGCTCCATTTGGTTTCCACTGGCCGCGAGCCTCAATCGCGGCTTTGGCCTTGTGCACGGGAATACTTCATCTTGCGGCGATATGGTTCTACTACGCCGCCCTGAAGCGCGGTGAGGCGTCCCAGACTCTGGCCGTAATGGGGGGATTTTCCCCGGTGGCCACCGCCCTCATCGCCATCCCGCTGCTTCGCCATCCCTATCTTGCGCGGGCTAACGTGCTGGCTTTCGCCCTGCTGGTGGGCGGCGGTTTTGTAATGTTTTTGTCGGAAAAGCTGAATCTGCGGCGAATTCTGCCCAGCATTCTGCTCGCCTCCGGACTGTTCGGCCTGGTCAACGTGCTGCAGAAGGTGGTGTTCGATAACACCAACTTTGTCAGCGGATATGTGATCTTCACCATCGGGACCTTTTTTGGCTCCATGCTGCTGCTGGTCCGCCGCAGATGGCGGCGGCAGATTTTCGTTTATTCCGAACATGCGGAACCCAGCAGCCGGTTCTGGTATTTCGTCAACCGCTTCATCTCCGGTGTGGGCTCATTCCTGATTTTTTACGCCATTGACCTGGCTCATCCCGCGGTGGTGGACGCCATCTCCGGCGTGCGCTATGCCATCATCTTTGTCGCCGCTTATGGGCTTACCCGGTTGCGGCCGCGCTGGTTACAGGAAAACTTTCAGGGCTGGACCCTGGTGGGCAAGAGCCTGGCCACACTGCTCATCGTTGCCGGGCTGGTGCTGCTGGGCTTGGGCGGCAAAGGCCAGAACTCAGGCCCCAGTGCGCGCGTACCGTCGCCCTACTGGCCCACATGCAGCATGGGAAACCGAAGAAGATCATGAAACTTTGAAACTGTCTTATATGGAGATCAGCATTACCCCAATGGCCACCAGGGAGGCGCCTGCCCAGCGCTTCCACCCCACCTCTTCCTTAAGCAGATACTTGGCCAGCGCGGTTTCCAACAGATAGCTGGAGGCGGTCGCCGGCACGGCAAAGCTCAGCTTGGCGATGGATAACAGGTCCATAAGAGCGAAGAATGAAATGGCCATGGCGACGATGCCGATGATGATGTAGAGATTGCGCGCCAACTGCCACAGGAGCCGGGCCAGCCCGGACAGGCTGAAATCATTCACTTCACCGTGGCGTTTCATGCCCGCGGTAGTGAGCAGATCGCCGACCGTGCCCGGCACTACGATCAACGCCACCAGGATCCAGCGCATCATTCCTCTGCTAGACCTCCGGTTTCGTCGGTGGTGCTGGGGAAGGTTTCGCCCACGAACACCGCTCCCACTGTGATCAGGGCAATGCCCGCCCAGCGCAAGGCTGAGACCTGCTCCGCCAGAAAGAACTTCCCCAGCAGGGCGCTGATGACGTAGGAGGTGGAGGTCACGGTGATCACATAGCTCAGGTCCGCCCAACTGAGCAGGGCAAGGCGGAAAATGAGCCAGGCAATCAGCAGCAGCACGCCGATAATGACCCAGGGATCGGCAAAGGCCTGCAAATAGGGCCCGGGCTGCCAGGTAACAAGTTGACCAACCTCCTGCATGCCTTTGCTGAGGGCGTAGTTGCCCACGGCGTTGCTTACCACCACTACCGTGGTGATGGCAGCCGTTTTGGTGACCAAGTGGGAAATCATGGGCCCGGATGGCGGCGGGAAAATTGTCGGCCAAAATTAAAGTGCGACGAACAATTCTAAGATGCTGGCCTGGCCGAGCGGGATTCCGATGGTTGCGCCGCGAAAACGTTAGCCGGCAGGCCATCTCTCCTGGCGACAGTGGTTCAGCTAAGGCGCATTCCGCAAGGATGTAACGTTTTACCTCACCTGGATAAAGTGCAACGCGCCGGGCGGGCGGGCCGCGCCCGGCGCTGAACTTATAGCGCTACTCCAGCGATTTAGGATCCGACAGGTTCTTGGGTGAGTGGTGGTTCAACAGCGAGACCAGTGCCTGCCCCGCCGCGGGCACGCCCACGCGATGCTCGCGCACGATTTCACGGGCACTGATCTTGCGCCCGTAGAGCTTCTCGTTGGCGCCATTATCCTGGCGCAGGGTAGAGCCCTCCAGCGAAATACCAGCAAACAAGCCGCGGGAGCGCGAATAGGAGAGAATCTCCGCCCGCATAGCCACGTCGGTGGCCGCGGTGGCGTCCCGGCCCTTGGGCCCGGCGGCCGCCGCCGCGTCGGCGCCCAGCTTCACCTTGGTCTTCAGCAGGGACTCCGCTCCATGGGGATTCATCACCAGCAGCACGAAGTCAGTCGCCTGCCCGCCCAGCTGAAAACCAATATTGCCGCCTTCCAGGGCGTACATAGCGGGCGCGCTCCACGGACCGGTGTAATGCTGGCCGGTGCGGCAGCTCATCACCCCGCGGCCGTAGCTACCGCCGAGACCGATGGCAAACTTCTTCACCGAAGGCAGAACGATGATGCATTCCGCCCGGTCGAACAGATCCTTGGGGATGTCATCAGGAATGTTGATGATTTCTTTGAGCACTTCGCCGGCGTCTTTGACCCGGTCCTGCTCTTTTTCATTGTCCTTGGCCAACAGGGGGGCAGCGAGTAACAGCACGAAAGTCAGTACCGCGACCAGCTTCTTCATGAAACCTCCACGTGGGAATTGTCATCTTAAACCTTAATTAGCTGTGTGTAACGAAAGTCTGTTCCCCGTTTGTAACTTGGCTTCCTCCCCGCCCTGACCTAGAGTTCTCATGGCATTGAAAATGCATGAAATCATTAGGGAGCTTTTTGTGCCCCGTAAAGCGGCAGAAAATGCACGTTTTATGAAATATTTGCTTTCCAGCTTCGCCGCTGTCCTGCTGCTGTTTTTTGCAGCTACGGGGGCCCATGCCCAACTACCCGCGGGTCAAGATCCTACCCAGCCTTACCTGAGCAATGCAGCGACAGCTTCGGAAACCGAGGCTTACCCGGAACAGGCGGGCAATTCGCCGCTGCTCACCATTCGCCGGCGGGTGGACGAGGTTAATGTGGTGTTTACCGCCACCAACGGGCACGGAAAGTTCGTGCGCGACCTTTCCCAGAGTGATTTCCGGGTTCTGGATAATAACCAGCCGCCGCAAAGCATTCTTGATTTTCGCCGCGAGACCAACCTGCCCTTGCGCGTGGGCCTGCTGGTGGATGACAGCGGCTCGGTTAAAAGCCGCTTCCTGTTCGAGCAGAACGCCGCGATTTCGTTTCTCAAGCAGGTGGTTCGCCAGGGTACCGACCGGGCTTTTGTCATCGGCTTCAACAGCCATTCCAAGCTGATGAAAGATTTCACCGACAACACCGTGCAACTGTCCTCGGCGATTGACAATCTCAAGGCCGGCGGCGGCACCGCCCTGTATGACGCGGTTTACCTGGCCTGCAAGGAAAAGCTGCTCAAGACCGGCGATGAACGGCCGGTGCGGCGCGCCATCATCGTACTCAGCGACGGCGAAGATAATCAGAGCGAGGTCAGCCTAGGCAAGGCCATCCAGATGGCGCAGCGCGCTGAGGTGGTAATCTATGCCATCAGCACCGACGACAGCGGGTTGGTCATGCGGGGCGACGGGGTGCTGGAACAGCTTGCCAACGCCACCGGCGGCCGCGCTTTCTTCCCCTACAAGATGACCGACATTACCAAGGCCTTTTCCGCCATCGAAGAGGAGTTGCGCAGCCAGTACTCCCTGGCCTACAAGCCCGCGGAAATGGCTGCAGACGGCCGTTACCACTCCATCGAAATCATCGCTCTGAGCAAGAAAGTGCACGTCCGCTCCCGTCCCGGTTACTACGCTCCCACCCAGTAGCCGAATACATCATTCCCTGCAACACAGGCTCGCAATGGAACCGCCGCAGCGGGGTCAGGCGCGCTTGTTCCCTCTCCTGAAAGCATCGTGGTACGATTTTATTGTTGCACGCAACGTGTGCCGAACTGGCGGGCATCTCTTTCTCCGGGCGGCAATCGCCACCTTGGATTTAGAGACAGAGCAGCCTGAAGAGAGACTAAGCAAGCCATGAAAGAGAAAGTGGTCCGCATTGGATATCCTGCAGCAATTCTTTCCGCCATCGTTGTCCTGGTAATCGGGGGTGTGCTGGGCTGGGTCATTCCCGCATGGGCGGGCATAGACAACACGGCCAACACCGTTTCCGTGTACATCAGCGGTTCCGCACCTGCAGCCGGACCGCCCAACAGCATGGGATACGCGGCGGTGGTCAAACCTGTGTTGCCGGCTGTGGTAAACATCTCCTCCTCGCGCCTGGTTAAGCCGCAGGGCAACCAACTCAACCCCTTCTTCAACAATCCTTTTTTTCAGCAGTTTTTTGGCGGGCAGATGCCCCAACCCCGGCCGCAGCGCGAGGAAGCTCTGGGTTCAGGCGTCATCGTCAGCCATGACGGCTACATCATGACCAACAACCACGTGGTGGAGAAGGGGACGGATATCAAGGTGTACCTGTCGAACAAACAGGAATACCCGGCCAAGGTAGTGGGCACCGACCCGAAGACCGACATCGCCGTGCTCAAAATCCAGGCCAACCACCTGTCCACAGTCACCTTCGGCGATTCTTCCAAGCTGCAGGTGGGCGATTATGCATTGGCGATTGGCGACCCCTTCGGCATCGGAGAGACCGTAACCATGGGTATTGTGAGCGCCACCGCCCGCAGCCAGCTTGGAATTGAGAACTATGAAGACTTCATCCAGACCGATGCCGCCATCAATCCCGGCAACTCCGGAGGCGCGCTCATCAACGCGCGCGGCGAACTGATCGGCATCAACACCGCCATTCTCTCCGGCCGCAGCGGCGGGAACCAGGGGATCGGCTTCGCCATCCCCATTAATCTGGCGCGTTACATCATGGGTCAGATTCTGAAGTACGGTAAGGTAACGCGCGGCTGGCTGGGAGTGGGAGTCCAGGATGTCTCGGCTCCGGTGGCGAAGACCTACGGCGTGCCGGCTAATCAGGGAGCCATAATCAGCGACGTAGCGCCCAACGGTCCGGGCGCGAAAGCGAGCCTGCAGCGGGGAGATGTCATCACGCAACTGAACGAGCAACCGGTGCAAGGGGCGAACGATCTGAAACTGAAAATCGGCGAGCTGCGGCCAGGCACGACGGCACAACTGAAAATCGTACGCGATGGCAAGCCGCAGGATGTGTCCCTTACGCTGGGTGAGCAGCCCCAGAGCGGGCAGCAACAGGCGGGAGCGGCGGAGCCGCAGCAGCCTGGGCTGATGCAGGGTGTGGAGGTAGAGAACCTGACGCCCGACATCTTGCAGCAGTTGGGTGTGCCGGCTAACACCAGAGGCGTGGTCGTGGCGAATGTCGCCCAGGGCAGCCCTGCAGAAATGGCTGGATTGCAACGTGGCGACATCATCGAGCAGGTCAACCGCCATCCCGTGGACAGGGTTTCGCAGTACGACCGCGAAGTCAGAATGGCGGGCAACCAGTCCATCGTCCTGCTGGTGAACCGTGGCGGCACCACCGCCTTTGTTGTGGTGCAGACGCCATAATCCGCGGCGGCCCAGAACCGAGACCTTGCAAGCAACGTCTCTACTCCTGCACATCGCGTTGCGGCGCAGGTTGCGCAGGGGTAGAGACGTAAGTTGCTTTCTGGTGCAAACTTCATCTCAGGTCCTTAAGCCACGAGGTCGTGAACGTTCAATCCCTTTGGTCACCTAGGCAGTTCAGCGCTCCCTTGAAACAATTCAGAGTTGAGCACAAGCACCATGCGCAATTTGCATTCAAGCGCGTGTGCTGACCCTGAAAGACCTATGACCCGAAAACTCGCTTATGCCCTGGTTCTGCTGCTGTTGACAGCCATCTGTGGAGCGCCCCTGGCGGGGGCGGACGTTCCAAGCGAACATCACGCCGCTCGCAAGATTGTAAAGAAGGTCCTGCCCACATATCCCGATTTGGCCCGTAAACTAAGTATCAAAGGCGCGGTCAAGCTGCTGGTCACTGTCGAACCCACGGGCAACGTAAAGTCGGCGAAGGCGGTAGGCGGCAATCCAACCTTTGTAGCAGCGGCCATGGCCGTAATTGGCAAGTGGAAGTTTGAACCGGCTTCCGAGCCGACCACCGAAACCATAGAGATCAAGTTTGAACCCTCGGAGTAGCCGCCGGCTGCGGACTACTCAGTACTGGCTCCCCGATTCCCGCCTGTGATACCTTGCCCTGTACGGGACCCTGCAAAACTCCATACGGGAGCCGGTGATGGCCCTGATCATTTTTCTGATTGTCATTGTGGCGATAGTGGGCTTTGCCATCGCCATATACAACGGCCTGGTGCAATTGCGCGTGCGCGCAGACGCCTCCTGGTCCGACATTGACGTGCAACTCAAGCGGCGCCACGACCTGATCCCCAACCTGGTAGAAACGGTTAAGGGCTACGCCGCCCACGAAAAAGGCACCTTCGAGAACATCGCCAAGTACCGCTCGGCGGCGATGACGGCCACCAGCACCGCCGATCGGTCGGCCGCCGAAGGCCAGCTCACACAGGCCCTGCGCGGCCTGCTGGCGGTAGCCGAGAACTACCCGCAACTGCGCGCCTCGGAAGAGTTCACCGCCCTGCAGGGGCAACTGACCCAGACCGAAGACAACATCCAAAACGCGCGCCGTTATTACAACGCCGTGGTCCGCGACTTCAACACCAAGCTGCAAACTTTCCCGACCAACATCTTCGGCAGCATGCTGGGCTTCCAGCCACGCCAGTACTTCGAACTGGAGACGCCGGCGGACCGCGAAAACGTTGCCGTAAAGTTCTGATGCCGGGTAAGCCTAAGTTCGCGCTAGCAACCCGCTGCTTGCGCCTTGGGCTTTTTTTCTGTGTGGCGCTGGCTGCGCTGCCGGCGCGGGCAGACTGGCGAATCGCCGACTTCCGGTCCACCGTCAACCTCGACCGCCAGGGTAAGGCCGAGGTCAGCGAGCGCATTACTGTGGCATTTAGCGGCGTGTACCGCGGAATCTATCGCGACATCCCCCTCGAGTATCCCGGCCTCCATGGCACCAACTACAGCCTCTTCCTGAAAATCACCGGAGTCACGGACGGCTCCGGCAGCAAGCTGAAGTACGAATCCAGCATCCGCAACGGCTATCGCCACCTCAAAATTTATATTCCCGGGGCGGAGGACACCACCAGGACGGTGGAGATTGACTACACCGTCCCCAACGCGGTGCGCTATTTCCCCAGCTACGACGAGTTCTACTGGAACGTGACTGGCAACGATTGGCCGGTGCCCATTGATCACGCCTCCGCCTACGTTCACCTGCCGGAAAACACTGCCGGAAACATACGGGCGCAGGCATTTACCGGCCTGTATGGTTCCATCAGCCATGACGCCACGGCCGAGGTCAACGGCGCCAACACGCGCTTTGAGACTACCAATCCGCTAGCCATGCGCGGCGGCCTGACCATTGACATTTACATTCCCAAGGGCATTCTGCAGCAACCCGGCCCCTTAACTCGCGCCGGCTGGTTTCTGCGCAGCAATCCGCTGGTGCTGCTGCCGCCCTGGGCTTTGGTGGTGATGTTCTGCCTGTGGTGGTTCAAAGGGCGCGACCCCAACCCGGGGCGGCAGCAGCAC
>Ga0208774_1000026_pt1 | contig 22409 bp, 9 predicted proteins | sample SF_Rice_5C_80N_4_FD_185620 | JGI IMG/M metagenome (GOLD analysis project Ga0208774, IMG submission 185620) | Rice paddy soil microbial communities from Twitchell Island, California, USA - SF_Rice_5C_80N_405 (SPAdes) (version 2) | ecosystem: Environmental > Terrestrial > Soil > Paddy field/soil ... | reverse complement strand
GTCGCGGTTGCCGATTGCGCCCAGCCGCCCATTGACAAGGCCTGCGGCGAAGGCCTGATGCCCGATGCGCTGGGAGCCCTTGCGGAATTGGGCATCTCGCTGGATGGCTGCGACACGGGGCGGTTCCGCGGCATCCGCTTTGTCGGACGCGAAGGCGCGGTGGAAGCTGACTTCCCTTGCGGCGCCGGCCTCGGCATTCGCCGCACCCTCCTGCACGGCCTGATGGCGGAACGGGCCGCCGGGCTGGGTATTACCCTGCTGTGGGGCGCGCATGTTTCCAATGTGAAAAACGGCCAGGTCGAGGTGAATGGAGAGACCCTGCAATGCCGCTGGATCGTGGGCGCCGACGGCCAGAACTCGCGGGTACGCAACTGGGCAGGGCTGACCTCGGGGCGCGATTACGAGCGCCGCATCGGGTTACGGCAGCATTTTCAAATCCAGCCCTGGTCGGAGTTCGTGGAAATCTACTGGGGCGAGAACCGCCAGGCCTATGTCACGCCCGTCGGGTCCCATGACATCTGCGTAGCCTTGATCTCCCGGCATCGCTTCCCCTCTTTTGATGCTGCCCTGGCCGACTTCCCCGAACTTTGGGCCCGGCTTGAATCCGTTCCGCGCAGCACGCCGGTGAAAGGCGCCATGACCGTGACCCGCCGGCTGAAGTCGGTAATACGCGATAACATTGTGCTTATCGGTGAGGCGTCCGGTTCCGCTGATGCCATTACGGGTGAAGGTCTGGCAATTTCTTTTCGTCAGGCCAGCGCGCTGGGGCAGGCATTGGCGGCCGGCGAACTGTCGCTCTATGCCGCCGCCCACCGGGATATTGCGACGCTGCCCCACCTGCTGGGCCGTTCCATGCTGTTGATGGATAGACATTCTTGGGTGCGCAGCCGGGCGCTGCGCGCCTTTGCCCGTCGCCCCAGCCTGTTTGCCCGCCTGCTGGCAGTGCACGTAGGGGCAGTGTCATGGAAGGGTTTCGGAATTAGTGGAATCCTTAACCTGGGATGGCGACTCTTAACCGCATGAGCGTTCACGAAATAGCCCTGATCCAGAGATGAGCCTGAATCCGACAAAACGCTTAGCGAGCCTGTGCGGGTTGTTGCTGGGCGTGATGCTGGCAGCAGCAGCGGCTAACGCGCAGGAGATGCTCTTCCAGTTCGACCCGGCGCAAAGCCAGGTGAACTTCACTCTGGGCGACATTCTGCATACGGTACATGGCACCTTTCAGCTGAAGAGCGGCAGCATACGATTCAATCCCGCAACCGGAGAAGCCAGCGGTTCTCTGGTAGTGGACGCCACCTCCGGCAAGAGCGGCAACAAAAGTCGCGACCGGCGCATGCACCGGCAAATTCTGGAAGACCAGACATACCCGGAAATCATCTTCACGCCCCAACACGTCAGTGGAAGCCTTGCGCCGGAGGGTACGTCGCAAATGGAGCTGCAGGGGTTAATGGCTTTGCATGGCCGGCAACACCCAATGAAGGTCGCCATGCCCGTGCAGGTTAGCCACGGTCAGGCATCCGCGGATGTCCACTTCATCGTGCCGTACGTTCAGTGGGGCCTGAAAAACCCCAGCACTTTCATCCTGCGGGTGAGTGATAAGGTGAACATTGATGTGCACGCCGTAGGTCACCTGACGCAAGCATCCGTCGCCGAGGGCCAACAACCTCAGCGCCAGTAACCTGTTTCAGAACACCGCAATCCCGAACGGCGCTCAGGCCGTGCAGCCTGGCACATTTACAGCGACCCAAATCAGGCCTCCTCAACGTAAAGTTTTGTAAAGAACAAGTTACACTTCTTTACAGCCACTAGCCCCTCACTGCTGTAACAATATTCAGCGTGAATCGCGAATTAGCTTCCGTAGTGACCGCAAGTGCTGAGTGGCCGCTCGCCCAGGACCAATCCAGCATCATGCGCGTGGGCGAAATCGAACTGGACACCGCAACTCGCTCCGTGCGAACCGCCGGCAAATCGGCACGGCTGACGATTATCGAGTTTACGGTTCTGGAACTGCTGTTACACCGCGCCGGTCGTGTGGTGAGCCGTGAAGAATTGGTGCGCGTGGCTCTGCAGCGTTCTTTTTCTCCTTACGCGCGCAGCATTGACATGCACGTCAGCAACCTGCGCAAGAAATTGGGCGTAGCCGGCCGCAGCAGCGACTATATTAAAACTGTGCGCGGCGCCGGTTACGTGTGCACGGCAAAAGACTAACGGCGCTGCAGCGATTGGGTTCGCTTCAGAAGTATTAAATTAAGCATGGGTGTAGAAACTTGCTGATCCCTGGCGGCGGCCACACACCACAGGTTCGATGTGAACTTCCAACAACACGCCTCCATTCGCAGCCTCACTGCTCTCGCCTTATCCCTGCTTATCTGTGCCGGGCTGGCCAACTGCGGCAAAGCTGATCCAAGGGCAAACGCTTCGCGAAGAGGATTTGGCGGACCGCAAGTCGTTCCCGTTTCTGTAGCCACAGTGGAGCGCCGCGACCTTCCCGTGTACCTGAGCGGTCTGGGGTCGGTGACCGCCTTCAATACCGTCGCGGTGAAGAGCCGGGTGGACGGCCAACTGGTGCAGGTAGCCTTTCGCGAAGGCCAGGAAGTCAGGAAGGGTGACCTGCTGGCCGTCATTGATCCACGGCCCTACCAGGTGGCGCTCGACCAGGCGCAAGCCACGCTGCTGAAAGACCAATCGCAACTGAAGAACACGCAACTCGATCTGCAACGCTACCAGGGGCTGGTCGCGGCTGGCGTTGTTTCCCACCAGCAGGTGGACACGCAAGATGCGCTGGTCGGACAGTTCCAGGGCACGGTTGACGCGGACAAGGCCGCGATTGAAAACGCCAAACTGAACCTGACCTATTGCCACATCACCGCACCGGTGGACGGACGAGTGGGCTTGCGCCTGGTGGACCGGGGCAACATGGTGCACGCCAATGACACCAACCCTCTGCTGGTGATCACGCAACTGCAACCCATCGCGGTCATCTTTACCCTGCCGGAAGACAGTTTGCCGGCGGTTGCCCAGCACATGCGAGCCGGGACGCTAAAAGTGGAAGCCTACAGCCGCGACGATCAAACCAGGCTGTCTACCGGCACACTGCTCACCATTGACAACCAGATTGATCAGACCACCGGCACTGGCAAGCTGAAGGCCATTTTCGACAATCACGAACACGATCTCTGGCCCAATCAGTTCGTCAACGTCCGGCTGCTGCTGGAGGTGCGTAAGAACGCTACCCTGGTACCCGCCGCCGCCGTACAACGGGGTCCTCAGGGCACTTTTGCTTACGTGGTCAAGGGCAATAATACGGTTGAGGTGCGGGCGGTAACGCTGGCTCTTACCCAGGGTAATATGACCGCCATCGCTCAGGGCATTTCGCCCGGGGAAGTGGTGGTCACCGACGGGCAGGATAAACTGCAGAACGGCAGCAAAGTCGTCTTCCGCAATCGCAGCAATTTTAACGCGGAATCTGACGCCCATCCGGAGCAAGACCTTGCGCCATGACTCCCTCGCGACTATTCATCCTACGTCCCGTCGCTACCACGCTGCTGACCATTGGCGTGCTGTTGGTGGGCTTGGTGGCTTACCGGCAATTGCCGGTGTCGGCCCTGCCCGAGGTTGACTACCCCACTATCCAGGTTGTGACGTTTTACCCCGGCGCCGATCCCGAGGTTATGGCCTCCTCGGTCACGGCGCCCCTGGAGCGTCAGTTCGGGCAGGTACCCGGCCTGGGCCAGATGACCTCCACCAGTTCTTTCGGAAGCTCCATCGTCACCCTGCAATTCAATTTGTCGCAGAACATTGACGTCGCGGAGCAGGAGGTACAGGCGGCCATCAATGCGGCCGGAACCTATCTCCCCCGCGACTTGCCCAACCCTCCCATTTACAGCAAAGTCAATCCCGCTGACGCCCCCATCCTCACTCTCGGTCTGACCTCCGCTACGCTGCCGCTTTCCAAAGTGGAGGACCTGGCGGATACCGCTTTGGCGCAGAAGATCTCGCAACTCCCCGGGGTGGGCCTGGTTTCCATCAGCGGGGGACAGAAACCGGCAGTACGCATCCAGGCCAATCCCACCGCGCTGGCTTCCTACAGTTTGAGCCTGGAAGACCTGCGCACCGCCTTGGCTGCAGCCAACGTGGACCAGGCCAAGGGCCAACTGGACGGGCACCGCCAGTCGTTCACCATTGGCGCCAACGACCAACTGCTCTCCGGCGCCGACTACCACTCCATTATCGTGGCCTACCGCAATGGAGCGCCGGTGCGCGTTTCCGATGTGGCCACCGTGATGGATGGCACGGAAAACACCAATCAGGCTGCATGGATGAATCTTGACCCCGCGGTCATCGTCAACATCCAGCGCCAACCGGGCGCCAACATTATCAGCGTGGCGGACAGCATCAAAAAGCTGCTTCCCATGCTGCAGTCTTCCCTGCCCTCATCCGTCAAAGTGCACATCCTTACCGACCGTACCCAGACCATACGCGCCTCGGTGAAGGACGTGCAGTTCGAGTTGATGCTGGCGATCGCCCTGGTGGTGATGGTGGTCTTTCTCTTCTTACGCAACTTATCAGCCACCGTGATCCCCAGCGTTGCTGTGCCCCTTTCTCTGGTCGGTACTTTCGGGGTGATGTACCTGCTGGGCTACAGCCTGAATAACCTCACTTTGATGGCGCTCACCATTTCCACCGGGTTCGTGGTGGACGATGCCATCGTGATGATCGAAAACATTGACCGCTTCCTGGAGCATGGCGATTCCCCACTGCAAGCCGCGCTCAAGGGTTCGGGGCAGATCGGCTTCACGATTGTGTCGCTGACCGTCTCGCTAATTGCGGTGCTCATCCCGCTGCTTTTCATGGGCGACATTGTGGGGCGCCTGTTCCGCGAATTTGCCATCACCCTGGCGGTTACGATTCTCGTCTCCGCCGTGGTCTCGCTGACGCTGACGCCCATGATGTGCGCCAAGTTGCTGCGGCCCACGAAAGATGTGCGGCATACCCGCTTCTACCGCACCTCAGAAAATTTCTACGACCGGGTGATCCATTTCTACGGCCGCACTCTGACCTGGGTGCTGCGCCACCAGACCGCCACCTTGCTGGTCACCGCCGGCACGCTGGCGCTCACCTTATGGCTTTATGTGTTGGTGCCCAAAGGCTTCTTTCCGGTGCAGGATACGGGAGTTATCCTGGGCGTCTCGGAAGCGCCGCAGACAGTCTCCTTCTCCGCCATGGCGGAGCGCCAGCAGGCGCTCTCGCGCATCATTCTGAAAGATTCGGATGTGCAGAGCCTGTCATCATTCATCGGAGTGGACGGTATCAACGCCACGCCCAACAGCGGGCGCATTCAGATCAACCTCAAGTCTCGCGACCAGCGCACGGCCAGCGCGTCCGAAATCATCCGCCGCCTGACCCCGGAGCTGGCGCAGGTTTCCGGCATCACGCTTTACATGCAACCGGTGCAGGATCTGACGGTGGAAGACCGGGTCAGCCGCACCCAATACCAATATTCGGTGGAGGACACTGACCCCGAAGAACTAGCGGCGTGGGCTCCCAAATTGCTCCAGCAATTGCGCCAACTGCCGCAATTGCGGGATGTGGCCAGCGACCAGCAGAGCGGCGGACTGCAGGCCCAACTGGTGATTGACCGCGACACCGCCGGCCGCCTGGGCATACTCCCGCAGACGATTGATGACACGCTTTATGACGCCTTCGGCCAGCGCCAGGTCTCGACCATGTTCACTCAGCTCAACCAGTACCACGTGGTGCTGGAGGTGCAGCCGCAATTCCGGCAGAGCCCTGATTCGCTGAAGAGCATCTACGTTCGTTCCAGCAATGGAACGCAGGTGCCTTTGGCAGCATTCACCCGTTTCTATCCCGCCAATGCCCCGCTGGCCATCAACCACCAGGGGCAATTTCCGGTGGTGACCCTGTCCTTTAACCTGGCCCCCCGCGCTTCTCTGGGCGACGCCACGCGCGCCATCGAGGATGCGCAGCGCGAGATTGGCATTCCCGCCAGTCTCCACACCAGCTTTCAGGGCACGGCGGCGGCGTTCCGTAACTCGCTTTCCACCGAACCCTGGCTCATTTTGGCCGCGGTAGTCACGGTGTACATCGTGCTGGGCGTCCTCTACGAAAGCTATATCCATCCCATTACGATACTTTCCACGCTGCCCTCCGCGGGTGTGGGCGCGATTGTGGCCCTGTTATTGACCGGCAATGACCTGAACGTCGTATCGCTGATTGGAATCATCCTGCTGATCGGCATCGTGAAAAAGAATGCCATCATGATGATTGACTTTGCGCTGGAAGCGGAACGCGGCGAGGGCAAGCCGCCGGAGGAAGCCATTTTTCAGGCCTGCCTGCTGCGCTTCCGGCCCATCATGATGACCACCATGGCGGCGCTGCTGGGCGGCTTGCCCCTGGCGCTGGGAACGGGCACCGGCTCGGAACTGCGCCAGCCGCTGGGCATCACGATTGTGGGCGGCCTGCTGCTCAGCCAGTTGCTCACCCTCTACACCACCCCGGTAGTTTACCTGTGGTTTGACCGCCTGGCCCGGCGCTTCGCCCACCTGCGCATCGGCAATCCCATCGAAGAACCAGCAGAGGAGACGGCAGCGGCCGACTGAAGCATGAACATCTCCGCCCCATTCATCAAGCGGCCGATCGGCACTTCGTTGCTGGCCGCGGCTGTGTTGATTGCGGGCGCGCTTGCCTTTCAGTTCCTGCCCGTGGCCCCGTTGCCGCAAGTGGAGTTTCCCGTAATCCAGGTTAACGCCGGCCTTCCCGGAGCCAGTCCGGCGACCATGGCCTCCGCCGTCGCCACTCCCCTGGAACGGCAGTTCGGCCGCATTGCCGGCATCAATCAGATGACCTCCAGCAGCGGCACGGGGTCGACAACCATCGTTCTGCAGTTTGACCTGGACCGCAACATAGACGCCGCCGCCCGTGATGTACAGGCCGCAATCAACGCCGCCCGCGGACAGCTGCCCGCTAATCTTCCGCAGAATCCCTCGTTCTGGAAAGTGAACCCTGCGGACGCGCCCATTCTGATTCTGGCGCTCACTTCCGACACTATTCCCTCGCCCCGCATCTACGACGCCGCTGACTCCATTCTGGCCCAGAAGCTTTCGCAGGTAGAGGGCGTGGGCCAGGTCTTTATTTGGGGGGGAGCTCGCCCCGCGGTGCGGGTGGAGGTGAATCCCACCGTCCTCAACAAGCTGGGTGTGGGCATTGACCAGGTTCGAGCCGTACTCGGTTCGGCCAATGCAAATCGTCCTAAGGGCCACCTATCGGACGGCAACACTTCCTGGATGATGAACGATACCGACCAGCTCTTCCGGGCCGCGCAGTACCGGCCCCTTATCGTTGCCTATAAGAACGGCGGGGCGGTACGCCTGGCGGATGTGGCTGATGTCCAGGACTCAGTTGAGGACGTTCACCATTACGGCAAGTCCAACGGGAAAGATGGCGTGATTGCCGTGGTGTTCCGCCAGCCCGGCGCCAACATCATTGACACCGTGGACCGGGTCCGCGCACTGCTGCCCGAACTGAAGGCTTCGATACCAAGCGCGATTGATATTCACATAGCGCTGGATCGCACCACCACCGTGCGCGCCTCGGTTCACGACATCGAATTGACTCTGCTCATCTCCATTATTCTGGTCATCCTGGTGGTTTTCGCGTTTCTGCGCAGTCCGCGGGCCACCGTAATCCCCAGCGTGGCCGTGCCACTTTCATTGGTAGGCACCTTCGCGGTGATGTACGTTCTGGGCTACAGTCTCGACAATCTCTCGCTCATGGCTCTGGCTATCTCCACCGGATTCGTGGTGGACGACGCCATTGTGGTCCTGGAGAACATTACCCGCTACCTGGAAGTGGGCATGGGACCGGTGCAGGCGGCTTTTCGCGGCGCCCGCGAAATAGGATTTACGGTGCTCTCTATGAGCACCTCGCTAGTCGCGGTATTCATCCCTATTCTGCTGATGGGCGGCATCGTTGGCCGCCTTTTCCGTGAGTTTGCGGTCACGCTCAGCGTGGCTATCGGGGTCTCGCTGCTGGTTTCGCTGACCACCACGCCCACCATGTGCGCCAAGTTCCTGCGACCCTTGGAGCAGGAACACCACGGGCGCGTGTACCGCTTCGGAGAATTACTTTTTGACGGCCTTCTCGGGTTTTACCGCGGCGCTTTGCGCTGGGTGCTCCGCCATCAGCCGCTCACTTTGCTGGTGACTGTGGCCACCGCCTGCCTCAGCATCTACCTGTATGTGATCGTCCCCAAGGGATTTTTCCCGCAGCAGGATACCGGACGGGTGGCGGGCATGCTGCAGGCCGCGCAGGATATCTCTTTCTCCGCGATGGCACAGAAAATGGACCAGTTCGTCAAAATCATCCGGCAGGACCCCGCGGTGGAGTCGGTCACCGCATTTGCTGGTGGCAGAGGCACCAACACCGGCGGCGGCTTCATCACCCTAAAGCCACTGTCGGAACGCAAGGTGAGCGCTGACCAGGTGATCGGCCGTCTGCGCCGCAAACTTGCCGCTATCCCGGGCGCCACAATGTACCTGCAGTCGGCGCAGGATCTGACCATCGGCGGAAGGCCGAGCGCCGCCCAATTCCAATATACTCTGCAGGGACAGGACCTGCAGCAGCTCAACGACTGGGCGCCGCGCCTGCTGGCCAAGTTGCGCACCGTGCCTCAACTGCGCGACGTTAACAGCGACCAGCAGGACCACGGCCTGGAAGCGCACGTGGTGATTGACCGCGACACTGCCGCCCGCCTGGGGGTTGCCGCCCAGGACGTTGACAACGCTCTCTACGACGCCTTCGGGCAGCGCCAGGTTTCCACCATGTACGAGCAACTCAACCAGTATCACGTGGTCATGGAGGTGGAGCGCCATTTCCAGCGCAGTCCGGAAGCGCTGCAGAACATCTACGTTCGTTCCTCTTCCGGGACGGAGGTTCCCCTATCTTCCTTCACCCGCTTTGAACCCTCTAATACTCCGCTGGCAGTGAACCACCAGGGCCAGTTCCCCTCGGTTACACTTTCCTTCAATCTTGCTCCCGGAATCTCACTCAGCCAAGCCACGGACGCCATCGAGAATGCCGAGCGCAGCATTGGCTTCCCCGCCGCAATCAATGCCAGCTTCCAGGGGACCGCCGCTGCCTTCATGACTTCGCTCTCGACCGAGCCCATCCTGATCCTGCTGGCGCTGGTGACCGTTTATATCGTGCTCGGGGTGCTGTATGAGAGTTTTATCCATCCCATCACTATTCTTTCCACGTTGCCCTCTGCCGGAGTAGGCGCATTGCTGGCTCTGCTGCTCACCCGCAACAACCTTGACGTAATCGGGCTCATTGGCATCATCCTGCTGATCGGAATCGTGAAGAAGAACGCGATCATGATGATTGATTTCGCGCTCGAGGCCGAGCGCGCGGAGGGCAAGTCACCGGTGGAGGCCATTTACGAAGCTTGCGTGCTGCGCTTCCGTCCTATCATGATGACTACCATGGCGGCCATGCTGGGAGCGCTGCCCCTGGCGCTGGACCAGGGTACCGGCTCTGAGCTGCACCGCCCTCTGGGCATCACCATTGTGGGTGGTTTAATGGTTAGCCAGGCGCTTACGCTGTTTACCACTCCGGTGGTGTATCTCTATATGGATCGGGTGCAATTATTGGCCAGGCGACTCCGCGGACGCGGGCCACAGCCGCTCTCTCCTGGTTTCGACCAGGCTTGACGAGCGGGACACCTACTGCTGGTCAAATTCAGTGAACGCGCCCGTATCTCCGTAGTACACGCGCAAGGCACACTGCTTGGGGGACATTTGACCAAAATAAAGAGTGAGTTTGTCGGTAGGCTGGCTTAACTGGCCCAGGTCCATCTCTCCGCGCGCCAGGTCCTGCTGCGATTCGTACGCGCTCTCCGGCTTTTCATTCTTGCTCACGATCAGGGTCCAGTTCTTCTTGCCGGGGATCACGTACATGGTGTAGGCGCCGGTTGGGATTTCCTTTCCCGCAAACTTTAGGTCGGCGCCAGTAAACAGGATCATTGCCGAGCCGCCCGGCATCCAGATTTTATTCTCCCTCAGTCTCTCCCCCTTTTTGAAGGGAACGCGGTTGTAGCGCACCGTAATCTGCTTGCCATCGGCAAAATTGCAGGAGACCTCTGATTGCGGCTCCGAAGAATTGCTTTGGGCCTCCAAACCACCAGCCAGAAATAACTCACCGAGCACTAAAAAGCAGATTGCCAGTTTGCGCATGAGCGGTCCTCCCCTGCACCTTCGCGGCTGCTTCCCCGATTACTTCTGCAATTGTGTCGGGAATGGAGAGCAGCGTCATCGCCGTCTCGCCGCGCTGCTGCAGTGTGCGCGGGTGGATGCAAGTCGCCGAGCCGCATCCCCGGGCGGCGCTGTCCTTCCGGGGGTAATAATAGCTCACCCAAGGCGCGCTCCGCAGCAATATATGACAGAACACCTTTCTCGCAGGTGCGCCGGTGCCGGCATCTCAATTTTGACCGCTGAGCTCCAGTTGCTGTCACCTGGCGGCGTGCGACGCATCACCGTCTTATCCCGGCCCCGGGAGTATCCCATTATTAGCGCTGTCGGGCACGCTGTGCACGATCACTTCGCTCGTCCGCGGAAACGGCACGCGGACGATAGTCTGAGGCGGGCGTGCCCGACCTTCTGCATGGGCTCAGACTGCCTGATAGGTGTGATGGTCGAGCAAGACAGGCGGGAGTAACGGCGACTCTGCGACTAAAGTCCACACGAGATTTCCCGTGCATCTCCACCAGCCATGGAAAGTGCGCTCGCCGTTTAGATAGTGCACCTGAAGCCTGAACCAATCATACTGGCGAGAGGCACAGGAGGTTGATGAATCCTGGGCATTCGTTGCAGGCGGTGTTGACAGGTGGCCACTCCAAATTTGATCAGCGCTCAAAATATTGGCCTTCAGAGAACGAGTGTCGAGCCGCAAGCCTTGAAGCAAGGCTTTAAGGGCGCTTTCTTTGGCGCTCCAAAGCAGAGCCACAAGAGCAGCCCGGTCTGAGGCCGGTGCGTGGCTGACCAATCTCTGCTCTTCGAGGGTAAAGTAGTCCGCCAGAAATGCATCACTTCGCGGCTCGATGGTCTCCAGATCGCAACCCAGTGCGATACCGGGGCTACCGATCGCGCACATGGCGGTGCCGGTGCGATGGCTGAGGGAGATGGAAGCTACCCTCGAGTCGTCCCCAAGCACGACCTGGGGCGCGCCCAATAGCGACTGACGTATTTCGATAGCGCTCAGGAATCCGCTTTCGATCGGGCGCCCAAGGTACGAGGCAACCGCGCATTTCGCGGTCCAGCGCCCCAGCCTCCAGTCGGCGCGGCGCTTGGCAAAACGCATGCCTCTGAGGCGGAGCAATTCATTTGCGCAGAGCCAATCATCATGGGCCGGCACTTCCGGTTCTGCCCGTTGCAGCCAACATATCTTCATCGCCATTCTGTGGCATTGGTAGATCAGGCCGCCTGCGCCACCTTCCTTTCCTTTTCCATACTGCGCTCCACCGCATGGATGAGATAAGGGCGAAGATGCGAAGGCGGGATAATGCGATGCAGGGCTCCCACTCCCAAAGCCCTCTGTACGGTGTGGATACCATCAAATTCAGCTGCCATTTCTCCTAATTTTTCTGAATGTATGATTTTGAAAAGTTCGTTCCACTCAGCGCGTAAACGCCCTTTCTCCAGGCCGTCCGCTCTGGCCATGGCATCGCTTAATAGCTGCAAACGCGGATCTTTGCGCGCCCTGGCTTCCACTTCGCTTGCGAAAACAACAGCAGCCGCAGGAGCGCCGCCGATGACCGACGCGTAGCTGCCTGCCAGGGCCGCCACCTCCAGATTTTCATTCAGCACTCGCGAGAAAACCACGTAGGCTCCACCGTGATAGCGGGAGATGACGCAAAACACCATGGGCCCTTTGAAGTTCACCACAGCCCGGCCGATTTCGGCGCCATACTCCAGTTGCAGCTTGCGCAGTGACTCCGGGGAACCATCAAATCCCGAAAGATTGGCCAGCAGCACGACCGGTCGGTTGTTGCTGGCGGCATTGACGGCGCGCGCCACCTTCTTAGAGGAAAGAGGAAAGAGCGTGCCGGCCGTCCACTGGTCCGGCCCGTCAGCGGGAACAAAGCCCAGGCGAGGAACCGGCTTTGACTCAATGCCAATCAGGCAAACCGGGTAACCGCCGAGGTGGGCATCCCAAACCACCGCCGTTTCTGCCCCTTGCATGCCGGCCCAGCGCTCCAGCGGTTGATGGTCCTGGTCAATCGTCGCCATCATTACCCGGCGGATGTCAAAAGACTTTTTGCGTCCGGGATTAGTTTCATCGGAAAAGATTTCGCCCACATGGGTGAAGGCATTTTCGCCATCATCGGCATGGCGGCAGACGCACACATCGCGTTCGCTCGGGTCGGTCGTGGTGGCGGGCCGGGGGAACCGCTCCCCGGGCATCACGTAAGTCAGTTCATAGTGACGCAGCAGGATTTGGCAGGCCTCGTGAATATCTTGTGCCCAGTACTGCGCCTGTCCGTTCAGGCCCATGATCCGGCTATAGCCGCCAATGCCTTGATTGTCCTCTGCGGAGACGCTGCCGGAATAGTCCAGGGCCCGTTTCCCGGTGAGCACCATAGCCGCATTGGGAGTCATGATCAGGATGCCGCGGGTATGCATCAGCATAGTGGCTTCAGCATTCCAATACGGCTGCGCTCCAACGTTAATACCGTCCACCACCAGGTTTATTTCACCGCCGGCCTGGGTGAACTCGATAAGGCGACGCAGAACGCGGGCAATCCAGTCCATGTTCTCCACACCGCTTTCCATGGAAATCTTGGCGCCGGCAGAGATGGGAAACCATTCCAAAGGAACGCCCTCTTTTTCCGCTAGATCCAAGGCGGCGATGATGCGGCGACACTCTGGCTCTGCAATGGCGCCAAGATCCTTGCTGGGGTCGCCCAGCAGCAGGACCCGGTTCATACCCTCCGGATATTTGGAGGTAAAGTTCCGGATCACCCCAGTAATAATGTTGGCTTGGTTGAGGCCATAGGGCCGGTTGACCGGCACCAGTTGACCAGCCGGGCTCAGGTCGTGCTCTACAAACTCACCGGCAGGAAACCCGGCCGGAGCGTCTTCAGCAGCGGGTGTGAGCATTTTGATGATTTCGTAGGGGTAGATAAGGCCGCGCCGGCGCATGCGAATCACTTTCTGCTCATATTCGCTTAAAGGCTTGAGCGGCTGCAGAATGACGGCGGGGCGGATGCTCACACGCAAACCAGCCCCCGCCGGGGGAGAAATACGCACTACCATCTCTCTTAATTCGCCGCTCTGAGGATGGGGAATACGGGCGCACACCACCACCTGCTCTAGACCTAGGCCCTCCATGGAAGGAACTAGCCTGCGCAATATGGTGTGGAATTCGTCCCTGCTCAAGCGCAGCGGCGGCCAAACGTAAAGCAGTATGCGGTTCCAGTGAAGGCGATCCTTCAATTGCCGGCGCGACTGAAACAGCCGTATGGCGGCCATGGCTTCAGCGAACATTCGTTCCATGTGGGGCAATTGCACGATGTGGCCAGCTTGATCGCGCACGGGGGTCACATCGCGCACTTCCGCCACGGCGAATAGGCGTTCATCCTTGGGATTGTCGCGGGCGGTGCCATGGATCAGATATACGTCCTCAACTGAAGGCAGGCGTTCGATTTTAAAATTAGAAAGCCGCCAGAGATGCAGGCGTTTACCCATCATGGGATGAATTCCGCGGTAGAGCTCCTTTTCCTGATAAGTGTTGTCGCGCAGCCGGTAAGTGAAGTGTTGTGTGCCGCTGATGCCCCAGCCATTACCGGCGCCTCCCGCGATCACCACAATGCGCTGGATGGGACGAGGAAAGCCCGCCTGGTTCAACCGCGAATGAAATTCCCGCTGCGCGGCCTCGGCTTCGTCTGCGGAAGCGGAGCGCCACAAGTAAAAATCAATTGCCACATCATGGTCCGCCGGCACCTTCTCAAGCATGAGGAATAGGGCTTGGGCTGCCTCGTCTAAGCGGCCGTACTCCGCACAAGTGGTGAAGAGATGGACACGCTTCCCGTCCTCATCGTATTCAGCAGATACAACACTCTGGCCATTCAGGTTCACAGTCCGGAACTGGGAGAGTCCGGCTGCCCGGTAATACCTCCAGGTGAGCACCTCCAGCATGAGTTGCCGAGCGGCGGGTTGGGCGCCGGCGAAACGGCGAGCGAACAGGCCCATTAACGGCTGGGGACATTCGACCAGCGTACGACACAGCAAGCCGCGATCGCTGGGTTGCGGCTCGCCAGTCAAATATGACAGGTGGTCTTCCATCTGGTCATAGAGTTGCTGGCGAGCGCGTTCGAACACGGGCTGGTCGAAACACCGATAGCGCAGTTCCTGTGCCAAATCGCTGACCGCCGGCAACGTTCCACGCGTAACAGAAATAATGCGCTCGAGCAGCGCTCGGAAGGCTTGACCCGCCTTAGGGGCAAATGCCTCCACCTGCTCCAAACGGTGGTGCAGCACCGCAAGCACCAGGGCCGTTTGCTGCTCGATGCGCTGGTGCGACTTGTAAACCCAGAGCAGGGCCTGCTCCAGTTCCGGCGAGCGCTCCAGTGTCTGCACTCCGTAATACGCAAGCGTTCGCCGGAGCGCGTCCACAAAGCCTGATGGGAGTCCCGCACCACGTGTATCGAGCGCCCGCAGATAGGTAAAGAGCTGGGTTTCGGCGCTGGCTACCTCTGCGGAATTGGACCCGTCAACTCTGGGTTCACGGTGAAACAGAGAGCAGATATCCACAAAAATGTGGAGGGTTTCATCCTCGCGCCTGACCATCTCGGCAGCATCTTCGGGCGCTACGCAATTGCGAGTGGAATCGGAGAGCAGGCGCGCGGTTTGCGCCGGATCCACATCGAACCCCAGCATGAACTGCCGCACTTGCTGCAGGTTTTCGAAACCGCGCAGGGCCTTATCCTGCGCGGTTGCTTGCGGAGAAAGTACAGCTTCGAAATTCAGCGGCTCGGTAGAGGGAATTGTTTCTTGAATGGCGGCGGGTTCAATCTGCAGCAGTGGCGTCCCGGCGTCCACCTGCACATTGGGTATTGCCATCACGGCGCGAACCTGGCCGGAGAATGGAGCAACCACCTCCATCTCCATCTTCATGGCCTCCAACACCGCAACTCGATCTCCAGCCGAAACCGAATCTCCGGGCTGCACCGCAACCGAGACCACAACGGCCGGGGCCGGCGCATGTACCATGCCGCCGGCATCGCGATCGACGCGATGAGATAGCCCATCTACCTCAATCCGGTAGTTCAATTCCTGAGCTATGGATACTATGGTAAATCGCCGCCCGAAGACGGTGAGCCAGTATTCAAACGGTCCCAGTCGCTCGCTGCGGGAGTCAATGCGGCATCCATCCACCGCGATACGGTAATGCTGCGTGCCGAGGCGGCAGATCTTCAGGGAGTAGGACCGGCCTCGATAACGCAGTGTTACCGTCCGGCCGATTTCGTGCCGAACTTGCGGTCTCCCTCGTACGGCAGAGGCATAGAACTGTGTCTGCTCCATCGCCAGCTCAGAGTCGTAAGCTTCTATTCCGGCCTGTATCAGAGCGACTTCGGCATAATCCTTGCAAAGGTGTTCCCCATTTCCAGCCAGACGATCCAGCCATGCCGTATCTACCTGGGCATTTTGAACCTCATTTCTTGCCAGAAGGCGCAGAAGGCAAGCCTTGTTGCTGCTTCCTCCTCTGACGACAACCACTGCTTCCCGGAGCACCCGCTGCAGGCGAGAAATAGCTTCCTTGCGAGTCTGGCCGTGCGCGATGATCTTGGCGATCATCGAATCGAATTGCGGCGGCACGATGTCCCCTTCGGCGAGACCGGTGTCTATCCGCACACCCGGTCCGGTTGGGATCCTGAACCGCTCTACGATGCCGGGGGCAGGAGCAAAGCCGTTATCCGGATCTTCGGCGTTCAACCGCACCTCAATCGCATGTCCGTTTCGCAACGGCGGCGTTCCCTCCAGCCGGTCACCCCGGGCAACATGAATCTGTAATTTGACCAAGTCGAGCCCCGTCGTGCATTCGGTTACGGGATGTTCCACCTGCAGCCGCGTATTCATCTCCATGAAGAGAAAGCGGCGGCTCCCCGGCTGGTACAGGAATTCCACGGTACCGGCATTCCGATAGCCCGCCGACCGGCTCAATCGCACTGCCGATTCCCGCAGGCTCCAGTCCTGTTCGGACGAAAGCGCGGGCGAAGGGGCCTCTTCCAGGATTTTCTGATGGCGCCGCTGGATGGTGCAGTCGCGTACCCCGACCGCCCAGGTTGTGCCGAAATCGTCGGCAATGATCTGGACCTCAACGTGGCGTCCTCCGCCTACCACCTGCTCCAGGAAAACTGTGGGATTGCCGAACGCCTTACACGCGTCCGAGCGAGCGCCGGCAAACGCCGCGGGCAGCTGGTCAAGCGAATCCACCCGACGGATGCCGTGGCCACCGCCTCCTGCTGTGGCTTTAATCAACAAGGGATAGCCCAGTCGCTCACCCTGGCGGGCGGCCTCAGCGAGAGTTTCTACGGCCCCCCCGCTCCACGGCACGACCGGCACCTGCGCCTGCTCCGCCAGCCGTTTTGAGGAGATCTTGTCGCCCAGCCGCCGCATGGAGTCGCCGTCAGGCCCAATGAAAACAATTCCCATACTGCGGCACAGGTCTACGAAGTCGGCGTGCTCGGCCACAAAACCCCAGCCTGGCCAGACCGCTTCGGCGTGCGCCGCCTGCAGCGCTTGCTGCAGGCGTCCATAATGGACGTAGCTGCTTATAAGCTCCCCAGTCGAGGGGTGGGAAACCCGGGCCGGGCCGAGTAGCACAGCCTCGTCGGCCTCGCGGACGAACATCGCGTGGGCGTCGGGCTCGGTGAAGAGCGCTATGGTGCGCAACGCGGTCCCGTGTTCCTGGTTGAACTCCCGGACCGCGTGGATGAAACGCATGGCGGCTTCGCCACGATTGACAATAGCCACTCGCTGAAACTCGTGCTGCACAGGCCCTCCGATCTATCGTGGCCCATATCGAGAATCAGGCCGCAACACTCTGAAGTGACATAAGGGCTTGCAGTGCTTTCACGGCATTAGCATCCACGCCTTCAGGCAAGGCGACGGTGCGATACCCAGTCAGCTGGAGGTAGACGTTTCCAGCCGTATCGAGCACTTCCACATCGAAGTGTGATGGCTGCGAATTTGGCGTAATTACCGAATACAAGGGACCATCGGCAAGTTCAGGCGCACGCAGCAGGCGAACCCGTTCCACGTGCTGTGGGAGGCCCAGTTGCCCGAGCACGCCCAGCTCCCACAAGCCCGCAGATTGGAAACAAAACTCAATCAGCCGCGGAGAAATGGCCGTCGCCAGCTCGGACGGATGATGATTTGCGGGCAGGTTGCCGGCCAACTGCGCGGTCAGGCGACCTCCGTCCCACCACGCCCTCTCCACTACCCGGTAAGCCGGTCCGTGGAAATACACGCGATAGATGTCGTCGGCCGTAATCATCGGCCCTGCCGGCGAGCCCAGCCTTGGCTTAGTGATTGCCGGGAGTGGTTGCCTGGCCAGACACACCCGCCCGGTGAAGTGGGTCGTTACTTGCGGCTCCGACTGGTTGGGAATTCTCCGACTGCCTGAGAGCCGGCAATCCGCGATCAGGCCGCCATTCTGGGCCGCTATGAGCGCCTCGATCGTCAGCGTACGCGGCTCATTGCGGTAGAACTTAACCGGCGCGAGGAAGTTCACATTTTCTACCGCTTCAATATGCCAGCCGGGAAGCAGGCACCGCGCCGCCTCGGCAAACGCCTCGACGCCCATAACCCCCGGCAGTAACGGGGTGCCCCCAATCTGGTGATCGTGCAGGAAAGGTTGAATGGCGGGATCGAGCGTGGTCTCAATGGAGAGCCCTCCATGAAGAGTCAGGGAGGTAATCTGGCCGATCATGGGCCCGCGGGCTGCCGGGCTGCTTTCCACAGCGGCCCGCACTTTATCCGTGTCCAGGCCGCCCGTGGGATCGAATTCATTGGTCAGAACGCCGAGGCGCTGACCGATCACGACTTCACCCCGGGTGGCTCCCGAGGTCAGTTCGCGCCGGATCAAGGGAATCCCAGCCTCGGGCGGCAGGATGTCTATGCCCGCAGCTTCCATCATTTTGGGAATCGAGCCGCGGGTGGCCATGCCAATGCCGCCCCACGCCGTCCAGTCAATGGCGATGCCGCGGGTGGCTGGGCGTGTGCTGCGGAAGCTGGATGTAATCTTGCACAACAGGTCATTAGCGCAGCTGTAATCCGCCTGGCCCGCATTCCCAAAGCGACCGGCGATGGAGCTGAACACTACCGTCGCCCCCAAAGGCAAATCGCCGACAGCATGCAGCAGATTGAACCAGCCATCGCTCTTCACATCAAAGACAAGGTCGAATTCGCGGGCATCCTTCTCCGGGAGGAAATGGCTGCGTTCGATACCCGCGGCGTGCAACAGGACGTCAATGCGCCCGCTGTGGGCGCGGACTTGGTCCAGGACCTGGGCTACAGCCTCCGCATCGGTAAGGTTGACCGCAAAATAGTGCGCCGAGCCGCCGGCCGCTCGCACGCTGTTGATGGCGGATAGCGCGGCTTGCGCCCGTTCCAGGGCCGCCAGTTCCTTCTCAACCATGGCTGGCGTGGCGCGCTCGCCGCGCGCCTGCATGCGGACGTACAAATCGCGTTTGAGGCCTTCCTTGTCGGTTGTAAAGCGTTTGAGGTCCGGATTATTCGGAACGGGCTCCGGCACCAGGTCGAGCAGGTAGAAAGTGCCACCCGAAGCAGCCGCCAAGTCGGCGGTGATGGCTGAGACAATGCTTCCCGCCGCTCCGGTGACCAGGAAAACCGTGTCTTTATCCAGTACAAGTCCAGGCTTTCCGTCGGCTGCCGGCTGCTCCCGCAGGCTGATAGTCCAGCGCAACCCTTGCTTGTGGCCGATTTCGATCGCGCCGGGATCCTTCAAGGTTTCTTCGATCAAGGTTTCGGCGATTTCTTTGGCCTTGCGCCCGGGTTCAAAGTCCACCGTCTTGACCACTGCATCCGTGCGCTCCCGTTTGTAGGTCTTGGTGAAGCCGGAAACCGCGCCGCCCAGAGGAGCCACTGCTCCGGCCTCGTCGTATCCGTGGTGTCCGCCCAGCCGCGTAGCCGACACCAGAAATGTTCCTGCAGAGGCGATCTGCTCGTACAGAGTTCGCATGGTGGTGTAAAGCAACTTGCAACGTACCCTCACCGCTTCATGCCAGCTAATAAGGTCCAAGTCCTGCAGCTTCCCCTCATCGTCCAGCGCAGGCAACCAGTACACGCCATGCACCGGACCGGCAGCCATCCAGGTCTTGAGGCGATTTGCAAACGCATCCGTGTCGGGGACTTCCTCTATACGGAGAACTCCCACGCCTAAGGCTTGCAGACTCTGGGCCAGCGCCTCCGCTGCACCACCCTTGTCCGGCATGATCAAAACCCGGCGGCCCCGGCCCAGCCTGACACCAGTGGGCTTGCAGAGATCGAGTGCCGGCCGCAGCACCGGCACCGGCACGCGGCGTGGAACGCGATTTGCCGCTTCCAGGCTGGCCAGCGCCGGTCGAACCACTTGTGCCGCAACTGGCTTCTCCTCGGTTGACCTGTGCCTTTCCTCCATCACAACCGATTTCGCAATCGTTGCTTTCGTAAGTCCTGGCTGCCGGTCGTGGGCGAATTTGATGACGCTGTCCAGAGTTGGAAAGTCGCGCAGCTTGAGGTTTTCTTCCCGCGGAATGTTATAGGCTGCGCGCACCGCGGCGAACATTTCTGCTTGCTTCACGGTGTCAATTCCTAAGTCCGCTTCGAGATCGAGGTCGAGCTCCAGCATGTCTTTGGGATAGCCGGTCTTCTCGGCCACAATCTCCAGTACCTTCTCCCTGATTGCATCATCTGAGGCCGCTTGCGCTGCTGCTGGTATCGTTAACGTTTGCTCTACAGTCGGCGTAAGCGAAGCGCCGGCCACTTCCGGCCGTTTTTCCAGCACGAACCGCATCACGTGTGCCAGTGTCGGATAGTCGCGCAGCTTGCGGCTTTCATCGCGCGGAATGTTGTAGATTTCCCGGATAGCCGCAAACATTTCGGCCTGTTTCACCGTGTCAATTCCCAGGTCGGCCTCAAGGTCGAGGTCGAGCTCCAGCATCTCTTTGGGATAACCAGTTTTTTCCACCACCAGAGCCAGGATTCGTTCTTCCACGTCACTTGCCTCCGCTGCTGAGGGCGCGGAGACTGAGGGCTGTTTTGCTTCTGCGATGGGAGCGCTCGCCTCGACAGCGGCAGTTTCCGGCCGCCGTTCGTGGACGAAACGAATAACATGGGCGAGGGTGGGAAAGTCGCGCAGTCTGAGCTTCTCGTCGCGCCGGATGGCGTAAGCTTCCCTGACGGCAGCAAACACCTCCGCCTGCTTGACCGTATCAACACCCAGGTCAGCTTCCAGATCAAGGTCTAAGTCAAGCATGTCAACCGGGTAACCGGTCTTTTCGGCAACCAGGGCCAGCACCCGCTCCTTTACCCCATCGTCCTCGGACGCTCGTTTCGAATAGGGAACGGGTTCATTCGTTGGTGCTTCCACTTTCGGGGTACTGGCGGAGATAAGCGGCGCTGGCCTGGCTTCTGCCGCCCTGTTCTCAGAAACTGGTTCTGGCGCCTTACTCTCAACCAGCGTCGCCGTGGCTTCCGGAGCACTCTGCATGACCCGTGCCGCAGGTCCCTTATCGCGCACTCGCAGGGTGCGGCGCACAACCTCCATTTCGGCTTCGGGATGGCCTGCGATCTTCGCCAGCCAGGTTTTCCTTGCTGCGGCATCACTGACTCGGTAAGCGTAACCCAGAGCATTTGGACTGCGGCGTACTCCATCCTTGGTGTGCACCCACCGTACCAGCGTCATGCTGATCTGCGACCCGAAGCCGGCGCCCAGCCGCAAGGCATACTCCACGGGGTAAATTCCACCCTTTGACAGATTCAGGGAACCGAGTTCCGGATCAACTTCCTTGAAGTTGGCAACCGGCGGCACACAGCCTGTTTCCAGGGCCTTGACGGCGACAACATCTTCGATCCCGGTTGCCATCGCGTGACCAGTGAAGCCCTTAGTGTTGGCGATGACAATTCGATCGGCAACGTCTCCGAAAACGTGCCGCAGTGCGAAGATTTCCGCTGAGGCGCTGCCACCGCGCGCGGGCGTGTAGGTTTCGTGGGAAATGAATACCGTTCGCGAAGCAATCTCCTCACGCCGTATGCCGTGGCGAGCTTCTGCCTGGGCTAACAACTCTTCCATGACCTGGCTGATGTGGCGCACGTCCAGGCGAGTGCCGTGAAAAGCGCTGTTGGCTGTGACTGAGCTCAACACTTCGCAAATCGGCTGCATTCCCCGTTCCTGCGCCGATTCAGCGCTCTCCACGATGAGGGCGGCGGCCCCCATCCCGACAATCATGCCGTGCCGCCGACGGTCGAACGGAATGGCGGCATCCTCCACCACTTCGTCCGTAGCTGCCGCTCCTGTAGCCAGGAAGCCGGCGCCGAACCATTCCAGCATGTGATCCGAGGTGACATCGTCGGCTGAGAGGACAATCACTCGTTTGCATCTGCCGGCGCCGATCCAGTCCTCGGCCAGTCCCACGCCTTGGGCGGTGCTCGCACAAGCGGCATTGATGGCGGTGTTCGGGCCGCGGGCGCCGACGAATTCGGCGAACTGTGAGTGCCCCATGGAGAGCGTTCGGAACAAGAAGCGGCGGTCAAATACATACGGCTGTTTTTCGATAGCATCACGCAACTCTTCAGCGCGGCGCTCGAGTTCCTGCTCCAGGATGGAATGTCCGTTCGTTTCCGCCATGCGGGCGCGCAGGCTTTCCAGGGTGGCCAATTGCTCGCGTCGGGCACGGTCCTGGTAATAGCGAGACATCTCGTCCGCAAACGAGTCGTAGCCGGGAAAGGCGGAGGCAAAAATCACGCCCGTGTCGTCGCGAAGAGCTTCGGGAAGCGTCCACCCGTCCGGTAACTGGGTGCCTTTGCTGGTGGTCTTGTAGCGCATCACCAGGGGGATCCCGGCGTCGCGCAGGGCGTCAATCCCGGCCGCAATGGCCAACTGAGTGACGCGGTCAAGGGCGGCAATTCTATCGGCGGACAAGCCAAATTCCGCTTGCAGATCGAAGGTGCCGCCGCGGCCGGCCAGCTTGATAACGTCAGCCACATCGTGAATGGTCTCGAAGGTGGGTCCGCCGTTCTCGCTTTTCACCAGCCGTGTGATGTGCTTGTCGAGCATGGCACGGCGCAGGCCCCCAGGAACCACGTCAATGAACTGCTCTCCTCGCAAAATGC
>Ga0208774_1000025_pt1 | contig 22482 bp, 8 predicted proteins | sample SF_Rice_5C_80N_4_FD_185620 | JGI IMG/M metagenome (GOLD analysis project Ga0208774, IMG submission 185620) | Rice paddy soil microbial communities from Twitchell Island, California, USA - SF_Rice_5C_80N_405 (SPAdes) (version 2) | ecosystem: Environmental > Terrestrial > Soil > Paddy field/soil ... | reverse complement strand
AACATTTCTGTATCGGAAATAGGTGAGGAGGGTACACTGGGTTCGACTCCCAGTAGGATGGCTATTTGGTCGACAAGATCAAATAGTATGCGGGACAGCTGCATGCAATCAAAACTTTCACGAGGCGAAAAACATGAAATGTTCTACAACTTTCCTGGCCACCCTATTGGTCGTCGTTGCTATGGTTTTGGTCGCCTGTGGCCACAAGGTATGCCCACCCCATCGCTATCCGAGTTGCAGGCGACTGCGATGGCAAAGCCCAGCTTGCTCTTACGGCTGCATCGATGCCAACGGCTACACAGATTCCATCGGCAATTCCCACGTTGCAGCCTATGCTTGCACTGCCCGCGGTTGCTCCAACCACTGCCGTGATTATCCCAACGGTGACCCAAAAATCTGGCGGCAATAAGATGGGCTCATCACATACATCTAAGGACAATTATTTCGGCAATCCATCTGCGTTTCAACCTTACAAAACAGCAAACCCGTTGTTGTCGATTCGTGACTAATGGTAATATGCAATAAATAGTGGTTTTAAGGTTAAGCGAAGTAGGATTTGGACTTTATTAGGAGAACAAGTTCCTTTCGCCCCTAAGCCGGGGGAGTATTACCAGAGATACCAGCATAAACCAACAACTTAAGCAAGAAAAAAAATAATGCATGCAATTGGGAGGCAGAATGTTGATCATTCAGCAAGGCACGCAAGTCGCCATTCGGATTTTCATCCTGATAGTGGTCTTGTTTAATACTCTGACTTCGTCCGATACCCCATTTCGAACATTGTTGGTTGATAGCCAGCAATAGCAACCTGACTGACAAGCATTAATCTGATAATTGCAAGTGAGGAAATCCGAGAAATACTGAATATCCGCCGTCAACATCAAAAAATGAAAATGCAAACGGGAGGCTTCAATGTATAACTATTCATCAAAACAACTTTTGCCTTTGATTAATCAGGCACTGGTAAACAGGATACTTTCGGTACTATTGTTTGTTTCACTATTGTTATCCAGCTGCGCACCTGTAAATCAGTCCACATCTGTGCCTACACCACAATCCAATGCGCCTGATCAACAATCTGGTAATTACCAGCCACCCGTATTTACACGTCCAAGCGCCCGGACAGGGGATAATCCAGGCAAAAGCAACCAGCCGAATCCTGCCCTACAATCCAATAACCAATCCTTATCTTCGGCTAACGCCATGACACAAGCTTCGGCATCAGGAAAGAACGCACCACTCATCTTTGTCGAGAACGTTGGCCAGTTCGACCAGCAGGCTCGCTTCCAGGTTCAGAGCGGAAACACCACGGTTTATTTCTCGGATGACGCGATCTGGCTGAACTTATTGGAGTCTGCACAGCCTATCCCGCCTTCAAAACAGGTAGGAGCAGCGCCAAAACCATCTAAATCCCTAATGGGAACAACACCTCAAAAAGCAGTAAATCTTAAAATGGACATACCAGGTTCGAATGCACATCCTGAAATTGCTCCTATCGGAAAAATAGCAACCCACTATTCCTTTTTTGGAGGACAGGATCATTCTCGTGCCGATGTGCCCGTTTACCAGGGGATTCGATACATCGGTGTTTATCCAGGCATGGATTTGGAAATTACAGGCACTGGCGGACAACTTAGCTGGCAGTTCATCGTTACGAACGCGAATCTTTTGCAAGGCAATTTAGGCTCGGATCATAGCATCCACATCCGCATTCAGGGCTCCACCAAGCTCAGTCTTGAGAATGATACTCTGGTCATCGCCACCAAGCTCGGTTCCATTTCCATGCATGATTTTAGAGTCAATGGTCAGAAAGCCTTGCCCCAGGTGCAAAACAACGAATTGATCATCCCGATCCCACAGGGTCAAGCCTCGGAAAACAATCTGCCCAATTATTTTCCGGTTTCATTTGCTCAACCAGGTAGCATTCTACCGGCCCTGGGCTCCACAAACACCAGCAACCAGAGCGGAACGTCCCAAAGTTCTCCGGCCTTTTCTCCCAGCGATGTTTTACTCTATTCCACGTACATTGGAGGAGGAATCCCAATAAATTCCCCTTACGGAAACTATTATGCCAACGATCAGGGAAGTAGCCTGGCTGTAGTAGGCAATGATGTTTATTTTACGGGAATAACTACTTCTTCTGATTTTCCTGCATTTACCACCAGCTTTGGCGAGGTATATCCCGACTATTTTCCTAACCGCCCCTTTGTGGCCAAACTGAACATCAATACCAACCAATTCGATTACGTTGATTATTTCAATCTTTCCGATGCCTGCCTTTATAATAATACCTATTACTCTGCAACAGGCCAACTCGCTTCAATCAAGGTGGACAGTTCCGGGAACGCGTACCTGGGCGGATCTATTGTAGATCCCAGTCAAAATTTCCCATTAACCCCAGACGCGATCGATACCCAATTTACAGATGGATGCCGCCTTGTCTCCTCCGGTGGGAGCTATGTCCTCACCGCTGTGGATGGCTTCCTGGCAAAACTTGATCCAACCGGTACCCAGTTATTATATGCTTCGTATTTTGGAGGTTCCGACTTTGAACGAGTTGTGAGTATCGATATCGATCAAAGCGGCTACATCTACGCCACCGGCGACACGTATTCAAACGATATGCCAAAAGGCGGAACGGTTTACGATTCAACCCTCAGCGGCTCGAGCGACGTGTTCGTGGCTAAAATAAATTCCAACGCAGCGGAAGAGGCATACTTCTCATATTTAGGGGGCGCCAGTGATGAAGGTCCGGAAGGTGCAGCCCTGGGGTCGGATGGTTCCTTTTACATCACCGGCCTAACGTATTCAGGAGATTTTCCCGCGACCCTTGGGGGTTCACTTAACAATGGAAGTTCTGGCTGCTCGGGTTGTGATGATGGATTTATCGTCAAGATGACATCGTCTGGGGGCCTGGCCTATTCCAATTTCCTGGGCGGGAATAACAATGACATGGGTCTCTCGCTTGCCGTTGACCCCAACAACGATGTTTTTATTGCCGGTGCTACCACCTCAACCGATTTTCCAAATCCAAAAACTACAGCGGACGACGATGCTTTTATAGTTGAATTGGATTCGAATGGCGGATCCCTGTACACCAAACGTCTGGGCGGTAGTACTAACGATGAAGGGGATGCCATTGCCTTGGACAGTGCCGGAAATATTGACTTGGTCGGGGTAACTGACTCGTTGGACTTTCCCATCACTGGTCTCACTGCCTTTGATTCAACCGGAGATCCAGCGGCAGATCTATTCATTACCAAAATTGACCCACATCAGGATCAAATCTTATACAGCACCTATCTGGGAGGTAGCGGCACGGATTACCCTGCCAACTATGCTTTCGTAGATGGGCAAGACAATCTATTCTTGATGGTGAGGGGGACCACTTCGGCAGACTTTCCCACAAGGAACGCCTATGAGACATATCAAGGTTACTGGGACATGATGTTGGTCGAGATGTCCACCAACATCCCGGTCGCTCCACTGAGTTCCCTTGTCGACCCAGGCAACGACTGCTGTTTTGTCGCGAAGGTGGATACCTCTGTGGGAAAACCCATCAATCCACAGATCGGAAGTTACGGGTATTCAGTCACGGACCTTTCGATCCCGACCACATCTGGTACTCTTTCCTTCCAGCGAAACTATACCTCGCAGGGCGGCCAGATGGATACACCGTTGTCACTCGGCTGGACGGATAATCAGGATGCCCGCCTGATCTTTCCCGCCGACACGGGAGGAGTGGCGGGAGAAGTATTATTCAAAGTACACACGAACAATCTGTATCCTTTCTATGACATGGGAGATGGGACCTACCGAGCCCAACCAGGACTCGTTGCTACTCTGGTGGCAAACCCCGGCCCGCCTGCCACATATACGATGACAGCAAGTACGCAGGAAATCTATCTCTTCGATCAAAACGGCCACTTACTGGCCTACACGGATCCGCATGGAAATCAGCAGAACTATGCATATGATGCCAACGGGCGCTTGCAAAGCATTCAGGCAGACGGCGGCAGTGTTTCCCTAACCTTGGGATATGATGGGCAGGGGCGTATTCAATCTGTGCAGGCACAGCCCAGCGGCCACAGCGTATCGTATCACTACGATTCCATTACAGGGGATCTGGACTCGGCTGTGGATGTCCTGCAGCAGACCTGGACTTACCAATACCAAAATCACCTGCTCACTCGTGTGGTTGCGCCGGACGGTACAACCATCGAAAGCACCGATTACGATAGCCAGGGCCGGGCCTGGCACCAATATGATGGCAATGGCAATTTGGTCGTTCAGCTCACCTATAACGCCAATAACACCACGACCGCGACCGACGCGTTAGGTCATTCCAAGATTTTTGCCTACGACGAGCGCCACACATTGGTCAGCCAGACCGATGCTTTCGGTGAGCCGAGTAGCAAGGAATACGATTTCAACTTCCGGCCTGGCAAAATTACCGATCCCTCCGGCAATGTCACCTCCCTGGCGTGGAGTGCGGATGGAGCAAACCTGACGCAGGTCACGGATGCACTGCACGGCCAAACTGATATTACTTATGGATCCTACAACAACCCCACCAACATTGTCGATCCCCTGAAATACGAAACCAAGTATTTCTATGCAGATTCCAATTTTCCGAACCTGCCTACGCGTGTTGAATCCCCATTGAGTTTTGACGGCGGTGTTACTTATGTAGGTACCGATTATGAATACTATGCGCCAGGTAACACTGATAGCCAGCCTGCCGGGAAGGTTAAATTAGAGACGGACGCCCTGGGCAACCAGACCTTCTATACATATGTCCCGTCTGGCCAGATTGCTTCCGTGACCCGCGCCTACGGGACTACTACTCCTCTCATGACCAGCTACACCTACGATACTGCAGGTAACCTGGCGGATGCCACGGACGAAGCAGGGGTGGTAACACATAATGAATATGATGCAGCCGGGAGACTGATCCGCACGACGCGCAACTATGACCCGAACCGTCCACAAAACGATCAAAATATCTACAACCTGATCACCCAATACCAGTACGATGCCCGTGGCAATCGCATCGCGGTGATCGATACCTATGGTGTCATTACCCGCACTTATTACGATCTGGCAAATCTTCCTATCACGGTTGTTCAAAACCTGACTGGTCAGACCATCGATGCAGCCACTCCTCCGGCTCGGGGCAGCGGCGCAGTCGATCAGAACGTACGCACGGATACGGTTTATGCCACCAATGGGCTGGCGATAGCTAGCATCGATGTGGGCGGCATCATCACCCGCACCTATTACGATGCGGATGACCGCCCTGTTACCATCGCCCGGAATCTGAGCGGACAAGCCATAGAAGAATCCGCACCTCCTATATACAACCCGGCATCGCCCGACCAAAACGTTCGTACCGATACCGTTTACGATGTCAACGGCAATGCAATTGCCAGCACTGACACAATGGGCGTCATCACCCGCACCTATTACGATGCTCTCAACCGCCCAATCACAGTGGTGCAGAACCTTGTGGGTCAGGGCGTCTCAGATCCAACCCCGCCCGCAAGAGGCAGTACCGACCAGAATATCCGGACGGACACCGCTTATGATGCGAATGGGAATGTCATCGCGACTATCGATCCGGTCGGGACAATTACCCGCACCTATTACGATGCTCTTAACCGCCCAATCACAGTGGTGCAGAACTTAAGCGGACAAGCCATCAGCGATTCCACGCCCCCGGCCCGTTTTACCGGCGCGACCAGCGTCAACATTCGAACGGATACATACTACGACCAGGCTGGGAACGCTATTGCCAGTCAGGATCCGCGCGGGATCGTCACCCGCACATATTATGATGAGGTGAACCGGCCCTTCACAATCGTGCAGAATCTGGTGGGACAGGATATCTATGTGACCACACCGCCCGCGCCTGGTGGGCCCGAGCAGAATTTGCGCACGGATATTGCCTATGACTCGAATGGGCACAGGAGCACGAGCACAGATCCACTGAGTCGTGTTACAAAATATGATTACGATTTATTAGGGCAGTTGATAACGCAAATCGTTAATTATGACGCGGGCCGCCCCCAGAACGACCAGAATCAATTCAACATAATAACAGACTACAGTTACGATGCGCTGGGTCGCCAGCTTACCGCGACTGACACCGCGGGGCGAGTGTCGACCAGCACCTATGATGCACTGGGTCGCTTGTTGACCAGTACCCGCAATGAGTTGACTGGCGAACCTCAAAACTACCAAGATGCCTATAACATCATCACCTCATTTTTCTACGACGGGGCCGGAAACCAGATTGCGGTAACCGATACGAAGGATGTGATTACCCGAACCTATTACGATGCTTTGAACCGGCCGATGACAGTCGTGCGCAATTTGGTAGGGCAGACCATAGACGATCCGGCGCTTCCTGTCCGTGGAAACCCACCCTCATCAACTGATAACCTGCGCACAGATACATCCTATTTAGGCAACGGCGCAGTGGACTATGTAGTTGACGAGATGGGAAAGACAACGAATTTTGTTGATGACGCGTTGGGCCGGAAAACCAGCACGACAGACCCCCTGACCCATACCACTTCCTTCCAATATAACGCTATAGGTAATCGCGTTTCCATGACAGATGCCAACAACATCACAACCAATTACGAATATGACGGTCTTAACCGTCTAACAGCTGTAGTGGAGAATTATCGTGCTGGGGCACAGCCGGACGCGCAGACTAATGTGCGCACGGAATACACCTATGACACTGGTGGAAACCGATTGAGCATCCTTGATGGAAACAGCCATCCAACCAACTTTACTTATGACATGTTGGGAAGGCTGAAGACAGAGAGCGACGCACTCAATCACACCACTACTTATGAGTATGACTCTTTGGGAAACCGTGTCTCTTTGCTGGATGCAAATGGGAAAACTACCTCCTATACTTATGATGATTTGAATCGCTTGACTCACATTGGTTATCCGGCACCGGATCCAAATGTGGACTTCGTCTATGATGCCCTCGGTCGCCGCACATCCATGACCGACGGTCTTGGCACCACAAGCTGGACCTACGATGCGCTCGACCGCCCAACCTCCATCGCTGATCCGTTCTCTGCTCACGTTGGCTATAACTATGATGCTGTTGGAAATCGTACCTCCCTAACATATCCCGACAACCGTGTGATTAGTTACCAGTATGATGCTGTGCACCACCTCCAGCAGGTTTCAGGCAGCGGACTGCCCGCGGCGGTGACGTATCAATATCGGGCAACGGGACAGTTGACCGGTATTTCCCGCCCGAACGGCGTTGACACGAGTTACACATATGACGATGCCGGACAGTTGATCGACCTGGTACACTCTGCCACTTCAGGTTCGCTGGCATCTTATCATTACACGTATGATCCGGTTGGTGATCGCATACAAGCTGTGGAAAATATGGTATGGCCGCAGCAAGCCGCACCCTCTCCCAGCCCAACGCCAACTAATACACCCACGGCCACTTCCACCCCCGCAGGAACCGCAACTGAGACCGCCACGTCCGGTGCCAGTTTGACACCAACGGATACGCCTGTGTTCACACCAACCGATACACCATTGCCTTCCGATACACCGACTTCCACGTCCGGAACGCCCATCGGTGGTTTATACCAGCCAGGCTTTTCCAACAACGCGCTGATCTCTGCACCTCTAGCACCTGAGCCAAACAAGGCCCAAATACTTTCGGCGCTTCAACCGCAGAGTCGGTTGCAAGTCGCTCCCTCACCGACCGAAACATGGACGCCGGTTTCTACAGATACGCCAACCCTCGAATCCAATCTCTCCTCATCTTTCACAGTTGTTCCAGCATTCACTGAACCATCCCGTCTGGCACAAGGGCATGACTCGTTCGTGGTCAACTCCACTAGCGATGGATCAGATAGCGACCTCAAAGATGGCATTTGCGATAATGGAACAGGCACCTGCACACTGCGCGCTGCCATTGAGCAAGCCAATGCAAATCCCGGTCGCGATACCATCAGCTTCAACCTGCCAGGCACTGGTCCTTTTACCATTCAGCCCTTCCTAGCCCTGCCAGTCGTAGACGACCCGTTGGTTATCGATGGAACGACCCAGCCGGGCTTTGCCGGTACACCACTCGTTGTTTTGGATGGTTCCCTGGCTGGAGAGCAAACAGATGGTTTGCACATCGCGTCTGGTGGTAGTGCACTACGCGGACTCGTGATCAATCAGTTCAGCTACAGCGGTATCCATCTGGAGGGAAGAGGCGGGAACCAAATCGAAGGCAACTATATTGGAACCGACGCCAGTGGAATCCTTGCGCGAGGTAACAGTATTGGTATTCTGATCGAGAATACATCGGGCAATAGCATCGGCGGGAGCCAGGATGAAACACGCAACTTGATTTCCGGCAACAAAACTGGTTTATATATTTACGGAAAGAATGCCAAAGGTAATCACGTGCAGGGCAATATCATTGGTGTTGATACCAACGGTCAGGCCACTCTGGGTAATGATATTGGTATACGCATAGAAGAAGCCTCCGGCAACTCGATTGGCGGTCAAGGGCAAGCCCACAACCTGATTGTTGGGAATGCCAATAATGTTTACCAGCATGGACAGGGTGCCACAGATAATGAAGTACAGGCTGATGCACTGGATCACCAGCCGGTTGCACCACCGACTTTGATCCTGGATGGGGAACCAACGCATAAAGCCGGAAATCCTACGAACAACCTGCAGGTTGTCTCTCGACCAAATGTGGTTCCCTTAATTGGTCAACCGCAGGATAGTATTTCCATGTCGGTCCCGGTTAGTTTCCACCTTTCTTCTGTTAACCCGCTTCCATTGGCGACAGGCACTACCTTTGTGGTCAACTCAACCGGCGATGGTGCAGATAAGAGAACTAGTGATGGTGTGTGCAGCACCAGCCAGGGCGTATGCACCTTGCGGGCGGCCATTCAGCAGGCCAACGCCAGTGCAGGTGTGGATACGATCACATTCAACATCTCCGGTTCAGGGCCTTATATCATCCAGCCAGGCAGCGCCCTGCCGACCATCACAGAAGCTATCGTCATCAATGGCACGACCCAACCGGGGTATTCCGGTACCCCAATCATTCAATTGAACGGTTCTTCAGCAGGTACGGGCGCCAATGGCTTGAATGTAACTGCTGGGTCAAGCACAATACGAGGCCTGGCCATTTACAGATTCAATAATGTCGGGATCTACATGTCTACCAATGGGAACAATCACATCGAGGGCAATTACATTGGTACTGATGTGACCGGAACTGTAGACCAAGGCAACTTGTGGGTGGGAATCTACGTTAGCGCCTCACCCAATAATGTGATTGGTGGAACGACTACCTCGGCACACAACCTGATCTCAGGCAATGACGGTTACGGCTTGGTTATTTATGGTGTGGGGTCAACGGGCAATTTGGTTCAAGGCAACTACATTGGTACAAACGCATCCGGTTCTGCAACGATTGCTAATGCGAATGGTATTGCCCTCGATGGCGGCGCTTCGAACACTACCATTGGTGGGTCAGTGGCCGGAGCCCGCAACCTGATATCGGGAAATAACAACAATGGTATTGATCTTGAAAACAATAGCAATATAGCATCTACGGGCAATTTGATTCAGGGCAATTACATAGGCACCAATGCGACTGGCACAGCTGCATTGGGTAATGGCGGGTATAGCGGTTATGCCGGGATCATGGTCTATGGTGCTACGTCAAATATTACTGTTATGGTTGGTGGAATCTCCGCAGAAGCGCGCAACCTGATTTCAGGCAACCTTTCATCGGGGATCATGCTTTACCAAGGCTCCGATGGTTCTGTTGTACAAGGCAATTATATTGGCACTGATATCAGCGGTAACATGGCGATGCCAAATGGTTATGATGGCATCGCGACTGCAGATACTGCCTCGAACGTTACGATTGGCGGAAGTTCACCTGGGGCCGGAAACTTAATCTCGGGCAACAATCGTTACGGTGTCTATCTGTACGGTGTCGGTGCGAATGGAAATATCGTTCAAGGTAACTACATAGGTACAGATGCCAGTGGTGCTCATGATTTGGGGAATGTCATGAGCGGTGTTGCTGTCGCTTATGCCACCAACAATACCATTGGCGGATCGATGACTGGTGCACGCAACTTGATCTCAGGTAACGACGGAAATGGGGTATTAATATCCGAGTCTGGGACGGATGGCAATCTTATACAAGGTAACTATATTGGCACAGATGTGACAGGCACACTGCCGCTTGGCAATACCCTGGATGGCGTGCACATTCAGAACAGTGTCACTGGTACCATGGTTGGTGGAACGGCAACTGGGGCGGGAAATTTGATTGCAGCTAACGGTTGGAATGGAGGAGTTCGAATCACTGCCTCGGCCACGAGTAATACAGTGCAGGGCAATACCATTGGCACTGACATGAGTGGTACCTTGGCGTTGGGCAACACCCCGGATGGTATCTCGATCAATAGTTCGAACAACCAGATCGGTGGGACGGACGCAGGTGCGGCCAACCGCATTGCTCATAATACCAATAACGGCATCTATGTACAGACCGGTACAAGCAACGCATTGGAAGGCAATATCATCTGGGCCAACGGTGCGCTGGGTATTGATCTGAATCCGCTCGGTGTTACGTCAAACGATCTGGGTGATACCGACAGTGGCTCGAACAGTCTGCAGAACTTCCCTGTTCTGAATTCGGTCACCGGCGGTGCGAGCACTACGGTCGGCGGGACGCTCAACAGCGCCTCGAACACAACCTACCGGCTGGAGTTCTTCTCTAATCCAGTTTGCGATTCTTCCGGAAATGGCGAAGGCCAGACCTATCTCGGTTTCACCAATGTAACAACAGACGCCAATGGCGACACTAGTTTCGATTTCATGTTATCAACGGGAACGGTGGATGGTGAATTCGTGAGCGGAACGGCCACCGATCCAAGTGGTAACACATCCGAGTTCGCCACCTGTGTAATGGTTGGACAATCTGCAACTGTCACTCCAACGAACACGCCGACGGACACGCCTACTTCAACCCCAACCTATACTCCTACTTTTACGTCAACTCCGACAGTAACGGCAACTTATACACCAACGGAAACTCCCACTTCGACGGATACATTCACGCCGACGGCTACCGAGACATATACCCCTACTCCAACAGATACGGCGACTCCTACACCAACAGAGACTTACACTCCCACTCCGACAGACACAGAGACGCCCACTCCAACCGAGACTTTCACGCCGACAGCGACCGACACGGCGACATTTACTCCGACCTTTACGCCCACTGCAACACCCGTGCCCACTGGGCCAGTGACGATCAATTACGTTTACGATCCGCTCAATCGGCTGACAGAGGCCAACTACTCGACCGGCGATTACTATCACTATGCATATGATTCTGTCGGCAATCGATTAACTCAAGATACATCCATAAACGGTCTACCGTCCACCGTCAATTATGGGTACGATATTGCCAATCGTTTGACCAGTGTTAATGGAGTCAATTACACCTGGGATGCAAATGGCAATCTTATCAATGATGGCGCGAATACCTATGCTTACGATTCTGCCAATCGGCTGACTTCATTCACCAGTCCAACGGATTCGGCAACATACTCTTATAATGGCTTGGGAGACAGGCTTCAGCAAACCATGAATGAAGTCCCAACCAATTACACTTTGGATTTGAATGCTGGATTGACTCAAGTGTTGAGCGATGGGACAACCACCTATGCCTATGGCTTTGGCCGCATTTCTCAGCAAAGCGGAACTACATCGGAGTATTTCCTGAGTGATGCGTTGGGATCAGTGCGCCAGATGACGGATCAAGCTGGTGCTATTACCATGTCCAAATCGTATGATCCGTATGGCGCGGTGGCGCAGACGAGCGGGACTGGTCAATCGGCCTATGGGTATACAGGCGAACAGCAGGACAGTTACAGCGGTTTGCAGTATCTGCGCGCAAGATATTATGCAATTGGGACGGGTGAGTTTATTAGCCGGGATGATTGGGGAGGTAGTACAAGTTTGCCGATATCCTTCAATCCCTATGTCTATGCCTATGACAATCCAGTTGATTATGTTGATCCAGCTGGCACTTCTCCACTTCCTCCATACGTTGAGCAGTACTTAGAAAATCTTCGTGCACAGACAGAGAAATGTTTTAATGAAGGTGATCTCAACTGTGTCTGGTGGAACTACTATCAATTGGCAGTTGGAGCTCCAGTTTGGGGTTATCCCCACGCATCTCTACATATGTTTCACTTCTTACTTAAGGAAGGAGATGTTAATTATAAACCTTGGGCCGGCTCTTATGATTCTCGATGGGTGTTTGGCGATCAGACGACAAAACCTTATATGAAAAAGCTGAATAAAGAAATTCTAGCGCAGATACATCGTGAGGCCAAAAAGGGCTCCTTGAGTGGACATATCGAGACAGGTTCAATCGAGGATATGTATCCTGACAACCGCGATATTTATTACGCTTTGGGCGCGTTTGGATTGTCGGCTGAGGCTGATTACATTATTTCAAACTGCTATTCTGTAACAGTTAGACCTACTTATCATTTTAACGATGTGTATGACTGGCATAAGGGGTTGGTTGCTGGAGGAGCTGGCGGTGCAGGCTTGAGCGGATTCCAGGATGCATGGACGAAAGCTTTACAAGATGCGGGCAAAGCAGCAAGCTTCAAAATGAGTGGATATTGGTCTGGGCCGAATAAGATTTATGAATTTAATGCCGAGTGGCTTAATCTTCCCGCCTATAATAATAACTTTACCTCAGAGAAATATGAGAATTGGTATGACTTATTCAATGATATATTTAAATAAGGAGATGAGAGATGAAACGCTTAATGCTTTATACTCTCTTTATTGCCGGGGCCATTCTTTTAGCCAGTTGTGGCCTTGTAGGGAATCAGAAGGATAACCTCTCAAAAGCTCCGACGGCAGAACTTATTCATCTCCTAGAAGATGAGCATGAAGGCGGTGACAACCTTTTTCCAGAGATAATAGCCGAATTGACAGCAAGAGGATCATCTGCCTCTGAGGCTGCACCAGCCCTTGCGAGAGCTTTGGCTTATAATCGTCGCGATTCAATCACCGCGAGTCGACCTTTAGTAGCGATGGGTCCTGCAGCACAATTGGCTATTCCTATTTTATTAGTAAATTTATCCAATGAGCGCGCAGATGTAAGGCTTGGTTCTGCATTTGTGCTGGGAACTATAGGTAAGACTTCACAATGTGCGATTCCTCAATTGGCGCCCTTATTATGGGACCAAGATTCAAGAGTTCGATCAGCAACTGCTGCAGCACTCCAGACAATTTCCGGAGTGGAATTGGTTGATAAAATATATGAACTTGATCCTACCGTTCCAGGCAGCGTATTTCTGGATGAGCCAGACGGTACTGTTTCTGCAAATGCAAAGGCTTGGTGGTTAGCGACCGGTAAAAATATAAAGTGGCCCGTAGGCGATTGTAAACCCAAAGAATAAGGCAATTGGCAACCGGCCTGCCTTTCCTCGTCATATGGTAAAGGGTTAAATGATTCCTTCGCGTATAACGATCTGAGGAATAAGCGATCGCAAACGACCGTGAATTACCAGCCGATCAATTTCTTGGGCGACATATATTCAACCGCTAAGCATCTCGGGTAGGGAAATGGAATTAAAACGAATGCAAACGTCGAACGCACAATCTCCCCTGAGATCAAGCCTGTTGCTTACCGGAGCGATTATTGTAGTTCTAAGTCAATGGCTGCTGCAGGCGCTGCCATTGGAGCGACGAGCCAACACTCTTTGGTTTACTACCTTGGGCTCCTTATTGTTTCTAATCCCGATCATCAGCATATTAAGAAATAATGATGATCCTGTCAGGATTGAGAAAATTGTTGAACGAATGGCGAATTGGCTTCACGTTCCCGACTGGCAGGTTATTCCGATTCTGATCAGTCCGTTCCTTTCCTGGATCGCTTTCATGGCGGCAGGAGAAGGTCAGCGAATGATCGATCCTGTTTTGGCAATCCTGGCTTGGGTTCTGGCCATCGGAACGTCAATCCTGGGATGCTTCAAGAAGAAACTTCAAATCAAGCCAACCGGAATTCTCCTGCCTCTGGGTCTGACAGTCATAGCTTTCCTGGTGCGCGGACTGGGAACCGACCGTATCCCTTTCATTCTGACTGGCGATGAAGGATCAGCGGGCATTGCAGCAGTCCGCTTCCTTAAAGGTGAAGTCAACAACCCCTTCGTCTCAAGCTGGTATTCGTTTCCTGCCCTATACTTTTATATTCAAGCGCTTTCCATTCGTATCTTCGGCCAAACCACACAGGCGCTACGCTTAACATCCGCTCTGGCGGGTGCGTTGACCGTCACTGCCATTTACTTTGTGGGCAGCATCATGTTTGATCGTCGTACAGGTCTCGTCGCGGCGATATTCCTAACTGCCTATAATTTTCATGTTAATTTCAGCCGGATCGGCCTCAACAACATATGGGATGGACTCTGGTATACCATTGTGATCGGGGCGTTATGGTATGGCTGGGAACATGAAGAAATCAAAGCGTTCATTGTCTCGGGATTTTGTCTGGGGATTGCGCAATACTTCTATCCCAGTGGGCGGGCTCTATTAATACCGATTTTTGTTTGGTTGATCATAGCGAGTCTGCTTAATCGGGAAAAATTCAAGAGCCTACTCCCCAGTTTGCTACTCATGCTTATTGTTAGCGTCACGATCGTATTGCCGCTTGGATTATTCTACCTGCATCATCCCAACGAATTCATGGCGCCGTTTGCGCGCGTGAGCTTGTTCGGGCCGGTGCTCGATGGCTTAGTCAAATCCACGGGTAATCCGGCCTGGTTGATCGTATTGACACAGATTGGGAAGAGTTTCGGCGGCTTTACTTACCTGCCGATAAAATCCTGGTACGAACCGGGTACGCCTTTGTTGCTCCCATTGCCAGCCAGCTTCTTTCTGTTTGGCATTCTGATCCTCATCATTCGAGATCATAAAACTCGATCACTTCTGCTTGCGCTTTGGATCGTCACCTTCGGTTTGATCGGTGGGTTGAGCGAATCAACACCTGCTTCGCAGCGTTATATAGCTGTTGCGCCGGTTTGTGCCTTGCTGATTGGCTACGGTGTGAGCGAGACGGCCGGGATCTTGGAAAAGCTTTGGCCGAAACTTAACCGCATCCTATACAGAGCGACGATTGCTATTGCGATCTTGATGGCAGTCAGCGAATTGAACTTCTATTTTCGAGTTTACACTCCGAAGTTCGCTGAAAACTGGAGCCATAATAACGGTGTTATCGCACAGGAACTTGCTGATTATCTACAAGGAAAACCTTCTGACCTGACGGTCATATTTTTTGGACAACCACAAATGGGCTATTATTCAATTCCCAGTCTTCAATATCTTGTTCCGAACATTAAGGGGATGGATGCTACAGAACCTTGGAATCCGCAAAGCAGTTCTGATATTCAAGGGAAAAAGGATTTGGTGTTTGTGTTCCTACCGGGTAATGAAGGCGCAATCAATTCTGTGGAGGCCAGTTATCCTACCGGGCAATCTCACATGAAAACAGCCAGTGATGGAAAGCCTTTATACTGGTACTATGAATATCTTGCCCCATAGACATTTAATTGACTCCCTGTAACGTATGCCTGTGGTGGTTACTTCGTTTATCCGTCAGATATTTTGGATATTCACATCACTGGAATGGGGAAGTGGGAAAGATGGAGCTTGATATAAAACGGACCCGCTACTCAATTTGAGTAGCGGGTCCGAACTTCTGCGATCCCAACGGGATTCGAACATGCGATCTGGGTTACTCCTTTTCAGGTATCTATCACGAGGAATATCTAGGCGATAGTATTGAGATGACTTTTAAGACGAATCGTCTTTTCCTGACCGAGCAAGAGAAATATGCCCAATTGTGTACGCCCTTGCCCCTTGCGGGTGGCCAATGACTCACAAAAGGCTTGTACGTGTGCAACTGCGTCGTTACCAAATATCAAAAACGAATCTCCGATCCCTTGCTCGACTGCATCGACATTCACATCGAAGTCCCGCGCGTGGATTATGAAAAGTTAAGCGGTGATCGCATGGGCGAATCATCTGAAATGATTCGTAAGCAAGTTCAAGCCGCGCGCGATATTCAGCAAGCTCGATTCTCGATAATCGAAGATTCGAATACTCGAAACTCGAATATTGTTTGTAACGCAGATATGCATCTCGCTGAGATCGGGAAGTTTTGCAAGTTGCAGGATGAAGGTCAAAGCCTGATGCGCTCGGCGACATTGTGCTGTGCATGAATCAACTTAATCTATCGGCGCGAGCATATCATCGTATTCTGAAGTTGGCACGCACGATTGCAGATTTGGCTGGAAGTGAAGAAATCCAGTCTGCGCATTTAGCGGAGGCATTGCAATATCGCCCGAAGTTGATGATGGCATGAATTAAGCAAACCGAAAAATGTTTGTTAGGTGACTTGGGTGTTAATAGTTTTAGATACTATATTTTTTATCTTATAAACGTTTTTTAGTGCACATATCTGTTGTAAACGGATGCTTGCCATAAATTTTCTACAAGTAAGGTTGCGAAAACTTGAGTAAAAAATTATTTTTTCTTTCGGCTTATTTTAGTAACATCATCATCGGTTCCAGTTTTGCTTTGTGCTTTGGTGGGACGTTTGCCCAGCTGTATCGCGAAATACTCCGACTTTCCTGCCTCGAAGCGGACCTGATCGCGCGTTGAGTAAAGCAGTTTTCCAGCCGCATCTGAAACCATCACGTAAAGGTCTGGAAGATTTTCGCCTGTCTCTTTGAAATCGCGTTCATGATAGGTGACCGAAAAGGCACCATTCTCATCCGTGTTCGTTTCGCCAAGCAAGTCATCGAGTTTGCGATCTTTATCAAAGACGCGCACGGTCAAATCATTGACCGGACTACCTTTTGCATCGGTTACCGTTCCGAAAACGATCCATTCGTTCGGTCGCGGCTTGGGCCAGCTTTTCAAACGCGTGGCTTGACCATCCCTTTGAGTTTTCAATGCACTGGTTGAATCTGCAAGAGTCTGCAGTGTAACACTGTCAGGATTTTTCTTCCCGAATTGTTCGCTTATGACTGCCGCAGCGTCAGTTAGACGCGCAGCGCGGCGTTCCTGCAGTTTGGAAAATGTATCGAGTGCCGAGCCGCCAACCGTCGCGGATTGTTGCATCATACTTTGCAATAAATTTTGTAGCTGAGTCGGGTCGATCTGCGGCCCGGGATTTTGGCTGGAGAATTGTTGATTCTGTGCCATCACTGCCTCCATTTCATAGTGTAAATCATCTGCTTTAGAATAAAGTTAAGTTGTTGGCCTCTGCCTTTTTCGGCGCATTGGTTACGAGGCTGTGAGTCGCTTCATTACTGGTCGTCAAATTCATAGTCGACGCATTGGACGCATAAGAAACCCAATTTGAATATAGTCTTTCTTCAATGCCATTGCCATTTGCTCGAATGACAGTTCCCGCTGTGCCAACTTGTATGAACTTCAACAAATACGCCCACAATTCTTCTGCGGTAATTTGTTTGGCTTGATATTTCTGGAAACCATCCTGCATGTAAAGAGGCACAGTTGCTTGGAATTGATTGCCGTTCAAAGAAATATCATCCAGCGAAATTATCAACGTCGAAAAAGTCGCGGCATCCCAAGCGCGTTGCGCCCATCCGCTATCAAGCGGACCAAGACTATTGATAACTTCTTCTTGAGTCGTGTTGAACGTGACTTGATTATTGTTGAACAACACGCGCCCATCGGGCAAGGATGCAGAAAGAGCATCGATCTTTTGATAATCTTGGTGAATGTTTGTCTGTCCGGTGGACATCATCTGCCAGAGCACAGCAGTCTCCGGCAACCAGACCGGCAACCCCATATCGAGCACATAAACACATGCGCCCTTCTCGCCAAAGTGCAACGGAGAGGCCGGTTGTTGTTTTCTTTCACGCGTAGCGAATGTGTTGCCGTCGATCATAACGCCGCCCATGGCTGTGACCGAAAGCGCCTGACCTGCCGCGCAAATTACTTGGTTGCCGTGAATCCGAACGGCTGGATAACCAAGCAAGCCGCCCGATATATTCCCGGCGGAAACCGTTCCGAGAAAATTACCGTATACATGTTGCGCGGCAATCCCAGCTTGATACGAATCGGGTTGGGTTTGATCTTCACCCGATCCATTTTCAAGGATCGTGTTACCAGAAATTTCAATATCGCTTCCATCCAGAATAAAAATTCCGCAGGCGGCCTGACGCCTAAGACCATTCTCAAAAATAAAATTATCTTTAATTTGTGAACCAAAAAGCCCGATGACGGCAATCCCGCCGCCGACACCAGACCGATCATTCAGGGTCACATCGGGAGTTTTGCAGCAAGCAATGATCTGGTTGTCATGAATGCTTATTACATCCACATCGCCAAGTTTGCGAGCGCTGATTAATGAAGTCTCCGTGATGATTCCACTCCCAGCCATCTTGCCGATCAAATTATTGGAAATCGTCACGTATCGAATCCCGGCAACATAATTAATTCCGTGTGATGTATAGTTTGAAATACCGGCAGGAGAATTGCCAGTGGTCTCTTGGTACATCTTCACAAAATCCACTGCGGTCTTGTCGCCTCCGCCAAGTTGGATGCCTGCGCCCATGCCGTTCAAAATCGTGTTGTCATCGATCTCGACAGTTGATGATGGAGGTATCACTTGGATGCCTCCGCCGAGAATCCGGTTGTGCAAAATTTGTATATCTCTGCCATTTACTTGAATCGCTGGCAGACCAAAGAGATCGTTCTCTCGGACCTCGATCCGGCTTCCGTTATCGATGATGATCAGCGGCTCCGCCCCGCCGTACACGCCAGTCTTTGAATCGGTCGATGCGGAAGCAGTGTTGATCGCTGTGCAATTTGCAATAACAATTCCGTCCGTATCCGCAAACAGGATCGCTCCATCGGCAGACGCTGCCTCGATTCGCAGACCCTCGAGTTTAATATCCTGTCCATTTGTAAATTTGAATATCGGCTTGCCTTGCGGCCCCAATAAGCGACATTGATTGCCACAGCCATTGATTCTCAGACTCTTTGCTCCATCAACGGACACTGTATCTTTGATTCCCAATTGCCCCGGCAAAATACAAATTGTCCACCAATCCGCGTTGGTGGGACGCGCCGCAATGGCGGATGGAATATCAGGATAATCACCGCCCTGCCCAACTGTGACAGAACAACATTCATCGCCGCCGGTTGGAAGTTCTGTTAAAGGCGGGAATATTTGACGACAATCTTCCACGGTGATGGCGCCACTTGTAGATGTGAGCAACGCCAGTTTGCAATAATGGTGAACAATTCCAAACGGCAGGAGTGCAGCAGGGTTGCCGCCGTCTTGAGGCCATTCGATATCACCATATTGACCGGGAACCGTCCGGGCAGGAATCAGCCAATAATCGCCAGTGCGATAGGTGCCGGTCGTATCGAATTGAATTTGAATCCCGCCTTCGAGATCAACATATCCGCTGGTCAATGCGATTCCATTTCCGCCTGCGCCATCCGAATCCCAGCGTCGGACTTTGGGATGCCCGTTGATGTCGTATCCGCTAACAGGCGCGGAAAGAGTCAAAACGTTGTCAGGATCGATCTTGTTAATTTGGACCAAAGTCCCGGGTTGACCAGCCAGCTCAGCCGCGTCATCCAATATTTCAACCCAGTCATTTTCATGCAAACCAAGCACATCATCGCGGCCCAAACTTGTCGTACGAATTTTTGTATTCGCTCCATCGACAGCAAACTCAGCAATCGAAACGACCACCGAGCCGTTATCGCGTGACCATTTATAAGTTGGCCCGCCATTATTTGTTCCTTTATGGATCTCAACGCGATAAAGTTGATTCTCCAAACGTTTGTATCCCGCGCCGGGCGGAACCGGACATGGATCGGTTGGCTGATCTTGCGGCTGAGTGCGTGCACTTAATTTGCCCGTGCTCGCATCCGGCCAGGGATGCAGGTAATCAGAGCATGTAATGTTATCGCCCACATTTCCGACATTAGCCAACGCCGCCTGCCAAACAACTTGAGTACGCGCGGTGGTATCGGGCCCGCCCAATGCCACTTCGCGAATGGACGGATCTTCAATGGCAGTGATGAGTCTTTCCCAAACGTCCAGATAAAGCAAATAGATTCCATCGGCGCTGATCTTGCCCTGACCTTTTGGCAAAACAAATGGCTGTTGGCTGAATGGCAACGTGTTGTCGTTCTCAATCTGAATACCGTCCACGTAAGCGCGGCCTTGCGTCAAATAAAAATCGCCAGCGCCAAGCGTGTTAAAACCTTGAGCCGTGAGCCAATCTTTTTCTGCCTGAGACAAAGTGTTGAAATCGGTCACTACTCCAAAACCGGCATCATGGACTGGAACGCCGCACTCTCCGATCACATCAATGGTTTCGGTTTCGATGCGACGCAGCAGAATATCAAGATTCTCATTCCAGTCGGCATCGAGTTGGACACGGCCCTGTTGCATACGAACGCCGCTGAAATGTTTTTTTGGGTCGAACGTTGAACGCGAGAAGTCACCTTTCATATCTCATCCTCACAATCTCTATCATTAAGTCACAAAGAAAATTCCAGCTTCCAAACCAAATCGCAAATATTCATCCAGCGCAATTCGCAAATTAGCCAAACGCTGCGGTTGTTGCAACATGCTGAACACGCCCATCTCCGATCCATCCTCCGCGCCCGTTTTGATCTCGTCCGCGCATGGTGATGAAAGTTGAGCGAAAGCCGCTTGCCCATAACGCAGACTCGTGAATTGCGGTCGCATGCGCGTAACGATCTTGTTATATTCATCAGATGACAACGTGAGAACGCCCAATTGTTTTTCGCGGTCGGCAACGGCTTGATCAGGCTGGCAGTGAAAATGTCGCGGCGTTTGCGAGTTGGGCGGGACATAACTGAATCGCACGCAACCTTCCTGTCGCCGATCTGAAGTCACAGGATGGACGAAGATTACTTCCGATGCGAGACTCAAATCCTTGACGTGAACTTTGCCAAACACGGTGACGCGTTCCAGCGTCGTGACCGGACCGGAAGCGGCTCCATCCGCACTGGCCGCGATCGTGTACCGCGTCGGTTCGTCCGCATCTTTGGCAAGCGGTGCGTCAACGATGCTGTCGCTGATCGTCAAACTCTGACATTCCTCCGGCAGTTCAAGCGCGCCGAGGATGCAACGCGAAATGGAGATGGAAGTATCAACCACATCGGTTCCTGTGACGGTCAAGCTGGCTTGATCAGGATGTTTTGGATAACCATCTTCATCCAGCGCGAGTCCGGAAACCAATGTGCAATCAGCCAATGTCAAATTAAGTTTTCCACTTACATCGAGATTGCCTTCGATCAATAATCCGCTCAACGTAAAAGCAGCAGCTTCCTGAGCGGTCATGGCCGCTGATGTTACTTTAAGCGGCGCTGCATTGATTAATGTCGGGCGTTCCTCGTTTTCGCAATCGATCACCAACATCCCGTTCTTTGGAAGGTTGATCGTTAGATTGGCATCGTACGTGGCGCTGTCATAAATTCGAATCACGGCTGGCGGCTGTAAATCCGTTACCCAATCTGCAAGGGCGGCATTTAGCGTGGCATAAGTTTTTCCTTTACCCACTTGAAATTCCTGAATGGGCGGTGTGATTTCAGTGATGCGGTCGCGGCGATCATATGGGCCGCCACCAATATCCGCGCTGAAACCATAATTGAAAGAAACCACTAAACTCTGCGATGGCTCCTCGCCTGTTGGAAAAGTGATTCGTCCACGCAGGACATCCACCGCGACTTTGCCAGCTGGAGGTTGTGCCCACGCGCTTAAGTTTTTGCACATAACATCTTTCGGCGGCACAGGCGTTCCATCTTTGATGATTTGAAGGCTGCGCTGTGGGCCATAATAGCGGCTGTTCTCAGGCGGGTTGGCGAGTGCGCCATAGATGTCATCGTATGTTTTGAGATCGAGATAAAAGTCGAAAGGACGGATCGGGGCGGGCACAAGCTGTTCGTCCGGCGAGCCGGGCCCGGCGGGGAAATTGAAAAGTGGCGCGGGATTCCCCAGCGTGCTAAAGTGATAGCCATAAGCGTGCGGAGCATCCGCCTGTCGCGCCGTCACATTTTGCAATGGATAATTTTGCAATCGCCATAAGAAGATGCCGATGTTGGGAATGTTGTGCTTGCCGCGCCGGTTATAAATGTGACGCACATCGGCGGTGTGTGGCAATGTATCGAAAGGTTTATCCAATAAATTAAGTTGGTTCGTGTTACGCAAGTCTGGCATGGCGTTGAGCAGACGACGATGATTCATGTATTGCGTTGTCTGCAATAGTTCAAAGAATTCAACAACATGCGCGGGCCAGCCGGTGACATCACCAGCCAGGATTCCCAACACAGCCGCCG
>Ga0208774_1000021_pt1 | contig 23837 bp, 21 predicted proteins | sample SF_Rice_5C_80N_4_FD_185620 | JGI IMG/M metagenome (GOLD analysis project Ga0208774, IMG submission 185620) | Rice paddy soil microbial communities from Twitchell Island, California, USA - SF_Rice_5C_80N_405 (SPAdes) (version 2) | ecosystem: Environmental > Terrestrial > Soil > Paddy field/soil ... | reverse complement strand
CCGGAAGACTTCTGGGACGCCATCCGCCAGCCCAGCGGCAACCGCCTGGTGTTGGAACCAGGGGACTTCTACATTCTGGCCTCGCGCGAAAAGGTACGCGTGCCGGCGGACTATGCCGCCGAAATGGTGCCCTTTGACCCTTCCATGGGGGAATTTCGCGTGCATTATGCCGGCTTTTTTGACCCCGGCTTCGGCTACGGCAGCAATGACATAAAAGGCACGCGCGCCGTTCTGGAAGTGCGCGCGGATGGCGTGCCGTTTTTGCTGGAAGATGGGCAAATCATTGGCCGGCTTACCTATATGCGCCTGCTGACCCGTCCCGACAAGATTTACGGTGTCAACATCGGCTCCAATTACCAGCAGCAGGGCCTGGCCCTGGCCAAGCACTTCAAGAAGCGGTCCTGAGCGGCGGCGGGCGCGGCCCAAGCCGGCCGATTTGCCCGTCCCCGCAGCCCTCCTGTAGAATCTTTCTTTCGCGAAAAGCATCTGGAGAGTTATGAAAGCCGCCGTCCATCCCGATTATCACGAGCTCCGCGTGCATTGCGCCTGCGGTAACACCTTTACCACCCGCTCTACCCACCGGGGCGATATCCATGTGGAAATCTGCTCTGCCTGCCACCCCTTCTTCACCGGTAAGCAGAAGCTAGTGGATACCGCCGGACGCGTGGAGCGCTTCCGCCGCAAGTACGCGAACCTGCCCGCCGCTGCGGGTAAGAAGTAACTTCTTCTTCGCCGCTGGTTTACACGGATCAGCACAGATCAAAAGCCTCCGGGCAAACCGGAGGCTTTTGATTTGACTGGCAACTCTGATCTGGGCACCGGGCGCCTCGCAATGGGGTCCCCGGGGCTTCGCCCAGCCCGACAGCCGGGGGGGCTGTCGCCAACAGGTCTTGGTAAGATAGCTCCGTGCGCAAGTACTGGGAGACTCCGGCGAGTTCTTGTGGCGCGAGCGCCCCTTCGGCAGGCTCAGGGCAGGCTCCCGCCCGCGAAAGGACGGAGGCCCGTGTCCCAGATTCCGTCTCCCTGGGCGGCGTGCGCATTGCCCCGGCCACGCTGCTGGCGCCTATGTCGGGCATCACGGACACGGTGTTCCGGCGCTTCATCCGCAACCTGGGCGGCTGCGGTCTGATCATGACCGAGTTCACCTCGGCGGACGGCATGCTGCGCGACAAGCGCATGCGCGGCCGCTATCTGCATTTCTATGAAGACGAGCACCCCATCTCCGCCCAGCTTTTTGGCAGCAACTCGCAGGTGATGGCCGATGCCGCCCGCATGGTCGAGGGCCTGGGCTTCGACCTGGTGGACCTGAACCTGGGCTGTCCCGCAAAGAAAGTGGTGAAGTGTAACGGCGGCTCCGGCCTGTTGCGCGACCTGCCCGCCATCGGCCGCATCTTTCAGGCGGTGCGCGCGGCGGTGAAGATTCCCTTCACGGTGAAATTCCGCTTGGGCTGGAGCGATGATGAAATCGTGTGCGTGGAACTGGCGCGCCTGGCCGAAGATTGCGGGCTGGCGGCGGTGGCGCTGCACGCCCGCACCCGCGAGCAGGGCTACAGCGGGCAGGCACGCTGGGAGTGGATTGCCGCGGTCAAGGATGCAGTTAAGATACCCGTTATCGGCAACGGCGACATTCGCATGCCCGAAGACGCTGCCGGCATGGTGGCCACGACCGACTGCGACGCCGTCATGATCGGGCGCACTGCCGCTTCCAATCCCTGGATCTTTCGCCAGATCGCGCAGTACAGCGCGACTGGCGCCTACACCGAACCCAGCGAAGCTGACCGCTACGAGATGATCCGCACCTACTTCCAGATGCTGATCGAGGAAGAGTTGCCGGGAGCGGAAGGCAAGATGAAGCAGTTTTGCTCCTGGTTCACGCACGGCGTGGCCAACAGCGGCGGCCTGCGCAAAGCCGTGTATGAGTCACACACCGGCCCGGAAATTCTGGCGCGCGTGGATGAATTCTTCGCCTCGCACCTGGGTAGAGACGTTGCTTGCAACGTCTCTGAAGCTTAGCTTTTGCGTGGAGCGGTGCTTCAGCGCCGCATGGCGTCTCCCGTTCTACCTGTCATGTTGAGCGAGGGCGCACGCCCGAGTCGAAACACCCCTGCACTGCCTGCAGAAACGAGCTGCCTGAATAAATTTTACCGAGTCGCATCAGGCGCATGGGAGAAATTCGGGGAACTCCCTGGAACGGGTGGTGACGGTGCCGGTGGCGCAGGGGTCTTTCGACGACCGATTCGCAAAGCGAATCGGCCTGCTCCGTTCAAGATGACATTTGAACTGGCCGTGCGCTGATTTTGTTCCCTTCCATTTCCAGATATGCCCACGGCGTTGACGAGTCGTGGGTGAAGGCCACCAGCCACTTCCCTGGGATAGCCTCGGCATAGAACTTCTTGCGGCTTTCGATGGTATCCAAGGGAAAAAGATCAAAAGCCATCACCCAGGTCAGGTCGAGGTGGGCGGTGGTGGGGATGAGGTCGGAGATATAACACATGGTCTGTCCGCCGCCGCGGATCATCACCGCCTGCATGTGGCGGGTGTGCCCGGGATAGACCTTGACCGAAATGCCGGGCACGATGTCCTGGTCGCCCTGCAGGAGTTGCATCTGGCCGCTGCGCACCAGGGGGTCGTAGTTGTCGCTGATATAGCTGACGCGGTCGCGCTCCAACTGGCGGACAGCGTGCTGCCACTCGCCTTCCTGCACGTAGTAGCGGGCGTTGGGAAAGGAAGGCTCCACCTGGCCGGCGCGGCGTATCGTGTTCCAGCCGCAGTGGTCGAAATGCAGGTGTGTGTTGATGACGGTATCAATCTCTTCCGGGCGAACGCCGGCACCGGCCAGGCTTTCCAGTAATTTTTCCTGCGGGCAGTAGATCTGCTTCATCTTCTCCGGGAGCTTGTTGCCCATGCCCGTCTCGACCAGAACGGTGTGCTTGCCGGCGCGCACCAGCAGCGAATTCATGCCGCCGGAGATTCGGTTCATCTCGTCGGCGGGTACCCGGCGCTGCCACAAGACTTTAGGCACTACCCCGAAGAAGGCGCCGCCATCGAGGTAATAGGTGCCGTCGTGCACGTGCGTGATTTCGATATCGTCCAGCGTGATTCGCTGCAAACCGCCCCCTTTTTTCACCACAGAGAACACAGAGGAATGGAAATAATTACAACCCTAAGAATGCTTCAAATCCTGCTTGCTATGCCAGACATGCGGAACAGATCCTTAGCGGTTAACGCTGCACTATTAACCGCGGCGGCATTGGCACGGCTGCGGCCGGGCTTTCCAGGACCTTCATCTAATTCCCTTTGTGGAATCTGTGTTCTCTGTGGTTAATGGTTTTGGTTTCCCAGGTACTTCACGAAGTGGTCCTCGATCATGTGGAATAAGTGATTGCTGGCGGCGGTGCCGGAGATGCCGTGGGTTTTGCCGGGATAGATCATCAGGTCGAACTGCTTACCGGCATTGATCAGCGCCTGCGCCATCTGCACCGTGTTCTGAAAATGCACGTTGTCGTCGCCGGTGCCGTGCACCTCCAGCAGCTTGCCATGCAGGTCGGTGGCGGTGTTTACGGGCGAGCTGGTGCGGTAGTGCTCAGCATTGTCCTTGGGCAGCCCCATGTAGCGCTCGGTGTAGATGGAATCGTAAAGCAGCCAATTTGTGACCGGCGCCACCGAGACCCCGGCCTGGAAGCGATTGGAGTGAGTCATGGTGTACAGGGTGAAGTAGCCGCCATAGCTCCATCCCCACCAGCCCAGGCGGTTGCGGTCGAAGATGGGATATTGCTGCAGCGCCTGGTCGAGCGCGGCCAACTGGTCCTTGAGTTCGACATCACCGAAATGGTGGTAGTTGGCGGCCGCAAACTTCTCGCCCCGGCCACCCATACCACGATTGTCCACCGTAAGCACGGCAAAGCCGCGCCGCAGCAGGATCTGGTTAAACAGGCCGAAAGCGCCGCGCCAGGTGTTGGTCACGTCCTGGGCATGGGGACCGCCATAAGGATTGATGATCAAGGGCACGCTGGCGGGCACGGCGGTGGAAGCGTTCTCCGGCAGCCACAGAATGCCATAGAGCACGGTGCCGTCGTCCGCCTTAAACTCCACGAATTTTGGCGGAACCATGCTGTATTCCGCCAGGTCGTTCGAGCCCCAGAACTGGCTGCAGGTTCCACCCACGGTGCAAAACGACATCACGGGCGGCGTCTGCAGGGTGGAGAACCGGTCCACGTAGTGTTTGGCGTCGCCGGCAAAGTCGGCGGCGTGCGTGCCGGCTTCCTGGGAAATCCGCGACCCGCCGGAGCCATCCAGCTTTACTCGGTAGAGCTGGCGGTCGCGCGCATCATCCTTATTGGCGGTGAAGTAAACCCAGCCTGCGTCGTTGTCCACGCTGTCCACGCCGCTGACCTCATAGTCGCCGTTCTCCAATTGCCGCTCCAGGTGAGCGTCAGCGGCCAGCGGATTCGCCTTGTCAAAACTGTATAGGTAAAGGTGGGTGAAGCCGGTGCGCCAGCTGGACCACAGGAAGTGGTCGCCCGACTTGAGCACCTGGAAATCGTCATTCACCTCGATCCACTGAGGATTGGTTTCCTCCAGCACGCGGCGCGACTTGCCCGAGTCGGTGTTTACGAAGTAGAGATCAAGCTTGTTCTGGGCACGGTTGAGCACCTGCGCCCAGAGCCAGCCATCACGGATCCATCCGAAGCGTGAAATGTAGATGTCCTTGTCCTCGGTGAGGGAAATCCACCTCACCTTGCCGCCTTCAGAGCCCACCACGCCCAGGCGAACCTCCGGGTTGGGATCGCCCGGTTTGGGATACTTCTCATGGTCCACACTGGCCTGCACGTCCAGCAGATCGGTGAGCGGATAGGTGGGCACGTCCTGCTCATTCATCTGCAGGAAGGCGATGTGTTTGCCGCCGGGCTCCCAGAAATAATTGCTGCGCACGTCAAGTTCCTCGGCGTAGACCCAGTCCACTTCGCCGTTGAGCAAGCCCTCGGTTTTGGTGCCGGCATTCAGTTGGTCCTTCTTGATTTTAGGGTTCCCCGCTTCGGTGATTTCCTTTTCCCCGGCGCCGGCCTCCAGCGGGCGCACGTAAACATTGTGGTCGCGAATGTAGGAAATGCGTTTGCCGTCGGGAGAGAACTTGGGGTCGCCGGTAGCCTGCGGCGCAGTGGTGACCTGTACGGCGGTGCCGGTGTCCAGGGAGTAATACCAGAGCTGGCCCATGGAATCGAACAGCAGGTGCTGGGAGTCGGGCGCCCAGTGGTAAGCGGCCACGTGATAGCGCTCAATCCAGGTTTTTTCGCGTTCGCTCTTGATCTTGCTGACCGGCGGCGCCAGCGTGGCCAGCTTTTCTTCCGCCACCAGAATGGCTTTCTTGCCGGTGCTGGCGTCCACATACCACAAAGCGCCGTGCTCGCCGGAGGCGTCGCGCTGCACAAAGGAGACCTTTTTGCCGTCCGGGCTCCATTCGATGTTCGAGGGAGAGCGGCCGGTTAACCCACCCTCGGCGAAAATCTTCTCGATGGTCAGCTGCTGCTTGCCGGCTGGCTGAGCCTGTGCGGCGGCTAAACTGGCCAATAGAAAGAAACAGGAGACAGCGGACAGCGACGCGAAGATTGGCTTCACTCTTCAGCTCCCGGAAGCGGTTGCCCTTAAAACAGGCGGGCTGAAAAGTGTAACACCCGTGGTCAGTCGCCAGCGGCCAATGGTCCGTTTGTACTCAGCGGACGGTGAACGTCTGAAATAAATCAATTGCGGGTTCGAAGCGTATTCGCCGGAGAGCGGAGAGAAGGGCCAGGAGTCGCTGGCAGTGGAACGATCTAACCGAAAACTGATCACTGGTTACCGAATCAGTAACCAGATGCGGGCCACTTCGAACAGGGCAATGCCGATGCCGGTGAAGAAATAGAGCGTATGGGCGGTGCTGCGGCGAGGGACAGAAGGAACCACCAATCCGCGCTGGCGAAAGAGCACCACCAGCGAGGTTTCCTGTTCCAACATAAAATCGGCAATGGGACGATGGAAAAAAGCGATTGCCAGCCCGATGGCCAGGCGCGTGATCTCCATTCCCATGTCCATGTCTTTTGTTAAAGTTTAGTGTGCAAGACTCTGTATCTCAATAAGGGAAAACGCTGAGAAGCCCCGGAGCCAAGAGGTAGGAGTGAGGCGGCAAGGGCCATTTCTCCGCGGCCATGGGAAGGGGCTCAGGGGAGCTAAAAGCCCTGCCCATCGCGTGCTAGAATGAGGGGAGCAGCAAGCCGTTACAATGCTTCCCGACATCCAGAGGCTCATCGAGTTACAGCAAGCCGACCGCGAGATCCAGCGTCTACAAGACGAAGTGGCGGCACTTCCCCGCCGGGTGGCCGAAATTGAGTCCAAGCTGGCCAACACCAAGGCGCAAGTCGGGCGGGCCAAGGCCACCATCAAGGCTGACGAGAATAACCGCCGCAAGCTGGAGATAGACATCCAGTCCCTGCAGCAGAAGATTTCCAAATACCGCGACCAGTCACTGGACGTCAAAACCAACGAACAATACAAGGCCTTGATGCACGAGGTCGGCTTCGCCGAGCAGGAAATCCGCATCATCGAAGACAAAATCCTGGAAGGCATGCTGGACGTTGAGGACAACGAAAAGAAGCTGAAGGCTGCCGAGTCAGAACTGAAGGCGGAAACGGCGGAAATCGAGAAGGAAAAGGCAGAGGCGCGGCGGCGGACAGCGGAGGACGAAGCTCAACTCGCCACCCTGAACAGCCAGCGCGACCAGTTGCGCGGCGCCATTGTCGGCGACCTGCTGCGCCACTACGACCGCGTTCTAAAATTGCGGCGGACGGCGCTGGCCGAGGCGCGCGACCATAAGTGCTCCGCCTGCCAGGTCATGCTTCGACCCCAGGTTTATAACGACGTCCGCACCAACGAGCACGTCATCATTTGCGATTCCTGCCAGCGCATTCTGTACTACGTGGCGCCGGCGGAGTCGGAGGCCAGCCCTCCGGCCCCGGAGAATCACGCGCAAGCCCCTGCCGCACAGTAACTTGGCGGCTTCATCCCCGGTCGCGATTTTCTCCTGCCCGGGATGGCCAATCAGGCAATGACCGGGCGGGGAGATGCAAAGTCTTGCATTGCCGCGGGGATTGTCCCAAAATGGCCTCCAGGTAACCAGCCGGTGTCCACCCTCCCCAAGTCGCGCTACCCATCCCGCCCTGCCCGGTCCGAAGCGTGGCCAGGATCGGGGATTCATCCGGTTGCGGCAAGGGAACCGGCAGTCTCCGGCAATTCTTCCCTGTTCGATCTTCAAGCGCAGGCTTCGGCACTGCCTGCTGAGCCGGAGCCAGTGGTTGCCGAACCAGGCGCGATGGCGATTGTTTCCCTGCGCCTGCAACAATTGCATTGGCTGCTGCGGCGGTTAGGGCGCTGGTGGATGGCCGCCGACTTTCGCAAGTGTCAGCTTCCCATCCTGGTGCTGGCTCTGGGGGTGTGGGCGATGAGCGCCAGAGCAGCCTGGCAGAGCCAAGACTCAGGCACCCCGTTGCTGCGGGAAAGCATTTCCCAGATACGCCAGGCGGAGGCGCACGCGGCAGTGGTGGACTTCAGCACGGCTGCGCCTTCGAAAGTAGCCCGGACGGCTGAGACGGCAGCCCCACCCCCTGTTTCCAGGCCTACCGTCGAAGCCCAACCCGCCGCGGCAACGCCTGCGCGGGAGCCGGCAGTTCTTCAGCCAACCGTGAAAAAATCGGGGCGAAGCTTCCCTGGCTTGCTGCTGGCCTCTATCGAACACTGGTTTGATTCTGAGCCTGCGGCTCCTGAAAGGGTAAAGGGCAATCCGCACCGACGCGTGTGGGTGGACCTGAAGACCGGTCTCTATTATTGCCCAGGCGCCGACTACTACGGTTTTGGTGGCGCGGATCGCGGCAAAGTGATGTCGCAAAGGGACGCGGAATACGAATATTTCCAGCCTGCCACCGGCGCGCCCTGCGAATAAGTTTTTTCCCCGCGGAGACGCGAAAAATCGTTTTACCGCAGAAAACGTCTCGTAATCAATTTCCCCCTTTTTGACTTAAGTTCGACTGCCGCTGTCCTTAGCGGTCTTAGCGTACTCGGCTGTGAAAGCATTTAAGATGTTGGCGTGACCGCTCGAACCCCGGGAGTGCAGGTAGTGGTGAACGCGCGCGGAGTGGCTCGGCTGCGCGGCGGGCACGTGTGGGTATACCGCTCCGACCTTGTTTCCGCTGACGGTATTGCCCCCGGGGCCCTGGTGCGGGTGGTGGATGAACGCGGGCGGGCGCAGGGTACGGCGCTTTACAGCAGCACTTCGCAGATTGCCGTCCGCATGCTCTCTGCGGGGCCGGTCGAGGACCTCTCTGCGCTCCTCCGCAAGCGCCTGCTGGCGGCCATCCGTTACCGTGAAGGGGTGGTGAGTGAGACGGATGCCTGCCGCCTGGTATTCAGCGAAGCCGATTTTCTTCCCGGCCTGATCGTGGACCGCTACAACGATGTGCTCACCGTGCAGGTGCTCACCCAGGCCATGGACAGCGAAGCCGCACGCCAGGCGGTAATTGCCACGCTGACCGAACAACTCTCGCCCCCTGGCATTGTGGAGAGGGTCGAAGAGCGGGTGCGGGAACTGGAGAAGCTAACCCCTAAATCAAATGCGCTGTTGGCGGGCAAAAAGACGGACACCGTGTTCAGCATGAATGGCGTGCGCTTTCAATATCGCGGGCTGGAGGGACAGAAGACCGGCGCCTTCCTCGACCAGCGGGAGAACTATGCCGCGGCAGCCCGCTACGCGCACGGCGAGGCGCTGGATGTTTTCTGTTACCAGGGTGGGTTCGCCCTGCACCTGGTCGGCCGCTGCTCCCAAATTACGGGCGTGGATAGCTCGCGAGCCGCGCTGGAAATGGCGGAGCAGAATGCGGCCTTGAACCAGCCGGGACATGAAATCGAGTGGATTGAGGGTAACGCCTTTGATCTGCTCAAGGACTATTCCGCGGGGGAACGGCGGTACGACACCATTGTGCTGGATCCGCCAGCCTTTGCCCGCTCCCGCAAGACCCTGGAGACGGCTCTGCGCGGCTACAAGGAACTTAACCTGCGCGCCCTGAAGATGCTGCGCCCGGGAGGGGTGTTGGTGACCTGCTCCTGTTCCTACCACGTCAGCGAAGGCGATTTTATGGAAACGGTGGCGTCTGCCGCTCTGGACGCCAGGCGCACCTTACGCCTGATTGAAAAGCGCGGGCAAGCCCGCGACCACCCTGTGCTAGTCGGCGTACCCGAAACTTCCTACCTCAAGTGTCTGATTCTGCAGGTAGCCGGCTAGCTTGCAACTATTTAGCTGACTGGCTGACTAGGCTGGCCAAGGCCAGCATTTACCAGCTAAGTCATTGAAATGTAATGCTACTAAAAACGATAGTCCGATTGACTTGACATCAGTACGCTCATATTTTATGCTTCCAATACGCTAAGTATGCATCTAAGGCAATAGATCGCAGGAAGATATCTGCGAACGAAATTTCAGATGGAGGAGAACAAAATGACCGTTTTGACTCGTTGGGATCCCTTCCGGGAGCTGGCCACGGTGCAGGACCGGATGAACCGTTTGTTTCAGGTAAGCTTCGGACAGGCTCGCGAAGAGGGGCTAGCGATCGCCGCCTTCGCGCCAGCCGTGGACATTTACGAAGACGAGCACAACATCACCCTCAAGGTGGAAGTTCCCGGGGTTGAGGAAAAGGACGTTGATGTCCGCCTGGAGAACAACACCCTGACCATTCGGGGCGAACGCAAGTTCGAAAAGGAAGAGAAGGAAGAGAACTACCGCCGGGTGGAGCGGCAGTACGGCAGCTTCTCCCGCTCCTTCACTCTTCCTAACATCGTGGACACGGAAAATGTTCACGCCAGCTACGACAAGGGCGTGCTGGAGATCCGTTTGGGCAAGAAGGCGGAGGCCAAGCCCAAGCAGATCAAGGTGAACTTGGAGAAGAAGGCGGAAATTAAGGGCGCGGGTAAGGCGGCGTAAAACCAGTGGGCAGTTGCCAGGGGTCAGTGCCGGGGGGCTTCGGCCCCCCCGATGTTTTTGGGGCGTGGGAGTCGCGACATCACGGGGGGTCCTTGCATCAATTTAAACAGTCAGCATTCAGCCACGGAGTGGATAGCGTAGTTTCATGGCTGAATGCTGATAGCTGAAGGCTGAGGTTCTGTTATGCCGATTCGTTGGGACAAATTTACGGTGAAGGCGCAGGAAGCGGTGCAGCGCGCGGGAGAGCTAGCCTCTGAATACGCAAATCCGGAAGTGTTGCCGCTGCACCTGTTGGTAGCGCTGCTGGAGGACCGCGAGGGCATCGTGCCGCCGGTACTGGAGCCGGTGGGCGCCGGACCACAGGCGGTGCTGGCGGACGCGCAGCGCGAATTGCAGCGTGTGCCCAAAGTGTCGGGCGGTGGGGTGGCCCAGGCCACCATCTCGGCAGCCCTGAGCCAGGCGCTGGAGCAGGCCTTCAAGGAAGCAGACAGCTTCAAAGACGAGTACGTCTCCACCGAGCACCTGCTGCTGGCCATGACCAAGGAACCGCGGGGCTCCGACTACGAGCGGGCGGCGGCCAGGAGTCTTGCCCGTCACGGCGCCAGCCACGATGCCATTCTGAAGGCCCTTGCCGCGGTGCGCGGTTCGCAGAAGGTGACGGACCAGAATCCGGAGGCCAAGTACCAGGCGCTGGAGCGCTACGCCCGCGACCTGACGGAGCTGGCGCGCCGCGGCAAACTCGATCCGGTGATCGGACGGGATGAGGAAATCCGGCGCGTGGTGCAGGTGCTCGCCCGCCGCACCAAGAACAATCCCGTGCTTATCGGGGAGCCAGGGGTGGGCAAGACCGCCATTGTGGAAGGCCTGGCGCAGCGCATTATTTCCGGCGACGTGCCGGAAGTGCTCAAGAACAAGCGGGTAGTCGCCCTCGACCTGGGCGCCATGCTGGCCGGAGCCAAATATCGCGGCGAATTTGAAGACCGGCTCAAGGCCGTGCTCAAAGAAATCGAGGATTCACAGGGGCAGATCATCCTGTTCATTGACGAACTACACACGCTGGTGGGCGCAGGCGCGGCGGAAGGCGCGATTGACGCTTCCAACATGCTGAAGCCGGCGCTGGCCCGCGGCGAACTGCGTGCCATCGGGGCCACCACCTTGAACGAATACCGCAAGCACATCGAGAAAGACGCCGCCCTGGAGCGGCGCTTCCAGATCGTGTACGTGGGCGAGCCCAACGTGGAGGACACCATCGCCATCCTGCGAGGTTTGAAGGAGCGCTACGAGGTGCACCACGGGGTGCGCATCAAGGATTCCGCCATTGTGGCCGCGGCCACGCTTTCGCACCGCTACATTACCGACCGCTTCCTGCCCGATAAGGCAATTGACCTGATTGATGAGGCGGCCGCTTCTCTGCGCATCCAGATTGATTCCATGCCCACGGAAATTGACCAGCTGGAGCGCCGGGCCACGCAGCTGGAAATCGAGAAGCAGGCGCTGATGCGGGAGGACGATCCCAACTCCCGCGAACGGCTGGCGGCGGTGGAAAAAGAGCTGGCGCACAACCGCGAGCAATCTGACGCGCTCAAGGCGCGCTGGAAGCAGGAGAAAGAAGCGATCAACCGGGTGCGCGAGCTGAAAGAGAAGATCGAAAAGCTCAAGCTGGACATACAAGCCGCGACTCGCAAAGGCGACTACAATCGCGCCTCGGAAATCCAGTATGGCGAGCTGCCGCGCATGCAAGCCGAGCTGGAGAAGCTCAACTCACAGATGGACGGAAAAGCCGCGGGCGAGGGCACCCTCACCCCAGAACGCGCAAAAGCGGCGCGTTCCGGGGACCCCGGCGCCCGCGCCACAAAAGGTGTGCCGTCCAGGATGTTGAAGGAAGAAGTGGACGAGGAGGACGTAGCCCGCATTGTTTCCAAGTGGACCGGCATTCCCGTCTCCAAGATGCTGGAAGGCGAAGTCAAAAAGCTAGTCACCATGGAAGAGCGGCTGCGCGGCCGCGTGGTCGGCCAGGATGCCGCCCTGGAGCGGGTTTCCAACGCCATCCGCCGCTCCCGCGCCGGGTTGAGCGATCCCCGCCGCCCCATCGGCTCGTTCATCTTCCTCGGCCCCACGGGCGTGGGCAAAACCGAACTGGCGCGCGCTTTAGCTGAATTCCTATTCGATGACGAGCACGCCCTGGTGCGCATTGACATGTCGGAGTACATGGAGCGGCACGCGGTGGCGCGGCTCATCGGCGCCCCTCCCGGCTACGTCGGCTACGAGGAAGGGGGGCAGCTCACCGAGCAGGTGCGGCGGCGCCCCTATGCTGTGATTCTGTTCGACGAGATCGAAAAGGCGCACCCGGAAGTGTTCAACATCCTGCTGCAGATGATGGATGATGGGCGTCTGACCGATGGCCAAGGCCGCACGGTGGACTTCCGCAACACGGTCATCATCATGACCTCCAACATCGGCTCCGTTTACCTGACGCCGGAAGCGCTGCGCACGCCCGAGGACTTCGAGGGCGCCCGCAAAGAGGTGATGAACGCGCTGCAGGGGCACTTCAAGCCCGAGTTCCTGAACCGGGTGGACGATGTGATCATATTCAATCCCTTAGGCAAGGAGCAATTATCGAAAATCATCGAGCTGCGCCTGGAAGATCTGCGCCGCCTGCTGGCGGAGCGCAAGATCAGCCTGGAGCTGACCGACGCAGCCAAGGAACTGGTGTTCGCCGAGGGCTACGACGTGAACTACGGTGCGCGCCCGCTGAAGCGCGCCATCCAGCGCCTGATTCAGGACCCGCTGGCCCTGAAGATTCTGGACGGCGAGGTGCTGCACGGTGATCACGTGGTGGTGGACGCGCGCGAGCACAAAATGACATTCAACGTGTCGCGGCGGGTGGGGGAAGGCAAACTGAAGCCCGCGCCCAAGCAGCCGGCGGGTGCACGGCGGTAGTTTCTTATTCACCGCGGATTAACGCGAATGAACGCGGATCTTTTCAATTAGTCCCAAAATCTGATGGAAAATTCCCCTCCTTTTACGAGAAGAGGATTTTATCCGCGTATATCAGCGTTCATCTGCGGCGTTAAGAATACTTTCGCCGCGGATTAACGCGGATGAACGCGGATCTTTTTGCGGGTATTCTCGAAGACCAATCGCCCGAAATTCAGGCTTATGACCGAAGTTTAGAAGCAGCCAACTTCGATGTCGGTAGCGCGAAGGTAATTAAGCAACTGTTTCTCGAAAGCAAGATCGATGGTTCGGACGGCCTTCAATTCTAGGAGCACGTTTCGTTCTATCAGCATATCAGCTTTGAAATCGCCGATCTGCTGCCCCCGGAACCACACTGGAATTGAGATTTGACGCTTAACATCCAATCCTGCTTCCGCCAGGGCAATTGCCATTGCCTGTTCGTACACACACTCCAGGAAACCAAATCCCAATTCGTTGAAGACCTGGAAGAAGACGCCGATGATCTTCTCAGTGACTTCGGCGTGCTTGAAATCCCGTGATGCGGTGTGTTGAAGAATTAACAGCTTATCCGCGTTCATCGGCGTTAATCCGCGGCGAAGAAGTTATTCCGTGGGCCGATCGGCCAGCACGGTCTGCGGCTTGCGCGGCTCGGCGGGTCGGGCCGCGGGCTGCTCGGCGGCAGCCTTGGCTTCGGCGCGCGCAGCTCCGCGCTCATCGAACTTGCCGAAGATCATCTTGCCCGCCGTGGTCTGCAGCACCGAGGTGACGGAGATGTCCACATTCTTGCCGATCATTTTGCGTGCGTTGTCCACCACCACCATAGTGCCATCGTCCAGGTAAGCCACACCCTGGTTGTATTCCTTGCCTTCCTTGAGAATGAACACGCGCATGATCTCACCGGGCAGCACGATAGGCTTGAGCGAGTTGGCCAGTTCGTTGATGTTCAATACTTCCACGCCCTGCAGCTGGGCAACCTTATTGAGGTTGAAATCGTTGGTGATGATTTTGCCTTCGTAGACCTTGGCCAGTTCGATCAGCTTCATATCCACTTCGCGGACGGCGGGGAAATCGTCTTCCACGATCTGGATATTGAGGGAAGCGACTTTCTGCAGCCGCTGCAGGATATCGAGGCCGCGGCGGCCGCGGTTGCGCTTGAGCGAGTCGGCGGAGTCGGCCACCAGTTGCAGCTCGCGCAGCACGAACTGGGGGATTACGATGATGCCGTCGAGGAAGCCGGTTTCGGCGATATCGGCGATGCGGCCATCAATGATGACGCTGGTGTCGAGAATTTTGTAGGCCTTGCGCCCCTGCTTTTCACCGCCAAAAATTCCGCCCAGGGCGGCCAGGTTGAGCAGGTCGCCTTTGTTGGCGCCCACGATCAGCCCGATGTAGGCCATCAGCAGCATGACCAGGAGTTCCAGGAAACTCTGGGTGCTGCCGGGGCGAATGGAATCGCGGATGACCAGGCTGAAGAGGTAGGCGCCGAGAATACCGAGCACACTGCCGATGGCGGCGCCGATCAGCCGCTTCAGGCTGACTTTGTGCAGGCGTATCTCGAAGAGAATTACGCCCACACCGATAGCCGCGCCTACAGCGCCATCCACGGGAGCGGACAGACCGAAAGGCTCAAGAACGTAGCAAGCAGCGGCTACAACCAGAATGAAGACGATACGAACAAATATGAGATCCAAGGAGAAACCTCCTCGGGGCGATTCCGGTCCCAAGCTGCGCTGACCAGGCCGGGGGAGAAGGCCGTCAGGCGGGCCCAAGTGGCGTCCCGTACTACTAAAGTCCAGCCCCGAACAGACGGCCAGAGGGAGTTATAGCGAAGCGTATAACGATGAAGAGGCTTCGCCCGTGGCACCATGACAACATGCCGACACGCGGGAAGTATATACCAGAGTACCTTTCCTGAGTCCGGGAAAACTCCTACAAGCCAGCCCCCGTGTTCCCATATCAGATGAGTCCAGAGGGTTGAAGGTCGCTTGCCGGGTGAAAAGATGGCTGTGTTCAGGAGAGCGCCAGCTCTTACAATCGGAGGTTTGGGGAGACCATGAAAGCGATTGTGATCCAGCGGTTTGGCGGTCCGGAAGTACTGAAGCTGCAGGAGGTTGCCGACCCCCGGCCGCAGGCGGGAGAGGTACTGGTGCAGGTGCACGCGGTGGGGGTGAACTTCGCCGACGTGATGATGGCACAGGGCGGGTATCCGGGCACCCCGGCGCCGCCGGTAATTGCGGGACGGGAATTCGCGGGGGTGGTGAACGACGGCGGCGAGCGGGTCATGGGCTATACGCAGATGGGGGGCTTTGCGGAAAAGATTGCCGCTCCCCGCAACCTGCTGTGGCCGCAGCCCATGGGGTGGAGCGCGCCGGAAGCGGCGGCCTTTCCGGTGAATTACTTTACGGCCTACCTGGCGTACTGGGAAGCAGGGCTGACGGAATCTGTGCCGGCAGGGCGGCGCCCGCGCGTGCTGATCCACGCGGCAGCGGGCGGCGTGGGCACGGCGGCGGTACAGATCGGCAAAATCCTTGGAGTAGAGACCTATGGGACCTCCTCATCCGACGAAAAGCTGGCGCGGGTGAAGGAACTGGGGCTGGACCACGGCATCAACTACAAGCAAGTGGATTATGAGAATACGGTGCAGGAGTTGACCGACGGCGAGGGTGTGGATGCGGTGTTTGAAATGCTGGGCGGCGAGCACACCGCCAAGAGCCAGCGCTGCCTGCGCGATTTCGGTCGCGTGGTTCTGTATGGCACTGCCACCGGGCAGCAGCCCAAGTTCGACACGCGTTCCATGTACGCCAAGGCCTCCAGCGTGCACGGCCTATGGCTGAGCAAACTGTCCCTAAAAGAGAACATCATGCGCCCGGCGTGGGAGCGTATGTCGGACTGGATCCAAGAAGGCAGGCTGCGGCCGGTGGTAGGACACGTGTTGCCCCTGGCGCAGGCGAGCGACGCCTTCCGGCTCATGCTGGAACGCAAGAACTACGGAAAGATCGTGCTCACCCTGAGCTGACGCAGCTGAACGTAAAGCAAGCTTGATCGCTGACTCCCTGTTTCGCCCCACACAACAGTAACAAAGTGTTGCGAACCAGGTTGCGCAAGGCCGCAATTTTAGTTGCTACCGGCGCGTGTTGGCTGACGTCCAATGATGCGAGCGTGCCCGGGCGGAAGAAATATCGTGAAGGGAACTTTCGCGAAGGCCGCGACGTAATCTGATTTCGGCAGCAGAAGTAGCAAACAGTCAAAAGGGGTTAAACGAGGATTGTTCTCACCCGCGGTTTGGCGGCCCAGGTGAGAAGAATCGGGTAAAGGGCGCGTCCTTGCGGCCGGTCCTTGTGCGCTTAACCCCGCCACATTGTAGGCCATCGGAGGGAATAAAACACCTCCGGGCCGGAGCGGGCCGCCCCAACAACCCCAAATGGGAGAAGGAAGTGAGGCAATATGAAAAGCTTGAAGATCACCGGCGGCCTGGTTCTGGCAGTGGCAGTGCTGCTTTCCACCGCCGCATTCGCCGGCAACAAACCGGGCTCGCTCTACCTCAGTGAGGCTGCACAACTGAACGGAAGGCAGATCCCTGCAGGTACCTACCAGGTGCGATGGGAAGGAAACGGACCAGCGGTGCAGGTGGCTGTTCTGAGAGGCAAGAAGGTAATCGCCAGCGCGCCCGCCAAGGTTGAGCGAGTTACTTCCGCACCCGACCGCGGAGCCGCCGTGATTGACACCACGGGTGGCGGACGCACCCTGGTGGAAGCCCGCTTTGCCGGCAAGAACTACAAGCTGGTATTCCCCAGCCCCGAGGCGCAGGCGCAGAACATGCACAACGGGTCGAATCAGTCCAATCGCTAAGGGCCGCTCGGTGACAACAAGGGAGCCCGTGCGGGCTCCCTTGTTTTTATCCGGCCGACCCGCCTTTACTGCACAGTCAGGCTGGTGGAGTTGGTAATTCCTCCCGAGTTGGCGCCGATGGTGGTGGTTCCCACCCCGGCGGTGCTGGCCAATCCCGCCGTGCTGGGCGCGTTGGCGATGGTGGCCACGGAAGCTGACGATGAACTCCAGTGGACGTTCAAAGTTATGTCCTGGGTGGTGCTGTCGCTGAACGTTCCCGTAGCAGTGAGCTGCTGCTTGGTACCGTTCGACACGCTGGAGTTCGCGGGAGTGATGGCGAGAGAGACCAGCGTGCCGTTGCTGACGGTAAGAGTGGTGGTTCCCTTCAGACCGGAAGCGGTGGCGGTAATGGTGGCGCTGCCCGTACGTTTTCCGAAAGCTGTTCCGGAACTGCGCATGGAGGCGACCTTGGGAGTGGACGACTTCCAGGACACGCCTGCCAGGTTGCTGCCGGTGCTGCCGTCACTGAAGGTGCCAACCGCCGTGAACTTCACGAAGGTGCGGGCTTCAATGCGCGGGTTGCTGGGCAGAATCGCAATGCCTACCAGCTTGACGGTTGTGACCGTGAGGTTCGTACTCCCCGTTACTGAGTCCAGAACCGCGGTGATAGTTGTGCTCCCTGTAGCCACGCTGTTTACCAGTCCCTGATTATTGATGGCGGCAGCGGCAGGATTGGACGAGCCCCACAACACGGAGGCGGTCACATCTTCCGAGCTGCCATCGCTGAAGCTGGCGGTAGCGGTGAACTGCTTGGTGGTGCTGACGGGCATGCTGGAGTTGGCCGGTGTGACGGTGATGGTGGTTACGGTAGCGCCGGTGACCGTCAGCGCGGCCGTACCGGTGACGGAGGCGGAAGTGGCGCTGACCGTGGCGGTGCCGGTGCCGACTGCAGTAGCAAGGCCGGAGGAGTTGATGGTGGCAACCGAGGATGAGGATGAGGACCAGGTCACCGAAGTCAACAGCTGCGTGCTGCCGTCGTCAAAGCTGCCAATCGCGGTAAATTGCTGATCCGTGCCTGCTGCGATGGAAACGGGCGTCGGGCTGACCGAAATAGAGAGCAGGTGGGCAGCGACCACGGTGAGCTGAGTAGTATCGGTAAACGAGCCTACCTTGGCGGTAATAGTAGCGGATCCCGCGCTCAAGGTGGTGGCCAGTCCGGAGTTGCTGATGGAGGCTACAGCCGGTGCCGAAGAACTCCAGGTCACGCCGCTCACCAGGTCCTGTACGGAGCCGTCACTGTAGATGGCGGTGGCCGTGTATTGCTGGCCGATACCGATTCCCAGGGTCAGGCCGTCGGGCGTCACCACGATGGAACTGATGGTGGGGGCGGTGACCATCAGGCTGGTTGATCCCTTGATGCTGCCCAGGCTGGCCGAAATTGTGGTTGAGCCCGCCGTCACGCCGGTAGCCATGCCGGCGGCATTGATGGTCGCCGCCGCGTTCGAGGACGAGGCCCAGTTCACCAGAGCGGTGAGGTCTCGGCTGCTGCCATCCTTATAAGTTCCGGTAGCCGTAAACTGCAGGCTGGTGTTCACTGGCAGAGAAGAAGCCGCAGGTGAGACCGCGATGGCAGCCAGATTGGTGGCGGCACTGGTAACCTGCAGAGTTGCGAACGCCTGCAATTTTCCCGAGGTAGCGGTCACAGTTACCGTGCCCGCGCCCACAGCGGTGACTCTGCCTGCGGCCACACTGGCAATCGTTGAATCGGACGTCTTCCACTGCGCTGAGGCAGTCAGATCCTTGCTACTGCCGTCACTGTATTTACCCATGACACTGAATTGCTGGCTAGCCCCGGGAGCAAGGCTGGCCACCGCCGGACTCACTTGGAGCGAGCCAAGCGACGGAATCACCGGCGGTGGAGGGTTGGTGTTGCTGGATGAGCCGCCGGACCCGCAAGCTGCCAGCGTCAAAGTTAATGAGAGAACGATCAGTACGTTTGAGACTTTTGTCATGGTACTTTCCCCTACTTGCTCGTGTAAGAGCATCCTACTTGGGAATTTCCCTTTTTCAGCCTCATCGCCATTACCTCAGTCACACGATATATGACCGTGGTGGGGGGGGAGGTGTATACCACATACGACATATGGTTTGGCGCAGCGGTATGTATAAGGAAAAAAGCTAGTTAACGTGCAGTGAGGGAACGGATGATATATACGGCATACGACATTTTGCTGACGGTATGCCGTCAGTTGTCCTTGGTGAGCGCGGGCAATCAAGTGTTTTGTAAAGGAATCGGTGCAAGGAAGGCATGAAATCGTCCTCACCCCCGATGGGCTCTGAGGTGTTGGAATCACCATCTCGGGTCTGTGCCGGCTATATTTTCACGCAGGTCCGCGGGTGAGAAGCGATGGTTCGATTCTTTGTGGGCCTGAGCGACGCGGCAGGAGTCGCGCCGCTCAAAGTTGGCCAGGAAAAATCTAATACTTGGGCACGCTCGGGTCCACCTTGTCTGACCAGGCCAGGATGCCACCGGCCAGGTTCCTGACCTTGCGGAAGCCGGCCTGCTGCAGGAAGGTGACCGCCTTGGCGCTGCGCACGCCGGAGCGGCAGTGGGCCACGATTTCGCGGCTGGAGTCGAGTTCGTGAGCGCGCTGCGGCAGTTCTCCGAGCGGGATCAAGTAACCGTCCAAATTGCAAATCTGGTATTCGTGGGGCTCGCGAACGTCGAGGATGAAAATGTCCTCCCCTGCGTCCAGCTTTGCTTTGAGCTCTTCAGGTTGAATTTCTGGAACGTTGGATGCCACGGGCTTCTCCTCGCCGCGAATACCGCAGAATTCGTTGTAGTCAATCAGCTTAGTCACAGTGGGGTGCTGGCCGCAAGCGGGGCAGTCCGGATTCTTGCGCAGCTTGAGCTCGCGGAAGCGCATGCCCAGAGCGTCCACCAGGAGCAGACGGCCGATCAGGGGCTCGCCTTTTCCCAGAATCAGCTTGATGGCTTCGGTGGCCTGCATTACGCCCACCAGGCCGGGCAGAATGCCCAGCACGCCGCCTTCGGCGCAACTTGGCACCAGTCCCGGCGGTGGCGGTTCGGGATACAGGCAGCGGTAACAGGGGCCATCCTTGGTGGCGAAGACACTGACCTGGCCTTCGAAGCGGAAGATGGAGCCGTACACGTTGGGCTTGCCGGTGAGCACGCAGGCATCGTTCACCAGGTAGCGGGTGGGAAAATTGTCGGTGCCGTCCACGATCAGGTCGAAGTCGCGGAAGATATTGAGCGCGTTCTCGCTGGTCAAGCGGGTTTCAAACGGCCGTAACTGGACGAAGGGATTGATGGCCTTCACGGTTTCCGCCGCTGAATCCAGCTTTTTGCGGCCCACGTCGGCGGTGGTGTGAATCACCTGGCGCTGCAGGTTGGTGTAGTCCACCACGTCGAAATCCACCACCCCCAGGGTGCCCACGCCCGCCGCTGCCAGGTAAAGGGCCAGGGGCGAACCCAGGCCGCCGGCGCCGATACACAGTACCTTGGCGGCCTTCAGCTTGAGCTGCCCCTCCATGCCTACCTCGGGCATGATGAGGTGGCGCGAGTAACGCAGGACTTCATCGTTGCTGAGACTCGGGGCTTGAATAATGCTTGCCATGGCAATTCGCCTTCCTGAACCTGAATTAATTTTTTCTAGAATCAGCCGTCAGGAAAAACCAACTAGGCATTCATTCGACAAGGGCAACAACAGGCGCAGGAACCGCCAGCAATGGAGGGCACTATGGAGAGGCTGTCGTTTTCGTTCACTGGGGTGCTTTCCTTGTGCAGGTACCGGATGTCCTCGTCGTTCAGGTAAACATTAACGAAGGCGCGCAATTTGCCCTCATCAGTATACAGATGCCGGCGCAAGTCAGGATAGCTGGTAGTGAGAGCGAAGAGCGCGTCGCCCACACTGCCGGCCTGAACCTCAACGGTGTCCTTCTTGCCCGCATACTGTCGTAGCGGAGTGGGTATGTGAATTTTCATGCTGCTTGCAGGTCTCCTCCTGGTTGTGTGAAATGCCTTATTAACAGATGTTTAAGCCGGGGTGTTGGTTTCAGCAATCTGCGATGCCACCTCCACCGGTTCATCCTGGAAGTGCTTTTCGGCTTCCTCGCCGCCACGCAGCACAAATGAATTCGTGTCCTGCGCCTGGCCCTCTTCTATGCTGGTAATGACATACGAACAGCCCAGCCAATGAGCCTCGGCCAGATCGGTAGGCGACCAGCGCGCTGGGTGGTCGGGATGCGAGTGGTAGAACCCAACAATCTCCAGACCCCGCTCCCGCGCCTGGCGCTGGATGGCGATCAACTCGCGGGGATCAATATTGTATCGGTTCTGGGGCGAATCAGTGCGAGTATTGCCGGCGCGCGCCACCGCCGTGACTAGCCGTTGGTCATCATCTTCTACCCGCCCCAGCAGCACGCCGCAGCACTCGTGAGGATAGGTTTCCTCGCCGTGCCGGCGGAGCTGGCGGTAGCAGGTTTGGTCAATCTTCAACATAAGGTAGTTGGCAGCTGGTAGTTAGTAGTTGGTCGTCTAACTGAATTTATCAACTACCAGCTGCTAGCTATGAATTACTCTTCTTCCCAGAATCTTTCGCTCAAGTACTTGTCGCCGGAATCGGGCAGCACGGTCACGATTACGCCCGGCTGGCTGCGTTCCATCAGGCCGCGCGCTACCTGCAGGCAGCCCACCACAGCGGCTCCCGCGGAAATGCCGACCAGCAGGCCTTCTTCGCGGGCCAGGCGCCGCACCATGACGTAGGATGCTTCCGTGGAAATGCCCAAATCGTCGTCGGCCAAGCCAGGGTCGTAGATTTTTGGCACGATAGCGGTGGCCATGTGCTTGGCGCCTTCAATGCCGTGGAACGAGGAATCCGGTTGCAGGGAGATGCACTGGATACCGGGATTGAACTCCTTCAGCCGGCGGGCGGCGCCCATGAAGGTGCCGCTGGTGCCCAGCATGGCCACAAAGTGGGTGATGCGGCCCTCGGTCTGGCGCCAGATTTCCGTTGCCGTGCCGTGGTAGTGGGCGCGCCAGTTGGCATCATTCGAATATTGGTCAGCATAAAAATAGCCTTGCGGTTCAGCGGCATACAGTTCGCGCGCCTTGCGAATGGAGCCGTCGGAGCCCTCGGCGGGGTCGGTATAAACGATGTTTGCCCCATAGGCGCGCAGAATGTGCTTGCGCTCCAGAGAGACGTTCGATGGCATGCACAGAGTAACTTTAAAACCTTCCGCCGCGCCCAGCATGGCGTAAGCGATGCCGGTGTTGCCGCTGGTGGAATCGAGCAGTACCTTGCCGGGAGGGAACTGGCCGGTGCGGCGTGCCTCGCTGACAATAGCAGCAGCGGCCCGGTCCTTCACCGAGCCTCCGGGATTGAACCATTCCGCCTTGCCCAGCAACTGAATGCCGGGGAGATCGCGGGCAATGCGCTCCAGTCGAAGCAGGGGCGTGTTGCCAATGCGGTGCAGCAGGGTTTCTCCCACGGGAGTGTTGGCCCGGGACAGCGCCGGTTCTGCGCCCTCGGCATTCACGCCATGTGTCTCATTCGTGACAAGTTGGGCCATTTTGCGGCTCAGACAATGACTCTCGTAATGTGGTAATTAGATGAATTGCCGCATCTAAAGGAGTCGATAGTTTATAAAGGTGTCTTGCGGGCGGGCAACACACGCACCGGGAATGGCTTCGAATCGGTTCCCAAAGGCGTAGAAGCAGTATCGAGCCCGTACGCGGGTTAACACAGGATATAAGCGTAAAAATGGCGAAAAAGCAAGAAGGACGAACCTACGACGAAGCGGTTAGCTGGTTGCGCGAGCACCAGTTTGATGTGTTGGAAGCGCCGGGAACGAAGACCAGCCGGGTATTTGTAAAAAAATACAACTGTTCAGCCGCCATCGAGAAGACGCCCGAGGGTGAAGTGAAGGTATTTGCCTATCCTGGCTACCTGATCGGCGGCGAGATCGCCAAGTTGATCAATAAGGGCTACCAGCAGGTGCTCAAGACCACGAAGACGGAAATTGCGGCCACAGCCGACCACCTGAAGGCGCTGCACGACTTTACGGAAGAGCTCAAGGAAGCTGTGGGCAAACCCAGCCTGTACAACGAGTCGCTGGGAACGGTGAGCGACGCCTATGCTTATGACCGCGTGGAAGGCCGGGAAAAGCCCGACACCTCCCGTCCCAAGCGTCCCTGGGACGAACCGGTAGGGGCGGGCAAACCGGGCAAACGCGCGTAAAAACCAAACCCACCAACGAGACAGAGAGGGACCGAGGGGACCGATTCACTAAAACCTGCCTGCTGTATACCTTCGCTGCATTCAATAAAATCTGTCCTACTGCCTTCCGGTGAACTCCACCGGTATAATCCGCGGGCATGAAAAGGACTTTGGCAATCTTCACCGCTCCCTTCCTGCTGCTAGCACTGGCTTCGGCCGCCAATCAGCCAGGAAGTGCTCAGGCCATCCGTCAGTTGCTGGATCAACAGGTAAGGGCTTGGAACCGGCAGGACTTGGATGCGTTCATGCAGGGCTACTGGCACTCGCCACAGCTGACATTTTTCTCGGGAGCGACCGTGTATCGCGGCTGGGACAACGCGCTGGCGCGCTACCGCAAGGTATATCAGTCGGAAGGCCGCCAGATGGGGCGCCTGGAATTCTCCGACCTGCAGATTGAGACGCTCAGCCCGGCGGCCGCATTGGTGCGCGGGGCCTTCCATCTCGCCATGCCAGACGGCAAGCAGCGGCACGGCATTTTCACGCTGGTGTTCAGCCAGTTTCCCCAGGGTTGGCGCATTATCCACGACCACACCTGCGCGGCGGAGTGAGCTGTCGCGCCGGACCAGGGTGCTTATTTGCGACGCAGGCCGAACCAGGTCTCGGAAACCACGATGGAATTGCCGGGATTATGCGGGTCGTATTTGACGGAAGTAGGCAGCCCGAGGCGGCAGGACTGCAGATTCACATACTGGCGCAGGTATGTAATTTCCTGGGAAGCCTCATAAGAGACTCCGGCCACATCGTAGTGGTAA
>Ga0208774_1000015_pt1 | contig 25504 bp, 16 predicted proteins | sample SF_Rice_5C_80N_4_FD_185620 | JGI IMG/M metagenome (GOLD analysis project Ga0208774, IMG submission 185620) | Rice paddy soil microbial communities from Twitchell Island, California, USA - SF_Rice_5C_80N_405 (SPAdes) (version 2) | ecosystem: Environmental > Terrestrial > Soil > Paddy field/soil ... | reverse complement strand
GTGGGGCTTTTCCGAGGAGAGAGTAGCGGTGTTGAAGCAGGTTACCGCGGACACGCAGCAGGTGTACGCGACGGCCGGCCTCGCCGGGGTGAGAAGATTCATGGTGGATCAGATCACGAACCCGCAACTGGACTTCGACATTTTGCTGAAGATGGCATTCTTCCGCGCCGCTCTGTATGGGGCAGCAGGCCGACTCGATGAAGCGTTCGATTGCCTTGATCAGGCCATTGCGTACCGCGACCCAGCACTCGTTCACCTGGCGATCGCACCGGAGTGGGACAGCCTGCGCGGTGACCCGCGGTTCGCAGAGCGCCTGCGATCGATGGCGCTTCCTTCGGCTGCCCATGACAACATCGGCAACTAAACGTGCCCTGGCAGTCGAGCTTCTGCTGGATGCTCGTCCGCACGCACAGGCATGGCGATCGACAAGAGTGGCGGGTTTGGCTGCATCGCGTATCAGGGGACGTCCATTCTTCCCGGCCTCAAAGGTCGCTCTATCGAAAGGGGGGATGATCAGAGGATTGTTTTTGAGCCGCCGCTTCAGTTAGATGAATTCTGGCGAAACGATCTAGGCCAGCACCAATTCAATCATCTCGCAAAAAGCAACTTCGCCATCTTGACCGAAGGCGCAGCCGTAGGCGACTCTGCTGAGTTCCTTACACTTGAAAGCAGGCTTTGGGGCACTCTCTATAGCATATTGTTGCTCGGCATACCGCGATTTGTCGGTGGACTCGTGGTAGTGGGAACTACGCATCCGAATGGAATCGTCACGCATCGAGTCCAATCTCCTTATCCAATCCATTTGTGTCCACATGCCAGACCAGCTTTTGTCAGCGGGAACATGTTGCTTAAGGCAAAAGGCATTTCTCGCGGTCTTCGGGAGATTCACAGGCGGGGCGATCAATATCTACGGGTGCGCAGAGGCTTCAATGCATGGTTGGCTGGTACCAGAGCAGCGCATGGCGATGAGCGTCTTCATCAGTTCGTGAGAGCCGTAGAAGCGATTGTTAAGCCAACACAGGGGGACATCGGGGCACAGTTTACATCGAGGGCGTTGCTCTTCTCTTCGAATGGTGAGGTGCTTTCCGAGCTGTACAAACTTCGAAGCCTCGCGGAGCACATGCTTGAATATTCCAGTGAGGTCACCGGTCACCCAAATTGGGATGTTGAACGCCGTGGATGGTATCGTTCATTTCAGGCAGAGGTTCTCGCAGGCAGGATCTACGCCCGTCTTCTCGCTGACGACGGCATGCGGGCACACTTCGCGACTGACGATACAATGGACGCCTTTTGGTCGCAGGATCTGTCCAACCGACGAGCGATTTGGGGAAAATCAATTAACCTGAACCACCTAGCGGACGCCAGATTTTAATCTTGACCTAACTTCCAGATCATTGGTGCCGAAAAGTGGCGCGTAGTCTTCCGATCAAACGTTCTAGCGCCTTAGGCACGCAAACGTGAACCTCACCTGCCCAGCGGCCATCGTTCGTCAAATTACCTTCATGATTTCCTCGACCCAGCGCACGGCATCGGCGATCGCGCTCATGATCGCCGGAACTCTTTTCCCGCCATCGAACTGTGCCAGTTTTCGCACTGCGAGGATACTCGCGCGATCAATAGCACGCGCTTGCGGCCCTCGTCCATGCGAAGGAGGTTACCATTTTCGCCTTTTGTTCGCCTGGGGTGGTTTGGTGAGCGACCACAGGTGTCAAATCACAGGTGTGAAATTTTCAGGCTGGTTTGCTAAGTCACTGAAAGATATGGTGGCCAGGGACGGAGTTGAACCGCCGACGCCAGCCTTTTCAGGGCTGCGCTCTACCACCTGAGCTACCTGGCCACTGCCGCGGAGCACGCGGATTCCCCCAGCACATCTTAGCTTCTGGGTGAACTCCGGGTTGTGCCAGCCATTTCCTGGCAAGCCCATGAGGAGGCGAGAGGAACGGCCGCCGCAAGTTTGTGGATCCATGCCGAGCAAAGCGATTATAACAAGCCGCTCGGAAAAGGCTCAATGAGGAGGATCAGGAGTCAGGAGTCAGGAGTCAGCAAACCATGCACCACAAAGGGCACGAAGGTCACGGACGATCGAATATTGATAATCGGAAGGACGCGGCAGTTAGGGTCATTGCGTCCCGCTGCGATCAGTTCGCCGACTACTGACTACTGACTACTTGTTCTCCTGCACTTCGCCGCCGATCACCGTAGCCTGGCAGCGGTTCACCCCAAACCAGTAAGCGATTTCGCGATAGTCATCTACAGCGAAAACCGCCAGGTCCGCGTCCTTGCCCGGCTCAATGCTGCCCTTACTCTTCTGCCGCAGCAGCGCGCAGGCACCATTAATTGTGCCGGCGCTGATGGCCTCCGCCGGCGTCATCTTCAAGTGCGTGCACGCCAGCGAAAGAATAAAGGGCATGCTGGTAGTGGGCGAAGTGCCGGGATTGTAGTCCGTAGCCAGCGCCACCGCTGTTCCGTTTTCAATCAGCCGCCGCGCCGGCGGATAACGGTCCAGACCTAGAAAATAGTTGGCTCCAGGCACCAGTGTGGCCACCGTTTGCGAGCGGCTCAGCCGTTTCATGTCTTCATCGCTGGCGAAGTCGAGATGATCGAATGACGCCGGCTTCGAAGCCAGCAGCGGGGCCAGCGAGCAGGGGCTAAGCTGGCATACGTGAGCGCGCCCGCCCAGGCCATTGTCCACGGCTGCCTGCAGGACCCGCCGCCCATCTTCTGCGGAAAATGCTCCCCGGTCGCAGAAAACGTCTACAAACTCCGCCAGCTTCTGCTTCGCAGCCTGCGGGATCATGAGTTCGCATACTTCGCGCAAGTAGGTTTCCGGAGCACGAACGTGCTCGCGCGGCACTACATGCGCACCCAGCAAGGTCGTGACTACCGTGCCCGGCCAACGCGCCGCCGCATCGCGTACTGCCAGAAGCGATTTCAGCTCCGCCTCTGTGCTCAGGCCATAACCGGACTTGGCTTCCACCGTGGTTGTGCCCTGTGCCGCCATCTCCTCCAGAGCCCCGAGCACGTGCTGCGCCAGCTCTTCCCGGCTGGCCCAGCGCACGCCCTCCACGCTGGAGCGGATACCTCCGCCCGCCGCTGCAATATCTTCATAGCTCGCTCCCGCTGTTCGCTTTTCGAAATCCACCAGCCGCGGCGCCGTGAACACCGGGTGGGTGTGCGAATCTACAAAGCCAGGCAGCACCACCTTGCCTTGGCAATCAATTTCACGAACAGCTTTGCGCTTGCCCTTCAGCCAGGAATCGCGCAGCGCATCGCGGGTTTTGCCCACCGCCACAATCTTGCCCGCCTCGCACAACACCGCGCCGTCTTCAATGATCGAGAGTTCGCCCAGTTCGCGCCCCCGCCGCGGCGCGGCGCTACCCTGCAGTGTTAGCAGTTGCCGAATGTTGATGAGCAGAAGAGGAGTGGAGAGCGCATTGTCACCGCTCGGCGTGCCAGAGGATGCCTTGGATCGGAGTTTCTTTCGCCGGGCCATGGCTTTAGCCATGCCATACTCCGGCAACAAGCACAACCGGATTTGATTCGCAACTCATGGGCTGAATGCTGAGTGCTGACTGCTTTCCTGCTACTTCCCCATCGGAATTTTGATTCCCTTCTCCTTGGCGAAGCGGCTGGCCTCGTCGTAGCCGGCGTCCACGTGCCGCGCCACCCCGATTCCAGGATCGTTGGTCAACACTCGCTCAATGCGTTTGGCCATGCCTTCGGTGCCGTCTGCCACCGTCACCTGCCCGGCGTGCTGCGAGTAGCCAATTCCCACCCCGCCGCCGTTGTGAATGGAAACCCAGGAAGCCCCGCTGGCGGTGTTCAACAGTGCGTTGAGCAGAGGCCAGTCGGCCACGGCGTCGCTGCCGTCCTTCATGCCCTCGGTTTCGCGGAAGGGTGAAGCCACCGAGCCCGTGTCCAGGTGGTCGCGCCCGATCACGATGGGCGCCTTCAGCTTGCCTTTCTTTACTAGTTCATTCATGGCCAGCCCGAACTGCGCCCGCTCCCCGTAGCCCAGCCAGCAAATGCGCGCCGGTAGCCCCTGGAACTTGATGCGCTCGCGCGCCAGCTTGATCCAGCGGCTCAGGATGCGGTTCTCGGGAAACAGCTCCAGCACCAGTTCGTCCGTGGTATGGATGTCGGAAGGTTCGCCGCTCAGCGCCACCCAGCGGAATGGACCCCGGCCCTCGCAGAACAACGGCCGAATATACGCCGGCACAAAGCCGGGAAAGTCGTAGGCGTTTTTCACTCCGCGCTGGAAGGCAAAAGTTCGAATGTTGTTGCCGTAGTCGAAGGTGACTGCGCCCATCTTCTGCAGGCGCAGCATGCCTTCCACGTGGCGCGCAATGGAATCAAGCGAGCGCTCTTCATATCCCTTCGGGTCACGTTGCCGCAACTCCGCGGCTTGCTCCGCCGTCAGCCCTCGTGGAATGTAGCCGTTCAGCGGATCGTGCGCCGAGGTCTGGTCGGTCAGAATGTCGGGCACCACGCCGCGCTCGGCCAGCTCGGGAATCACATCGGCACAGTTTCCCACCAGCCCGACGGAAATATTTTCCTTCTTGCGCACCGCGTTCTTCAGAATGCGCAGCGCCTCATCCAGCGAGTTGACCATGAAGTCGCAATAACCGGTCTTCAGGCGCTTCTTGATGCGTTCCGGGTCCGCCTCCACGCCCAGAAACGCCGCCCCGGTCATGGTGGCTGCCAGCGGCTGCGCGCCCCCCATCCCGCCCATGCCGCCGCTCACGATCAGCTTGCCTTCCAGTTCCCCGCCGAAGTGCTTTTCGCCCGCCGCGGAGAACGTCTCAAACGTGCCCTGAATAATTCCCTGCGAGCCGATGTAAATCCACGACCCCGCCGTCATCTGCCCGTACATCATCAGCCCGGCGCGTTCCAGTTCGTTAAACTTTTCCCAGTTCGACCAGTGGCCTACCAGGTTGGCGTTGGCGATCAGCACCCGGGGCGCGTACTCGTGAGTCTTAAACACGCCCACCGGTTTGCCGGACTGCACCAGCAGCGTTTCGTCGCTCTGCAGCGCCTGCAGCGCCGTGACGATGGCGTGATAGCACTCCCAGTTGCGTGCCGCCTTGCCCGTGCCGCCATAAATGACCAGGTCGCGCGGACGCTCTCCCACTTCTTCATCCAGGTTGTTCATCAGCATCCGCATGGCTGCTTCCTGCTGCCAGCCGAGGCAGGAGAGGGCGGTGCCGCGCGGCGCGCGCACGGGTGTATAAGTTGCAGAATGAATTTCCGTTTCTACCGGCATGACAAATTCATGGTAGTGCTTCAATCAGGGGCACGCAATCGCGCTTACTTCACACTCAGTTGATGAAAACCGCGCTCCCAGGTCGGTTGAGAAATGCATCTCTTTCTCAAAACAATTTTAGCTTCCATGCATAATACTCTAAGTATCACGGCAGCAGCACGTTCCGTGGCTATTATTGAAGCGCGGATTTGCCTTGCACGGAAGTGCCGTGGTAAGCTGCCGCCCCTTACCGGCGGTATTCGTTCAGTGCTCGGGTTCGGCAGTTATCAAACAAAATTTAACCTCTGGCCAAGAGAGATGAAGATGGATACACGCTTTGCAGCAGCCTACATCGGATACTCCCCTGCCACCCTGCGCTTGTGGAGGCGTAAAGGGTCAGGACCGAAGTTCTACAATGTTGGCCGATTCATCGAGTACCACCAGGAAGACTTGGACGCCTGGTCAGGCGGCGAAGAAATGGCTGCCTCCCGCCGCGCCGAACGCCGGGCCAAGACCGCAGCTAAAGTGCGGTCCGGGAGGCGCGCTGCGGCTTCCGATTTCGGCACCTCCCTGGGAAACGTGAATCTGGGGAACTGGTCGTAGCCAAATTCCCCGGCGCACATGAGGTGGTCTTCATTTTCTGGAATGCTGCTCCTTCCATTTCTAAGAGGGCTAGCCTTTCGTGTAGCCCTCGTCTCATATGTTTCGCGCCAGATCTCGTGGTGCGCCTCCCCGTAGCCCTTCGCCCTCCGGCCTCGGTGCGAAGAATTGTTATTCTTTCGGTCTTAAATGCCAGACTTTGTCATTTCAGCTAAGGCCCAGATTTCCTGGAGCCATGGAAAACCACGCAAATCTGGCGATTTTCCCCAATTTCAACTTGGCACCTTACTTGCACACCTGCCCTAGCCTATAATTCGGGAGGATCAACTCAGTGCCGATGGCCACTCGCGGAAACAAGAACTGGAATAACCCGGAACAACTGGCGGTGCCTTCCTCCGCTCCCACCTCCTTTGACCAGATGGTCAAACAACTGGGGCTCTCCCCGGAGCAGTACGAGAGCTCCGCTGTGCTCAAGGAATGGGTGCGCAAAAATAAAGACGTCAAATACGTTCCCACCGCCTTGCTGCAGGCTTGGGGCTTCAAGGTGGACAGCAACCTCTGATCTGCCCGTGGACTCCTCTCCCCGCTGCCTCCTGAAAGCTTTGAGCGCCTGAGAACTACAAGTCCTGCCGCCACCCCGCTACGACTTCCTGTTCCGCGACGATGTATTTTACGCGGCTTCTTCCTTCCCCGAAGAGCCTTGCCCATAGCTACATGCGAGCAAGTGAAATGTGGCGCGGCGATTCAGCCGTAAGTGCAGCCATCCATAGGTATTTCCTGGATGAGTTACATCTAATAAACTACACGCTTTTACACGATTCAGGGAGGATGGTTTGTCGCTCGTTCGCTGGCTCCCGCTGTTGCTCCTGCTTGGCATGCTCAACTGTGCCATGGCTCAGAACCTGCCCCCCGATGATTCCTACTTAGGCTCATGGTTCCAGCGCGTCTCCCGCACTCAGGCGGAGCAGCCCCACTGGATTACTCCGGTGTTCACCACCACTCCCCGATTGGAAGAAGAATTTCGCTACGATATCGGCTGGCAGAACACGACCAAAGGCGACGTCACCAACTACGGCGGCGGCAAAGGCTTGGAATTGATCCCCAGCGAGCACATCGAAATTATCCTCAGCCCGCCCCCTTATTTCGCCCACCAGAATCCGACCCTACCCGACGGTTTCGGCGACACCTCCTTTCTTCTGAAATATCGCTTTGCCGCCGGCAACGAGGAAAACGGCAGCTACATCGTCACTGCTTTCCTGGGCGGCTCGATTCCAACAGGTTCCTACAGCAATGGCGCTGAGAACGCGGTGGTCACTCCTACCATCGCGCTGGGCAAGGGTTGGGGCGCCTTTGACCTGCAGAGCACGCTTGGCATTGCCCTGCCCGTGGGCCATGTTGCCCACCTGGGCACAGCTCTGGCCTACAACACCGCCTTCCAGTACCACCTGCTGAGGAAACTCTGGCCGGAACTGGAAGTAAATGGCGTTCTATTTCACGACGGGAAGAACGACGGCCAGCAGCAGGTGTTTCTCTCGCCCGGCCTGGTGGTGGGTAAAATTCATCTCTGGCGCCGCCTGGGCCTGACCGTGGGCGCGGGTGAGCAGATCGCGGTCACCCGCTTCCATACCTTCAATCACAACCGGGTGCTGAGCGTGCGCTTCCCCTTCTAGTAGCGTGGCGACGACGAGGAATTACTCATGTTGCTGTCCTGCTGAGGACCTCTGCAGGAGAACGGACGAATCCAAGGCGTGCTGACTTCAGGACGGCGCCAGCCGCTCAATGAGCGCATACACCACACATTGCAACCCGACCAGCCCCGCAGGGGCGGTATAGTAAAGCCCCGGACGGCAGTCCTGGGTAACACGCCGGCTAAAATGCGGAGTCCCGGAGGGACGGCACCACCCAGATTCTATGAAAGCCGCGAAAACCGAGTCCCTGCTCACCCCCCGCGAGGCCGCTCTTGAGCTGCGCATCAGCTTCCCCACCATCAAGCAATGGATCTACAAAAAGAAGATCCGCAGTGTGCGCACCCCCGGCGGCCACCATCGTATTCCACGGACAGAGGTAGACCGCCTGCTGTTTCGCACTCGCGGACACAACGAAGCGGTTCGCCAGGAGGTGCTGCGGCGCATCAGCGGCCGCAATCAACTGGTGGGACGGATTGAGGAAGTGCGCATCAGCGGCCTTATGGCCGAGGTAAAAATTTCCATCGGGGGGCAGCGCATCACCTCCATCATCACCGCCAGCTCCGCCCGCGAAATGCACCTCAGACCCGGCCAGACCGCCGCCGCCCTCATCAAGGCCACTGAGGTCATGATCATCCGCGTCTAGAGGCTTTCGCTTTTTCGCAGGAAGGTTTCCCGGTTATCTCCACATCTGGTTGCGGAAGCCTTAGCACTGAATCAGGCGACTTGAAACCTGTGAAACTTTGAAATCTTGCTTTACTCCACCTCCAGTGACACCAGCTTACCCTGCCCCGTCTCCGTCTGCCGGTAGTTCACCGCTACCTTGCGGCTGCTCCAAGAGCAGGAGAACTGGTCCGCTCCGATCACAATCAGGTGCTGGTAGTCGGAAGTAAGCATCTTCCAGCTCTTCGCCCCTTCCTGAATCGTTAGGGTGGCGGCGGGAGCAGAGGAGCAATCCACCGCCGTCAGCGTGCCTTTCAGAAACAAGATCGGCCCGCTCTCGTCCGCGGAAGCATGCGGCGCTGCTGTCGCTGTCGGCAGTGAGGCCGGCGTGCTCGCGCCCACCAGCGACTGCCCCGCCGGGGCCATGGCCACCCTGGGGGACCGCACTGTGCCGGCCTGTTGCACGCTTCTTATTTCCGCCAGCCGCGCCAGGTTGTATCGTGCAGCCGCGGCGATTCCCGCATCACTGCTGTTCTTGAGCCGCTCCAGCAAGGCGTCCGCCTGATCCCAGTTGTGGGCATTCAGGCAGGCAAGCGCCAGATTGGAGATGTACATCTCGTTGCGCGGGCTCATGCGGATGGCCGTGCTCAAGTGCTGCATTGACTCCGCCATTTGGCCGTTCTGCATTTCAGCCACGCCCAGCAGGTTGTACGCGTCTGCGAACTGCGGATTGAGCGCGATGGCGGTTTTTAACTCGTTTTCCACCTTTTGGGCGTCCCCTCCCCCCACCCCGCCGCTGCGTGCCCGTAGCAAAGCCACGTAATAGTGAACCCAGGGGTCATTGGAATTGAGTGCTGCGGCGCGGCTGAAGTACTGTGCCGCCTGCTCGTATTGCTTCTTGTACAGGCAGGCGTATCCCAGCCCGCGCTGCGCGGTGGCGTTGTTCGCGTCCTGCTTCAGCACCCCCTGCAGCGAAGCGACACCCTGCTCCTGCCGGTCCTGCAAATGCAAATCGGAGTCGCCCAGCATGGCTTCCGCCTCCAGCGGGCTCAAGGGCGCTGCCGAATACGTGCTCATCTTCGCCAGGTTCAGCGGCAGCTTGTAGCGGCGGTACACCGCCTTGGGCGAGCGATAGTAGTTGTCCACCGCCTTTTGCAGTTCCTTCGGGGTCAGGCCAAAAGCCTGCTGCAGTGCCGCTTCCACCGGCACGTGCCGGTCGAGTTCCAGGTTGAAGTAGACGCCGGCCTGGTGCAGCTTGTTCATGTCGTACAAGTAATGCACCAGCACCCAGGACTCGGCATAGAACAGCGGGCGTCCGCTGCCTTCGTTATAGATCTTGGAATCGTGCTGCACCCGCAGCAGGCCTGCCATCGGTATCCAGCCGCTGCTGGTAAGCAGTTCCATACTGCCCATCGGCGGCTTGCCGATCTCTACGCTGTCGCCGATAACGTCAATGGTCGAGAAATACTCGGCAAATCCCTCGTCAAACCATGCGTCCGAAGGCGGAAAGTTCCCATTCAGCAGCAGGTGTGCATACTCGTGGAACACCGTGGCCCAGTTGTCCTCGCCCGAGGTGTCCAGCAGGATGTAGTCGCGGTCGGTCGCCTGCTGAAAAAATCCCGCCACTTCCACCGCTTTGCCGTTGTAGAGCGGCCCGTGCTGCTTGAGTTCTTTGTTGTTGCGGAAGGCGATGATCTGCAGCGGAACCGGAATGTTAACTTTATCCTTCAGCATCAACTGTCCGAAGATGGCCCGCATCTGCTCGAAGCGCTGGGCCACCTCGCGGCCGCGCTTTTCCCCCGCATCAGTGGCTACCACAAAATGGGGAGAACGAACCTCCACCCATTTGTCCGCCGCGTGGGACGGCAATGCGCTCAGCAGCGGCAAAAAGACACCTATCCCCAACCACAGGCAAAGCGCCTTTCCTTGATGCATGTTTTTATCTCCAGTAAAGGTCCGCGCTGGCGTGCGGAAATCGTGGCCGCCGGCATCGCTGGTCTGCCGGGCCGGCCGAGGGGAGAAACTGCGGCCGTGTTCGCCACCGCGCAGGCGGCGCCGACCGCCGTAGCTTACTGCGAGTTTCAGATTTGTCAACTGGATTGCCGCAATTGTTCTGGCCTCAGAACACAAACGTCGCGGGCGTTTCAAGTATGTCCCTGAAAACACGGCATCTGCAGCCACTCAGCCGCCCAGCCTTCGCTTGAAAATGGACAAGAAAAAAGCCCGGAGCTTGCTCGCTCCGGGCCGTTCTTGTTCAGAAAACCAGGGGAGACCGCGGTTCTGGTTATGGGAAATTACGGCGTGGCTTGCGCCTGGATGTTGAGCACGCCCGCGTAGCTGTCCGCAGGAAGCTGCGGTACCACGGTGGTGTCAATGTTGTACGCCAGCGTGTCGGTCCGGCTGCTGTTGGTGTTGGTGTTGCCGGTGATCGTAGTGTTGCCGATCAGCATTCCGGAAGCTGCCGCATTGAAGGGGCTTACCGTAGTGCAAGCCGTGAACCCTCCTGCACCATTTACCTGCACCCCCACCGCCGAAGACGGTATGGTGGCCGTGCCACCGGTGGTTGAGGTCAGGGCGCCTGTGGCGCTGGTGAAGTACGCCCAAACCGCAATGTTATTCCGGCCCGGCTTCAATACCCAGGCGGTGTTGACGGTAGAAGTGGTGCTGCCCGCATTAGAAGCGGTGTTGGGCGCAAGCGCGAAATTCACCGTAGTGCCGGCACTCACCGTCACCGTTAAGGATTCGTTCAGAGTGGCGTTCAACTGCACATTGCCGATGTTGGAATTCGCAGATGCTGCCGCCGCCGGAATGGTCAGCAGGGTGACCGCCACGGCTACCGCCAGCAGGCTGGCAAACAGATGAAAACGAGCCTTCATGATCTCTCCTTGGTTTGGTACGGCATCTCTGTCCCGAGGGTTTGGGCCCTCTTCGTCCAGGATCGGGACTACGTCCTGTTTTGGGACACGGCGCCAGTATTAGGCACCGCACCTGCTTAGTCCACATAACCAAGGTCATGAACCCTGCCGGCGGTCACACCACAGAGCTCTGACTGGACCGGGAATCAGCTTGGGAGGTATCGGCAAGTGTAAGCAAAACCATGGGTTAGGATTTCCCTGCCGCTCGCCCCGCGGCCGTGGAAACCAGTTTGCCGGACCTGCCTGGAGCCAGGGCCGCAGGCTGGCTGATGGCGTAGAGCACAGGCGCCTGCCTCAGAAGCGAAAATCCGGCCTTTTCCATCCCCAGGCGTGCCTCCGGGTTGCGCATGAAAGTCTGCCACACGAACTCGCTGCGGGCGTTTTCCGCCATCAACAGGCTGATGCCCACATCTATTCCCAGAACATCGCGGCTGGACCAGCCCACCAGGGGATTAAACGCATCCACGAAGCCGTAACGCCTCCAGATCTGGCTGCCATAACGGCTGCGCAAAAGGCGCAGTACACCTAGAGCCTCGGAAAACAGAAATGGCAGCGAGCCTGCGGCAGCGGCGGGAACGATGGTGCCGTCAATCGGGCCCTGTAATGGCGGACCACCCCAGGCTACGTAACCACGCCGCGAATCGGAGGCGGTAATGCCCCACACGCCACCACTGTAGCTGGGAAATCGGCGGCTCAGCTCCTGGCAGAAACTCCGGTGCGCTTGGCAGGCCAGCACCGAATTGGCGAAGTAGTCGGCGTAATCATCGTGCTGTCCGCGGAAGTCGAACCAGGCATGCGAGAACTGGTGAATGAATAAAGGGCTGGCTCCTGAAATGAACCGGTACTTGTCGTATTCCATCCAGGGCCGGCGAATGCTGCGCCAGCATTCCGCTGGAATGGGGTGGCGGCCAGAGCCCATGGCTAGCAGATAGAGCATCATGGATTCGCAGTAAGTGTCCCAACGCAGGGGGCTGAAGCCGTATTCCGGCCTCCAGGAAAGCGCGAAGGTGCTGCTTCCGTTCAGCGCCCAGGGCCAGCGAACCCGGTCATAGATCTGGCTCGCCACTGACCGCAGGCTGTCACTCTCGAAATACTCCCGGCAGGTCAGAACCCCGCACAGCAGGATGGCGGTATCCACCGGAGAAACTTCCGAGAACCTTACCCGGCGTCCATCGTGGATGTCGAGAAAATGGTAGAAGAACCCTTGGTGATGAGAAGCCTGGTTGAGCAGAAAATCCAGAGTAGCTTGCACGCGCTCGCCAATTTCGGCTCGGGGCCGGTACCCGCGCTCATGGCCAATGCACAGCGCAGTCAGCCCGAAGCCGGTAGCGGCAATACTGGCGGTCCGACGCTTGTCGCCGCCATCGGCGGAAGCCCGGTCGCGTACCAGCCCACTGAGGGGGTCAGCCTCATGCCAGAAGAATTCGAAGCATGCGCGCTCCAACTCATTGAGAAAGTTCGGATTGTCCGGCTCCTCCACCTCGGCAAGCAAGAGATCGGAAACACCCCTGCCACCGGCGAAGGGCAGAATCATACTCCCCGCGACAAGCGTCCGCAAAAATCCGCGTCGGGTCCGGTCCATTTGAAGTGGCGGCTTTGTTGCGGACCAGCCTCAGGGCAATCCGGCCAGCTCGCATCGGGAGCGACCCTAAGCCTGGGCTGGGGGAGTGCCTCTGCTTCGGTGCAATATCGCGCTCTCGTCGGCTCAGTATGCCTGAAGCTACTCACCTTCCTTATCAGTCAATTAGCCTAAGCAGTTACCAGTTTTGTTCCCCCATCGAGCGAGTCTGAGTTTCTCGAACAAGGCAAGTGCGACACAGAATTAAGCCCCTAAAAATCCAGCAGCTACGCGGAAAACCTGCGGAAATTTTTTGGCCGTGATGGTCCTTTGAATGCAATTAACTAAGGCGAAACCCGGGGATTGAGACAGATGCGGGGCAAAAGCAAGTAAAAATTACTTCGTTGTGGAAAATTATGAGGGTTGTGGCGATTTTTAACTGTTCAGAGCCAGGTAGGTGGCTTCCAGGTCTGTCCCTACATGGGTCAGCCAGTTCAAGGCACACCTTGGCACCAGCCAATTCGCTTGTCTCGTCAACCTCGAAATCGAACTTAAACAAAACACAGTAGATCTTTGGTCGAAGGGCAGATGAAGCAAAACCACAGTTTCTGGGGCGGGTGGGGGGAACGCCTTGCGGCGATGCGCAACATCCCCCCGGTCCTGCACATCGTGTGGGAGTCGGGCCCGGCCGTGGTGGCCGCGGGCGTTGGGCTGCGCCTTCTGGTTGCGCTGCTTCCCCTGGCCTTGCTGGCCGTCACCCGGCTGATCATTGATGCCATTGTGAGGACGGTGCAGACCCCCACTCACCCGGTGCAGCCGCATTTCTGGTGGCTGGTGGCAGCGGAATTCTTGCTCGCAGTGTTGGGCAGCTTACTGAGCCGGACCATTGACTTCATGGACGCCCTGCTGGCCGACAAGTACACCCGCCACGTCAGCATCCGGGTGATGAAGCACGCGGCTGAGCTGGACCTGATCGCCTACGAAGACCCTGTCTTCTATGACCGCCTGGAGCGGGCACGGGTGCAAGCCACCGACCGCCTGGGCATGATTCAGCAGATTGGCAGCCTGATTCAGCAGATGGTGACGGCCGTATCTCTCTCCATTTACATCATCGCCTACTCTCCCTGGCTGCTGCTGTTGCTGGTGGGCGGAATTCTTCCCGCGTTCCTGGGAGAAAGTCATTTCGCCTTTCTAGGTTATGCCAAGAACTTCCGCCAGACTCCGATCCGGCGGCAGCTGGATTATCTGCGCTTGCTGGGCGGCAGCCGGGAGGCCGCAAAAGAACTGAAGCTGTTCGGTCTGAAGGGTTTTCTAGGCGACCGCTTTACTCGCCTATGGGACCAGATCTACGAAGAGAATGTCGCTCTCTCCCGCCGCCGCCTGATCGCCGGAGCTCTGCTCTCGCTGCTGGGCACGGTGGGCTACTACTCGGCCTACGTCTACGTAATCTGGCGCGCCCTGATCGGCTCCATCAGCATCGGCACGTTAACCGCGCTGACCGGCGCCATCGTGCAGGTCAGCGGCAACATCCAGCAGATTTTCTCCACCTTGTCCGGCATTGCCGACCAGGCGCTGTTCCTGACCGACCTGCTGGCCTTCTTTGAAATGCAGCCCACGATCCGCTCGAAGCCGAATGCGCTGCCTGCGCCCCGGCCCATTACCCGCGGCTTCGAATTCCGCAACGTGTCCTTCTCCTATCCTGGCACTTCGCGCCTGGTGCTGGACCGGCTGAACTTCCAGCTTCGTCCGAGAGAGCGCGTCGCCCTGATCGGCGAGAACGGGCAGGGCAAGACCACCATCGTCAAGCTGATCACGCGCCTCTACGACCCCACCGAGGGCCAGATTCTTCTCGATGGCGTGGACCTGCGCGAATACGACCTGGAAGACCTGTACCGCGAAATCGGCGTCATCTTCCAGGACTTCATGCGCTACGAACTCACCGCGCGCGAAAACATCGCGGTGGGCAAAATCGAGCAGGTCGGGAACCTCCACCTGCTGCAGAACGCGGCTTTCAAGAGCCTGGCCCACGAAGTGGTGGAGAAGCTGCCTTCCCGCTACGAGCAGATGCTGGGCCGGCGCTTTGAAGGCGGCGTGGACCTTTCCGGCGGCGAGTGGCAGAAGCTGGCGCTGGCGCGCGCGTACTTGCGCGACGCCCAACTGCTCATTCTCGATGAACCCACCGCCTCACTGGACGCGCGCAGCGAATGTGAAGTATTTCAGCGCTTCGCCGAACTGACCGCAGGCAAGATGGCTTTGTTTATCTCTCACCGGTTCTCCACCGTGCGCATGGCCGAACGCATTGTGGTCCTGGAAAACGGCAGGATTGCCGAAGAAGGCAGTCATAACGAGCTGGCGAGCTTGGGCGGCCGCTACGCCGAGATGTTCGAAATGCAGGCCGCCAGTTATCGCTAGGGATCCTTAATGCCGCAGAACACTCACCTGGAGATTATTTGTGCCGAGGCCGAACGCTGGCCGGAACACTGGCCGGAGACCGCCGCCGATCTCTCCGCTTTGCGGGCCCAGGCCGCGCAATTCGCCGCTGGGCTGGCTTCCCTGCCCCGGTCTCGTTCGCGCCGTTTCTTCGCGCAACGTTGCCGGAGGTTACGCAAGAGCCTGAAGCCGCTGTGGAGCGTGCTCGATACTCCCCTGCCCAAAGAAGCTATCGGCGACGATTTCCGCTGGCTGCACGACAATGCCCGCCTGCTATACAGCACGCTGCAGGAACTGAGCGACGCCAGCCGCACCCTCAAGCCCCTGCCTCAGGCGCGCCGCCGCAATGGCGACCAGATGCCGCGTGTTCTGGCGGTGGCTGAGGGTTTTCTGGCTGTCGCTGATTACCGCTTCGATGAACGCTCGCTCGCGACGTACGTGGACTCCTTTCAGGAAAGCACGGCGCTGGACCTGGAAGAACTGTCCGCTCTGGCCTTCTGCCTCAAGCTGGTCCTGCTGGAGCGGGTCGCTGAGCGTGCACCGCGCGTATTGCTCGACCGGCAAGCCTCCTGCGGTGTGGGCGCCTGCGTCCACAGCCTTCACGATGTAGGGCAGATTTCCTGGAAGGAAGTGCTGGAGCCTCTGATTCTCTTCGATCGGGTGCTGCGCGAAGACCCGCAGCACGCCTACTCCGGCATGGACTATGAGAGCCGCGATCTGTACCGCAAGGCGGTAGCCAACATCGCGCTCCACAGCCGGCAAACGGAAATGGATGTGGCCATTGAGGCCTTGTCCCTGGCGCGGGAAGCCTGGCATCACCAGTACCACGATCCGCGAATCGCCGCCCGCCGTTCCCATGTCGGCTACTACCTGGTGGGCCGAGGAAGCAGCCTGCTCAAAGAGCGCAGCAACTTCCAACCGCCGCTGCTGGAAAAGGCGCGGGCATTCCTGCGCCACCATCCTGACGCCTACTATCTCACCGGCATACAACTGATCACGTTCGGGATCATGGTCGCGGTTCTGCTGGGTGTAATCGGCACGGTGGGCTCACCCGCCATGGTGCTGCTGGCCATGCTGGCGCTGTTCTTGCCCAGTTCGCAGGCGGCGGTCGAGGTGATGAACTATCTCACCACCGTGCTGCTGCCGGCGCAAATTTTGCCCAAGCTGGACTTTTCCGAGGGCGGCATTCCCGAAGACTGCGTCACCCTGGTCGCCGTTCCCGCACTTCTGCTGAACGCCCGCCAGGTACACAAGCTGGTGGAAGACCTGGAAATCCGCTACCTGGGCAACCGCGATTCCAACCTGCATTTCGCCCTGTTGACCGATTTGCGCGATTCGGCGGAACAGGCGCCTGAAGATGACCCGCTGGTCACGCTTTGCGCCGACCTGATTGCCAAACTCAACGAAAAATATTCCGGGCAGAGCACGGGCTCGTTCCTGCTGCTGCACCGCCACCGGGTTTATGACGAGCGCGAAGGCGTGTGGATGGGCTGGGAGCGCAAGCGCGGCAAGCTGCAGGACCTCAACAAGCTGCTGCGGCAGCAGTATGACAGCTTCCCGGTAAAGGTCGGCAACATCGCGGTTCTGCCCCAGGTGCGGTTCGTCATCACTCTGGATTCGGATACGGAACTTCCGCGGGGCACCGCGCAGCGCATGGTGGGAGCACTCGCCCATCCTCTGAACCGGGCCATCGTGGACAACCGGCGCAACGTGGTTGTTTCCGGATATGGAATCCTGCAGCCGCGCGTGGGCGTTAGTGTGCACAGCGCCGCCCGCTCGCGCCTGGCCCATATTTACTCCGGCCAGACCGGCCTCGACATTTACACCCACGCCGTCTCCGACGTTTACCAGGACCTGTGCGGCGAGGGCATCTTCGCCGGCAAAGGGATCTACGAAGTGGATACCCTGCACCAGGTGCTGGACGGTCGCTTCCCCTGCAACGCCCTGCTCAGCCATGACCTGATCGAAGGTGCCTACGCCCGCGCCGGACTGGCCAGCGACATTGAACTGATTGACGATTATCCTTCGCACTACAGCGCCTACAACCGCCGCAAGCATCGCTGGCTGCGCGGTGACTGGCAGGTGGCGGGATGGCTGTTCTCGCGCGTACCCGACCAGACCGGCGCCCGCGTGCTCAATCCCATTTCCCTGATCTCGCGCTGGAAAATTCTGGACAATCTCCGCCGCAGTCTGGTGGAACCGGCCACCTTCCTGCTTCTGCTGCTGGGCTGGCTCCTGCTGCCCGGGCGCGCGGCGCATTGGACGGTGGCCGCCATCGCCGTCCTCTTCTTCCCCGCCTGGCTGGAGTGCGTGCTCAATTTGGCGCGCGCCCTCAAGAACCGCAGCGTGGAAATGGCGCGTAACGCGTTCAGCGGGTTCGTGACGCAAAACGTCAGCCTGTTCCTGAATCTCACTTTTCTTGCCCACCAGACGCTGCTCTCGCTGGATGCCATAGTTCGCGCGCTGGTGCGGCGCATGGTCACGGGCAAGCGCCTGCTGGAATGGGAGACCGCCGCCGAAGCTGAGTTGGGCGGGCAACGCCGCACTCCCGTGGATGTTTATTTGGATTGGACCTCCGGCCTGGCTTTCGCCGTGGCCGTGAGCGTCGTCTTCCTGCGTCCGCACGCCCTGCTGGCGGCGGCTCCGATTCTGGGCTTGTGGGCTTCCGGCAAGCAACTGTCAAAGTGGCTGAACCGGCCGCCGCGCACCTGCCGCTGCCAAGTCACGCCCCAGGATCAACTGCTGCTGCGCCGCGCCGCCTTACGCACCTGGCGCTATTTTGCCGAGTTCAGCAATGAGGAGCACAACTGGCTGATTCCAGACAACGTGCAGGAAACGCCCGCCCGCGTGGCGGCCCGCATTTCCCCCACCAACCTGGGATTCCTGCTCAACGCGCGCCAGGTGGCGTGCGAGTTCGGCTATCTCACCGTGCCCGAATTCGCGCTGCTCACCCAGCGGACGCTGGACACGGTACGCAGGCTGCCGCGCTACCGTGGTCACCTGCTCAACTGGTATGACACGCGCACCCTGGTGCCGCTGCCGCCGATGTTTGTGTCCTGCGTGGATAGCGGCAACCTGATGGCTTCGTTCTGGACTCTGCAGCAGGGCTGCCTGGAGCGGCTGCAACGGCCGGTGTTGGAGCGCAGCCTGGCGCAGGGCTTCCTCGATCACTTGCTGGTGTTGGGCGACGCGGGCGGAGTGCCCCGCCGCATCGCCGCCGGGCTGGCTTCGGTTGCTCATCAGGAGGACTGGCTGGAGCGCATGCTGGCCTTGCCCGAGAGCATCTTCGATCACCTGTCCCAGGACGAGGCCGAGAGCTCTGCGGACGCTCAGTGGTTTGCTCGCGAGCTGGGCCGCCGCCTGAAGAATCTGAAGGAAACGGCGCGCTTTTACGCTCCCTGGATGCTCCCGGAGTTCGCCTGCCTGCGCATCGATCCCGCTCTGAAGCTGGCGCTCGCGGGAAAACAGCTGGTACTGGAGCGCACGCCGCAGTTCATCGAGCAACTGGCGGACCGCCTGCAACTGGCCATGGAAGACAGCACCGCCGCTCCGGAACGCCGGGCCCTCTACCAGGCGCTGCTGGCGATGTTGCCGGAAGCCCGGACACGCGCCCTGCAACTGATTCGCGAGTTGGAGAGCCTGGCCAACCAGGCCGCCCGCCTGGCCGAGGAAATGGATTTTCGCCTCTTACTGAACAAGCGCCGCAAGCTGCTGTCAGTCGGCTTCGACGTTGAATCCCAGGAACTGCACTCCGCCTGCTATGACCTGCTGGCCACCGAGGCGCGTGTGGCCGTGTTTGCCGCCATCGCCAAAGAGGATATCGCTCAGGAGGCATGGTTCCTGCTCGGGCGCGCGCACACCCTCGCCTACGGACGTCCGGTTCTGATCTCCTGGACCGGAACCATGTTCGAGTACCTGATGCCCGGGCTGTGGATGCGCACCTATCCCAACACTCTGCTGGAACGCTCCCGCCTGGCGGCGGTACGCTCGCAGCAGGACTATGCTGCCCGCCGGCATATTCCCTGGGGCATTTCCGAATCGGCTTATTTCCAGACCGATGAAGCCGGCAACTATCAGTACCACGCCTTCGGCCTGCCGCGCCTGGCCTTGCACAAGGACGAACTGGAAGCCCTGGTCATCTCGCCTTACTCCAGCGTGCTGGCTTTGAGCGTAGATCCTTGCGGGGCGATCAAAAACCTGCACCGCATGGCCGGCCAGGGCTGGCTGGGATCCTACGGCTTCTACGAAGCGGGGGACTACACACCGTCCGTGCAGCATCCCCGGCGGCACAGCCACGAACTGGTGCGTTGCTGGATGGCGCACCACCAGGGCATGAGCCTGCTGGCTGTCGCCAACTTCCTCCATGCCGGGGTCGTGCGGCGCTGGTTCCACAACAATCCCTACGTGCAAGCTACGGAGTTGCTGCTGAATGAAAAGCCGGTGGCCCACGTAAAAAAGCATACCGAATACCACTCCGCGGCAGCATAAAGCTCTCTCTGGCGGGCGCCAGCAGGCGCCCCCACCGCCTTCTCTACCCTGCTCAATCGATCACGGATAACACGGGTCCTTGCTGCGGCATCATGGCAAGTATGGGCAAGCCGGTTGCCGGTAAAAAAATAGCGGCGGAGCACTTCCTCCATCATCTGTGGGTGATAGTTGGTAATCCTGAGGCACGCATACCCTGTGGCGTTGCCCTCGGTCTCGTCCACGGTGTGCTTAACCAACCAGGAGGAACTACTCATGGCCACCGCTCCCAAATTCCGCATTGACGTTGCTATCCACGATCTGCTCATGAACGGCGGCACCCAGATGCCGCCAACACTTCAGCCCAAAGGTTTGACTCTCCCAGAACCCGTTTTTCCCCAGCATCCCGAATTGCTGGCGCGAGAAGGCCCAGAGACCCCGCCGGAGAAGCGGCAATGGAGCCGCGGCGACATCTATCGCAAGATGCGGGGATGGCTCTTTCCTTACCTGCGTTCGCGTGTGCTGCCCGGGGACTTTCATCCCATCACCTCCTACCTCTTTGTGGAATACAAGTGCAACCTGGATTGCTGGTACTGCTGGGCCTTCGACAACCGTGTGAAGGGGATGACGGAGGATGTGGCCCGCCGCTCCATTGACTGGCTGCACGACCACGGCTGCCGGGTATTGGCCCTCATGGGCGGCGAACCGCTGCTGCGGCCGCAATTCGCCCACAAGGTGGTGTACTACGCCGCCAAGAAGGGCTTCTGGGTTTACATCGGCACCAACGGCCGCCTGCTGCGGCCGGATGTTGCGGACCGGCTCGGCGATGCCGGGGTGGCGATATTTAACTTTGCCATGGATGCCTGGGACCTCAAGCCCGGACTGCCCAAGGCCCTGGTGCCGGCGCGACAGAATCTGGAGCATGTGCTGCGCAAGCAGTATGTCTACGGCTACATGGTCTTTTTCAACATCAACATCTGCCGCAACAACCTGGAAGATGTGCGTCAGCTCACCGATTACGCCCGCGCTCACCGCGTGGCCACCGACTACCACATCAATGAAACCCCCATGCTGGAACAGGATGAGCATTTCAAACATCTGGAGGAGAATCCCACCTACATTCGTCCCCAGGACTGGCGGGAGGTGGATGCGCTCATTGACTGGTTGATCGAGAAGAACCGCTCCGGCTACCAGATGGTGAATTCGGTGCAGCGCCTGCGGGAAATGAAAGCCTTCATGCGCATGTCCTCGGGCGCGAACCTGAAAGACCTGGGTTGGTACGGGGCCGGCGACAACGGTAATGGCGATGTCACCCAGTTGCTGGCTTCTATGGACGGCATCGTGCAAGAGCCTGACGGCGAGGTGCACTTTACCGAATGGAACTGCCGCGCCGGTCAGAACAACGTGATTATCCGCACCGATGGCACCGTAGCTCCCTGTTTCCCCATGTATCCCGCCAGCTACAACTGGGGAAATATTGACACGCCCAAATTTGAAGCCGGTGAGCTGCGGGAGATGAAGAAGACCTGCCAGCGGCACTGCTTTTCCACCCTCAACCACAATTTGGCGTATTGCTACAACGATGCCCGGGTGCTGAAGTGGATGTGGAAACAGGCGCGAAACGGCTTCGGCGCCGGCGCCAGGAGCTTCGAGGATTAGCCACTCGTCAGTGCGGGTTGTCCATGCCATGGCCGAAGGCCTGCCCCTTCGGCCATGCCCTGTTGGCATCTCAGTTGCTATCACTATCCGGGGGGAAACATGATTTAAAATAAGGCTATGGTGTGCTGGTGTAAGGATGTCCGGTACTGGCCTACCGGCGGAGCGCATCCAGCAAGGCTCTGGATAACGCCAACGTGCCCGCCATCGTCTTAATTTTGCAGTTTCTTCGCCCATCTCCGTGAGCATCAAGATCAGGATTCCGAGAGGCAGCGATTCGGGGATTGGTAAATTTCTCCCCCAGGATGCCGTGCTCCGCGCCGGCCTGGCAATTTTTCTATTCATGGCCGTTGCGGTTGCCGGGGTGTTCACTTTTTATTGGGTAAAGTATGCCCGCGTGGTGGATCGCCGCCTGAGCGGCCCCATCTTCGATAACACCGCCAAGATCTACGGCACACCGGAACCGGTGCGGGTGGGCGAGCGCATTACCAGCAGCGACATTGCCGCTGAACTGCAGCGCGCCGGCTACAGCCAGGAAGGCGCTAAGACGGTTTCCCGCATCGGTGTTTACCAGTTGCGACGCGACGGCATCGCCATTGCGCCCGGACCGGAATCGTATGAGGGGCCCGGCGAGGCTGAAATCAACATTGAAAAAGGCAAAGTCTCCGGCATTCTGGCGGGCGGCAAGCAACTTGGCGGCTATGATCTGGAGCCGCAGCTGATCACCGCACTTTCCACCCAGCAGCGTGCCAAGCGCCAGGTGGTTAAGTACCAGGACATTCCCAGGGTCATGCGCGAAGCGGTGCTTTCCGTCGAAGACCGCCGTTTTTTCCAGCATGGTGGAGTCAACTACTTCCGCCTGGTGGAAGCCGCATTGGTGGACTTACGCGAAGGACGCCACGAGCAAGGCGGCTCCACCATCACCATGCAGGTGGCGCGCATGTTCTTCCTTACGCCGCAGAAAACCTTCCATCGCAAACTGGTGGAGATGCTGATCTCCATCGAACTGGAAAACCGCTTCAGCAAGGAACAGATTTTTGAGTTTTACGCCAACCAGGTTGACCTGGGGCAGCGCGGCTCCTTCGCCATTCACGGCTTTGCCGAAGCCTCCCACGCCTTCTTCAACAAGGACTTGCAGGCCATAACCCTGCCGGAGGCGGCGTTGCTCGCGGGGCTCATTCAGCGCCCCAGCTATCTCTCGCCCTATCGCCATCCCGAGCGTGCGCTGGACCGGCGCAACCTGGTTCTGGACGCGATGGTGGAAAACCACGCTGTTACACGCGACGATGCCGAGCGCGCCAAGGCCGCCCCTCTCAAGCTCGCCCCCATGAATGTGGAAGCCAGTGACGCGCCCTATTTTATTGATCTAGTGAAGGATAACCTCACCAATCACTTCAGCGAGCCGGAACTGACGGATGGCAATTACCACGTCTACAGCACCCTCGATCCCGATTTGCAGCGCGGCGCCGCCCAGGCGGTGGCCGAGGGGCTGAAGGTAGTGGATGCCAAGCTGCTGAAATTGCGCACTCGCCGCATCCGTATTGGCAAAGGGCGCAAGGCCAAGTATGAAACCCGGGTGCTGCCGGGTCCGGATGCGCAAGTCGCCCTGGTGGCCATGGACCCGCACACCGGACACGTGCTCGCCCTGGTGGGAGGCCGTAATTACGCCTTCAGCCAGTTGGACCATGCCATGGCGAAGCGGCCCACGGGTTCCATCTTCAAGCCTTTTGTCTACGCCGCGGCCATCAATACCGCGCTCACCGGGGGAATTCCTCCGGCTGAAGTGGCGGCAGCCCAAGCCAACAGCACCGTCAACCCCGCGCCGGTTGCGAATGCGGTTACTCCGGCCAACGCTGCACCCCAAACCGCGAACACAAATGCCGCGCCCGTTCCCGCCGAGGTTCCCACCGCTCCGGTAGTGGTCACGCCGGTCACCATGATCAACGACGAACCCACCACCTTCAGTTATGGCGATCAGATCTACGAGCCGCGCAACTACAAGGACGAGTACCACGGCCAGGTGACCGCCCGCTACGCTCTGGCGCTCTCCTTGAACAACGCTACGGTGGCGTTGGCCCAGATGGTGGGCTATGACAGAGTGGCGGACCTGGCGCGCGCGGCCGGCATTACCTCGGTGAAAGCCACTCCCGCCATGGCATTGGGCGCTTATGACGCTACCCCGCTGGAGATGGCTTCGGCTTATACGGTCTTCGCCAACAACGGCATCAAATTAAGTCCTGTTCTGATTAATTCCGTACGCAAGTCCAACGGAGACGTGCTGGCCAACTACCAGCCGGAACAGAAGCCGGTGCTCGATCCGCGAGTGGCCTACATCATGACCAACATGATGGAAGGGGTGCTCAATTTCGGAACGGCTTTTGGCGTGCGCTCCGCTGGATTCAACGTGCCCGCCGCCGGTAAGACCGGCACCTCGCACGACGCCTGGTTCGCCGGCTACACCAGCGACCTGCTGTGTATCGTCTGGGTTGGATATGACGATTACAGCGATATCCGCCTGAGCGGGGCTGAAATTGCTGCTCCCATCTGGACCGACTTCATGAAACGGGCTATTGCCCTTCCCCAATATCGCGACGTAAGCGATTTTGAGCAGCCTACGGGAGTGGTGAACGTACAACTGGACAAGGTGACTAACGCCCTGGCCACTTCGACCTGCACGAATGATTATGTGGCCGCTTTTATCGCCGGCACCGAACCCACGGAGACCTGCGATCAGGCCATGGGCGAGCACCGGGGCTTCCTCGCCCGCATCCTGGGATTGGGCGGCCCCAAGCCCCTGCCTCCGGTTCCTCCCGGACAGACCGCCAGCGCTCAATCCGGCCAGCAGGCCGCGGGAGCGCAGGGACAAGCCGACGACCCGCAAAAAAAGAAAAAAGGTTTGTTTGGCAAGATTGTGGGTATCTTTAAAGAGGACGACAAGCCTTCGGCTCCGTCTCCGCCGCCAGCCCAGCCTCATTGACGGCGACAGTTGACCGGTTGTGGGGATCGGTCACAGGAGGTGCACCATGCCTCGCGCTTACAGCCGCAGTTCGCGCTCCTCGCTGTTCCTGCTGATGATTTCTGTTGCCGCACTGGCGTGGTTCAGCGTTCCCGCCCTGGCTCAACTCCAACCGGCGCCACCCCCGGTCCATGTGGTGGAGCCTCCGCCCAGAGACTGGTCCGCGCAGGAGTTGGAACAACGCGCCGATTCCTTACGCACCCAGAAGCTGTACCTCGACGCCATTGACTACTACAAAGCGGCCCTGGCGAAAAATTCCAAGAACTCCCTGCTTTATAACAAGATGGGAATTGTGGAGCTGATGCTGCAGCGCCTGAAGGACGCGGAAAAGGACTTCCACCGCTCTATTAAAGCCGACAAAACTTACGCCGAGGCCTATAACAACCTGGGAGCGGTTTATTATTTTCGCAAGAAGTACGGCAAGGCCATTAAGGAATACCGCAAAGCCATCAAGCTCTACGACGATTCCGCTTCCTTCCATAGCAACCTGGGAACGGCCTACTTTGCCAAGAAAAAGTTCGACTTGGCGATTGTGGAGTACAGTCGCGCCCTGCAACTTGACCCCAGCATTCTGGACCGCACCTCGTCGCAGGGAGTGATCGCCCAAACCTCCTCGGTGAACGACCGCGCCCATTATCACTACATGCTGGCCAAGGCCTTCGCCCATATGGGGATGGCGGGTCGTTCTCTGCTCTACCTGAGGATGGCTATGGAGGAGGGCTACAAGGAAATTGACGATGTTTACAAGGATTCCGAGTTCGCCGCTGTGCGCAAAGATCCCAGGTTTCTGGAGTTAATGAAGACCCGGCCCGCGGCCATCCCCAATTAGTAGCTGCTTCTAAAAAAAAAATGTTCAGGACGCGAAACTTTTGGCCGGAAAAGGGGTATAAGGTTATCAAAGCCTCCTGAAAGCAACAGGGTGAGTAAGGAGAAACGGTAAACCCACTGGCTGCACACCCGAGCACGCCCCAAGCACGCAGCCAGTGGGCGTTTTTTTTTTGCCGCCTGAGGTCCTGCAAAACCGGCTAGTTGCGGTTTCCGTCCTGAGTTATCTCTCTAAGTCTTCCCTCCTCGTTATCTCTCTAAATCTATGAAGAATGGTGCCTTGATGTCTCGGGGGCATGGAAGCCAGGGCCCGGCCAGACGTTGGCAAGTTCCGCATCTTACAAATTAGCTGATTACCAAATTACTCAATTACTTAGCCGGACTGCGCTCGCGAATGTAGATCCGCACCACCTCATCCCACTTACCTTGTGCTTTCAGGATGTACTCCAC